>Ga0335396_10000158_pt1 | contig 84256 bp, 79 predicted proteins | sample FRY02_FD_205743 | JGI IMG/M metagenome (GOLD analysis project Ga0335396, IMG submission 205743) | Freshwater microbial communities from Lake Fryxell liftoff mats and glacier meltwater in Antarctica - FRY-02 (spades assembly) (version 2) | ecosystem: Environmental > Aquatic > Freshwater > Ice >...
ACTGCTCGCTCAAGTCATCGGGAAGGTCGCTTGATTGCGTAAGTAATTACGCAACTAGATGGATGGTGATCCCAATTGCCGCGCAAGTGGCAATTGGACAGGATCCGGCTTATAGGGCGACTCTTCTCATAATTAGTTATAGATAGATAGGGTGAAGACATGAAATCAATGACATGTAAGCAACTTGCGGGTGCTTGTGATGTGGTCTTTACAGCAGATTCTTTTGAAGAAATATCTGCTCAAAGCCAGCAACATTGAAAGGAGATGCTTGGCGCAAATGATGGACCTCACGTAACTGCTATGGAAGCGATGATGGAAATAATGAAATCTGGCGGTATGGATCCTTGGGTTGCGGAGCGTAAAGCAGAGTTGGAGGAAATTTAATTTTGAGTCAAAGAGCTGAGAAATTATTTGAAACACCCGTAGCGGAGATCTACCAGTTATATTTGAATAAAATTGTCCGTAAAGAGCAACCTGTCGAAAATCTTGACCTCGTAATTACCTGGTTAACAGGCTTTGATTCTTTTGCAATTAAAAAGCACTTAGATGCCAAAACCACTTTTAGTGAATTTTTCGAAGTTGCTCAACTCAACCCAAATGCAGAGCTTATAACGGGGTCTATTTGTGGAGTGAAGATTCAGGAAATAACGGATCCCCTCATGAAAAAAATTCGCTATTTAGATAAATTAGTCGACGAAGTATCCCAGGGTCGTTTGATGAGTAAAATCATTCGTTCCGGCTTATAGGGCGACTCTTCTCTCTTTCTAGAATCTTTATTCAGTAACGATGGAACGTACCTTATTATTGCAACCCAATTCACATTCGCATCAACGCCTTCCGTGATGTTGGCCTGGGACGAAAGGGATGTTTGATTGATGTTAGATATTGAAAACCTCAGCATTAGACATTACTTCATACAAAGTTAGTGGCGAACTATTTTTTGCAAGTAGTAATAATCTTTATTATCAATTTGATTACAATGATAAATCTTCTGAAATTATCCTTAAATAATTAATTGACACGACTTTCACTTGATATTCACAAGTATTTAAGACTGGATGCAGTCAATCAGGTATTTGACTCTTGAGCATGTGATGAAGTTATGGTGTTTACATGACAATGACTATGGGATGGCTCCACGAAGATAAGAAACCAATCCGTGTAGGTTTAATGGGCTTTGGGAAAACTGGGAAAGCGGTAGCCACAGTTTTACTGAAAGATCCAATGATTCGCCTAGAGTGGGTAGTTCGGAAAAGTCATGTATTGAAGCATCGTTCAGTCCCAGAATTTTTGGGAATTGAGTCGAATGAACCGGGTGTGATTCAGTCTATTTCAGAGGTTACGGCACAAGAGTTACTTCTGAAACATCCAGTAGATGCGATTATCGATTTTTCCTCTGAGGAAGGACTGGATTATTACGGCCAGACAGCAGCGCAAATGGGAGTTTCGATTGTTACTGCAATTTCTTTGTACTCAAATAGAAGTATCAAGACTCTTGAGAAATTGAGTGAAAATACTAAAGTCTTATGGTCTCCAAATATAACTTTAGGAATCAACTTTATGATACTTGCGGCTAAAACTCTAAAGCACATCGCCCCACATGCTGATATTGAAATTGTTGAGGAACACTTCAAAGTTAAACCAGAAACCTCAGGTACCGCCTTACAAATATCCAATGCGTTAGATTTGCAATCCAGTGATATCAAAAGTATTCGGGCTGGTGGAATTATTGGCGTACATGAAATTATTTTTGGTTTTCCTTTTCAAACCGTAAGGTTGAAGCATGAGTCAATTTCACGTGAGGCCTTCGGTAATGGGGCTAAATTTGCAGTAGAGGAACTTGTAAAACGAGAAAATGGTCTATATACGATGGAACAGCTACTGGGACCTTTCTTTATCGAGTCCAATAAGCAATTTATTCCAAAATGTCCCTCCGAGCCATCTTTGAGTTTTTTGAAGAAACTGATCAATCGTGCCATTGTTCGAAATCCACGAAGAAAAGATGCAACAACACAGGCTCATCTTTAAAATTGGTTTTAGTTTACAAAATTAATTAATTAGGAGGGCGCCGAAGCTATGACAGAGAAGCAGAAATATCTTGTAATTGATAATTACGGAGAATTTGAGACCCGTCTTTATAAGTCTGTAGTTCTTGCTGACGTTGTTGTTCAGGCAGATCGTAATTCTGCTGGTAATCAAGCCTTTGGCCCTCTCTTTAATTACATTTCAACTAATAAAATAGCTATGACTGCGCCAGTTCTTCAGGAAAAGGAAGCCAAGTTGAGAGATTTGATGAGTGCCCATGGTTTAGTAGCCGCGGCTAAATTCGAGGTAATTGCTAGCCTTTCCCTATGAAACGGATAGCTCTTTTTGTACTTATTCTTGTATTGTCGACCCCAACCCAGTCTTGGGCGCACACCCCAGTTGAATTACTTGATACAGATACGAGTGCAGCTGCTGGACCTTTGATTACCGATGGAACTGTGACGGTGACTTCGAAAAGTAAATCAACTATCACTGTAGCGATTGGTGAGAATTACTCTGTGCGAGGCGAAATCAGCAGAGCGACTTCGCTCTAGGAAATCTCTCAGGATTGGTGTGATTTTCTTCTCAATTTGTGCGTAAATTGAGAATTCATCGCAGAAATTCAAGTTCATTGTCCCTTTGCAAAATCCCTTTGATAAAATTCTACAAGTCAAAAGATTGGATTATCTAATAAAAAGACCGCCCTTAGGTCAGAACTATTACGTGAGTTTTAGTTTATGACCAAAAGAAGAACACTTCTGTGGCTGATGGTTGCGAGTTTTCTTTTGCAACCGGCCACGGTTTGGGCTGCTCAGAGCACGGCCGAGGTGCAACGTAAAGTAAATGAATTACGTACCGTTGCGGCAGAAAAATTTGAGGCAGCCAATGAAGCCACGCTAAAAATTGCGCAACTCGAAAGAGAGAAAAAGGGCTTATCCAGCAAGGAGGCTTTAATCAAAGCTGAGTTAGATTCTGCCGGAAAATTTCTCTCTCGTATTGCGGTAAAAAGTTATCAAGGATCTGGATTTGGTAATTCGCTAGAACTTTTATTGAGCGCAGATCCCACACAATATTTATCAGACGCTGCAATACTCGAAGTGATCGCTGACCGAAATGTAAAAGCGCTGAGAGACTACAAGGCGACACAGCAGCGCTATCAAGCATCACAGTTGGTGCTCGTTGATCGGACCGCAAATCTTGTTGCCCAGAAAGCAAAGTTAACTAGAGAAGTTAGCGCTGCGCAGAAAGCCCTGGCCCAAGCCACAAAAGTTTTAAATTCTCTGAAGAAAGAGGATCGAGAACGGCTACTGCGGGAAGAAGCAGGACGCGAGAATAAAATTCTGAGTGACTCCAAGAAATTTGCGCAAGGTTACAAAGGGGATAACTCAAGAGGTTCAAAGGCTCTTAAATATGCGTTAGCGCAAATTGGTGATGTCTATGTATGGGCCGCTGCTGGACCAACAAGATGGGACTGCTCAGGATTGACCATGCGAGCATTTCAACAAGCCGGTGTTTCGTTGCCACATTCATCTCGAATACAGGTGAAATATGGAAAGTCAGTCGCATTTTCGTCAGTGAAGCCTGGGGACTTACTATTTTTTGGAAAACCAATTAGCCATGTATCTATGTACATGGGAAATGGTCGAATGGTTCAAGCTCCGCGGCCGGGCAAGAAGGTAGAAGTGGTTAGTTTCACCAGAATGTTTGGAAAAAAGCCGTTCGTTAGTGCGCGTAGATTATGAATTTAGCCCGAAAGATCCAATCAGCAGTTATTGCAACTGCGCTGATTTTGACTCCAATCGTTGGATCAACGAGTGCGAGTGCAAAAAACCATAAACCAACTCTTGCCCAAATCGAAGCGGCAAAGAAGGCGGAGCTCGCAAAGAAAAAAGTAGCGGATGCTGCGCTACAGAAATTAAATAAGGCAAAAGGAAATTTGAAAGCTCTAACTGTCATAGCTAACGTGGCAACTGCAAAGTATTCATCCGCAAAAGTTGAATTACAAAGGTCAACTGCTAAGGCTGATGAAGCAAATCGCATCGCTCTTGAGGCAGCTGCATCTGTTGCTAGTACACATAAAGAAATTGGAAAGTTAGCAATTAATGCCTACATGTCAGGTGGAGGACTTAGTGATTTCGAGTCGATTCTTAGCGCCAGTGGCCCACAAGAAGTAATGGATCGACTTTCAACTTTAGAAAATTTAGGCTCTGGAAATAAAACAACGCTCACAAGATTTAGAGCGGCAGAACAAGTTGCTCAAGCAGCGAGAAAAGTGGCAGAAATTGCCCGCGAGGAGCAGCGCTTAGTAACAATTAAAGTTGCAGAGGCAAAAAAAGAAGCCGATGATGCCGAGGTTGAGCAGCAAAAAGAAGTTGATAAGCTGCAAACGGTTCAAGATCAACTTGCCAAAGATTTAGCGTCAGCGAAGAAAGTTCGAATTACTCTTGAGCAAAAGCGTCAACTTGCGATCCTTGAAGAAACGCGTGCTAACGAGGCCACAAAAGTCACGGGACAGTCACGAGTCTGGAAAACCGGTGGACCAACTGGTGCAAAAACATTCCGGACAACAGAAGCGCAACGTTTAAAAGCTGTTGATTTCGCTAAACGACAAGTATTGTCAGGAAAGCCATACGTTTGGGGCGATGAAGGGCCTAACTCTTTTGACTGTTCAGGACTTGTATACGCAGCCTATAAGTCTGCTGGACTTGGTTGGCCAATTTGGGATCGACTTAACTCTGGACTTTATTACACCTATACAAAGCAGATTCCACTCTCTGAAATGCAGCCGGGAGATTTAATTTTCTATTCATATAAAGGCACTATCAGCACAATTCACCATATGTCGATTTACGCTGGAAATGAGATGGTCTGGGAAGCGAGATCTACTAAATCGGGACTCAGGTACTCGAATATGTACGGCATGCCCGGAATGATGCCTTACGCGGGAAGAGTTTAAGAATGTTCTTGAAAACCCTTTTACTTTCAATCATCTTGGTAGTTTCTGGGTATCCAAACGCTATTGCCGCTGAGATTATGGATCTCTCGCACGTTCATAATATAAAAATTATTGGTGACCGGATTTTATTTGGAACTCATGAAGGTTTATATGAATATAAAAATATGAAAAATATTCAGCTTGTGAGTGGTGAAAAATTTGACGTAATGGGTTTGAATGTCTCAAACAATTTACTTTTCGCTAGCGGTCACCCCGGTATAAATTCTAAGTTACCTCAACCCGTTGGTTTACTTAAATCTATCGATGGTGGTAAAAAATGGAAGAAAGTTTCTTTGCAAGGAGAAGTTGACTTTCATCTACTTGAAGTTTCAAAGAATGAAATTTATGGTGGCGATTCAGGTAGCGGTGATCTACTTTACTCAAAGGATCTCGGGAAGACTTGGAGCAAGCAAGGAAAAAATACTTTCTTAGACATTGCTCCAAATCCATCAAAAGCCCAGTCAGCTATAGCAATTCGTCAAGGAAAATTATTTAAAACAGATAACGCCTTCAAGTCAAGTAAAGCGATTTCGTTAAAAACCAAAGTATCAGGAATTGAGTGGAATACTAAACGGCTTATTGCTTCATCCGGAAGAGAGCTTCTGGCCTCTGCTGATCAGGGTGATTCATGGAAAAAGGTTTACACATTTGATCAAGAAATAGCGGTCTTGAGCCATTCCACTGCGCTAATTGTGGTCGCTTCTGGCGCCTCAATCTATACTTCTATCGATAATGGAAAAACATTCCAAAGTAAATAGATTTGCACTCTACTTTGACTTGCACTGCTCTTGAATCCATCTGAAAGGTTTGCTTGTGAGTCAATTTGTTAAAGTGGTAATCGTTGGTGCTGGACCCAGTGGGCTAAAACTCGCAGGAATTTTAGATAGTGCAGGTGTTTCAGTTGTTGTGCTCGAAGCAAACGATCGAATTGGTGGAAGATATCGAGTTTCATCATGGGCAGAAAAAACTGCCTATGAAGGGGCGGATGCGATTATCGCCGTCAGCCAAGGCATGAAGCGAGATGTCCTTCGCGCATATCCAAATTTAGATCCTGAGAAAGTTTTTGCAATCCTCAATGGGATTGATACTGAGCAATACTCACCCAAGCCTGATCCGGAACTCTTGGCGAAATATAAAATTTCAGGTGATTACGCAATATTTGTTGGGCGAATTACACGCCAGAAAGGCTTAGGACATTTATTAGCGGCTTGGAAAAATGTGCCAAAACATATTGGACTTGTACTTGCAGCTGGTAGCCCTGATGAGCCAGCCATTGGTGCCGAAGTTGCAAAAGCGATTGCAGAGCTACAAGCAGAACGTGGAAATGTTTGGTGGTTTGAAAAGATGCTTCCTCAAAATGAAGTAATTTCATTGTTAAGTTCAGCAAAGCTATTTGTATGTCCATCAATATATGAACCACTTGGGATCGTTAACTTAGAAGCGATGGCCTGCGAAACAGCAGTATTAGCCACCGATGTCGGCGGCATCCCGGAAGTAGTTGCAAATAACCAAACAGGTGAGTTAATTCACTACACCGGTGATGGAATTGCTCTTGAATCGGTACTTTCAGCCAAAATTACCGAAATGATGGCTGATCCCGATCGGCTGGAACGCTACGGCAAAGCCGGTCGAGAACGTGCGATAAGTAATTTTAGCTGGGATCAAATCGCTCAAGAAACCCTGCGGCTTTATCAGCAAGTTCTAAGAAAGTAATTTTCAGAGTTACACTTAAAGATTTAAGTGATACATTTTAAATGTCGAAAGGGTCCTAAATGCAGATAACTATTAATAAAAAAACCGGAGCGCTGATTTCGGCGATTGTTGTTTTACTAGCAGTAATTGGTGGTCTGGTACTTCGGGGAGAGAGTTCGAATACCAGCGCCGGGCATATGGGTCACAGCATGGGTGGCATGCAAAGTGCGGACTCTGATTTAACGAGTGCGGACATTTTGTTTTTGCAGATGATGATTCCGCATCACCAGCAAGCGATTGGTATGTCTGAAATCGCGATAAATAAATCAAAAGATCAAGAACTTCTTTCGCTGGCAAAAAGAATTACAACATCCCAAGGTGCTGAAATTATTAAGATGAAAGCGTGGCTCGATCAAGCTGGTGCAGGCACCGAAATGGGGGCTATGGGTCACAGCATGAGTGGGATGTTAAGCGAGAGCGACTTGGCTGAGCTAAAGAATTCTGTTGGTACCAAATTCGATACATTGTGGCTTGAGGGAATGATCGGTCACCATGATGGAGCGATTGATATGACTAGCATGATCGATGACGCTAAAAATAAAGAGATAAAGGCATTTGGCCTTCAAATTATTGCTGATCAATCTGCAGAGATCACTCAGATGAAAGCAATGCTCTCTCGTATTTAAAAAGTCTTAAAATAAAATTGCTCAGCCCCCAGAATTGAATCTAGAGGCTGAGCAATTTTTGAAACAGTTAAGGATGTTAGAGAGCAGCGCGAACCTTCGCAGATGCGATTGCTGCTGCAATTGATGCTTCTTTCTTTGGAATTAAATCATCCATTCCGGGAACGACTCCGGCAAGAGTTAACTCGGCCAGAATAATTTCCACATCGGTTGAACCAAGAGCGTTTGCTACCAACTTAATGTAACCAGTCTCATAATCCCAGCCGTGGCGTGGTGCACCTTCAGCGTATGAACCACCCTGAGCAACAATGGCGGTTACTTTCTTGCCAGTTAAGCCTGCGGCACCTGAACCATCAAGAGTTCCGGGAAGAATAATTTGATCAAAGTACGCTTTAAGAACTGATGGGATAGCCCAGTTCCACATTGGTGAGGAGATAAGAATGTGATCAACAGAAGTAATTTCTGTAATTAATTCGTGACGGAAAGCGTGCTTGCGAACCATTCCTTCTGAGTGGGCTTCCTCTGGTGTGTAACCAGCAAAAATTGCTTCGCCATCTAGGTGGGCGATTGGGTTAACAGCAAGGTCACGAGTGAAAATACTTCCGCCAGAATTTTTGGCTGACCACGCTGAAATAAATTCTTTTGATATTGAACGTGAAACCGAATGCTCGCCGCCGGGGCTGACTTCAATGACTAATAAAGATGACATTTGACTCCAATTCGAATTAGTTGAAAATTCAACTAATTAAAGGATACACTATTTTATAGAAAGCAGAAACATGTAATTTGGCTTGTTGCAAATAGTTCTCACATCGCGAATTAGTAGATGCTCAGTTAAACTCCGCAAGTAATCTAAAACATGGGGGCTATTCGTTGTCAGCTAAAAATATAAGAGTGGGCCTTTTGGCCTACGGTGCAATTGGTGACGAACATAATAAAGCGGTATTAGCCACTGATGGAATGGTGCTGACTGCAGTATGTGACACCAATCCAGATCGTCTGGCGGCCGCATTGTTATTAGCTCCAGAGGCGAAGACCTTTGCCGATGCAACAGAGATGTTGAATTCAGGCAGAATTGATTTAGTTGTTATATCAACTCCTCCAAATAGTCACTATTCATGGGCTAAAGAAGCGCTTAAGCGAGGAATCAATGTAGTTCTGGAAAAACCAATGGCGCTGACCAAAGACGAATGTGATGAATTAATGGCGCTCGCCACCGCCACTAATCTCTTATTAGTCGTTTATCAAAACCGTCGTTATGACGCAGACTTCCTAACCATTAAGTCACTCATCAATTCAGGTGCAATTGGTGAGGTGTTTCATTACGAAAGTTTCGTCGGTGGATATTCCAAACCGTGTTCATATTGGCACTCCGAAATTGCAGTTTCTGGAGGAGCAATTTTCGATTGGGGAAGTCACTTCATTGACCAAATTTTAGATGTCATAAAGTCCCCTTTGCATCACGTCAGTGGGCTCAATCAGAAACGAATGTGGACGCATGTCACCAATGCCGATCATGCCCAAGTAACTTTGACCTTTACAGATGGCGTGATAGCAATATTTACAAACTCTGATTTAGCAGCAGCACGCAAACCAAAATTTTTCGTATTGGGAACTAAAGGTGCGATAGTTGGTAACTGGGATCCTGCTGCAGGACAAGCGGCAGCAGATTTGCCAGCGATTATTACCTTGCAGCGGGAAGATGGTTCAAGTGAAGTAATTGACCATATTTTTACGACTCCATATGCATTCCATGCCTCCCTAGTTGAATTCCTAAATGTGGGCACTCCTATGACCGTCTCTGCTGTGCAGTCACGGGACGTTGTTTCAATCATGCAAGCAGCTGAAGAGTCAGCGCTCGCTAATGGCCTTCCGGTAGAACCACAACTACTTCGCGCGTGAAAATGCGCTGGGGATTTATTGGTGCAAGTTGGGTTGCCTCAACCGCACTCGCCCCAGCAGTTCACGGATCTAGCAATGGTGTTTTACAGGCGGTCGCTAGTCGTGACCCGAGCCGTTCAGCATCATTAGAACCAATCAAAGTTCACAATTCGTATGATGAATTATTAGCAGACCCAGATATCGATGCTGTTTATATTTCGCTCGCCAATCATTTACATTGTGAGTGGAGTATCAAGGCGCTGCAGGCTGGAAAGCATGTGCTTTGCGAGAAACCACTGGCAACTAATTCTGTTGAAGCAAAATTAATGGCTGAAGCGGCCATTACAAATGATCGATTATTAGTAGAAGCGATTTGGACTCGTTGGCATCCCCGATTCGAACGGCTTGTTAAATTGGTCGAAAGTGGAAGCGTTGGGAAATTGCTAACCGTTGATTCCGCTTTTACTTTTACGGGAAAATTTGATGGCAACTATCGATTGAATCCAGAAATGGGTGGTGGGAGTTTGCTCGATGTAGGGCCATATCAAATCCATACCTGGTTCGCCTTGATGGGCAAGAATTTAAATTTCAAGGTTGATTCATTTAAAGAAAATATTGGTGAGACTGGAGTTGATCTCACCAGTGAAATTAGCGGTTTAGTGAATGAATCTGTAAAAGTTAGTGCTTTAACTTCATTTGAGAGACCCGAGAATCAAAGTCTTGTCGTATCCACAAGTGAGACCAAGTTATCATTTATGGGAACTGAGGCATTTACATCATGGAAAAAAGCCAACACGCTACAGATCGGTGACACCGTCGAAGAATTTGCACCAGCCGATGCGTTTACTCTTATGGTGGAAGCCTTTGGCTCCAAAGTAAATAGCGAAAGTGCGTGGATTCCAGAGATCAGCGAATCAGTAAAAGTAATGGAACTTCTGGATCAGTTTTAGCTGAGTGAAGCCATCTTCTCTTTTACTGCAATCACAGATGGATTTGTTAACGATGAGCCATCGGCAAAGAGCAGAGTTGGAACTACGCGATTACCGCCATTAACTAGTTCGACAAATGGCGCATACTGAATCTCGTGCTCCACATTTACTTCGCGAAAACTAATCCCAGATTCGTCAAGTTGACTCTTTAGGCGTTTACAGTAGCCGCACCAATCGGTGCTAAACATAACGAAATCACTTCCAGTAATTCCAAGTTCTTGGGCTGGTGTTTGTGTCATACGTTAGTGATTGGAATAAGTGAAACTGCGAAGATCTGCCAAGCTAAGAGTGATTTTGCACCAAGACTTAGAATTAAATAAGTCTTCTCACCTAATACGTAGTTAGTCCATTTACCAACTTCTCGGTATTGCAACCACTGATTTAAAGCAAAGCAGAAGAAGAATATTGCCTGAACGACCATAATCAAGAAAAGCCCTCTTGGTGCTTCATCTAGTGGGATCTGCGAAATATTTACGCTCATGGCCAGCCAAGGAGTAATTCCTGCAAGAGTTCCAAACCAGAATGGCATCATCGTGGTCGAACTGCGACCCGGTGGATTCATTTTTTCTTGTAACCAACCAAAGAGAATCATGGCAATATTTGCACCAACAACTGCAACTAGTGCAGCGAGAGTTAAAATTCCCCAATACATGCTTATGATTGCCACCATTAGCGAGGCGCTAATCGAATATTCAGCCCAACGGAATCGGTTTATTCCACCTTTGAGGTCACTCTCATATGTCTTACGTGCAAAAGTTGAGGTAACCAGGTGGTCTAGGCCAGCTAAGGCCAGAAATGCACCGATAACCCAGCCAACTCGAACTTCAAAGAGAGTCTCAGTCACTAGACCCTCCGTTCCTGGGGGGCCGGCAGGGAATGAACTAAGAACCTTTAGAGCGAAATCATTGGTTAGCAATAACATCGCAGCGGCTTGGCCAAGGTGTAACACCGTTAGCGAAATATTCCATTTGCGTAAATTGCTAAGGCGTTCTGGTGTTACTCCGGTAGCGATTGGAGTAGACATCATTATTTCTCCCTTAAAAGATTTTGAATTCCAGAAGCAACGCTTAAAGTGTACTGCTTAGAAGGAAAAATCCCTAAAAACTCCGCGACATTAACTTTTTACTTTGAAATAAGCAAGTAAAAAGATTATGCTTATGGATGTTAAGGGGAGTACCTCGTTCAGCATCTTCGTCAATACGGATAGAAATATCCCGGAGCTGCGACCACTACGTGGTTGAGGGAGACCTTGGCACCATGTCCTCTTAACGAATAGGTGTAAATAATGAACGTCTCACTAACTACTTGGTTCATCGTCATAGGAGCAATTCTTGCGCTAATCGTCATTGATCTTCTCACCGTAAGTCGCAAACCACATGAAGTTAAATTTAAAGAAGCTGCTGGCTGGTCTCTCTTTTATATCGGTGTTGCGATTACTTTTGGAATCTGGGTTTGGCAAAGCGCTGGTTCTGTATTCGGCACTGAATATTTCGCTGCTTATCTAGTGGAAAAATCTCTCTCAGTAGATAATCTATTTGTATTTATTATTATTTTGGCACAATTTAAAGTGCCATCTATTTATCATCAACGGGTCTTAATGTTTGGTGTAATTCTGGCGCTTGTGCTCCGTGGTATTTTTATTGCAGTTGGCGCCGCTGCGCTAGATGCTTTCAGCTTTACATTTGTAATATTCGGAGCAATTCTCATTTGGACTGGCATTGGCTTATTTAATCACTGGGATGAGGATCCAACTCCTGAAGACAATTTCTTAGTTCGCACAATCAAAAAGCGAATCGCCATGACAGAAGAATTTGACGGATCAAAGATATTCACACGTTTAAATGGAAAGCGAATTGCAACTCCCATGTTTTTGGTGATGATCGCAATCGCTTCAACTGATTTACTTTTCGCACTAGATTCAATTCCTGCAACATTTGGAGTAACCCAAGAACCATTCTTGGTTTTTGCCGCTAACGCTTTCGCCCTACTCGGCCTTCGCGCTCTGTACTTCTTGCTCAAGGGTCTGCTTGATAAATTAATTTATTTATCACTTGGGCTTTCGATCATTTTGATGTTTATCGGAGTTAAATTAATCCTTACTTACCTCCATGAGGTTTGGTATGAAGTTCCTAAAATATCTACCCTTGGAAGTTTGGCGGTGATTGGTGCAGTTCTAGTGATCTCTACCATTGCGAGCCTAATAAAATCCAAGCGTGATCCCAGCGCGACTGCCCACGCTGGACGAGTAACAGGTGGACATAAAGAGGACGATAAAGGAGTTTGATCATGTTGAAGTCTTGGAGCGTATTTAAACTCCAGTCTGCACTGTGATTACCTTATGTTCATCTAATAGGTGGAGAATTCACCTATGAAGTACGAGCATTTAACCGACCGCGAAGTCAGTTGGCTAGCTTTCGATCAACGGGTTCTGGAGCTAGCGGAGGATAAGTCACTCCCACTACTCGAACGGTTGAGATTTTTGGCGATCTCGTCATCGAATTTAGATGAATTCTTCATGGTTCGAGTAGCAACGCTGATGAGCAAAATTGAAAATGGTGTCTCAGCCCCAAATGTTGCTGGCTTAAAACCTAAAGAACTGTTGGAGAAAGTATCTTTAAAAACTAATGAAATTGTTGCACGACAGTCACGAACACTTCATGATGACATCTTGCCGGAACTTGAAAAAAACGGAATTGAATTAGTCACATGGGATAGCTTGGAAAATGTTGAGAGCGATTACCTGTCGGGGTTATTTCAAGATCGAATTTTTCCAGTCTTAACTCCGTTAGCGGTTGATCCCACTCATCCGTTTCCATATATTTCTGGGTTATCACTTAATCTTGCGGTTATCGTAAAGAATGCAACCACAAATGAAGAGTTTTTTGCCCGCGTTAAAGTGCCTGAAATATTGCCTAGATATATTGCAACTGCCAAAACTGGTTCCAGCAGATTTTTGCCGATCGAGGATTTAATCTCTATTCATTTGCAAGAGTTGTTTCCTGGAATGGAAATTGAAGATCACTACACATTTCGTGTAACCAGAAATCAAGATATCGAATTAGATGAAGAAGAAACCGATGACTTACTTGGTTCTCTTGAGCAAGAATTACTTCGCCGAAGATTTGGTCCACCAGTAAGACTTGAAATCGAAAGCGGTGTTGATACGGATTTAGTCGCAAAATTGGGTGCCCAACTCGGAGTGGGAGAAGAAAACATTTTCCATATCGATGCGCCGTTAGATCTAACTTCACTCAATAGAATTGCCGATCTTGATTTTCCTGATTTGAAGTTTCCTCCCTTTAGATCACGAACCGCTCAAGCGTTTGCTGAAGTGGAGCCCGAAGATCCTGATATGTTTTTTGCCGCTATCCGCCAAGGTGAAATCCTCCTGCACCATCCCTATGAATCTTTTACTACTTCATTTGTTCATTTTCTAGAAAACGCTGCACGTGATCCAAAAGTTTTGGCAATTAAGCAAACCCTTTATCGAACATCTGGAGACTCTCCAATAATCGAGGCGTTGATTGAAGCCGCTGAAGCCGGCAAGCAAGTTGTTGCAGTCATTGAAATTAGGGCGCGCTTTGACGAACAAGCAAATGTTAGGTGGGCAAGAAAACTTGAAGCTGCCGGTGTTCATGTGGTTTATGGCTTAATGGGTTTGAAAACTCACGCAAAACTTTCTTTGGTAATTCGCGATGAAGTTCAAGGCTTGCGACGTTACTGTCATATTGGAACGGGAAATTACAACCCAAAAACGGCACGCGTCTATGAAGATCTGGGAATTATTAGCGCTGAAACCGAACTTACTGAGGATCTAACTCGACTATTTAATCAATTATCGGGGTTTGCTCCGCAGTCAGCATATTCGCGGTTGTTGGTTGCGCCGAGAACATTACGGCCTGGGCTGCTTGAGAAAATTGACCGCGAAATCGCAAATGCTGGTCGGGGACTACCGAGTGGAATCCAATTTAAATTAAATTCAATTCTTGATGAAGAGTTTGTGGCAAAACTTTATACCGCCTCGCAAGCTGGGGTAAAAATTGAATTACTTATTCGTGGAATATGTGCGGTCCAACCAGGGATTAAGGGAATCTCTGAGAACATCAGAGTGAAGTCAGTACTCGGCCGCTTTCTAGAGCACTCTCGTATTTATCATTTTGTAAATAGTGGTGAAGATGAATACTGGATTGGTAGCGCTGACTTGATGGGTCGAAATTTAGATAGACGAGTTGAAAGTCTTGTGTTGGTAAAACGCAAGGAACACCATCTTAGATTGCAGGCGCTTCTCGACTTAGGTTTATCAGATGGCACTGCTGCTTGGGAATTAAATCAGACAACTTGGGTGCATTCAGATAAAGATAATTTAATTGATATTCATAGTGAACTAATAAAACAATATTCAATGGGGAGTTAAATGAATGAAGCCACCTTATTTGCTGCTGGAACAGTTCTCTGGCGCCGAGTTGAAGAAGAGAAAATTCAGATTGCGCTAATTCACCGTCCTCGTTATGACGACTGGTCCTTTCCAAAAGGCAAAATCGAAATCGGTGAATTAGAAATAACTGCTGCTTACAGGGAAACACTTGAAGAAACTGGATTTAAAAGTATTTTTGGACCTGAACTTTGTACAGTTACTTACCCAGTGGGTGAGAGCATCAAATCAGTCAGGTATTGGTCGGCTGAGGCCACTGGCGAAGCGAGCCCAGTTCAGGATCTAGGAGAAGTAGACGAAATACTTTGGTTATCGGTCGAAGATGCTTATAAGAAACTCACGCGTGAAGGGGACGCGGAAGTTTTAAAAAACTTTGAGCTATTTGGATCAGAGACCATTCCTCTAGTTTTACTACGTCACGGAACTGCGCTGCCACGACAAGAGTGGCTGGGCGATGATGGCGATCGCCCTTTGGCACAACTTGGTCAAATTCAGGCAAAGCGAATTTTATTGAACTATGCCCCTTACTCAATTAACGAAATCCATTCATCAGATGCTTTGAGATGTTACGAGACGGTCACCCCAATGGCGCAGGCGCTTTCATTAAACTTAATTTATTGGAGTGAATTGAGTGAATACTCATTTAAGAAAGATAAAAAATCTGGACTAGATGTCATTAGTGAAATTATTGAAAGTCAATCAAGGGCCATTGTTTGTGGTCATAATCCAGTACTCCCAGATATTGTTCAAAAATTGATAGGTAAAAAGAATTTTAAAGAGTTAGAGCATGGATTGCGTCCAGCCGAGGCTTGGGTTCTGCATCATAGAGATGGAGAAATAGTTGCAATTGATTGGCATCCGGCGCCATAAAGCTGATTTCTAACTCTCGAATACTAACTACTTAGCCAATCCAACCTACGAAGTAAAATTCCTTCACGCAGCGCCCAAGGACAAATTTCAACTTGGTCAAGATCTAACATTTCCATAACTTCATTGGCAACGATGGCGCCAGCAACTATTTGTCCAGATCGACTCATTGAGACTCCAGGTAGATCCGTTCGGAGATCGTGAGTCATTGCAACTAGCCGACTTATAGCTGAATTTAATGAAGACCGTTCTAGAATCTTGATGTCATCTCCATACCAGTGCGATGTAATTCTCGCTAAAGTTCTAAAAGTCTTACTCGTCACTACAAAATGATTGGCATCATGAGTTTTAAGAGTTTTTGGTAACTTACTTTTAAGGGTATCAGTAACATATTTAGTTAACTGGTCTATGGACTTTGAATTAAATGGATCTCCAGTAAGAAATTCACGAGTTAATCTAGATGCGCCTAACGGAAGCGAGAGAGCGGTATCAGGATTTTCATTAGAACCCGTCGCGATTTCAAGTGAGCCCCCACCAATATCTAAAACTAATAACTTGCCAGCAGACCATCCCAACCAGCGGTGGACTGCTAAAAATGTCATTGACGCCTCATCGGCGCCCTCAAGAATCTGCAGATCAATTCCATATTTTTCATTTATATTGCTAATGATCTTTAATCCATTTTTAGCGTCCCGTAGCGCGGATGTTGCAAAGGCTAGAATCTCATCTGTCTTATTTTGATTGGCGTGAAGAACTGATTCGCTAACCGCTTTATCTAAAAGCGCAATTCCTTCTTCAGTTATCGAACCATTTGAATCGAGATACTCTGTAAGACGCAGATCAACTTTGTAATTAGTAGCGGGAGTCGGACGAGCCCCAAAGTGGGCATCCATAACTTGGAGGTGGATAGTGTTGGAGCCCACATCTAAAACTCCCAATCGCATAACGCAAATCTATCGGTGAGCACTCTAATTATTTGTTTATTGGGCGCTTTTTGAGCAAATTTGATAGGGTCAAGTTCTGTTTGAGTGAAGGAGAAATCAATGTCTGAAAATTCAGGTGAATGTCCAGTAGTCCACGGTTCACATACCGAGGTGGGTTCATCGAACTCATACTGGTTTCCCAAAGCGCTGAATTTAGAGATTCTTCATCAGCAAGATACAAAGATAAATCCGCTAGGTAATGATTTTGATTATCGTGAAGAGCTAAAGAAATTGGATTTCGTAGCGCTCAAAAAGGATATGCATGCGTTAATGACTGATAGCCAATCTTGGTGGCCAGCAGATTGGGGTCATTACGGCGGGTTGATGATTCGCTTGTCATGGCACGCAGCTGGAACTTACAGAACAAGTGATGGACGCGGTGGTGGGGGAACGGGTAACCAACGTTTTGCGCCACTTAATTCTTGGCCCGATAACGTAAACCTTGATAAAGCGCGACGTCTTCTGTGGCCGATCAAAAAGAAATATGGAAATAAAGTTAGCTGGGCTGACCTACTGGTATTAGCAGGAACAATCGCTTACGAGTCAATGGGTCTGAAAACTTTTGGTTTCGGTTTCGGGCGCGCAGATATCTGGGCGCCCGAGAGTGATATTTACTGGGGGCCAGAATCTGAATTGCTAGCGCCAAGTGATGAACGCTATGAAAATTTGGATGATGCCAGCACCATGATTAATCCGCTTGCTGCAGTTCAAATGGGTTTAATTTATGTAAATCCTGAAGGCATAAATGGTAAATCAGATCCAATGCGAACCGCACAACATGTTCGTGAAACATTTGCGCGAATGGCAATGAACGATGAGGAAACTGTTGCCCTTACTGCTGGTGGTCACACAGTTGGTAAGGCGCATGGAAACGGTGACGCGTCACGTCTAGGACCAAGTCCAGAAGCTGCGGACATTTCAGAAGCTGGTCTCGGCTGGATGAATCATGAAACTCGCAGTATTGGTAACGACACAGTTTCAAGTGGAATTGAAGGTGCGTGGACAACGCATCCGACAAAATGGGATAACGGTTACTTTGACCTTCTCTTTAAGTACGAGTGGAAATTAGCAAAGTCACCAGCGGGTGCCTCGCAATGGGAGCCAATTAATATTGCTGAAGAACACAAGCCAGTAGACGTTGAGAACCCAACAGTTAGATACAACCCAATTATGACTGATGCCGATATGGCAATGATTATTGATCCGATTTACCGTGAAATTTCTGAGCGCTTCCGTGATGATCAGGCTTATTTCAGCGATGTATTCGCTCGCGCTTGGTTCAAACTTACACACCGTGACTTAGGTCCAAAGGTTCGCTACATGGGTCCAGATGTTCCTGCCGAAGAACTTATTTGGCAAGATCCAATTCCCAATGGCTCTTCTTCTTACAAAGTCGAAGATGTAAAAAGTAAAATTGCCGCAGCCGGATTATCAGTTTCTGATTTAGTCACAACCGCATGGGATAGTGCGCGCACATTCCGTGGTTCTGATTTACGTGGTGGTGCTAATGGTGCACGTATTTGTTTGGCTCCACAGAAAGATTGGGCTGGTAATGAGCCAGAACGTTTAGCTCGCGTGCTCGCAGTTCTTGAGCCAATTGCAAATTCGAGCGGTGCCAGCTTGGCTGATGTAATTGTTTTAGCAGGCAATATTGGAGTTGAAATGGCAGCCAAGGCAGCTGGATTTAATGTTCAAGTTCCGTTTGCAGCAGGTCGTGGTGATGCAACTGCAGAACAGACTGACGCAGTTTCATTCGCTCCACTTGAACCACTTCATGATGGTTTCCGTAACTGGTTAAAGCAGGATTACTCAGTAACTGCCGAAGAGTTGTTGCTAGATCGCGCTCAATTAATGGGACTCACTGCCCCAGAAATGACAGTTTTGATGGGTGGAATGCGCGCCATGGGTACAAACTTTGGCGGAACCAAACACGGTGTCTTCACTGAGCAAGTTGGAGCGCTAACAACTGATTTCTTCACCACTCTGACAGATATGACATACATCTGGGAACCGGCTGGTGAGAATCTTTATAACCTACGTAATCGCACCACTGGCGAAGTTGCTTTTACCGCCACACGTGCAGATTTGGTTTTCGGATCAAACTCAATTCTGCGTTCATATGTAGAGGTATATGCCCAAGACGATAATAAGCAGAAGTTTGTAAATGACTTTATCCAAGCTTGGAACAAAGTCATGAACGCTGATCGCTTCGACTTAATTAAATAAGATTACTTATCTGGGTTTGGCACAGTCACATCTCGAACAAACGCTTCGAGATCATTAACTGACTGCAAGAAACCACGAAGTGTTCGAAGCGTTGCGCCGAAATTAGTAAATTCCTCTGGCTTTAGCCCATCGACGTCATACATCTTTCGAAATTCTGGAATTTCTAGGAGAGTATTTAGAATCTTTGGGTCGACTGGCTCTTCAACGCTGTTCGGGTTGGGAACCATTCCGGATTTATTAATCTTTACTTGCCATCCAAATGGTGGAGAGATAACCGCATCGCCACCAATAATTTGGCTCCAGTGCATGTGATTGCGGAATGCCGCCGACAGTAAGCGGGTGCGGTAGCCACGTGCTTTATATATCTGGTGAGCATGTTTGAAGACTGTGACTCCAGCCCATTCAGCGACACCTGGATCAATTAAAGTTCCAGTTTTTTCTACTGAAACTTTCACCCAGTCATCTACTCGTCCAACCATGATTGTGCAGACTGGACCCATCTGCGAAATATCTAAACCTTCAGCCTCACGACGTTTTAGTCCGCGTTCTATCGCTTCTGCAACGGCAATTGTCTGGGCAACAGAAAAAGAAACAGTGGCATTAAGACTTACACCTTGATACGTGGCTTCTTCAAAAGCATCGATCGCTTCACTGGTGACAGGAATCTTTACGATTATATTTTTAGCAAGTTTTGAGAGTTCAACCGCCTGATCAGCAAGAGCCTTGGCGTCGCGAAAATTTCTAGGATCTGTCTGAATTGAAAGTCGGCCGTTGCGACCATTGTGTTCTGCAAAGAGTGGCTCCAATATTTTTGCTGCATTGATTGAAAGTTCTTTGACCATAGCCCAACCAATTTGATCATCGGTGGCAGCTGGATGAGATTTGGCGTAATCCTTAATTCGCTTTACCCAATGATCTTTATCTGCCTTTAGCGCACTTAGGGCAATTACCGGATTACATGTTGCACCGACCATTCCCCAAGTCAGAGCCTCGGTTAACTCTTTTGGATCAGCCGAGTCATTCCACAGCACTGTCTTTGAATTCTCTTTCATAGAAAGGAATGGTGAATTCGTCATCGCTACCTCCGCCAATTGAGTCTAATTTCCTTAATCGTAGGCTATCCAAGAATCAGATTTAACCCGGCCAGCGCAGCAGTTACCAGAGTGAGCCTTTGAAAAAGTTTCTGATTTATTTTGGAGACCAGTTTTCGACCAATAATCGCCCCTACTGCAACGGCAGGAAGCGCTGGGAAAATGTAGTAGAAAGAATCGAAATTTAAGAGCCCTAAAGTCAGAGCAAAGGGAATTTTAAATACATTTACAAGGAAAAAGAGCCAAGCGGTATTGCCCAAAAAATTCATGACTGAGTTTTTCCTGAGCAATAAATAGATGGACATAGGAGCCCCACCGATATTGGCAACCATGCTCATAAATCCTGAAGTTAAGCCAAGTGAAGCACCTAAAAATTTTGGATAGCGAGTTGTTACGTCAAAACTTCCCCTCTGCAGTTTCTGGGTAATTGGGAAAGAAATGACAAGAAATATGACTATCCAGCCAATCGTTTTCCTCAGGGACTCGTCAGTTGAGTTCTGTAGAAAAAAGGCACCTGCAAAAACGCCAGCGACTACGGGCAGCATTAATTTTTTTAAAACGTTCCACTCGACATGTTTTTTATAAATTCCAATAGCAAATAAATCACCAGTCAAAAGAAGAATCAGCATTACACCAGTTGATTCCTTGGCTGGAAGAAAAGTGGCAAGCAGGGCCGCATTAACTGTACCTATTCCACCGATTGCGGTCTTTGATAGCCCGGTCAAGAACCCGATCAAAACTAAAAAGATAATCAAAGATAGAGACATCGTTTCTAACACTTCTTTAGTCTATTGGCTATTCTTATCTGTATCTAAGAAGTTTGGTCAGAGGAGAAGAAATTATGCTGGAGGCAATTTTTCTAGGAATTGTGCAAGGCCTGACAGAGTTTCTTCCAATTTCATCAAGCGCTCACATTCGAATCGCGGGCGAGCTTTTTGGAACCAATCAAGATCCTGGTGCAACATTTACAGCGATTACTCAAATTGGCACAGAGTTGGCAGTCCTGCTTTATTTCAGAAAAGATATTTTAAGAATTTTGAAGGCCTGGTTTGGGCAAGTAATTCGCAGAGATCTAGTTGGTCATGAAAAAATAGATGCACGTATGGGATGGCTCATCATTATTGGAACCCTTCCTGTTGTAGTGCTTGGGTATCTTGGCCAAGAGATAATTCGGAATAACTTTAGATCGCTCTGGCTAATTGCATCGGTAATGATAATTTTTGGTGTGATTCTTGGTATCGCGGATAAATATGGAGAGAATCAACGTGAATTAAACGAAATCAGTTCTCGAGATGGACTTCTTTATGGAATGGCGCAATCTTTAGCGCTAATCCCCGGTGTATCTCGCTCTGGCGCAACGATTGCAATGGGCCGAACTCTTGGCTACACCCGCGAAGCTGCCCTACGTTATTCATTTCTGCTGGCTCTTCCTGCAGTTTTTGGAAGTGGTCTTTATGAATTAAAAGGTGCCCTCGGTGAAAACGCAAGTGATCAAGTGTTCTCTCTTGGTGAAACTTTTATTGCCACACTGATTGCCTTTGTTGTCGGTTACACCGTCATCGCTTGGCTTCTCAAATATGTAACGACAAAGAGCTTTGCACCTTTCGTTTATTACCGAATAATTCTGGGCTCGCTAGTGCTGATTGGGTTGGCAACTGGCATAATCTCACCATGAAGAACTGGGCTGGTACCGTCGAATTTTCTGATTCAAAAACTCTGGTACCTTTGGGAGTAATCGAACTTCAAGAAATCATTTCAACAAACTCTAAAGTTCGAGCTCGTGGAAGTGCCCATAGTTTCAATGCTTTGGCTGATACAAATATAGTTGCTGTGACCTTTGAAAATTTTCCACAGGAAATAGCCATAGATAAAGAAAATAGAACTGTCAGAACTCCCGCTGGGATGAAATATGGAGAGTTAGCTACTGCTCTTAACGATCGCGGTTGGGCAATTCACAATATGGCTTCGCTTCCACATATTTCCATAGCGGGTGCTATTGCTACAGCAACCCACGGTTCTGGAATCGGAAATGGAAATCTAGCAACTGCTGTTCGTGGTTTAGAAATTATTTTGCCTGATGGCTCTCTCAAATACTTTACTGAAAGTGATCCTGAATTCAACGGATTAGTTGTAGGTCTTGGAGTCGCTGGAATTGTGGCTTCACTTGATCTGGCTATTGAGCCAACTTTTAATATCGCCCAAACTGTTTACCGTGGGATGTCTCGCGAAAGTTACGTCGCAAACCTAGATGAGATTATGGGATTGGCTTACAGTGTTAGTTACTTCACCACATGGGCAGCTGCAGGTGGGGGAGAAGTCTGGGCAAAGTTTAAAACCGATCAAACCGCGCCTTCTGAATTATTTGAGGCTTACCCTTCAACCTCTAATCGTCACCCACTTCCCGGTTTAGACCCAGAACCTTGCACTGATCAAATGGCGATTGTTGGGCCTTGGCATTTGCGATTGCCACATTTCAAAATGGAATTTACTCCTAGTTCAGGTGAAGAAATACAGAGTGAATTTTTTGTTGACCGCAAAGATGCACCAGCGGCTTTGACAGAACTGGAAAAAATTGCTCCTGAAATAAATGAGATTCTGTGGGTGACTGAGGTGCGGGCAATTAAAGCCGATGAACTTTGGATGAGTCCACATTATCAACGTGATTCAATTGGAATTCACTTCACTTGGAAGAAAGTTCCTGAAGTCTATGAGTTTGTAAAAGTAGTCGAAGCGGTTCTGGCACCATTTAAATACCGTCCACATTTTGGCAAGGTGTATTCAGCGTCTCCGGAATACATTCGCTCGGTGATGCCTAAGTTCGATGACTTTCTAAGGTTAGTTAAAGAAATAGACCCATCAAATAAATTTGGAAATGAAATGACAGATAACCTTTTAGGACTTTAAATCTCTAACTTATAACCAAGTCCGCGAATAGTATGAATAATTACGGGATTGGCTGGATCTATTTCAATCTTTGAGCGAAGTCGTTTTATATGAACATCGAGAGTCTTGGTATCACCGAAATAGTCGCTGCCCCAAATTCGGTCAATTAATTGATTTCGCGTGAGAACTCGACCTGAATTCCTTAATAGAAATTCTAGAAGTTCAAATTCTTTTAACGGTAGTGCAATTGGGTTAGAGTCGAGAGTTACTTGATGCTTATCTAGATCCATCTTTATCGAACCTTCACTCAGAATGGATCCCTCTTCGACTAACTCTCCTCCAGCAGTATTTCTACGAAGCACTGCTTTGATTCGTGCTAAAAGTTCGCGCGACGAGTAAGGCTTAGTCACGTAATCATCTGCACCAAGTTCAAGGCCTACGACCTTATCTATCTCAGCATCCTTAGCAGTTAACATAATGATTGGTACTTGAGATTTACTTCTGATTATTCGGCAAACTTCAGTGCCTGAAATTTCAGGGATCATGAGATCAAGTAAGACCAAGTCAGCACCATTTGATTCAAATTTTGCGATTGCTTCTCGGCCATCTTCGGCGACTGAGACCTCGAAGCCTTCTTTCTCTAATAAGAACTGCAGCGCCTCCGAGAACGAAGCCTCATCTTCAACGATTAATATTTTGGTCATTATTGATCCATTCCCTGCGAAATTATTGGCAACCTGATGGAGAAGGTGCTTCCTACATTTTCAGCGCTCCACACATTGATCTCCCCTCCGTGCTTGGTAATGACGTGTTTAACAATGGAAAGTCCAAGGCCAGTTCCTCCCGTTTGCCTTGACCTTGCAGGATCAACGCGATAAAAACGCTCGAAGATTCGATCAATCTCATCAACAGGAATTCCAATTCCTTGATCGGTGACTGCAATAGTTACGATTTCGCTCTCAATTGTTGATGTCACAGAGACAATCGTTCCTTGAGGTGAATAGTTAATAGCATTTTCAATCAGATTGTTAACAGCCATAATCAACTGTTCGCGATCTCCCTTAACTGCACAATCTGCTGATTTAGAAAACGCAACTTTAATCTGTCGGGCATCAGCCGTAGTTGTGCACTGATCAATCGCTTCTTTGATTAAGTCATTAACAGCAAATTCTTGAGCAACTTTCAGTGGATCGCTATCTTGAACTCGCGAAAGCATAATAATTTCTTGCACTAGATCCGTTAGACGTTTTGCTTCTACTTGCATTCGTGTAGCAAATTTCTTTACTGCATCAGGATCATCTTTGGCACCAAGTACTGCTTCGCTAAGGAGTGAGAGAGCGCCAATTGGAGTTTTCAATTCGTGAGAAATATTGGCAACAAAATCACGGCGTACTTCATGAATTCTCTGTGCTTCACTCTCATCGCTCAGCATGACCAGTACTAAGTCATTTTGATCGAGCGGAATTACGTTCACTGTTAAATCATGAATTCCCTGCCCAATAGGTCCGCGTGCAATTTCGATTACACCCTGATGTTGAACACCGGAACGACGCACCACTCGCACAAGCGCCAAGAGTTCCTGACTCTCGATTCGGTTCTCTTTCAAAATCCCCAACTCAGCAATTTTTTCATTCTGATAAATCGGAATATCCCCAGGAGCCAGAACCATCGAGGCGCCATCTAGTTGAGCAAGGGTGGTGATAAGCAGTTCAGGCAGGCTTCGATCCTGGCTTTGAGCCTCGAAGGAGTTTCGCCTCTTCATATCGCGCACTCTATCTCCTGCTATTACGTGTTTACCTTCCGTTCACCTTCTCGCCCTGAGCAATTCACCCGTCTCACCTAGGTTACCGACATGGCACTTATCAGATCAGTTTTTCAAGACGAGCTAGATAGCGTTTCTCAATCACTTGTAGATCTCACTTCAATGGTTGCTGAATCTATTGATAAAGCGACTACTGCAATTTTGACAACAGATTTAAAACTTGCAGAGGAAGTAATCGCTGCAGATTCAAACATTGATTCACTTCAGCATGAACTGGAAAGTCGAATCATTGACATTATGGCTCGCCAACAACCCGTCGCCTCTGATTTAAGAGCGTTGGTCACGGCGCTTCGAATGTCTGCTGATCTTGAGCGCATGGGGGATTTATCTCATCACGTTGCAAAGATTGCACGTTTGCGTCATCCCGGTGATGCGATTCCGTTAGAGCTTCACCCGATGTTTCAGTCGATGGGAACTGCAGCTCAAAAAATCGCTCACAAAACTGGTGTCGTAATTTCTACACGCAATACAGAAATGGCGTTGGAAGTTGAGCGCGACGACGATGAGATGGATAAATTGCATCGCCAACTGATTGGATCAATTTTAGAGCCAAACTGGAAACATGGTGTTGAATCAGCGATCGATTTAACGCTCTTAGGCCGTTATTACGAAAGATTCGCAGATCACGCGGTTTCAGTTTCACGCCGAGTTTATTTCTTGGTAACAGGAACATACGCGTAACTCATGCCTAATCCCGTCAATACGATTCCCTTACCTCGTGAACTAACAACTAAACCCCGACGTTCAGATAAAGTTTTTCGTCAAGTAGTAACCACTGGTGGTTTATCTTCACTGGCGATTCTTGGGCTTATCGCATTTTTCCTAGCTCGAAGTGGTTTCGAAGTTCTCCGTGAAGAGGGTTTGAGTTTTATCACTTCTTCGGAATGGTCGATTATGACTGACGAAATTGGCAATGTTACAGAGAGCAATTTTGGACTAGCCGCGATGTTGGTCGGCACTATTTTATGTTCAATCATTGCGGTTGTTATTGCAGTACCCATTTCAGTATTTTCAGCGCTTTTTCTTAATTTCTATGCACCTATTTGGCTCAAAAGAATTCTTGTTTCGATCATCGACACCATGGCCGCATTCCCATCGATCTTATTTGGTATTTGGGGTTTCTTGGTATTGATGCCAAGTGTTGAATACTGGGCAAAATTAATTAACAAATATTTTGGATGGATCCTTCTCTTTGAAGTTAAGCCATATTTTTTCACCCGTTCACCTTTTGTTGCTGGAGTAGTTCTAGCAATAATGATTATTCCGATTATCACTTCGGTCTCACGCGAAGTTTTTGCGCAAGCGCCGCTGGATAGAATTCAAGCTGCCTTCGCGCTAGGTGCTACACGTTGGGCGATGATTAAAGCGGTTGTGATTCCTTACGGTCGCAGTGGTGTCGTCGGAGGTGCAATGCTTGGATTAGGTCGTGCGATGGGCGAGACTGTTGCTGTTTATACAGTTCTTAATATTGTCTATCAAGTTAACTGGCATGTGTTACTCGGTGCTGGAGGGAATGTCGCTTCACTCATTATTCTTAAATTCGGAGAAGCTAGCCCATATGAAATCAAGGCACTAATGGCTGCTGGACTTATTCTCTTTTTGATGACACTGATGGTCAACGCAGGAGCAAATTCAATTGTTAAGCGCACAGGAAAGAGTGGGCGATGACAACAATAGTTTTGCCAACTAAGCCCTGGGCGGCTTCAAAGCAAGATCGACTTCGTAACTTCCTTTTCTACTTGCTCGCCGTCGCAGTGTCATTTGTATTAGTCGCGGTTACTCCGATGAAAGGCAAGTTGGCATACGCCGTAATTTTTTTCATTACCTACATGACGGTAACTTCTCTGTATTCACTCTTAATCACTGGCTCAGCTGCTGCAAAAGACGCAGCGATTAAATCTTTAGTCGGACTTGGTGCAACGGTTACGCTAATTCCAATTTTGAGCATTATTGGGACTGTTCTAAGAAAAGGGCTGCCAGGATTGAGTTTAGGGCTCTTCACCAGTGACATGTCTCTTTCAGCACCAACCGATCCACTAAGTTCAGGTGGATTGCTTCACGCAATAACGGGAACACTCACAATGGTGGCTATGGCCTTAATTTTAAGTGTGCCACTTGGTATTTTGACGGCACTTTACTTAACAGAAATTCGTGGAAAATTCTCAGGTCCAATTCGATTTTTAGTACAAGCAATGAGTGGTGTGCCCTCAATTGTTGCCGGTCTTTTTATTCTTTCAGCAGTCCTTTATCCAATCACGGGTAATTATTCTGGTCTGATGGGTGCACTCGCTTTAACAATTCTAATGATTCCGACGGTGGCGCGAACATCGGAGGAAGTTTTGCAATTAATTCCAAATGATCTTCGTGAAGCTGGCACCGCTCTTGGGGGAACTCAATGGCGAACCGTTGCCATGATTGTTATTCCCGCAGCTCGAAGTGGTCTTATCACAGCAGTTATTTTGGGAATCGCCAGAATTGCAGGAGAAACTGCTCCTTTGCTTCTGCTAACAGGTGGTGGTGACAGAGTGACAGGAAAAGTATTTGATGGTCCAATTGGATCTTTGCCTTATTACATCTGGAAATCTTTTAATGCAGGTTCACCGGAAGCGCTTACCCGCGCATGGGCTGGCTTATTAGTTTTGATGATCGTTGTTTTAATTCTATTTACATCTGCAAGAGCGCTTTCATCTCGGAAAATTTCTTAATATGGAAACTAAACCTTCAAATCAGAAGCAAGTTCAGGAAAGCGGGAAGCAAATGACAACTCCAATTAAGCCAAGTTCACTTTCAAGCGTGGCAAGCGCATCGCCTCATCGTGTTGAAAGCGTGCATGCCCAAGGGACTGGCCTTGAAACTCGTGGCGTTCATGCTTGGTTTGGAAAAAATCACGTACTCGCAGATGTTAGTTTGGATTTCACTGCCGGCTCAGTAACTGCACTAATTGGGCCATCGGGTTGCGGCAAATCAACTTATATTCGCACAATTAACCGAATGCATGAATTTATTCCGGGTGCTGCCATGGCTGGTGAAGTCTTGCTCGATGGTAAAGATGTCTACGCACCTGGTATTGATGTAACAAAAATTCGCTTGCAGATAGGAATGGTATTTCAGAAGCCAAACCCATTTCCCTCTATGACAATTGGAGAGAACGTCCTCTCTGGTCTAAAGCTCGCGCAATTAAAAGTTGCCAATAAAGAAGAACTGCTCGAAGAATGTTTGGTACGTGCAGGACTTTGGAGCGAAGTAAAAGATCGTTTAGGTACCCACGGCGGCTCACTCTCAGGTGGTCAGCAACAACGTTTATGTATTGCTCGCGCCCTTGCGGTTCGCCCACAAGTATTGCTGATGGATGAACCTTGTTCGGCTTTAGATCCGGGCTCAACCCTGCGCATTGAAGAAACGGTACGTGAGCTTTCCGAGACAATGACAATCGTGATTGTTACTCATAATATGCAACAAGCAGCCCGTGTTTCTGACTACACAGCATTCTTCCTATCTGATGGTGGCCCAGGTCAGATGATCGAAGTTGCACGCACAAGTGAAATTTTCTCTCAACCAAAAGACCAGCGCACTGAAAATTACGTAACCGGTCGTTTTGGATAGTCGTAACCTGCTGTTCACTTTAAAGTTCTTCGACGTTAACCTTTTAGGTGCTTCACGTTAATCGTAACTTCCTATATTTCCACTTGTAATTCAACTAAATCTTAAAGGGGAAATTAATGAAAGTTTCAATGCTAGTAAAATCTGCAGCAGTAGCACTTGCTTTTGGCTTGGTCGCTTCAACACCAGCTCACGCGGTTGATCTGCAAGGTTCTGGTGCATCATTTCCGGCGCTACTGATCGAAGCGTGCAAGGCTCCTTATGCGGCTTCAGGTGCTGGACACACTTATGTTTATGCTTCATCAAGTTCAGGAACTGGACAGACCAACTCAGATAAGTCAATTGGTGATTTCTGGATGTCCGACAGCCCTTACACCGCAGCAACAAAGCGCGCCTCACTTATTCATATTCCAGTTGTAGCAGCACCAATCGCTGTTCTACATAACCTTCCAGGACGAAACACGCTTGCACTTTCTGCTAGTTCTGTTGCTGCAATTTTTGCAGGAACAATCACAAAATGGAACGATCCAATTCTTGTAAAGGAAAATACTCGTACATACGACAAGGCAATTTATAAGAAAGATGCAAATGGAACAGTTGCGCTTGATGCAAAAGGTAATCCAATTATCTTGAAAACCTACAAAGTCAAAGCCGGAATCGCGCTTCCAAACCAGACAATCAAAGTTATCTATCGAAGTGAATCTTCAGGTACATCTGGCAACTTCACTAAATATTTGAATGGATCAGCCTCATCGATCTGGACTAAAGCAGGCAATAACGTCTTTGCAACATCATTCCCAGGTAACCTAAATTCAATTAAAAACTTAGGTCGCGTGGTTGGTGCAGCATCTTCATCAGGAGTAACACAGCTTGCTGGTCGCACTCCTTACTCAATCACTTACGCAGAAGTTAACTACGCTGTAGCAAATAAGCTAAAAGTTGCTAGCCTAATTAACCCAGCAGGAAATTTAGTGGCTCCAGAGTCAATCGGAGTCTCAGGTTTCTTAGCAGCTGCAACTCAGGATGCTACAAGTGGATTCTTGACATTTAATTACGCAACAAAAGATAAGGGTGCCTATCCACTAGGAATCGTTTCTTACATGTTGGCTGATACAAAGTATCCATCTGCTGAAAAAGCCGCTGCCGTTAAGTCAGTTGCTAACTTCTTCTTGAGCACAAAGTGCGCACAAGATAAGGGCGCAGACTTAGGCTTTAGCGTTATCGATGGTGACTTACTTAAGAAGTCACTTTCACAAGTTGCAAAGATCGGTTAATTTAAAGGTTCGTCATAGGAAAAACGGCCAGGGAAACCTGGCCGTTTTTCTTTTACGCTAACCTTCACGCATGCAGATTAGATTGGCGCAGCGCAGTGATTCACGCGAGATTCATCGCTTAATTTATGAGTTAGCGGTTTATGAGAAGGCGCCAGATTCGATGGTGGCAACTCAGGAACAGATCGAGACTTCACTTTTTAACGAGAGTCCGGTTGCGTTCGCTCACGTAGCCGAAGTTGATGGAAAGATAGTTGGTATTGCCATTTGGTTTCTTAATTATTCAACTTGGCTTGGTAAGCCCGGAATTTATCTGGAGGATTTATTCGTTGAGCCTGAATTCCGGGGTCAAGGAATAGGTAAAAGTTTTATGAAGATCTTGGCTCAACTTTGTATAGAGCGTGGGTATGAACGTTTTCAGTGGTGGGTCTTGGATTGGAATGCCCCGTCAATTGATTTCTATAAATCACTCGGGGCGGTCGCTATGGATGATTGGACCGTCTTTAGGCTTTCAGGTGGCGCGCTCTCTGAATTTGCCAGTCAGGGTTAGTTAGTCAGATTTAACAACGCGAAAAGATTTAAGTGTTGGATCGGTGGCGTAAGCAATTCGCACGCCAGCGGCTTGAGAGGCGATCAAGCCATTTACGATTTGTTCGGTAAGAATTTCTCCCGGTGCGATTACAGCTACACCCGGTGGATAAGGTGCAATTAAATCTGCAGAAATTAGACCAACTGCTTTTGTTGAGTTAACGAGTTCGGTTTTTGCAAAGTACGCCTCTCGCATAGAAATGGCGATCTGTGGGACTACCGACCAGCTCAGAGCGGTAGCACTTGCGCGCGGAGAGCTCTGTAATTTTTTGAGAATAACTACGAGTTTCATAGCTAATGATTGAAAATCTTCTTTGCTATCAGCCAGAGTTGCTAAGAAAACAATGGTGTCACGATCGGCCATTTCAACTCGAATTCCTACTCTAATAAGTTCCTGTTCAATTTCTACTCCAGATGCACCAATTTGTTGCGCGCGTAGAACGACTTTAACTGGGTCAAATCTTCCGACTGCGAAATCTCGTGCTTCTAAGAATATTTGCAGATCAAAATTAGCCTGTACTGCCGCTTTGAATTCAGCGATATTTTCAATTAGTTGAGCTAATAGTTCTTCACCACGATTTTGTAGAAGCGCGCGGACTGCATCTATCGATGCCAATGGCGCACCAGCAGGTGAAGTGGTGTGAGTCGTTTCAAAACTTTGCTCTAGGCGCTCGGCACTTAAGTATTTTGTGTTTGCCAGCAATAGTGCAGATGCGCTGTATCCCGGAAGGGCTTTATGCACACTGGTAATTAACGCATCGGCGCCTTGTGAAATTACATGAGCTGGGAGTTCAGGATGAAATCCGAAGTGGCCGCCCCAAGCAGCATCAACGATTACTGGCACGTTTTCTTTATGAGCGATTTCAATTAGTGACTTAATGTCAGAGAGAGTTCCTAAATAACCGGGTTCAGTTAACAAAACTGCAATCGGGTTACTTGCCATAACTCGAATTAACTCTTCCACAGAAATTCCGATCGGCACTCCGGTAGCGCTATCAATTTCAGGGCTCATCCAAAGCGGTTCTAAACCTGCTAGAACTAAAGCGCTTAGAACCGAGCGATGAGCGGTACGTGAAACTGCAACTTTATCTCCGGGTTTACCGAGAGCCAGAATTACTGCTTGATTGGCGTGAGTTGAACCACCAGTTGAAAATCGCGCAAAGTCAGCGCCCCATAAGCTAGCTGCTAGCGCTTCTGCCTCAGCTAATACTTGATCAGTTAATTTAATTTCATCAAGGCCGCCATAGAGCGGAATATCTGTATCGACCAGCGCTCCAAGACCAAGATCAATTTTTGAAGCCCGCTGTTTATGTCCAGGGATTGTGAATGGGTTGTGATCTTGCTCAAAGTAATTCAGGTAAGCGTTTAGCAGCGGAGCGCTCGCTCGTAACTCTGGATTTTCATTCACTTACCAAGCCTAACCCCTCATTCAGCAGATTTAGAAAGTGGCTCTATAATTTGGGCATGACATCAAAGGACCCTCTCCCGCAATCTCGACATTTGGCAACTGAAATCCCAGGGCCAAAATCGATTGAATTTATTGCGCGTCGTAAAGAAGCGGTTTCAGCAGGTCTTGGGATTGCAATTCCAGTGATGATCGAAAGAGGCGAAGGCGCAATTTTGCAAGATGTCGATGGCAATCGAATTATCGATCTAGGTGCCGGAATTGGTGTCGTAAACGTAGGTAATGCAGCACCACGAGTTGTTGCTCGAGTAATCGAAGCCGTGCAAGCTTTTACGCATACAAATTTCACTACCGCCCCTTACTTAGGTTATGTCGAAGTTTGTGAAGCGCTAAACCGAGTGACACCCGGGACCCATAAGAAGAAATCAATTCTGCAGAACTCGGGTGCCGAAGCGGTTGAAAATGCAATCAAGATTGCGCGTCATGCAACTAAGCGCCCAGCGATAATTGTTTTTGAGCACGCCTATCACGGCCGCACTAATTTAACTATGGCCTTAACTGCTAAAAACCTGCCGTATAAAGATGGATTTGGTCCATTCGCTAATGAAATTTATCGAGTGCCAATGCCTTACTCCTTTCACTATGAAGGAAATAAAGAAACGATGGCGCAAGATTTTCTAGATTTGGTTATTTCCAAAATTGAAAAAGAAGTTGGTGCACATAATGTTGCTGCAATTCTAATCGAACCAATTCAAGGCGAAGGTGGATTTATTATTCCACCGAAGGGCTTCATGCCAGGACTTGCAAAGTATGCAACTGAAAACGGAATTGTATTTATCGCCGATGAAGTTCAGACTGGATTTGCTCGCACCGGAAATATGTTTGCTTGTGAAGACGAAGGCATTGTGCCCGACATGATTATCACTGCTAAAGGTATTGCTGGGGGATTGCCTCTAGCTGCAGTGACTGCACGTGCTGAAATTATGGACTCATCCCACGTCGGCGGTCTTGGTGGAACCTATGGTGGAAATCCAATTGCATGTGCTGCAGCGATGGGCGCAATTGAAACCATTGAAGAAGAAAAACTTGTAGAACGGGCGCGCCATATTGGCAAGATTTTGCATGATTCGCTGACCGCACTCGCTACCAAATATCCAATAATTGGTGAAGTGCGCGGCCGTGGTGCAATGCAAGCCATTGAACTTGTACATCCTGGAACAACTGATCCAAACCCTGCAGCTATGGCTGCGATAATTAAGTACTGCCAGAGCAAAGGTGTTTTGATTTTGACCGCTGGAACCTATGGCAATGTGATCCGTTTCTTGCCGCCGATTGTGATTTCAGATGAACTCCTCAAAGATGCCCTCAGCGTTTTTGAAGAAGCCTTCGCAACTTTGTAAATAATGGATCTTCTGGTTCTCGTTACTGCGCTAGACCTAGTCGGAACTTTTGCATTCGCACTTGTTGGAGCCCGGATCGCGGCGAATAAAGGTCTGGATTATGGCGGTATCGCTTTTATAGCAGCGACCGCATCCCTTTCAGGTGGAACTTTTCGAAATTTACTTTTAGGTGAGCGACCACCTTGGGTCTTGCATAGTTGGCTCTTTGCTGGAGTAGCTGTTGCAGTTCTTATCACCTTACTTTTTCGTCATAAAACTTCGGTTGGACGATTTTTGTTATCTCTTGACTCATTGGGACTCGCTGTTTGTACTGTTTCTGGGGCGCAATTTGCGATTACAAATAACGCTCCATTTTTGGCGGCGGTAATATTGGGTCTAGTTGGTGCGGTAACTGGTGGGCTATTGCGAGATGTTCTATGTCAAGTAGAACCAGTTCTTTTACATCGTGAAACTATCGGCACATCTTGTTTAGTGGGATCACTGATTTATGTAACTGGAGATTATTTTGCAATTCAATCTGGGGCTCTGGCAATTGTTTCGGGTCTTTCTGTAATTCTGGTCCGCGAACTATCGATAAAGTTTGATTGGCACCTACCCAAAATTGGAAAAATTAGTGTTTAACCAAGAGGAGCAACTAGATTTAACACTTTGCGCAGATGCTCAAGAGGTATCAAGTACTGTAGCCGCAGAAATTATTGAAGCAATTGATGAAGGTCTAGAGAGAAATAAACGCTTTGATTTGGCACTAACAGGTGGGACCTTGGGCTCTGAGATATCTAAGAATCTTTTGAAAGTATTCAATTTGCGCCAAAATGATTTTACCGGCTTACATCTGTGGTGGAGCGATGAGCGTTTTGTTTCTGTAGATAGCCAAGATCGAAATTGTCTTAATATTTATAAAAACTCTTTAAATTCAAATCTAACAGCCCATTTTGTTAATTCAGTAGAAGATGGTTCGGCTTCCTCTGCATTGCAGAGTTACGTGAGTCAGTTAAAAGATATTAATTTTGATTTAATTATTTTAGGACTTGGACCCGATGGACATATTGCATCTATTTTTCCTAACAGTTCACATTTAAATGACTCGGGCGTAGCATTTTTAATTGAAGATTCGCCTAAGCTGCCAAGTATCAGAATCTCATTTACCCTAGAAACTATTAATAAAGCACGAGAGGTTTGGATTGTTGCAGCAGGTGAAGAAAAGGCTGAAGCGGTAACCAAGTTAATTAATGGAAATTTATCCATCCCGGCTAGCTTAATTTCTGCTGCTAGTCGCACCCGTTTAATCGCTGATACCGAAGCCTTTTTTGCCGAGTAGACTAGGGGCATGAGTTCAACTCCAAATTTCGGAATGGTCGGATTGGGCCGAATGGGCGCCAATATTGTGCGACGACTGGCAATTCACGGCATAATCTCAACAGTTTTTGATTTATCTCCCAAAGCGGTAGCCAATTTGAGCGCCGAGGGCGCAATTGGCGTTAATTCAATTTCTGAATTGGCTGCAAAGTTACAGACTCCGCGCACGATTTGGGTGATGGTTCCAGCGAGTGCCACTGATTCCACAATTGCAGAGATCGCCAAGTATTTATCTGCAGGAGACACAATCATTGATGGCGGAAATAGTTATTACAAAAACGATTTAGCAAATGCCAAATTACTCTCAGAAAAAGGAATCAACTTTGTAGACGTTGGAACTTCGGGTGGTGTCTATGGCTTAGAGCGCGGTTATAGCCTCATGATTGGTGGGGATGCAGCGGTAGTTCAAAAGCTAGATCCGATTTTTAAAGCTTTAGCCCCTGGTGTTGAATCGGCTGAACGAACTCCCGGCAAAAATGGTGAGCCAACAAATTCCGAAATGGGTTATTTACATTGTGGGCCAGTGGGTGCTGGCCATTTTGTAAAGATGATTCACAATGGAATTGAGTACGGAATGATGGCGGCTTTTGCTGAAGGTTTGGCAATTTTTGATGCGGCTACCGAGATTGAGCCTTCGTATAAATTAGATATTCCAGAAATTACAGAAGTTTGGCGAAGAGGCAGCGTTGTGGCGTCATGGCTCCTTGATTTAACTGCGCAGGCTCTGCATGAATCAAATGATTTAAAAGAATATTCAAATGAAGTTAGCGACAGCGGTGAAGGACGCTGGACCGTTCAAGCAGCGATTGAGGCAGGAGTGCCTGCTCATGTATTGAGCGCATCGCTTTATTCGCGTTTTGCCTCACGTGGAAATGATGATTTTTCAAATCGAGTCTTAAGTGCGATGCGCTACAAATTCGGCGGTCATAACGAAAAGCCAACCGCTTGATAAAAGTAGATCGGGCAGATGTATTAGTCCTCTTTGGCGCTACCGGAGATTTGGCGAAGAAGAAGTTATTCCCAGCTCTTTATGATTTACAGGAATTAGATGAACTTGACATTCAAGTTATTGGCGTGGCGTCTTCAAAATGGACTCAGGATGTCTTTAAAGAAAATTTAGAAAGTGCGATTCGCGCTCGTAAACCTGATGTAGATGAGCAAGTTCTTACTAAATTATTAAATCAAACCAAACTAATCGTTGGCGATTATGAAAATTCCAAAACATTCGAGGATCTTGCGGATGCTCTAAAAGATTTCAGCCTGCCAGTGATTTATTTAGCGATAGCCCCAGAGTATTTTTCAAAAATTACCGAATCTCTGGCGGCGGTGGGACTCACTAAAACTGCACGTGTAGTGGTGGAAAAGCCATTTGGTCGAGATTTGGAGAGCGCAAAAGCACTTGATATTTCGCTTAAGAAAATTCTTCCAGAAGAGCAGATTTTTAGAATTGATCATTATTTGGGTAAAGAAGCAGTTGAGGATTTACTGGTTTTTAGATTTGCTAATACCCTATTTGAGCCAGTTTGGAACCGAAATTACGTTTCAAATATACAGATAACCATGGCTGAGAGTTTTGGTATTGATGGACGTGGAAATTTCTACGATGGAGTCGGCGCCACCCGAGATGTTTTGCAAAATCATATTTTTCAAGTGCTCACAATGTTAGCGATGGAGCCACCCATTGATATGGGATCAGAGTCGATGCAGAATGAAAAAATAAAAGTCTTATCTGCGATCCGTGAAATTAAGAGTGACGATGTTATTCATGGTCAATATGTAGGTTACTTGGAAGAAGATGGCGTAGCGCCACATTCGAATACTGAAACCTTTACAGCGATGAAATTATTTATAGATAATTGGCGTTGGGCAGGTGTTCCGATTTACTTAAGAACTGGTAAGAAAATGCCAGAAACGGTATTAGAAGTAATCGTTGAATTTAAGCGTCCACCAAGAGATCTATTTGGAAAGGGCAAGAGTAACGTTGTTAGGTTTCGCCTCGGGGCAAAAGATGGCGTAGATATTTCACTACAGGCCAAGAAACCCGGAACAAAATTAGTTACCGAAACTGTAGATCTTTCGGTGGAGTTTGTAACCGAGTTTGGTGATCGCCAAGGTCCCTATGAAAGATTACTTTGTGCTGCAATATTGGGTGATCACTTCCGCTTTACGCGAATTGATGCGGTACTTTCCTCATGGCAGATTTTGAAGGAACTAATCAAAAATCCACCACAGGTTAAGCCATATTTTTCTGGCTCTTGGGGGCCGGATGAGGCAAATGAATTAGTTCCGGGGGGCTGGAATGCTGTTGGTTCCGAAGCTCAATCAGAACCAAATGGTTAAGAAAACTTTTTATTAATCTCGAGATTGGCCCGAACGATGTTTGTAGCGGCCCAGAAATTCTTCTTTCATATCGGTAAAGGTTCCATCTAGAAGCGCCTCTCGCATTTGATCAACCAAACGGACTACAAATCTTTCATTATGAATTGTTGCCAGAGTTGCGGCGAGCATTTCTTTACCTCGGAACAAGTGATTTAAATAGGCGCGAGTGAAGTTAGCGCAAGTAAAACAGTCGCATTGATCGTCAATCGGGTTGAAGTCACGTATGTATGGCGCATTCGAAACGTTGAATCTACCTTGCATCGTATAAACGGCGCTGCTGCGTGCAATTCTTGAGGCTAGAACACAGTCAAAGGTATCTACCCCATTTTCAACGCCGACAAATAGATCCTCGGGTGCTCCGATTCCAAGCAAGTGTTTTGGTTTATTTTCAGGCAAGGTGCTGTTGACCCAGTTAACAATGGTTCCAAGTGAATCTTTATCAAGCGCGCCACCTATCCCAAAGCCATCAAACTCAATTCCAGATGAAGACATAGTCCCAAGATCGTGAGCAGCTTTACGGCGTAGGTCTTCGTATTGGGCACCTTGAATAACTCCGAATAAAGCCTGATAAGGCTTATCGCTGCGCGCATCGGTTAGTCGCTTATGTTCATCTAAACAGCGGATCGCCCAGTCGTAAGTTCGCTCCATTGCTAGTTCTTGATACGGGCGAGTGTTGTGCAAAGTAGTGCACTCATCAAAAGCGAAAATAATATCCGCGCCAATTTTATGTTGTATCTGCATGGAAACTTCAGCACTAAAGCGGTGCAGTGATCCATCAAGATGGGATTTAAAAGTCACGCCATCATCATCGACGTGTGCAAGTCGTTCTTTATTTCCAGCAATAACTTGATCAGATCTAAATGTCGTGGAGTCCATTGCTAATACTTTTTTAAAGCCAACGCCGAGTGAAAGCACTTGGAATCCACCGCTGTCTGTAAACGTTGGACCTTGCCAATTCATAAATTTTGCCAGCCCACCTGCTTCATCCAAAATATCTGGACCGGGTTGCAAATATAAGTGATAGGCATTTGCCAAAATCGCTTGTGAACCAAGATCTTTCATGGCACCTGGAAGTACTGATTTAACGGTGGCCTTGGTTCCAACTGGAATAAAAGCAGGGGTTTGAATATCTCCATGCGGAGTTGAAATTGTCCCAACACGTGCCAATGATTTTTCGGCACTATGTTTTATTTCAAATGAGAATTCCTTGGTCACGAGAACTATTGTCGCAGATATACACTGCACCAATGTTCGCAAAGCTGATGCCGTTTAAAGAGTTCACGGTATTGCTAAATCCACATTCGCGTCGCATTGTTTTTGGTATTTCATTAAATGCAATTGGGCGCGGTATGACTCTTTCGCTATTAATGGTTTATCTGCACGATATGCGCGATTTCACCACCACATTTGGTGGGTTGCTATTGGCGTGGGGCGCATTTGTCGGAATCGCTTGTTCGGCTCCACTTGGTGCACTTGTTGATCGAATTGGACCAAAACAGGTAATGGTCTTTGGGCTGGTGATATCTGCCGCTTCTGGTTTTGGATTTGCCTACGTCACCACATCGGCACAAGCCGTTATCGCTATGACTTTATTTGCTGTTGGCGGCCAATGCATTTGGCCAGCCCAGATGGTTATTTTAACTCGGGTCACCCCGGAGCAAGATCGTTCAAAAATATTTGGGTTTAATTTTATGGTGATGAACTTAGGTCTTGGAATCGGTGGACTTTTATCGGCAGTAATAATCCGTGAAGATTCACTATTTTCTTATCAAATTATGTACTGGATTGATGGACTTACCTACATTGTTTATTTACTGATTGTCCTTGGATTAAATACCCCCCATGCAGGCAAGTACATTGCTAAAGAGAACGACCCTGAATCTGGGGGATACCGCGAACTTTTTCAGAATAAGCAACTAACTATTCTCACCTTTGCCGGCGTAATTTTATTGACCTTCGGATATGGACCACTGCAATCCGGGCTACCAATTTATGCGACTCAGGTTCTAGATCTTTCACCAAATTGGCTTGGTGTAATTTTTGGAGTTAACACATTTGCAATAGTTATTTTTCAACCTTTTGTATTAAATGTTCTAGAAAGATATTCAAAATACACGGCGTTAGTTTCTGTGGGGATTATTTGGGCGATCTCTTGGTTAGCAGTTGGAGTATCGCCGTATTTATCGCTTTTCATGAGCGGAATCGCGCTTTGTATTAGCCAATTAATTTTCGCCTTTGGGGAAATGGTGCATGCGCCAACCAGCCCAGCGCTGATGCAAGAGTTAACGCCAGATCACATTCGCGGGCGTGCAAGTGCGCTTATTAGTTTGCAGTGGGGAGTATCTGGAATTGCCGGACCAGCGATAGCGGGCGTGATGATTGGTGCAAACCTTGAACAATTGTGGGTTGTTCTTATGGCAGTTGGCGTTGTCTTACCAGTACCGTTTTTTCTTTACGTTCGTAAACTATCTTTAAAGAAATAACTTAAGAAAGTTTTCCAGTTACTTCAATCAAATTAGCACTTCCATTTGAGAGCACTACTGAAAGGTCAGCACCTTTAGCCCCTGGGCACGATAGCCCCCATGAAAATTTAGCGCTTGCACCCGCAGCTAGAGGTGTTGTTGGCGCACCCTCCATTTGGTTATCGCCATCAAAAATATCGACGCACGGACCAGATGTGGTGGAACCCTTAACAATCAAAGTTGCTAAATCTAAGTCGGCGGCAGAGCTGTTTGTGATGCTCAAATTAAAGCGCTCGTTAATCTGACCGTCGAGCATTCCCGAAGCAAATTTTCCAGGAGTAAAGTTTGAAGGGGTTGAAAGGGTGTAGCTAACTCCATCTGGAGTAACAACAGGTGCATCAAATGCTCCAGATGCTTGGGGCGCTTCTTCTACTTCAGTAACCAGAGTTTGGTCATCAACTTGGGCCACTTCATCTGAGCCACCACATGCACTGAGTGATAGCGCTAATGCCAGCACTAAACTACTTTTCAGCGCGATAGATTTCTTTTGGTCAAGGGTGTTTAACATGCTGCCTCCAAATTAACTCTTTTTAACAGGTGACTAATTCGTATCCCTAAGTATAGAGTAGAGAGTATGTCTTCCACCTCTGAAGTAGATACATCCGCAGACTCCAAAACTGTGATTGCTGGGCGTAGTCCACGTCAGATTGCATGGAGCCGCTTCCGCCGCAATAAAGTAGGGATGGCTGCAGCGGGAGTAAGTATTTTCTTGCTCAGCATGTCCCTATTTGCGCCTATTGTTTGTCGGATACTAGGTATCAATCCGAATGACTTGAATTTAGACGTTCTAGATAGCAGTGGTATTCCGAGGGGGGATGCTGCTGGATTTAGCCTGGAGCATCCCCTGGGCTTAATTCCCGGCACCGGCCGCGATTTATTAGCCCAACTACTTTATGGATCACGAATATCTTTTATGATTGCAATCGTTACAACAGTAGTTGCATTAACTATCGGTTTCTTTGTTGGAATAGTCGGTGGATATTTCCGTGGCCGAGTTGATGGATACCTAGGTCGTCTTACAGATTTTCTCTTAGCTTTTCCAGCATTTTTTATGATCGTTGCTTTGAGTCAACCGATGGTCGATCGCATTGAACAATTAGGAGTTGCCAAAGGTAATGGCGCTCGCGTGCTCTTCTTGATTTTATTTTTATCATTCTTTGGTTGGCCCGGATTCTCACGTTTAATTCGTTCGCAAGTTCTAAGTTTGCGCGAACGCGAATTCGTTACTGCCGCACAAGCGATGGGTGCTAGCCGCCGACGCATCATTATGAAAGAACTTGTCCCTAATTTATGGGCGCCAGTAATTGTTGTTGTTTCACTTTCTTTACCTGGTTATTTAGCGTCTGAGGCAGTCTTTTCATATTTAGGTCTTGGCGTCCAGCCACCGGCTTCAACTTGGGGAATCCTGCTCTCTAACGCAACTCGCTTTGTGACCGTTATGCCAAGTTTCTTTTTAATTACTGCCGCATCCTTGGTAATTGTGGTTCTGGCCTTTAACTTAGTTGGAGATGCTCTGCGTGATGCCCTCGATCCTCGCGCTGATAAGTAACTTCCGCATAACTATTTGGTAAATCTCGGGGAAATCACCCGCGGGTTACTAGTGAGTATTCACTTTCTGGGCGATTTCTGATTAACTTTGCTCACTCGTGCTCCAAATTCGCCTCGGCGATTCGGACACATCCCAACTGAAAGGATTACGAAATGAGCCCTCGTTTCGCTCTTCGTCGTGCCGTAGTCGTTGCATCTGCAAGTGCTTTGTTCATTGGAACAGTTGTTGTTTCAGGATCAAACCTTGCAACTGCAGCAACTACACCAAAGACTGGTGGAATTCTCACATTCCTCGAGCACACACCACGTCTTGATCACTTAGATCCGGCCCGTATTTACACGGGCCGCGACCTTGCATTTATGAACGCCTTCCACACTCGTACTTTGGTTGCTTACAACCCAGTTCCAGGTGCTGCCGGCGCTAACTTAGTTCCTGACCTTGCAACCAACACAGGTGTTCCAAGCAATGAAGCAAAGACTTGGAAGTTCACACTTCGTCCAGGTACAAAGTTTGAAGATGGAACTCCAATTACTTGTAAGGATGTTCAGTACGGTTCATCACGCGTATTCGCGCAGGATGTAATCAACAACGGACCTACTTACTCACTCGCTTGGTTTGATATTCCAAAAGATAAAGATGGAAACTCAATCTACGTCGGTCCATACAAGAGCAGCAAGGCAGCACAAACTGCCTACGAAAAGGCAGTTTCTTGTTCAGCAGATAACCGCACAATTACTTTCAAGTTAAATAAGTCAATTGCTGACTTCAACTACTTGGCAACATACGGTGTTATCTCACCAGTTCAAAAGAAGAAAGACACTGGCGATAAGTACGATAACAACCCACAAGCAACTGGCCCATACAAGATTGTTGAGAACAGCAAGACTCAACTACGTTTGATCCGCAACAAGTACTGGTCAAAGGCTTCAGATTCTATTCGCACACCGTATCCAGATGAAGTAGTTATTCAGTTTGGTTTGGACGAAGAGGTTATCGATCAGATTATGTTGGAAGATACCATCCCAACCGCGATGAACTTTGGTGGACCACTTCCAACAAATAAAGACAAGTTCTTCAATGATGCGAAGTTTAAGAATCGCCGCATGAATAACTCAGATCCATATGCGATCTACATTGCATTTAACGTCAAAGCAATGCCGTGTATTCAAATTCGCCAAGCCATGTATTACTCACGTGATGCCAAAGCGTTACTTGATTACGCAGGCGGACCAACATATGCCGGTTCATATGCAACCGGTGTAATTAGTCCACTTGTTGCAGCTGACTACGCACCAACTAAGGTTGTTGGTCCAGGAAGCCCAGACTTCAAGCCTGAAGGAAATATCACTAAGGCAAAGGCCCTTATGGAAACAGCAAAGACCGTGTGTCCTGCTGATTACAAGAAGGCAACTGAAGATGGAATCACTGTTGACGTTCGTCAGTCAGTAACACTTAACGACACTATTCCAATCAACGAGGCTGCATACGCTCGCGCTGGAATAAAAGTTAAGTACAACATCATCAACGCTGGTTACTACCCAACAGTGATGGATCCTGCAAAGCAGAAAGATATGTCGAACTCAGGTTGGGGAGCTGACTGGGCAAATGCCTCAACAGTTATTCCAGAGCTCTTCGCATCATTCGGTGGATTTAACATCTCACAGAACACAGCAGATCCTGCTTACAAGGCCTTTGAATCTAAGGTCAACATTGCAATGAAGACAACTGACCGCAAGAAGCAAGCTGCAATGTGGAAAGAGCTTGATGCTTATGCCATGAAGCAGTTCTGGGTATTGCCAACAACATTTGGTAAGGCTCAAGAAGTTTGGGGCTCACAGCTTTCAAACGTCTTCTTCTGGGTACCACAAGGCAACCCTGCATACGGCAAGATTTGGGTTAATAACTAATCTAAATTCTTACCTGCAATTGCTAGTTCAGCAGTAAAGACAGGTACTCTCGGCACTTGGTTAAAACTAAGTGCTGGGAGTACCTTCTTGTTGGAAGTTATTTTTATTTGTGTAATTTTTATTTAAGTAAGGAGGCGCAATGTTAAAGTTTCTGAGTCAGCGCGCCATCTTTGCAATTTTAACAATCCTCATTGTCTCCGCTGTAGTTTTTGGAATTTTCTCGATTCTCCCATTTGACCCAGCCGCCCTCACTTGCGGACAACGTTGTACGGACCAGATCATCTCCGCAAACCGAATTCGTTTGGGTTTTGATAAACCAATTTACGAGCAATACTGGTTATTTTTATCTGGAATTTTCTTAGGCCGAACTTATGGCACAGGAAGTGCGGCATTTACTTGCCCGGCACCTTCATTTGGTTATTCTTTTAACGAAAATGCCTGTGTCACTAATATGATCGGTGAAGCACTTCCAATCACTATCAGCCTTGCCATCGGCGCCTTAATCATGTGGCTTTTGGTAGGAATTGGGCTTGGAATCATCGCCGCTAAATTTAAAAATCGTTGGCCAGATACCAGCAGTTCAGTCTTCGTTTTGCTCGCAACATCGCTACCTACCTTCGTAACCGGTCTTGCCTTACTTATTTGGGTATCTATTAAATGGAAGTGGGTACCGCTCTCGTTAAGTGGCTACACATCGCTTTTTGAAAACCCATTTAAATTTTTCCAATATTTTATTCTTCCTTGGATTACTTTGGCTATTGCCTACGCCGCGATTTACACCCGTTTTACGCGCGCTGCATTACTTGAAACTTTAGGCGAGGATTACATTCGTACTGCTCGCGCCAAGGGCGTTGGAGAAAGAGTGGTCTTCTTCAAGCACACACTCCGTGCTGTCCTAGCGCCGATTATTACTTTGGCGGGCTTAGATTTTGCTGGCCTAATTGGTGGGGCAATTATCACTGAAACCATATTTAACTTGCCCGGTCTTGGTCGATTGACCCTGCGTTCTGTCTATGAATTTGATCTATCTGTATTGCTAGCGACCACAATTTTGGCGGCTACCGTAGTTATTCTTATGAACTTAATCGTTGATCTTTTCTATGCCGTACTTGATCCTCGGGTACGAATCACATGACCGAACTACTTCGAATTAACGATTTAAAAGTTTCATTTAAAACCGATGACGGTTTAGTGCACGCAGTCGATGGGGTTTCATTAACGGTAAATGCTGGCGAAACCGTTGCCGTGGTTGGCGAATCAGGTTCTGGAAAAACTGTTACCAGTCTTTCAGTTATGGGTCTTCATAAGAAAGGCCAAGCACAACTCTCGGGTTCAATTTCAGTTAATGATCATGGAACTTTTAAAGATGTGATTTCGTTAAATGATGAAGAGATTCGTGATATCCGCGGGCGCGCAGTTGCCATGATTTTCCAAGATCCAATGTCTTCGCTTCATCCATTTTATAAAATTGGTAACCAGCTGGCTGAGGCTTACTTGGTACATAACCGAGGCAAGAAAAAAGAAGCGATGGTTCGCGCACTTGAGATGTTGGAACTAGTTGGAATACCAGAACCAAAAAAACGTGCCGAAGAATTTCCGCACCAATTTTCAGGTGGTATGCGCCAGCGCGTAATGATCGCCATGGCCTTAATGAATTCACCGCAGATGTTAATTGCCGATGAACCAACTACGGCGCTGGATGTAACAGTTCAAGCCCAAATTTTGACGCTCCTTGAAAAGTTGAAAAAAGAATTTAATATGGGAATTCTTCTAATCACGCATGATCTAGGCGTAGTGGCACAGGTCGCCGATCGCGTAAATGTTATGTACGCCGGACGCATTATTGAAGAGGCGCCAGTGGATGACATTTTTTACGCACCTCTTGCTCCGTACACACTTGGTTTACTTAAATCAGTACCACGTGTAACTGCAAATAATGATCGCCTGAAAGCGATTCCTGGACAGCCCCCTTCACTAATTAATTTGCCAGTGGGATGCCCGTTTGCACCGCGTTGTGAGTACAAAGAACACTCGGCCGAATCTGGTTGCAACACAACTCGTCCAGAATTATTGGGAACATCGGCAACTCATCGCGCCCGTTGCCATATCCCGGAAAGCTTGCGTCAAGAATTATTTGCTAAAGAAGTAAAGGAGTTGCTGGCATGAGCGATGCAATTCTAAAGATTGAGAATTTGGTTAAACACTTTCCAACCGGCAAAGGCAAGCGCGGGGAGAAGGAAGTCGTAAAAGCTGTTGATGGAATTTCTTTTGAATTAAAAGCGGGCGAAACTATCGGTTTAGTTGGTGAATCTGGCTGTGGCAAGACCACTGCTGGACGCACGATTCTTAAGTTAATTGAACCAACTTCAGGAAAGATTATTTTCGAAGATAAAGACATCACTGATTACAGTTCCAGCAAGATGCGCGCTATCCGCGCCCAGATGCAAATTATTTTCCAAGATCCTTATTCAGCACTTAATCCTCGCCAAACTATTGGCAAGATAATTTCAGCGCCATTTGAGATTCAAGGGATTACTCCAACTGAGGGAACTAAGACAGCGGTGCAGAATTTAATGGCGCGCGTTGGTTTAAACCCTGAGCACTACAACCGCTACCCGCATGAGTTCTCAGGTGGTCAGCGCCAACGTATTGGTATTGCCCGCGCCATCGCTTTAAAGCCTCGCTTTATTGTGGCCGATGAACCAGTTTCTGCCCTCGATGTTTCGATTCAGGCACAAGTAATTAACTTACTTGAAGATCTGCAACAAGAAGAAAAAATTAGCATGATCTTTATCGCCCATGATCTTTCAGTAGTGCAACATATTTCTAATCGCGTTGCGGTTATGTATTTAGGAAAGATGATGGAGATCGCAGCAACTGCTGATCTCTATGCCAAGCCGCACCATCCATATACAACAGCGCTGCTATCGGCAGTTCCACAACCAGATCCACGATCTGAGCGCACCCGCGAACGCATTATTTTGACTGGTGATCTACCCAGCCCGATTAATCCACCATCTGGTTGCGTATTTAATACGCGCTGTTGGAAAGCCCAGGATAAGTGCCGCACTGATGTGCCGCAGCTACTTCAAGTCGGTGGCTCACAAGTGGCCTGCCACTTCCCTGAAAATATTTAACTCTTAAAGCCAAGGATTTATAACCACTTTGCCTGATTCTGCGGACATAGACATTTGCATTGCCGCCTCCGCTTGATCTAAGCCAAATTCATGAGTGACTAAATCAGCAAATGGATATTGGGCTGCGTAGCGATCAAAGAGTTTCAGTGAAGGACCGTATGCATTTATGGGGTGGTTAGAGAGACCGATTAACCTTAGATTTTTACTTAAGACATGTCGGTGCATACTTATCGAAACATCACCAGTATCAGCAAAGTTTCCCATTTCAAGTAACGTTCCACCGCGTCGCAACATTTCGATTCCTTCAATCACTGGTTCTGGTCGATTAGTCATATGTAGAACAACATCGGCGCCAATGCCACCAGTTAATGAATGGATTAAAGCTAGCCGCTCAGATTGAGTTGTATTTCCAACATTTAAAGTTATATCTGCGCCAAATTTTTTCGCAAGGGCAAGTCGGTAATCTGATTTATCTATACAGATTATTTTTCCTGCACCCATGATTCCAAGTTTGGCTAGATGTAGTAGCCCTAGTGGGCCAACCCCAAAGACAACAACCGTGTCACCAGTTGTGAATCCTTCAATCGAATATGAACTGAAATCCTTCAACTTATCTAGCGATGCGGCACACGCCATTAATTCGGCTAAAACCGCAACTTTGGGTGAAATATTATCTGGAACTTTGTAAAAGAAAGTGCCCGGTTTGAGATACATATATTCAGCCCAACCACCTAAAAGATGTGGCCACTGGGCGCTAGTAAAACTATTTCCATAACATTGGGATTTTGAACACCAGCTATAGCCTTGAATGTGTGTGCAATAGAAACATTTGCCGCAGATCATGTCTGGGCACATAACGATTCGGTCACCCACTTTCACCTTAGCTTGATAGAAATCACCAGACTCTTCGATTGCTGGAGTTAATTCTTCAATTAAACCCACATTTTCGTGACCTTGAATTATTGGAAATGGAGTATCAGTTTCAGATTCAGTGCCGGCATATTGCTTGGTTTCACCTTGGTAGGTGTGCTTATCAGTTCCGCAAATTCCTGAGAGCTCTATTTTCATTAAGAGCGCACCATCTTCTAATTTTGGCCACTCAAATTCCTGAACTTCATAGCGACCTGGGGCGATCAAAACAGCGGCACGAATTTTATTCATGGCTCCAATTTAGCCCGTTGCTTGATCGGTTACCAGATCTCGACTCGATCGCTCTCAGCTAGCCATAATTTGTCGCCTTCAGTTAAATCAAAGGCTTTATAGAAGTCACTGATGTTGCGAACGATTGCGTTGCAGCGAAATTCATATGGTGAATGTGGATCAGTTGCGATTCGACGACGTAACTCTTCAGCACGTACTTTTCCGCGCCATGCTTGTGCCCACGATAAGAAGAAACGTTGCTCACCCGTTAAACCGTCGATTACAGGCGCTGATGCGCCATTTAGAGCCAATTTGTAGGCCTTAAAGCCGATCGCAAGCCCACCTAGATCTCCAATGTTCTCACCGACTGTGAGAGCGCCGTTGACATGGATATCTGGTGTCTCCTCTGGATAAAGTGCATCAAATTGTGCGATTAATACATTGGCCCGCTTTTCAAATTCAGTGCGGTCAGCAGCGGTCCACCAATCGAGCATATTTCCATCGCCATCAAATTTAGATCCTTGATCATCAAATCCATGTCCAATTTCGTGGCCGATAACTGCCCCAATTCCGCCGTAATTAGCAGCATCATCGGCGGCTGGATCAAAGAAAGGCGCCTGCAAGATTGCCGCTGGAAAGACAATTTCATTTTGGATCGGATGGTAATAAGCATTGACTGTCTGCGGCGTCATTAGCCACTCAGTTTTATCAACTGGCTTGCCGATCTTGGCCAGCTCGATATTGCGAGAAAATGTGGTGATGCGACCAATATTGGCAAAGAGGTTATCTCGCGAAATCTCTAACTCTAAATAGTCACGCCACTTATCTGGGTAGCCAATCTTGGGGGTAAATTTCTTTAACTTATCCAGCGCTTTTTCTTTTGTCTCTGGACTCATCCAAGCCAACTCATTAATGCTGACGCGATAGGCCTCAATTAAATTATCAACTAATTTAAGCATTGCAACTTTGGAAGATTCCGGGAAATGGCGCTGTACATAAATGCGGCCGATGGCCTCGCCGAGAGCGCCTTCGACAAATGAAATTGCGCGTTTCCAGCGGACTCGGATTTCCGGTGTGCCGGAGAGAGTTTTGGCATAGAAATCAAAGTTTTGATTTACAAAATCATCAGTTAGATAAGCAGCCGAACCAGAGATTAACTGCCACTTCATCCATGCCTTCCAAGGGGCTGGGTTAAAGTTTTCTAACATGTCAGAGAGACCAGCAAAAAATGGTGGTTGCTGCACAACTAATTCATCGAAGGCAGCTCTCGGAATTTGGCTGTACTCCAACCAAGTAGCCCAATCAAAGTTGGGGGCCAAGGTAGCCAGTTCACTGAAAGTTAATTTGTTGTAGGTAAGTTCAACATCGCGATCTTTGACTTGGTCATAATGGTAGGAAGCCAACTGCGCCTCAAGAGTATAAATTTCTTCCGCTAATTTTGCGCCATCAGATATACCAGCAAGTGCGAACATTTTGGCCACGTGAATTTTAAAAGCGCTGCGAATTTCGGCATATTGTTCTTCACGGTAGTAAGCCTCATCAGGTAACGAAATTCCACCCTGTCCAAGATAAACAATATTCATCTCTGAATTCATAGCATCGCCATAAATCCCAAGACCAAAGGCTCCACCAAGTCCACGCATTTCCAGATCTGCAATGGTCTTAATAAATTGTTCGCGATTTTCAATTCGGTCGATGGCAGCTAAATCATCTTGCAGGGGAGTGATGCCGACCTTGGCGATCGCATCAGTATCTAGGAAGCAGTCATATAGATCGCGAATCTTCTGCGCATCCCCTTCACCAGTAGCGGTCTCAATAATTTGGCGAACTTGGGCTTCCGCATCTAAATAGAGGGCGTAGGTAACGCCATCAGATGAGCGATCTTGCGGAATTTGGTGATCTTTCAACCAGCGCCCATTGAAGTAGCGATAGAGGTCATCTTGCGGGCGAAAGCTGCTATCAATATGCGAAGAATCAATGCCGCTGGTCATTGCTTTTGCGCTGGAGCTCATGGTGTCCCTTGTTAGATTCTTGAGTTGAGTAGTATCGCCTCATGCCAAGGCAAAACGCTACCTCACCGCGCTGGCTCAATCCTGTTGAAATGAAGGCTTGGCGGCGATACATCGTGGCTAGCCGGCGGTTGATTGAGGCCCTAGATAACGACTTGGCCGAGCATGAACTTTCCTTGGCGGACTATGAAATTTTGGCCCAGTTAAGTGATGCCCCAAATCGCTCAATGCGGATGTCGGAATTGGCAGATGCTGCGATGCTCTCGCGCTCGCGACTTTCGCATCGAATGAAAGTGATGGAAAAATCTGGCTGGATAACTCGCGAAGCCTGCCCCATTGATAAACGTGGATCGTTTGCGGTGATGACAAATAAGGGATGGAAAGCAATTGTTGCCGCAGCCCCAGATCATGTGGAAAGTGTGCGCTCGCGATTTGTAGATCAATTATCAAAAGCTGATCAAATTACACTTGCCCAAATATTTGAAAGAGTAAGTGACTCACTTAGAAAAGATTTAGAGAAATAAAAAACCCGCCACATAAAGTGGCGGGTTTTTTATTAAGTAATGAATTACTTAGCTGCTGCCTTCTTGCGACGCTTTGGAGCTGCCTTCTTAGCTGCTGCCTTCTTGCGACGCTTTGGAGCTGCCTTCTTAGCTGCTGCCTTCTTGCGACGCTTTGGAGCTGCCTTCTTAGCTGCTGCCTTCTTGCGCTTTGGAGCTGCCTTCTTAGCTGCTGCCTTCTTGCGCTTTGGAGCTGCCTTCTTAGCTGCTGCCTTCTTGCGACGCTTTGGTGCTGCTGCCTTTACGGCTGCCTTCTTGCGACGCTTCTTAGGTGCTGCTGCTGGAGCTGCTGCCTTCTTACGCTTCTTAGGTGCTGCTTTCTTTGCTGCGGCCACGTACTTCTCCTATCGGAATGGTTCGGATCCGTCACCCAAACCTGTTCGTAGATAAGTGTGACGGAAATGCAAAAAATATGCCAGTACATAGTGATAAAAAACGCAGTGCGTGTCGTAATTTATTTTTTTAATTTTTTGTGCATTTGCGAAATATTTTCACTTTTATTTTCTTATTTTTATTTAATTTTCACTCTGCATCGCGATTTTCTGGCGAATTTTCAGATTCGGCGCGAATTTTTCGCATTTGAACGGCAAATTCGTTCGTTTCGGCATCATATTTTCGGAATTTTGGAAGAAAAAGCGCCAAAATCGCGACCGAAAGTACACATAAAATCCCACCAAATGTTACTGAAAAGCTCAAACTAGTAACTGCCGCCATTGATGCGGCGCGCATCTGTCCGGCGAGTGGACCAACTGAATATGAAAGTAATTCGATTCCTGCAAGTCGTCCACGAAATCCGTCAGGAATTGTTTGGTTCCAAATAGTGCCGCGAAATAAAGCGCTGACCATATCGGCAGCCCCCGCCATTGCTAAAAAGAGCAGAACCAAAATTAGAGAATTCGAAAGCCCGGCTAAGGCGATGGCGACACCCCAACCGATCGCTGCCCAGATAACTGCTCGCCCATGGAATCGATAACTGCGAGTCCAACCACTGGTCAGAGTTACAACAACTGACCCAACGGTGCCGGCGGCGTAGAGCAATCCGAGAGCCCAAGGAGCACCAAGTTGATCTGCCCAGAATGGAAAGAGCGCAATCGGCATTGCAAAAAACATTGCTGCCAAATCAATGACGTAAGTACCTAATAAATCTTGGCGACTGAATGCATATCGCACACCCTCTAATAAGCCTGCCAGAGATGGCTTTTCAGCCTCTGGATTGGCAGGCACATTTTTAACGCGCAGCAACAATACAAGTGAAATAAAGAAAGTTGAGATGTCGGCGATGTAACCTGCTGAAACTGAAAACGATGCAATCAAAATTCCACCAATAGTTGGTCCAACAATGACTCCAAGTTGCCAACGCAAACTCATCAAAGCACTCGCTGCTGGCAAATCCTCATGGCCAACTAGTCGCGGCAAAATTGCATCAGCGCTGGGGCGCTGTAATCCGTTGACGGCTGCGAATATTCCAATGATGATGTAGATCAATAACAGATTTGGGTTAAGTAGCAATGAGTTAAAGAGCAAGATGGCCACTAGAACCAAGGAAGCGAATTCGGTCACCCAGATCATTTTCTTACGATCTACATAATCGGCTAGAACTCCACCATAGAGACCGAAGAGTATTAGTGGAACGATTTCGACTACTCCGGAAATACCAACTGCGATGTATGAGTTAGTCATTTCCTTGATCTGAAATGGAACTGCAACGTAGGTAATCATCGAACCGAGGTAGGTAATCAGCCCAGATGCCCATAAATTGCGAAAATCTGGGTATTTTTTAAGCGGAGTCAGGTCAATTGCGAATCGAGACCGCTTTTCGGAGTTCACCTGCGCTAGTTAAAGGTATTTTCGGCGGCAGGGAAAGTTCCCCCGCGCACTTCAGCAGCAAATTCTTGGGCAGCGGCCGAAATTTCACCACGCAGATTGCGATAGGCCTTCGCTAATTTTGGTGGGTTTGCAGTTAAGCCAACTAAATCAGTCCAGACTAAAACTTGCGCATCACAGCTGACTCCGGCGCCAATTCCGATAGTTGGAATACTCAAGGCGGAGGTTATTCGCGCCGCTAATTCGGCAGGAACTAGCTCCAGAACTATCGCAAAAGCCCCGGCTTTTTCCAGATCAAGAGCGGCCTGCAAAATTACATCGCCATCTTCGCGACCCTGAACGCGATAGCCACCGAGTTGATGAAGCGATTGCGGGGTTAAACCTAAATGGCCCATCACCGGAATTCCTGAGCTCGCCAATTTTTCAACTGTTGCTAAATGTGCACCTTCTAGTTTTACCGCCATCGCACCAGCTTCTTTGAAGAAACGAGTTGATGTGGCAAGTGCTTGTTCGGGTGAAGATTCGTAAGAACCAAATGGCAGATCAGCCACAACCATGGCGCGTTTTGAGCCCTGTACAACTGCGCGAGTTAACGGGATTAAATCATCGACAGTTACGGGGATTGTATTTTCATGACCTAGAAAATTATTGCCCGCGCTATCGCCAACCAGAAGTACGGGGATTCCAGCTTGATCAAAAATCTCAGCAGTCATCTGTTCGTAACTCGTGAGCATGGCCCATTTTTCGCCAGCGGTTTTTGCTTTTTTTAAATCAATGATGGTCACGCGACGATGTGCGGCTCCGCCATAGAGCGTTGTTGTAGTCATTTTTCCTCCAGCCTCGAAGCTTCGCGAGAAGTCCCCGGGTACGGGTGTAAGGGTATTCCATTACTCTTTAAGTATGAAGTTGCGCGTTGCCTTAGCCCAGATCAACCCCACGGTGGGAGATCTAGTCGGAAATGCTGCGTTAATACTCGAGAATTTTCGCACTGCGCGCGAAGCTGGTGCGCATATCGTCGTCTTTCCAGAGATGGTTTTAACGGGATACCCAGTTGAAGATTTAGCGCTTCGACCATCATTTCAATGGGCAAGCCAAAGTGCGCTGACTGAATTGGCGAGAGACTTAACTGGTGGTTGCCTAGCAATCGTTGGATATCTCGACCAAGTAAATGGGGCGCCCCAAAATATGGTGGCCGTTATTTCTGAAGGCTCCGTAAAGGCACGTTATGCCAAATGTCATCTTCCGAATTACGGGGTATTTGATGAGTTTCGTAACTTTGTGCCTGGCGATAAAACATTGGTGGTGCGCATTCATGGCGTTGATGTCGGAATTGCGATCTGCGAAGATCTTTGGATTGATGGCGGAATTACTGAAAAATTGGCGGCACGAAATCCGGGGTTGGTAATTGTTCCGAATGGTTCGCCATACGAACGCGCTAAAGATGATGTGCGACTTGAGTTAGTTACTAAGCGGGCCCGCCAAGCCGGGGCGCCACTGGTCTATGTAAATATGACTGGTGGTCAAGATGATTTAGTTTTTGATGGCGACAGTATTGTCGTTGGTGCAAGTGGTGAAGTCATTGCGCGAGCACCACAATTTGAAGACGGCATTGCGGTAGTCGACATTGATGTAACCACCAAGACAAGTACCCCCGATGTAATAATTTCAGAAGATGAAGTAAGAATTGATTGCGCTTTAATTCCGGGTGTAGCGATTCGGTTAGATGACCGTGAGGAAATTTGGAACGCTTTAGTTGTTGGTTTGCGAGACTATGTGAGAAAGAACGGTTTTCGCAGCGTAATTCTGGGACTTTCAGGTGGAATAGATTCCGCACTTGTTGCGGCAATTGCCGTTGATGCCCTTGGTGCCAAGTTCGTAAATGCAGTTGCTCTACCAAGTAAATATTCATCGGATCACTCACTCGCCGATGCCCAAGCTTTAGCGCGGGCCACAGGAATTCATTTTCGCGTAGTTCCGATTGCTCCCATGGTCGATGCTTTTATGCAGAACTTAACGCTTCAGGGAATTGCCGAAGAGAATCTGCAAGCGCGAGTGCGTGGGACAACGTTGATGGGAATCTCAAATCAAGAGGGGCATCTGGTTTTAGCAACTGGCAACAAATCAGAGTTGGCCGTCGGATACTCCACACTTTATGGCGATGCGGTTGGCGGCTTTGCTCCGATTAAAGATATTTATAAAACCGATGTCTGGGCGCTTTCGCTATGGAGAAATGAAGTTGCGCGGGCAAATGGTGAGGCTGAGCCGATCCCGGTAAATTCAATTGAAAAAGAACCGAGCGCTGAACTTCGCCCAGACCAAAAAGATTCTGATTCACTTCCTGACTACCTATTACTCGACCGCGTTTTAACAGCTTACGTCGATGACGATCAGGGTTCTGCGGCGCTAATCGCGGCGGGCTTTGATCCGGAGTTAGTTGCTCGAGTGATTTCCTTAGTTGATAAGGCTGAATATAAGAGACGCCAATACCCACCGGGTCCTAAGGTTTCCAAGCGGGCTTTTGGTAAGGATCGCCGCTTGCCGATGACCAATAAGAGTTAACCCCAGCAAGATGTAACATAGCCGTAACTTGGCCTTGGCACTATTGGCTTATGCCTGAATCAAGTCGCTCTGAAAACCAAATGAGTAAGCAGCAGGAGTTTGTGCTGCGCACAATTGAAGAACGAAATATACGATTTATACGATTGTGGTTTACCGATGTTCTGGGTTACTTAAAATCAGTGGCGATTGCTCCCGCTGAGTTAGCAAATGCTTTTGAAGAAGGTATTGGCTTTGATGGATCGGCAATTGAAGGCTTTGCCCGAGAAACTGAATCAGATATGTTGGCAAAACCAGATCCCGCAACATTCTCAATTTTGCCTTGGCGCACCGAAGCACCGGGTGCGGCCCGTATGTTCTGTGACATCACGATGCCAGATGGATCGCCATCACATGCCGACCCCCGCAATGTTTTACGTCGCACGTTAAATAAAGCAGCGCAGATGGGTTACACCTGTTACACCCATCCAGAAATTGAATTCTTCTTATTTAAAAATCAACCAATAAAAGGTGAGCAACCAGTACCGGTTGATCAAGGCGGATATTTCGATCACACCCCAGCTGTCGTCGGTCATGATTTTCGTCGCCAAGCGATCACCATGTTGGAGGCAATGGGAATTTCAGTTGAATTTAGCCATCATGAGGGAGCACCGGGTCAACAAGAAATTGATCTGCGTTACGCCGATGCGTTGAGCACCGCCGATAACATCATGACTTTCCGCCATGTAATTAAAGAAGTGGCGCTAGAACAAGGTTTCTATGCTTCATTCATGCCAAAGCCATTTACTGAACATCCCGGAAGTGGAATGCACACTCACGTCTCACTTTTTGAAGGCGAAAAAAATGCTTTCTATGATGCCTCGGCCGAGTTAAATTTATCGAAAGTCGCCCGCTCATTTATTGCGGGAATTCTCAAGCATTCATCTGAAATCACCGCTGTGACAAATCAGTGGGTTAACTCTTATAAGCGGCTGCAAGGTGAGGGAGAAGCACCCGCCTTAATTACTTGGGGCCATAACAATCGCAGCGCGCTCGTGCGAATCCCGATGTACAAACCAAATAAAGAGAACTCCACCCGCATTGAATTTCGTTCACCTGATTCTGCTTGCAATCCATATTTAGCTTACGCGGTAATGCTCGCTGCTGGCCTAAAGGGAATCGAAGAGAAATACGAACTAGTTAATACCAATACGCCAGCATCACTTCCAGCCAATCTTGACGAAGCAATTGCCATTATGGAAAAGAGTGAACTAGTGCGCGAAACTTTAGGCGAGCATGTATTTGAATATGTGCTGCGCAATAAGCGAGCTGAGTGGCAGGATTATCGTCGCCAAGTCAGCGCCTACGAATTAGATCGATATTTGCCAGTCCTTTAACCTATTTTTTAAGTAACCCTGTTACTTTATCGGCATGGGACTTCGTTGGGGATATTTAGGTGCAGGTGGAATTGCTGACACCATCGCAACTGATTTTGGACATGCAGGGTTAACGATTCAAGCGGTGGCAACTCGTGACTTGGTGCGAACTAACGCCTTTGCCGATAAATTCAATATCCCAAATCGCCATTCAGATTACGCATCACTGGTGGCAGATCCCGAAGTTGATGTAATTTATATTTCAACGGTACAGACTTTGCATAAAGATCACGCACTTTTGGCGATCAATGCGGGCAAGCACGTTCTGTTAGAAAAGCCATTCACCATGAACGCTGCCGATGCCCACGAAATTTACGCTGCCGCTAAGAAAAATAAAGTTTTTGTAATGGAGGCGATGTGGACTCGTTTCTTGCCAACTATGAGCGCAGTATTTGCGGCGATTAATAGTGGTGAAATTGGAACTCCACATTATGTTTATGCCGATCACAGTCAGTATTTACCAATTGAGAAAGCGCCGCGTTTATGGAATCGCGAACAAGGCGGCGGCGCACATTATGACTTAGGTATTTACCCAGTCCATATGGCAATCCGAACTTTAGGGTTTCCAGATTCAGTCATTGGTAAATCAATCATGACTGATACCGGTGTTGATTCTGCAACGGCTGCTGTTTTCCAATACAACAACGGAAGTCTGGCCATGATCAATTCATGTATGACTATGGCTGGCACCCTAAATGCAGCAATTCATGGCACAAAAGGTCGCATTGAAATTCATGGCTGGTTCTTCGAGCAGACCACCTTTAATGTTTTTGATACTGACCACAAATTAGTGCGAAGTTACGAAGAAAAAATTCAGGGTCGCGGTATGCAGTATCAGGCGATCCATGTTGAAGAATGTATTGCTAAAGGCCTAACTGAAAGCCCAATTTTGAGTCTTGCAGATACTGTGAAAATAATGGAAGTTATGGAGCAAATTCACGTTTTCTAAGGTTCACTTGCCCGTAGCGCTCCCGACAAGTTACTCTTAAACCATGTTTACACGCAGCCTCCTCCTTAGCTGCCGTGGCGGGGCCAAATAACTGGTTCCCTCGCTGCGGGGTTTGTCGCACCAGTAAATAAAAGACAAGCCCAATAAATTTTAAGGAGCGCAGGTTGACAACAGAAAAGAATTTCCCAGGTCAAAAACAATCATCGATGCCCGTGCATCGGTATTCATCTTTTATTCCAGTAGATCTTAAGGATCGCACTTGGCCAACTAAACAAATGACCAAGGCGCCCCAGTGGTGTTCAGTTGATTTACGTGATGGCAACCAAGCACTTATCGATCCGATGGATACCCCACGCAAATTAGCGATGTTTAAGTTACTCATTGCCATGGGATACAAAGAGATCGAAGTTGGCTTCCCAAGTGCGAGCCAGACTGATTTCGATTTTGTTCGTAAAATAATTGATGAAGATTTAATCCCTGATGATGTAATTATTCAGGTCTTAACCCAAGCTCGCGAACCACTGATTCGTCGTACTTATGATTCGATCAAGGGATCCAAGCAGGCAATCGTCCACTTATATAACTCGACTTCAACGTTGCAGCGCAAAGTGGTCTTTGGGCTAGATAAAGATGGAATTAAGAAAATCGCAACCGATGGTGCACAACTTTGTCTGGATTTAGTTTCCACAGTGCCCGGGACTAAAGTCTCATTTGAATATTCTCCAGAGTCATACACTGGAACTGAACTCGAATTTGCAGTCGAAGTCTGCAATGCCGTTAATGCAATCTGGAAACCGACTCCGCAATGGAAAACGATTATGAATTTGCCCGCCACGGTTGAAATGGCGACACCAAATGTTTATGCCGATTCAATTGAGTGGATGTGTCGTAATTTAGTAAATCGAGAGAGCGTCATTGTTTCCCTCCATCCACATAATGATCGTGGTACCGGAGTGGCTGCGGCAGAGCTTGGTTATTTAGCAGGAGCCGATCGTATTGAAGGAACGCTATTCGGAAACGGTGAGCGCACTGGAAATGTCTGCTTGGTAACACTTGGAATGAACTTGGTTTCACACGGTATTGATCCGATGATTGATTTTTCAGATATCGATGAAATTCGACGTACCGTTGAATATGCCAATCAACTTACAGTGGCCGAACGTCATCCATACGGTGGCGATTTAGTTTTCACTGCTTTCTCTGGTTCACACCAAGATGCCATCAAAAAAGGTTTTGATCAGATGGATCGCGATGCCGCCGCAGCTGGAGTTACTCGCGACCAACACACTTGGGCAGTTCCTTATTTACCAATTGATCCAAAAGATGTTGGCCGTTCATACGAAGCGGTTATTCGAGTCAATTCACAATCTGGCAAGGGTGGCGTTGCTTATTTAATGAAGAATGAACACCAACTTGATCTGCCGCGTCGCTTACAAATTGAATTTAGCAAAGTCGTTCAGGCAAAAACTGAAAATGATGGTGGTGAAGTCACCGCCGAACAACTCTGGCAAGTCTTTGAAGATGAGTACCTGCCAACTGAATCAGCGCCATGGGGACGTTTCCGTTTAAAGGGACTCTCGCAGAGTTCAGTAATGGGCGAAGATGTGCATCTAACAGTGCAAATGACTGACCGCACAGAAGCGGTCGAGTTAACTGGAACTGGCAATGGACCGATTGCGGCTTTCTGTAACATCCTGACAAATTACGGTGTCGATGTCCGCGTTCTAGATTTCAATGAGCATGCACTCTCTTCTGGTGGAGATGCATCAGCAGCAGCTTACTTGGAGTGCGCAATCGATGGTGATGTTTTCTGGGGTGTTGGGATAGACCCAAACACCACAACTGCCTCACTTAAAGCGGTCGTGTCTGCAATAAATCGCGCTATTCGCTGACTACCTTTACCTTCGTGAGCCTTTATCGAGATGAAGCAATTATCTTGCGCACTCAAAAACTGGGTGAAGCGGATCGCATCATCACACTTTTAACTCGTGAACACGGTCGAGTTCGGGGAGTCGCCAAAGGTGTTCGTCGCACTATGTCTAAATTTGGGGCGCGCCTGGAACCGGGTAGCCATGTAGATATTCAGCTTCACACTGGTAGAACTTTCGACACAGTTACGCAGGTTGAAGCGATTAATAATTATGGCGAGGCAATTACCGATGATTATCAACGTTGGACAATCGCTTCTGCTATTTTAGAAACTGCCGAACGTTTTACATCTCAAGAGAATGAACCAGCGCTACAAGAATTTCAATTAGTAGTTGGTGGCATGAAAGCTCTCGCTGAAAATAAATATGATCCATCGCTAATACTGGATGCTTTCTTACTTCGCTCATTGGCGATCGGTGGTTACGCACCATCAATGACTAGTTGTTCGCGTTGCGAAAAAGCGGGACCACACCGTTATTTCTCATTGATGGGTGGTGGATCAGTTTGTATGGATTGTCGACCATCGGCCTCAGCAACTCCGGCTGCCGAAACTTTAACCCTGATGGGAGCCTTATTAAGTGGTGATTGGGAAAGTGCGCAAACCAGTGAACTGCGACATCGCCGTGAGGCTAGTGGATTAGTCGCTGCTTACTTACAATGGCACCTTGAACGCGGACTCCGAAGTTTGCCAATGGTAGAAAGATCATGAGGTAGTTGAATGGCTAAACAAATTCAAGTACCAGAACATATCGCCATTGTTATGGATGGCAATGGTCGTTGGGCTAAAGAACGTGGGCTTCCAAGAACCGCTGGCCATGAGGCTGGCGAAAAAGTTTTATTCGATTTAATCGAAGCAGCCATTGGTTTTGGGGTAAAAGAGATCAGCGCTTACGCCTTTTCTACTGAAAACTGGAAGCGAACACCCGAAGAAGTTAAATTTTTAATGGGCTATAGCCGCGATGTCCTGCGCTATCGTCGTGATCGCCTCAATGAATTGGGTGTCAAAGTTCAATGGGTGGGTCGCCCGCAACGTTTATGGAAATCAGTTATTAATGAGCTAGAAGAAGCCCAAGAGTTAACTAAGAAGAATAAAAAGTTAACCCTAAATATGTGTGTGAATTATGGTGGGCGTGCAGAAATTGTTGAGGCGGCAGCAGAACTAGCCCGTGATGTAAAGCGTGGAAAAGTTAAGGCTGATTCAATTACCGATAAGGTTTTTGCAAAGTATTTATATTCACCAAAGATGCGCGATGTAGATTTATTTCTTCGTTCGTCAGGGGAGCAGCGCACCAGTAATTTCTTGCCGTGGCAATCAACTTATGCCGAATTTATATTTATGGATGTGCTCTGGCCCGATATGACGGCTGCAAAATTATGGCAAGCTATTGAAGAATATTCAGAGCGCGATCGCCGATTTGGAAAAGCTTAAAAAATTTGACCAGTGTCCACTTTTAATTAGGAGTGAGACGGTATTTAGCCCATCCGAGAAAGCGTGGGAGAGAATGGCAATAAATACCGCTATTCCAAGGGCGTTACTTAATTTAAAAGAAAGTCCTAGCGCAAGGCCATCAAGGAAAACATGGCCACTCAGCGTAGGCTCAAGCCATGATTGCAGTCGCTAGATTTGAAGTCGCCTTGAGCGATAGCACCGATTTTCGCGCCGAATTAGAGGCAGTGAAGGGGGTATTGGCCGAAGCGGTGGGATTTGTAGGCGCACGCGTTGGGCAAAATCTTGATGAGCCAAAGCTCTGGGTACTGACCTCTGAGTGGGAGAACGTTGGTTCTTATCGGCGTGCACTTAGTTCAACTCGCGCAAAGTTAGAGGCGATTCCAGTACTCGCCCGAGCAATCGATGAGCCGGGTGCATACGAGTAAACTTTGATGGTGAGCAACTCCCGTTGCTTTTCGCCGACAGCCAGCCGGCCCTCTCCAACTCGCCGGCTCATTAATTAGCCGGACGGAGATTAATAAATGGCCACGGATCGTTTAGAAAATATTGTTTCACTCGCCAAGCGACGCGGGTTTGTTTATCCCTCTTCTGAAATTTATGGCGGTCTTCGCGCCTCTTGGGATTACGGCCCACTTGGAGTTGAGTTAAAAAATAACGTGAAGCGTCAATGGTGGAAATCCATGGTGATGGGTCGCGAAGATGTTGTTGGATTAGATTCTTGTGTAATTTTGGCGCGCGAAGTTTGGGAAGCATCTGGACACGTTGCCACATTTAGCGATCCGCTTACCGAATGTACTTCTTGCCATAAGCGCTATCGCGCAGATCATTTAGAAGAAGCTTACGAAGCAAAGCATAAAAAGAAACTTGAATCATTAACCGAAATGAATTGTCCGGCATGCGGAAATAAAGGTCAATTTACGACTCCTAAGCAATTCTCAGGGCTGCTAAAAACTTATCTGGGACCAGTAGAAGATGAATCAGGGCTGGCTTATTTACGCCCTGAAACGGCGCAAGGAATATTTATTAACTTTGAGCAAGTGATGACAACTTCTCGTCGCAAGCCACCATTTGGAATCGGCCAGATCGGAAAGTCATTCCGCAATGAAATTACGCCAGGAAACTTTATTTTCCGAACTCGCGAATTTGAGCAGATGGAGATGGAATTTTTTGTAGTTCCGGGCACTGATGAAGATTGGCACCAGTATTGGATTGATACACGTATGGCTTGGTATACCGATCTTGGTATAAATCCAGAACGATTACGTGTTTATGACCATCCAAAAGAGAAGTTATCGCACTACTCAAAGCGCACCGCTGATATCGAATACAAATTCGAATTTGCTGGTACTGAATGGGGCGAGCTCGAGGGAATTGCCAACCGAACTGATTTTGATCTAAAGGCGCACTCGGCTGCATCAGGTAAGGATCTTTCCTACTTTGATCAAGAGAAGAATGAACGTTGGACGCCATTTGTTATTGAACCAGCAGCCGGAGTTGATCGTTGCACTCTAACATTCTTGATGGATGCTTTCACTGAAGATGAGGCACCTAATGCCAAAGGTGAAATGGAAAAGCGTGCGGTTTTAAAACTTGATTACCGATTGGCACCAGTGAAGGTTGCCGTCCTGCCACTTTCACGTAACGCCGATCTTTCGCCAAAAGCTCGCGATCTCGCTGCGCAACTTCGCAAAAACTGGAACATTGATTTTGATGATTCAGGTGCGATTGGTCGTCGCTATCGCCGCCAAGATGAAATTGGAACTCCATATTGCATCACTATCGATTTTGAAACTCTCGATGATCATGCAGTCACAATTCGCGATCGCGACACCATGGCGCAAGAACGCATTGCCCTTGATCAAGTAGAAGCGTGGCTAGCACCCAAACTTCTTGGCTGCTAAGTACTTTTTTAGGAATCTAAAATGTCTTTAACTCTGCCGCTGGCTAGCGGTGATTACCTCATTGATCCGCCAGTTGTTTTGGCGCCGATGGCGGGAATCACCAACGCACCGTTTCGTGAACTCTGTCGCGAACAAGGCGCCGGGTTATTTGTCTCTGAAATGGTTACTGCTCGTGCGCTAATTGAACGTCGTCCCGAAACGTTAAGAATGATTATGCCGGGAGCGGGCGAGTGGCCAAGATCAGTTCAGTTATACAGCGTCGATCCGCACACAATGCGCGCTGCTGTAACGATGATCGGAAAAGAAAATCTTGCCGACCATATAGACATGAATTTCGGTTGCCCGGTTCCTAAAGTTACGCGTAAAGGCGGAGGTGCTGCGCTTCCCTACAAACGCAAACTTTTTTCATCAATAGTTGATGCTGCAGTGCAAGCGGCGAAACCATTTGGAATTCCAGTAACAGTAAAGATGCGTATCGGTATTGATACCGATCACCATACTTATTTAGATGCTGCAAAGTCTGCCTCAGATAGTGGTGTTGCATGGGTTGCTCTACATGCGCGAACTGCAGAGCAAATGTATGAAGGAAAGGCTGACTGGTCAGCGATCTCACGACTGGTTGAACACTTAAAGCCAACCGGAACGCCAGTTTTAGGAAATGGTGACATTTGGTCAGGTAGAGATGGCCTAGAAATGATGAAAGAAACAGGCTGTGCTGGAGTAGTTGTTGGACGTGGTTGCTTAGGGCGGCCGTGGCTCTTCGCTGATTTAGTTGAAGCATTTAACGGTGGGGATAAAAAAGTTTTGCCAACTCTTCACGAGGTTCGTGAAATTATGTTTCGTCACGCCGAGTTAATTGTTGACTATTTTCAATCAGAAGATCGTGGATGCCGTGATCTACGTAAACACATGGCTTGGTATTTAAAGGGCTTTCGCGTAAATAGCGAATTGCGCCGCCAATTCGGAATGCATTCAACGCTCGCTGAACTTCGTGAACTTTTAGATCAATTGGTTGATCAACCATACCCAGTTGAAGTAGCTGAAAAACCTCGAGGTCGCGTTAGCCACGGAAGACCACCAACTTTGCCCGATGGCTGGCTACTAGATCCAGATGAAGATGTTTCAGTTGAGTTAGAAGATGCGTTTTCAGGCGGATGATTTTCTTTAAAATAATTCGACGAGTTATTGCCGCAGTTGTACTTGTCATAATCGCAGTCCCACTTTATGCGCTAGGAATTACTTGGCAAGCGGCACATAATCCAGTAATAAGAAATGGTGATGTGATTGTTGTGCTTGGTGCAGCACAGTTAAATGGCCGTCCTGGAGAAGTTTTGTTAGCCCGATTAACTGAGGCTAAGCGAATTTATGATCTTGGCTTGGCTCCACAAATAATTACAGTTGGTGCAGGCGCACCCGGTGATCGAACAACAGAAGCCGCTTCAGGCAAATATTGGTTAACAAACAATGGAATTAAATCTAGAAATGTAACCGCTCTTGAAGTAGGTAGAGATACTTGGGTCTCAACCGAGAACTATGTAAAGTTTATGAAACTAAAAAAATTTAAAGATGTAATTATTGTTACTGATCCATATCACTGTCGCCGAAGCATGACGATGGCAAATGATTTAGGCGTTACTTCTACTTGTTCGCCGGTCGCATCTGGCCCAAATTCTCTAGATAACTCTGGAAGACGCTATCTGATACGTGAAACTGGGGCTTACTTGGCATATATCAGCCTTGGCAGGCGCGGTATTCATATCAGTGATCACTTAGGGTAAGAGTATGAACTTGGCAGAGAATTACAGCGAGAAAGATCAAGAGCGCTTTCTCTTTGAACCTGCTAAACGTGCGGGAAGAACTGAGTTCATGCGCGATCGCGCCCGCATTATTCACTCAGCCGCGCTCCGCCGATTAGCGGCTAAAACTCAAGTAGCGGTGCCTTGGGAAAATGATTTTCAACGCACCAGACTTTCACACTCGTTGGAGTGCGCTCAGATTGGTCGCGAATTAGGTGAATCACTAGGTGCTGATCCGGATTTATTAGAAACTGCCTGTCTTTCACATGATTTAGGTCATCCACCTTTTGGTCACAATGGCGAAGAAGCTCTCGCAGAAGTAACTAAAGAATTTGGTGGCTTTGAAGGCAACGCCCAGAGTTTTCGTTTAATCACACGTATCGAAGCCAAGAGTGTTGATGCAGATGGCACATCAGTTGGTTTAAATTTAACTCGCGCTTCACTTGATGCGGGCACTAAATATCCATGGCTAAGGGCAATTAATCCGCGCAAATTTGGTGTTTATGATGATGATGTTGAAATTTTTAATTGGATGCGCGAAGGCACTCCAGCGGATCGTAAATGTATTGAAGCCCAGATTATGGATTGGTCCGATGATTGCGCATATTCTGTACATGATCTTGAAGATGCAATATTTGTCGGACAAGTTAAAGTCGATAACTTTGAACGTGATTTTGATATCTTGCATAAAGAAATGCAAGAGGGCTACGGCTCGACTGCAACAGTTGAGGAAGCCGCAGCGGCTCTGAAAAGATTGCAAGAGCTCTCTTGCTGGCCACGATATTACGATCGCAGCCATCGCTCACTTGCTCGCCTAAAAGATTCGACTTCACAATTAATTGGTCGATTTGTATTAGCCGCAGAGTTAGAGACTCGGAAAATCCATGGTGATGGTCCACTTCGTCGATATGAGGCAGATTTAGTTATTCCGCGAGAACAAGAAGTAGAAGTTGACTTCTTGAAAGCAGTAGCTGGGCACTATTTAATTAATGCTGTTATTTCACAAGAGCGATACGCCAAGCAACAGATCGTAATTAAAGAACTAGTCGAAATGTTGCACACCCATGCAACTGCTGAGCTAGACCCAATATTTGCTCTAGATTGGAAACATGCGCAGAATGAGACAGAGAAGATGCGCGTCGTTGTTGATCAAATTGCCTGCCTTACAGATCCAGGGGCTTATGCCCTTCATGCCCGCTTAAGTGCACTCAGTTAATATAAGCGTATGAGCGGACGCATTAAGGAAGAGGATGTCGCCTACATCCGTGAGCGCTCACCGATCGATGAAGTTATCGCAGACTATGTGCAACTTAAATCTGCTGGTGGCGGTCAAAAGAAAGGTCTCTGTCCTTTTCATGATGAAAAATCTCCTTCATTTCATGTGACGCCGAGTAAAGGCTTCTTTCATTGCTTTGGCTGCCAAGCAAGCGGGGATGTAATTGCATTCTTGATGAAGATTGATCACCTAAGTTTTACTGAAACTATCGAGCGTCTTGCAGATCGTATGGGTTATCAGCTTCGATACGAACAAGGTAATTTCACACCGGCACCTGCTGGCAATCGGTCTCGTTTAATTGCCGCAAATGCACTCGCGGCTAAGTTTTATCAGAACTTACTTAACACCTCACCCGATGCTGCCCACGCACGCGAAGTAATGACCAAGCGGAACTTTGATAAAGCGGCTTGTGAGTTATTTGGTGTCGGTTACGCACCTGATGAATGGGACGGGCTGACTAAATATTTACGTGAAGAAGGATTTACCATCGATGAATTAGAGACTGCTGGGCTCTCCAAAATGGGGCAACGTGGTCCAATCGATAAATTCCGCAATCGTTTGATGTGGCCGATCAGAGATATCTCTGGCGATGTAGTTGGCTTTGGCGCAAGAAAATTGGCAAGTGATGAGGAAGACCAAGGGCCGAAATATCTAAATACTTCGGAGACTCCAATCTATAAGAAGAGTCAAGTTTTATACGGGCTAGATATGGCGAAGAAAGAAATTGCTAAGAAGCGCCAAGTTGTAATTGTTGAAGGTTATACCGATGTGATGGCGGCACAACTCGCAGGAATAACAACTGCAGTTGCAACTTGCGGAACTGCTTTTGGAGCAGACCATATTCGAATTATTCGAAGATTGCTTATGGATGATGATGCCTTTCGTGGAGAGGTAATTTTCACTTTCGATGGAGATGCCGCGGGACAAAAGGCAGCGATGCGCGCTTTTACGGAAGATCAAAAATTTGTTACGCAAACATTCGTGGCAGTTGAACCAGATGGGCTGGATCCTTGCGATTTGTGGCAACAGAAAGGTGATTTGGCGCTGCGAGATTTAATTGCAAAGCGCGTGCCACTATTTGAATTCGCAATTCGTACTGAATTAGCGCTGCACAAATTGGATTCAGCAGAAGGTCGAGTAAATGCGCTCAATGCTGCCGCGCCACTAGTTGCACAAATTCGAGATAAGTCACTACGACCAGAATATTCACGCTTACTTGCAGGATGGTTAGGTGTAGAAGTTGAAATAGTTTCTGCGGCAGTTGCTCAGGGTTTAAGACGTGCACCACAGCAAGGTTATTCTTCAACGGCAGATGAGCCAGTTGCAGAAATTCAATGGCGACCAAATCCACAAGAGCAACGCTTGATTTTAGAGCGCGAAGTTCTTAAAGCACGCCTACAAATGCCCTCTTTAATTTCGAACTGGGGTGAAATTGAATTAGATGCATTTACGCATCCGGCTTATAAGCAACTCTCTGAAATCATTGGAAAGTTAGATGAGCAGAGTTCAGTTGAGATTGAACAAATTGCCGATGAAAATATGCGTTCTTTATTTACCGAACTTAATGTGGAACCTATTCGCGCCGATGGTGAAGTCACTGGACAGTATGTTGAAAGTATCGTTGCGCGATTACGCGAAGTTGGAATTTCACGTGCAATTGCAGAACTTAAATCTTCGCTGCAGCGGTTAAATCCAGTTGAAAATGAGCAGGAGTACAACCAAGCATTCGCGGGATTAGTGGCTCTTGAGACCACCCGGCGGGGGCTGCACGACCTAGCACTTCGCTCGATTTAGACCCATTGCGCCTCGTGCGCTAACATTGCGCCAGCCGAGTAAGTAAGTAATACGTAGTCCCTGATAGCTCAACGGCAGAGCAGCCGGCTGTTAACCGGCAGGTTCTTGGTTCGAATCCAAGTCAGGGAGCATCAAACTAGCAAGCGGGTATAGGTTGCCGATATGAATTTGCAGGCATCATGGCGCAATCAATTGTTGCCGCTGCGCCTAATGCGCCTCTGGTTAGGTGCCACTTGGATTTATGCGGGTTGGGATAAGGCCAGCGATCCGGGATTCTTAACTTCTGGTTCGACAACATTTATTGGTTCGCAACTTTCTAGCTACGCCCAAACATCCCCTCTTGGATTTTTACTAGATCAGATTCTTATTTATCCAACGCAGGTTGGATTATTTGTAATGATCTCTGAGTTTGCAATTGGATTTGCGACTCTGCTTTGGATTGCGCCAACATGGGCAGCCTTCGGAGGTTTCTCAATGTCGATGGGACTCTGGCTCTTTAGTAGTTGGAGCGTTCAACCATACTTTTTAGCAAGTAATTCAGCGTACGCAGTTCTCTGGTTGGTATACTTCCTCTTTCTATATGGAGCGCGGAGTAAGCGAGCTATTGCATTCAATCGTCGTGGATTTATTCGCCTCTCTTCAATTGCAGCGCTGGCAACAGGTGCTGCAGTTTTAGGTAAAGTATTTTCACGTAATGGAGCTGTGATTGATTTGGGTCCACAAAATATTGTGAAGGAAGCTGAATTTGCAATAGGAGCAAATCAAACGTTTACCTCTAAAGCGGGAACCCCTGCAGTTCTCTTTCGTACCAAATCTGGAGTGTTCGCATATTCGGCAGTCTGCACCCATCAGGGATGTACAGTGCAATTTAATTCTGCCTCAAAGAATTTACAATGCCCATGCCATGGTGCTGTTTTTGACCCCTTTGCTGATGCAAAAGCTATCGCTGGTCCTGTAGATATTCCTCTACCAAAGATAAAAGTTGCAATATCAGGTACTTGGATCGTAGAGTCCTAGGGAGCTCAGACCAAGGCCTCAGGATTCTCTAAGAACAGTAAAGGATTATTCACTTATGAACATAACTAAGACTCGCTTTAAAGTGACCCTTGGATTTATCGTTGGCGCAATAGTCGCCGGCACAATCGCAAATGCGGCAACTGGCCCGACTGTTGGAAGCGTGGTCGCATGTGCGGATAACCGCACACAGATATTAACTCTTGCGAAAAATGGAGCATGCCCAACGGGAAAAACTGCGCTAGAAATTGGTAGCAACTCAATAAATGCAAAATCAATTTCCGCACTGGTAACCCCATCTGTCGTTTCAATTTCTGTAACCACAGCTTCTGGTGGTGGAACTGGTTCAGGTTCAATTTATCAAAGTACTTCAAGTGAAAGTTTTATCATTACAAATAACCATGTTATTGAAGACGCTGCGACTTCTGGAACTATTAAAGTAGAACTTTCAGATGGTGAAGTTATTCCAGCGACAATTGTTGGTCGAGATCGTCTTTATGACGTTGCTGTAATTAAGATTAGAAAAGGTAATCTCCGTGTAATCACGCTTGGAGACTCCTCTAAGTTAAGTGTTGGAGATGAAGTCTTAGCAATTGGTTCGCCTCTTGGGTTGGCAAATACAGTCACTCAAGGAATTATTTCAGCACTTAATCGCCCAGTAACTGCCGGTTCAAGTGACTCAACATCTTATGTAAATGCAATTCAAACTGATGCCGCAATTAATCCGGGAAATTCGGGCGGAGCTTTGGTAGATACGCAGGGAAGAATTATTGGAGTTAACTCGGCAATTGCAACGCTGACATCTGGAGGCGCAAGCGGAAGTATCGGTCTTGGATTCTCAATTCCTATCAATGAAGCCAAGCGTGTTATCGATGAAATAATTGCGACTGGAAAATCAACTCGACCTGTAATGGGCGTTGTCTTTGACGATGTAAATTCTGATACGCAGGCAAAGATTCTCTCTTTAACTCTAAATGAGGGTGCACAGAAGGCTGGAGTATTAGTTGGTTCGATCATCACTTCTATCGATGGAGTGAAAATAACTAACCGTGATGCCGCTATTGTGAAAATTCGTTCTTATGCCCCCGGTGCAGTGATCACCGTTGTGATGACCTTGCCCGATGGTTCAAGTAAAACTTATAAAGTTACGCTTGGATCAGCTCCAGCCGTATAAGTAAATTAAAGTCGAGTGACGCTGGCACCGGCACTAGGTAGCGATGTGAAGAATCTAGGTTTTTTAAATCCGGATTCTGCAAAGGCTTTCTCAACCGCAATCTTGGCCTCTGCCACGTCTTCGACTTTAAAAAGCGCTATAGCGCTACCTCCAAAACCGCCACCAATCATGCGCCCACCAAGTGATTTGTTAGCTAAGGCGGTATCTACAGCCAAATCTAATTCAGGACAGGAAATTTCAAATAAATCACGGAGCGATGCATGGGATTGCGTCAGAATTTCACCGACAGATTTAAAGTCGTTCTGCTTCAGATGATTCACAGTTTGGTGAACTCGCACTATGTCATTAACAATATGTTGAGCACGTTTAAATTCAAGTTCAGTTAACTTTGATTTCGACTCAATTAATTCTGTAATGGTGTAGTCCCGCAAGGCCTTTATTTCTAATTTAGCAGCAGCTGATTCGCAGGATGTGCGTCGTTCGGCGTACCCACCATCGACAAGTGCGTGATGGGCGCGAGTGTCAATAATTAAAAGTTCTAGTCCAGATTTAGCGAGATCTAGTGGAATAAGTTCTGTACTTAAATCCCGACAATCTAGAAGTAGCGCACTTCCGCTTTCAGCCATGAGCGAGACTGATTGATCCATAATTCCACAGGGCATTCCCACAAAATCATTTTCGGCACGTTGCGCAAGCCGCGCCAACTCGGGAAGCATAAAGTTACTTTCAAAAATTTCATTTAAACCAACAGCAACGCTGCATTCGAGTGCCGCCGACGAAGATAAGCCAGCACCGAGTGCTACATGTCCATCTATTGCAATATCTAATCCAGTGTTGATTTTTTCTCCAAATGCCCAAATAACGCCAAGCACGTATTTCTCCCATTTACCGGCAGTTGTTGGATCTAAGTCATCAATTGAAGATTCATAAATTTCATTCTTTCGCTGCACTGATGCGATTCTTATTTTTCGATCACTACGGCGAGCGATCGCAGCAAATGTTCGATCACTAATAGCAAAGGGCATGACAAACCCATCGCAATAATCAACATGTTCACCGATTAGATTTACGCGACCCGGTGCTTCACAAATAACTTCTGGAGAGCGTCCAAAAAGTGAGGTAAAGGTATTAGAGAGTGACATCGCGAAGTTGACCAGCAGATTGCTCTGGCTTGAGATCCATAATGAATGCACCCATCGCCGATTCGCTGCCTGCTAAGTATTTTAATTTTCCGGGTGCCCGACGTACACTTGTTATTTGCCAGTGCAGGCGCAATAAATCACGACCTTCACGAACTGGTGCTTGATGCCAAGTGGCGATGTAGGCCATTGCAATTCCAAAGACGCCATCTAAGCGACGCATTACTTCAAGTGAAATCGCTGGGAACGCGTCAGCTTGTTCTGGAGTTAGAGCCGCTAGATCTGGAACAGGGCTAAGCGGTGCCACGTGAATTTCGAATGGATAACGAGCCGCGTAAGGAACAAAAGCAACCCAATGGTCATTCTTTGCAACAATACGAACTTGATCTTTAAGTTCGCGAGCAAGAATATCATCAAAGAGAATTCCATTAGTTTCTTCTTTATATTTTTGAGCTACCGCAAGCATTTTCTGAACTCTTGCGGGCAAATAAGAGTAAGCATAAATCTGTCCGTGTGGATGAAATAGAGTTACGCCAACTTCTTCACCACGGTTTTCAAATGGTGCAATGTGATGAATGTAAGGTTCATGAGATAACTCAGCGACACGATCAATCCAAGCTTCGAGTAATACGCGAACCCGTTGCGGAGTTAATTCACCGAATGATCCGCCGTGGTTATCGGTGAAACAAATAACTTCACATTTTCCAGCCGCAGTACCAGCGTCGGTTTTCGGGCCAACCATGTCAGGTGCGGCCCAATCGCCATCAGGCTTACGTAGCGATGGAGAACGGTTATCAAAAACAACTACCTCATATTTTGAATCTGGAATTTCAGTTAATAATTCACCGCTCGTTGGACAGAGTGGGCAGAGTTCTTTTGGAGGTAAGAAGACTCGACCTTGACGATGATCGGCCATAACCACCCATTCATTTAAAAGTGGATCAAGTCGAAGTTCACCTATACCGGGCTGTTCTTCCTGCGGCCGTTGATCTTTGGCAATACGTGTTTGGCTCTGAGAGTCGTAATAGCGAATGGTTCGCCCATCTGACATTTCCAGATTGGTTCGTGTGACTCCGGCAGATAGTTTTTTACTCAAACTCATAATAGGTAACTCTAAGGGTTAGTTACCCAATTGAGTGTGCGCGAAACTGCGCGCTTCCATTGGGTTACTCCAACTATGCGTTGATCCTCAGTTGTGGTGGAGTGCCAACGCTTTTCTTCTCGCCATTGTCCCTGCACAGTTTCTGGAGAATTCCATAAACCTATGGCAAGACCTGCGGCATAAGCTGCGCCGAGGGCGGTGGTCTCGGTGATCAGTGGTTTCACAATATCGATGCCCAATACATCTGCCTGAATTTGCATACATAGTGCACTAGCCGTTGCACCACCATCAACACGCATCTCAATTATTTCAACACCGCTATCGGCGACCATTGCCTCAATAATTTCTAAAGTTTGATAACAAATTGCTTCCAGCGTTGCTCGTGCCAGATGTGCTTTAGTTGTTGCGCGCGTTAATCCAACAATTACGCCACGTGCATCACTTCGCCAATAAGGTGCAAATAAACCAGAGAAAGCTGGAACAAAAAATACACCTGCAGTATCAGTAACTGAGGCGGCAAGTTCATCAATTTCTGAAGCACTAGAAATTATTCCAAGTTGATCTCGAAGCCACTGAATTGCGGAACCAGTTACCGCCACCGAACCTTCAAGAGCGTAAACTGCGGGCCGATCACCAAATTTAAAGCAGACAGTGCTAAGTAATCCGTGTTTTGATCGAATTATTTCATGGCCAGTGTTTAGTAAAGCAAAGTTTCCAGTGCCGTAAGTTGTCTTGGAACTCCCTTTTTCAAAACATGCCTGTCCGACCATTGCTGCATGTTGATCGCCGAGTACACCAGTAATTGGGATTTTAGACCCAAATGGTCCTTGGTCGAGAGTATCGGCATAGAACTCTGAAGAGGATTTAATTGTTGCTAGCGCTGCCTTAGGGATTTCAAATATTTTTAGAAGGTCCTCATCCCACTGCAGAGTCTCTAAATTCATTAGCATCGTGCGAGAGGCATTGGTTACATCTGTTAAATGTTGACCACCTGTAAGTTTCCAAATTAGCCAAGAATCAATCGTGCCAAAGCGAAGAGTGCCAGCATCTGCGGCTTGCTTAACTTCTAAAACGTTATCTAGTAACCATTTAGCTTTACTTGCTGAAAAATATGGTGCAATTGCCAAGCCAGTTTTTTCTATGAGAAACTTTTGGATTGCTGGTTCTAACTCACCCATGAACTCACCTGTGCGAGTATCTTGCCAAACTATGGCGTTGTGTAAAGTTTCACCTGTTGCCGCATCCCATGCAACAAGTGTCTCTCTTTGGTTAGTTATTCCAATCGCTGCAATATCTGAACCTAACAAGCCCGCTGAAGTCAGCGCACCCTGAATAACTTTCTCCGTATTTTCCCAAATTTCGATTGCATCATGTTCAACCCAGCCAGGGTTTGGAAAAATCTGCTTATGTTCTATCTGATGTCGGCCGACACATTTTCCAGATAGATTAAAGATCATGCACCGAGAACTACTCGTTCCCTGATCAATGCTGGCTATGAATGACATATGATTAAGCCTATACAGAATGGGGTCTAAATAAAATGTTTGCTTCGCAGTTGAATCCAGCCGCGCGTGAAGCAGCCCTAAATTCTTTAGCAACAGAAGAATTTGATATTTTGATTATTGGCGGGGGAGTTACCGGAGCTGGCGCCGCCCTAGATGCCACTTCACGTGGGTTAAAAGTTGCACTTGTAGAAAGCCAGGATATTGCCTCAGGAACTTCTAGTCGCTCAAGTAAATTAATTCATGGTGGATTGCGTTATCTTGAACAATACAATTTCAAATTAGTGCGAGAGGCGCTCCAAGAACGTGAGCTACTGGTTGCAACGCTCGCTCCACATTTAGTTAAACCAGTAGAATTTTTATACCCACTTCATCAAAAATTTAAAGAGCGAACATACGTTGGTGCTGGCTTGGCTCTTTATGATGTCTTGCGTGGTTTTAAACGAGCGCTCCCGTGGCATAAACATATTAGTGAGAAAAAAATTGCTCGAATTGCACCTTGTCTTAGCGCAGATCTTGTAAATGGGGCGATTAGTTACTTTGATGCACAGGTTGATGATGCTCGACATACCCTTGCTATCGTTCGAACCGCCGCCCGACATGGTGCGGTAATTGTCACTGGCGCTGAATGCCAAGAACTTATTAGAGAAGGAAAACGCGTAGTCGGTGCGAAGGTTCTAGATAAAGAGTCCAACTCAGTAATTTCCGTCAGAGCGAAAGTTACGGTGATGTGTGCAGGTGTTTGGAGCGACAAGTTACATGAAAAATTTTCGATAACTCCTGGATATAAAGTTTCCATGAGTAAAGGGGCCCACATAATTCTGCCAAAAGAAGCGATTGATTCTGAGGCAGGAATTATTTTAAAAACTGAAGCTTCAGTGCTCTTTATTATTCCATGGGCTAACAAATGGATTGTTGGCACCACTGATACACCTTATGATTCTGATGTGACTAACCCTGTTGCTAGTGCTGAAGATGTTTCATATATTATCGAGCAAGCAAATCGAGTGCTAAGTCCCAAAATAAGCGTCGATGACATAATCGGTGTTTATGCTGGGCTTAGACCGCTTGTAGCTAATAACAAAGGATCGATTACGACCAAACTATCTCGAGAACATATTGTTGACCGTCCAGTTCCGGGATTTGTAAGTATCGCTGGTGGTAAGTACACCACCTACCGAATAATGGCTGAAGATGTAATCGATCTGGCTGCACAAGATCTTCGAAGAGTCGTACCGAAATCGATCACCGAAAAAGTTCCGGCAGTTGGCGCAGATGGCTACTTTGCCCTCACGCAGCAGATTGCCCAATTATCAGATTTGAGTGGGCTAGATGAAGCAACTATTAGCCACCTCCTGAATAGGTATGGATCTTTAGTCGAGGAGTTAATAACAATCGTTACTCGTGATCCAAAACTAGGGCGCCTACTGTCTGATGATTTGCCTTATATTCAAGCGGAGATTATCTATGCAGTTACCCATGAGGGCGCACGAAGTGTCGATGATGTGTTGTCACGAAGAACTCGAATTTCATTTGAAGCAAGTGACGGTGGCGCCGGTCTAGTGGATAGTGTTGCTGATTTAATTGCCCCAATTTTGGGATGGAGCCCGACGCAAAAAAAGAAGTCAGTCTCTAATTATTTAGCACAACTTGATATCGAACGAGATTCGATGGAGAAAGTTTTACAGCAGGTTCGTTAATTTTTTATTTGGTTGCGGCAACCATCAGTTGCTGGTTTCTTGCTTGGCGCTACGGTTGGTATTGCTGATGGTGATGGGACGATGACTGGACCTTCACCGATTGAGAAAGTAATTGGAGTTCGCACATTAGCGTGTGTGCCAGTTGCATCTGTGAAACCAATTGCGCCTGACCAAGCGCCAGCAGGAAGACCTTTCATGGTTAATTTCCAAGATCCACTCGTAGAACGAACAACTTTTTGGACTGGTGTTGGATTTACGGGAGTTGTTTTATCTACATAAAATCTGACAGTTCCAGTGACTACAGGACGTCCATCAGGACGTGTGACATCGACTTCTAGCGTCACTGGTTTATCGCTTGTTGAAAATTTCACATTCTTATAAAGCAGTGTTGAAGTTTCATTCTTCGGCATTTGATCAGAAATCTCTGGCATCCAACTGCCCTTTATTAAATCGAGGAAAGTCGCAGGAGTACCTCTAAATACATTTAGATCTAAGCGGCTGCCAGGCACTCCATATTTGGGAGCGATGCCACAGGATGAGTATTGCCACATTGTCCAGAGTGATGAGCAATTTGCAGTTGTCCAAGAATGAACATAACAGCCACCATCTTTTAACCCTGGCTGTGCGAGTGGATCTGCTGGATCTATTGAATAGTGAGCCAACCAGATTGGGTACTGTCGTAATTCATCATCACGAACCATTGAACCTTCAAGAAAACTAGAGTACGAATAAATAATTGGTGTTCGTCCAGTCTTCTCTTTAAGAACCTTCAGAAATGCTTTAGCCCAGAGAGTTACTTGTGATTTTGGCAAATTACGAGAACAGGTACTACCTGAGTACTGCACACATTTATTCTCTAAATCGAGCGCGTATGGAAGATCACGTTCGTTATATCCGCCAAGAGCACCAAGACGCCAAATGACCTTTTGAGCTTGAGTCTGCGCATCCAGAATCACCTGTTCATCAGTTTTTACATCGGGAAGAACTGCGTAATGATAAAACCCTGTGTAAATTCCCGCTGCTTGTGCAGCCAATCTATCCATGATGACATATTTGAGTGCCAACGCGTCTGCATCATCACGTGAATCAGAAGCCTTGATCATTACAAAACGCATTCCTGCGGCATGCATTTTTTCGAAATCTATTGGTGCACCGTTGGGATGTTGCCAACGGCTGATATCTGCGCCATGAATACGGCCACCGGGACCAAGTTGATCGACTGTTTGAATTGATGCAGCATCAGAAATTCCGGGAAGTTCACGGACAACAATTTCACGAATATTTGAATAGATATATTTTGAACCACTCTTTGCTTTTGCCCGATATTTAACATCAGCGTTGAGCGCAGTTGCCACAGCGACAACTCGCCAAGTTCCTACTCGAGCTGTTTTGGTGGAGAAGCGAGTGTTCTGCCACTTTCCATTTAATTGAATTTCAATCTCAATTTTTTGACCAGATTTAGCAGGTTTATAGGAACCAAATAAAGTAACTATTGGTTCTGGGCCACCCGGCGTTTGCAGGATTGACATTGTAAGTTTTGGAGTGGCTGCACTGCTTGATGAAATTTGAAGATTAAAAAGCGTAACGCTGAGAACTAACAAAGTTATTATTTGCCTCATGCGAGTTCGACCAACTTAATATCGAGATCAAAAATGAATTTGATCGAACCCAAGAGAGAATTTTCTAGTTTGACTCGAGCTGGAGAGTATTCATGATCACCAGAAAATTTTCTTGCATCTGAAAAATCCAAGGAAAGTGATGCGCCATCAAAATCGGCTAGACGAGCGTCAAAGTATGCGATCCAAGCAATGCGATCGGTACTCTCTAAGTGATCAAGTACGTCATTCCAGCGCAATTTAATATCCCTTAAGGAAAGCGCATCAGGCATAGCGAGAACTTTACTGGCTCTGGCCAAACGTTGGCAGTTAGTGGCGCGGTGAGCCGATTAAGCTGAAATATTCACCGGTCAAAACAACGCGCATATTGTGGGTGCGATCTGGTGAAATTCGAAGATGACGCGCAATCCGGGCAACGATCTGCTCAACGGATTTTTCACTGACAAATCTCAGTTTCGCAATCTCTGAATTGCTGAAACCCTGGGCTAAAAGCCTAAATGTATTAATTTGAATATCGGTAAATTCATCCAGAATAGTTTTTGATCCTTCGCCATGAAGTCTTCCCAAACTATCCACCCATGACATTTTTTCATGGTTATCGACTGCAGCAATTGATCTAATTATCGCATTACTGACCACTATTAAATCTGAGATTGACTTCTTCAATATAACTTGAGCACCTTGTGGAATTTCTTTCTCTTTAAAACCTATTAGTCGCAGATCGGCGCAGGCTGTAAGAAGGACTATTCCCAAAGAAGGATTAACGCTTCGAAATTTTGAAACTAGCGCAATTGCTTCATCTTGCGCAAATTGGAGGTCGATGACAGCAACTTCGGGAGATAAGTACTTGTGCAAATTTTCAGCAATCTCTGAAGTTCTGGCTTCAGCAACGACATTTATTGATTGCAAACGTAGGGAGGCGCTTAAAGTTGCTAATTCAAATGAATCATCACTCGCTACAAGCACCGTTGGATTTAAATTCATAATTGAAGGTAGCGCAGATATCTATAAAGGGATATCCCCGTACCACTCAAATATTATTTACTTTTCACCTCGGGGAAACCCTAGTCAAGTATTTTGCGAATTGCTTCAGGAATTTTCTCAATAATTGAAGTCGCGGAAATCGGTGCTCCATCTGAAGCAATCAGAGCCGCGCTGTTATGGATGTAGGCGCCAGTCGCGCCAATGCAAGCTAACCTTGATTCGTCATTTAAAATTTCAATGTAATTGGTAGCAATAAGTGCAGCAATGATTCCAGCAAGGACATCACCACTTCCAGCAGTGGCAAGCCAAGGCGTTGACTTTGGAAGTTCAATTATCTGTAAACCGTTGGTAACAACGGTATTTGTTCCCTTTAGGAGCACTGTTACTCCAAGTGTTTTACTTGCAGTTATAGCCCATTTACTTGGATCCGATTCAATTGCTTCTGAACTTACTTTGATACCTCGCTTACCAAGTAGTTTAGAAAGTTCTCCCGCATGAGGAGTGATTAACGTCGGCTGGGTTAACTTTCCAGCCCAGTCAAGTGCGCCAGCATCTAGGATCGTGGGAACGGATTGTGCTTTCATTAAATTAAACCAACGATGACGTAACCAAGTTGTAATCTCACTATATTTTTTATCGCTTACGCCGGAACCAGCTAGCCATGCATCAACTTTTCCTGGTTGGACAAGGGCTTCCGGACTAGTGTGTAAAACCAAATGTGCCAAGCCAGAGGAACTGTGAAAGCGAAGAACGCCGAGACCGGTAGCCAGAGCTGCTCGAGATGTTAGAACTGCCGCCCCTGGAAATTGCGCCGAACCGGTAATGACGCCAAGGGTTCCGCGCGAGTATTTATGATCTAATTCGCTGGGAATTACAATATGTTTCTTGGATTCGCGGGCGCTCCATTTTTGGCTTTTCATAAAAACATCTTACGCCTGATTGGTAAATCCCCTTTATACAAGTATTGTCACCTTTATGGAAAAAGTGCGTTGGGGATTTATCGGAGCTGGTTACATCGCAAAGTTAGCGTTATACCCAGCGTTACTTAACTCAAAAGAGGGAGAGATCTACGCCGTTGCATCCAAAAACCGTGATCGCGGATTGAGCCTCTCCCCATCTGGTCTGGTTTACACAAGTTATCAGGAGTTGCTGGACGACCCGAAAGTTGAAGCTGTATATATTTCACTTCCAAACTCACTTCATATTGAATGGTCAATAAAGGCTATGCGCGCAGGCAAGCACGTACTCTGCGAAAAGCCGGCAGCCATGAACGTTGCGCAACTAAAAGAAGCAATTGCAGTTTCACACGAAACCGGAAAGATTTTTATGGAGGCCAGTTGGAACCGTTGGCACCCACGGACAATTCGACTTAAGGAAATTGTAGATTCAGCTTTGATTGGAGATGTAAAAGAGATTCGTTCTGCATTTACTTATGATGGAATGGATCCTTCTAACATTCGCGCCGTTTATGAATTAGGTGGGGGAGGTCTATATGACCTTGGACCTTATTCAGTTGCCGCTCCAATTTGGCTAATGGATTTTGCGCCAGTTACAAATGTTCAAACTCAAGTTAAATGGCATCCAGGGGGATGTGATGAAACCGTGACAACTTCTTTTGATATTGGGGGAGCGCACGCGGTAGCTCTTACTTCAATGAATACTCCAAACGAACTTTACTTTGATGTTATTGGCAGTAAAGGTCGAGTCTCCATGACTGGAAATGATGCATTTAATTCGCATAACAAGGCGAGTGCATTAGAGATTGAGATTGACGGAAAGGTAACCGTTGAGAATTTCGATGCTTGCGATCCGTATCAATTAATGGCTGACGACATGTCACGTCGCATTCGTGGCGGAGAGGGTTGGCTAATGCCTCACTCTGATTCCATCGCATTTGCAGATGTTTTTGACCGTGCATTCATTTCAATGGGTCGACCATAAATCAGAAGCATCACCCGCATAGATCCAAGGTAGTTTCTCGCGGATATTTTCAACGGCTTGGACCCGGAATTGTCACTGGTGCTGCCGATGATGATCCTTCCGGAATTGGGACATATTCTCAAACGGGTGCTATTGCCGGTTACGGTTTTTTGTGGAGCGCTCCTTGGTTACTCCCGTTGGCTTTTGCTATTCAAGAAGCCTGTGCGCGCCTGGCGTTAGTCACCGGAAATGGCCTAACTGCGCCGATTTTGATGGTAATCGTCTGGATATTGGCACGGGATAAACAGCTCTTAGGTCAATGGGTCTCGCCAATCTGGTCACAATTTCTTTTGGCATTTGCCATTTTTGCAATGGGATCGTTGCCAGTTTTTTGGTGGTTCGCCAATTGAGCAACCCGCTTTGGGTTCCCGCCCATCCTGGATTCACTTCAATGGCGCGTCTACAAAAATTCGCCAGTGCCGAAAATTACTGGGATTTACATCGTTGGAGTATCGATAATTCTGACGCTTTCTGGAGATATGTATTCGATGATTTGAAGGTAGTTGGAGATTTAGGAGACGATATTTTCTCTGGGAAAAGCTTTCCTGGCGCGAAATTAAATGTTGTCGACACTCTACTTCAAGGCGAATCCGAGCAGATTGTAATTACCGAAATATCTGAAGACGGGCAAGAACGAATGTTCACGCGAAATCAAGTGCGAGCTATCACAAATCAAGTAGCAAATGGCTTCCTGCAAATGGGAATTTCTGAGGGAGATGTTGTTGCAGCAATTACTTCTAACGTTGCAGAAACGGTATTTTTTGCTTTAGGAGCCCTTAAGGTGGGAGCAATTTTTGCCAGTACTTCTGCTGACTTTGGATCAGAAACCGTATTAGATCGCTTCCTGCAGATTTCGCCTAAAGCGCTTTTAGTTACTACAAGTTATCAATACAACGGAAAGCCTATAGATTGCATCCAAAAGATAGAAGAAGTCATCAAGGGGCTCGCTAGCGTTAAGCAGATAATCGCCATCGGTCCAAATAATTCTAGTTACCTAAGTTTTGATAATTGGGTTTCGCAATTTAAGGGAGATGTTGATATCTACATCCGCGGCGCCTTTGATCGCCCTGGATTTATTCTTTTCTCTTCTGGGACTACTGGAAAACCAAAATGTATAGTGCACAGTGCAGCTGGAGTGCTTTTAAAAGTATTAAGTGAGCAGAGTTATCACCTTGATATCAGGGCTGAGGATAGAATTTTTTATTACACGACCTGCGGTTGGATGATGTGGAACTGGTTGGTAATGGGACTTGGAACCGGCTCCGGAATTTTTCTTTATGATGGAAATCCCATGCATCCAAAGCCAGAACGTCTCTTTGATATTTCGCAGAGCCATAAATTAACTTTTTTGGGTATCTCTGCTAAATATATAGATTCGATCCGTAAATTAGATTTAAATCCAATCGCAACCCACCATTTGGAAAACTTGCGAACTATCGCGTCAACTGGATCGGTTCTAAGCCCTGAAGGGTTTTCATATATTTACGAAAACGTTGCAGAGGATATTCATCTCGCCTCCATTTCTGGCGGAACCGATATTTGTGGATGTTTCTTGCTCGGTAATCCAACCTTGCCTGTCTACGCTGGTGCGATTCAAGTCCCAGCACTTGGTTTGGATGTGCAGATTTACGATCAGAATTCACAGATAGTTGAGGTTGGATCCAAAGGTGAACTGGTCTGTCTGAATCAATTTCCCTCCATGCCACTTTATTTCTGGGGGGATTCTGATGGGAGTAAATATAAGAGTTCTTACTTCGAAAAGTTTTCAGGAGTTTGGACACATGGAGATTACGTTCAACCAACGCCCGAAGGCGGGTACGTAATGCATGGGCGCTCTGATGCCACCCTTAACTCCGGAGGAGTTCGCATAGGTACGGCGGAAATTTATAGAATTGTCGAGCAATTTGAAGAGGTTGAGGAGTCGCTAGCGATAGCGCAAGATTGGGATGGTGACACCCGAATCATTCTATTTTTAAAATTGAGTAAGAGTTGTGTATTTAGCAACGATTTAGAGGGTCGAATAAAATTAGCGCTACGAAGCAAAGCGAGCCCAAGGCATGTGCCATCTGTGATTTTAGAAGCTCCAGATTTTCCAAAAACTCGGAGTAATAAACTTGTCGAAATTGCGGTATCGCGAACTATAAATAAAGAATCAGTAGATAATTTATTGGCGTTAGCAAACCCAGAATCTCTCGACTGGTTTAAAGGCTTAAATCTTTAACTTTCTCCCAAGTGCGAGATGACCAAGAGTTAATTAAGGCTTGTTGAACGCTCACCACATCGACCGCTTCTTTAAAGCTCTGCCCGAAGGCTTTGCCATCAACAATAGATTGCATAAATGCATAATCTTCAATTGCAACAAGGTCTTCAAACCCAATTGCATTGGCTTGTCCAGGGACAAAAGCGCCGTGGAATGGGAATCGATCTCCACCGTAAATAGTGGTGTACCCAGTGTTAAGTGATGTGCCAAGTTCGTAGTATTGAAGTTCGTTAATTTTTTCAAAATTCCAAATCAGTGATCCTTTAGTTCCATAAATCTCAAAGGCATTTTGACTCTCGGGACCAACCACCGTGCGACTTACTTCGAATGTTCCAGTTGCTCCATTTGCAAACGTACAGAGCATTGAAGCGAAATCTTCATTTTCTACCGTACCTTTTGGATCGCCTGCCTTGCCACGCGAATAATGACCAGCATTTCCAGATGGAAGTGGGCGTTCTTTAATTGTGGTGTTCTGCATTCCCACAACTTCTGTTATCGCACCAACTAAATACTGAGCCATAGAAACGCTATGGCTCAGGATGTCACTAGATACTCCGTAGCCACCTTCAGCTAACTTAAATCGCCACGTAAGTAGACCTAATTCGTCACTTCCATACATACTTAAAAAGCGCCCGCGGTAATGGGTTATTTCACCCAGTGCGCCACTTGCAATCAAATTTTTGGCATGCATCACCAATGGAGCCCATACATAGTTATATCCAACGCCCGTTGGAACACCAGCGCTTTTGGCTAAATGAAAAGCTGCGACAGTTTGCTCAGGTTTTCCACCAATTGGTTTCTCACTAAAAACTGCCTTGCCTGCCTTGGTAGCGGCTTCAATCATCGGTAGATGCAACATATTTGGAGCAGTTACCCAAACTGCATCGACATCATCAGCAGTTGCTGCCTCCATCCAATCACCTGTAGCGCGCACGAATCCAAAGTCTTGTACTGCTCGTTCTTGTCGAGATTGATCAACATCAGCGCAAACTTGCAAAATTGGCTGGAAGCCACGTTCTGGAAAGAGAGATGGGATTCGAAGTGCAGAGCGAGAGTGCGCTTGTCCCATCCAACCTAAACCAAGAACTGCAATCCTGATATCTCTTTTCATTTGGCTACCATTCCTTCTGCTGAGGTCATTGGACATCTTGGATCTTGAATCTGTTGGTTCCATGATTCTCTGATCCAATGATGCGCTGGATCATCACAATACGCCATGCTTCGATCTTTCTCTGGCCCTGCCATTACATTTAAAAAATACATTGGATATTCAGGGGAGGCGGTCGAAGGTCCGTGATAACCATGAGGAACTATGTAAATATCTTTATCATGAATAGTTACAGTCTCATCTAGACTTTCATCAACGGTATAAACATGGAAAAAGCCAACACCTTCAGGATCGCCATGATCTGAACCTAATTTACCTATTTGAAAATAATAAACCTCTTCATTAATCGTGGGGCATCCAGGAAATTTGTCATGACGATGTGGCGGCCATGAGGATAAATTTCCACCTGGTGTTAAAACTTCACAAACAATAATTTTATGACAAGCAGTAAAACTAGAAGGCGTTGCAATATTAGTTACCTGACGAGTTGCTTTTCCTGAACCACGTACTTCAACTGGAACATCTTTAGCCGCGGTATAACAAATTGGAAATTTTTCACTTGCTTCAGCCGTTAATAAGGCAATTTCGCCTGATTTCCCATTGAACTTTACGCTCGCGCCAACTGGAAGGTAAATCCAATCTGAAACAGCCGCGAATACGCCAGTGCGGCCTTTCAATAAATGAATTTCTCCGTCAACTTCAACTGTTACATCTTGGGCTGATAACGGAAGCAAAATAGCTTCTCGCCCGAGTAGATTCAGTGTGAATTCTGGCTTAGTTGCAAAGTTGTATGTGTGAAATCCCGAGAATTCCCACTGCGCATCCTGTGGGGTGAGTGAAATTTCAGTCTCTTTAGTAGCGAGTGTGCCTGCTGGTTTATACCAATTCATAATGAACCTCTTCTAACTAATTTAGCAGCACGAGTAACGGCGGCTTCAACATCTAATTCATCTCCGTAGAGAAGTGCGCGGCCCGGCACAAGCCCACGAATATTTGACACATTTAATGCGCGATCCCAGCCATCAAAAACATCCTGCCAATTACTTCCGGGATCTCCACCGAGGAGCAAGATTGGGCAAGAAGTTGCTGCGGCAACCTTCTCTGGATTTTTGGGAGTTGGAATTTTTAACCAGGTGAAGGCCGATGATGAACCAAGTCCAGATGCAATAGAAATTACTTTCATCAAACGTTCTTCTGAAGGATCTAAAACAGCCTTGCCATCAGAATTTTTTATATAAGGCAAGGGTTCAATCATTGAAATTAGTTCTAGATCGGCCAACTGTGTCGTCACCTGAGCGACCATTTCCAGTGTTCGGGCGACGCCGGGATCAGTTTCTTCAATGCGGAGTAAAGTTTTCCCACCGTCTAACCCCATACTTTTAATATGTTCGGCGTCGTAAGCCGTTAGGCGATCATCAAGTTCCCAAGTTGCACCTAAAATTCCACCGCGATTCATGGTGCCAATTGCAACTCGCTCTTCTAAAGCGCCGAGCCAAGCGAGCTCTTCCAAAATATCGGCGCTAGCCATCACGCCATCGACTCCAGCGATACTTAAACCTCTAATTAATTTATCTAGAAGTAAATAACGGTCTGCGATTGCAGTGCTATTTCCACCGGCTGCAATAATGCCGCGTGCTGTGTGATCGGCGGCCAACAATAATAATTTGCCATCTTTTCCAGCCACAGTGCGTCGCGAACGATTGGCCAACGCTAACTGAAGGGATTTTGGTTCATTAATACGCGCCATTTGAAGCGCTTGATAGCGAGAGTGATCAAGTGACATTAGTTAGCACTACCTTCGGTTAGAGCAAATTTTGTAATGAATTTGCGTAATTGTGCTTCGGTCGGCATCGCATCCGAGCACATTAACTCAGAGGCTAGATAAGCGCCAGCAGCATTGGCGAATTCACCTATCTCTTGCAAGCCCCAACCTTTGGACAGGCCATAAATCAACGCTCCACCAAAAGCATCTCCAGAACCTAATCCGCAAACCAATTTTATTGGAAGTGGCGGAACAAGAATTCGCTCATTCTTGCTCGCTAGCAAGACTCCGTTACCACCCATTTTTATTATGGCAAGTGAAATTCCAAGATTTAGAAATTCAGAGGCAGCATCCTGTGGATCCTTGATACCAATTGCGATTTCACATTCTGCAATATTGCCGATTGCAATTGTGCAAAGTTCGAGAGCTGCAGCTGTGGCAACGCGTGCTTGTTCGGGATTTTTCCAAAATGCAGGGCGATAATCTAGATCAATAATTGTCTCTGATTTTTTAGCTCGAACTTTAAGCCATTGAGAAATACTTCCAGCGGTGGAACCTGTAGATAGGGCGCATGCGCTAACCCAAAAATTTTTGGCGTTTATCAATGATCGCTCATCTAGATCAGAAGTTAGA
>Ga0335396_10000160_pt1 | contig 83433 bp, 75 predicted proteins | sample FRY02_FD_205743 | JGI IMG/M metagenome (GOLD analysis project Ga0335396, IMG submission 205743) | Freshwater microbial communities from Lake Fryxell liftoff mats and glacier meltwater in Antarctica - FRY-02 (spades assembly) (version 2) | ecosystem: Environmental > Aquatic > Freshwater > Ice >...
GCTACGCGCGGGCAGCGCTTATTCATGTCCGCCATTGGCTAACCGCCAATGGCGGACATTGGCCTTGCCGGCTGAATAAAGCTTGGGTCATTAATTCCATGACCCGGCAACTTACTTAAAACTGTTTTTCCAAATCGCGATGCAATTTCAGCGCGCTTAACTTCATCGCTTTCTTGTGATTCGCGAAGTACGGAACGTAAATCTGTTTCACTGGTTGCAAATAAGCATGATCGCAATTGACCATCTGAAGTTAAGCGGAGTCGATCGCACGCGCCACAGAACGGTCGAGTCACACTTGCGATAATTCCAACTGTCTCTGGACCGCCGTTAACTAAGAATTCCTCAGCTGGGGCTGAGCCACGAGCTTCTACGGGAGTTAAAGCAAAAACTGGATTCAATGCGTGAAATACATCATCGGCAGTAACCATGGTGTTGCGATCCCAAACACCACCTGCATCAAGTGGCATCTGTTCAATAATGCGAAGTTTGAAACCTTCATCAAGTGCCCACTTAAGTAAGGCAACTGCTTCATCATCGTTGACACCCGGCATTAAGACAGTGTTGATTTTAATTGGTGTTAAGTCCGCATCACGGGCTGCTTGTAAACCTTTTATGACATCGTCAAAACGATCGCGATACGTCATTGCCTTAAACCGCTCTTTACTTAGCGTGTCCAGCGAAACATTCACGCGCTCTAGGCCCGCATCCTTTAGAGGTTGCGCAAGTGCGGCAAGGCGAATGCCATTTGTAGTTAACGAAAGTTTTGGTGGATTGGGCAGACTATTAATTCGCGTAACTATATCGACAATGTCTGGACGAAGTAATGGTTCGCCACCAGTTAGTCGAACTTCATCAATTCCTGCGTCAATTCCAATTTCAAGAATCGTCATTAATTCATCAGTGGTTAACAAATCCTCAGTTGGCATCCACGCAGCAAAATCATGCGGCATGCAATATGTGCAACGAAGGTTGCAGCGATCAGTTAGCGAGACTCGAATATCGCGATGAACTCGACCAAAGGTGTCAATTAATGTACTCATGCGCAGTTAACCCACTCGTCTGTTCCGTCAGTGAACACTTGATGTTTCCAGATTGGAATTTGTGCCTTAACTTCATCTACTAATTCGGTGCAAGCAGCAAAAGCAGATTGGCGATGTTTCGAAGCAACCGCAGCAACCAAAGCGGACTCTCCGATTGGAATTGGTCCATGGCGATGAGCAACAGCGACGCTGATGACATCGTGACGCGAGGCTACTTCCTGAGCAACTTTTTCAAGTAATTTTTGGGCAGTTGGATGCGCTTCGTATTCAAGTGATGCGACAGCCCGGCCATTATCGTTATCGCGCACATCGCCAGAAAATGTCACTACTGCTCCAGAAACTTTGGAACGAACGGAGGCGGCAAGCTCGGAAACGGAAATTACATCGGTAGTCACAAATGCACCGGCAACAATTGTCATAACTTCATTATTGTTGGCTTTTTGCCGAAATTACCGATGGGACCTAAAATCCTGATTTTTAGTCCATTTGTGTCTCACATCGTGGAAATCTAGAAGAATAGAGAAGTGATCGATAATCCTGCGTTTGAAGTGACCTGGCAGCAAGCCCGCGAGCTTGCTCATGGCGCTGCTAAAATTTCTGAGGTTATCGAGGTGTCTCTGGCGCAAGCAGGTGGCAAAGTTTTAGCGAAGGATCTTTGTGCGCTTGGAGATATGCCTCCTTTCGCAGCTTCGCGTATTGATGGCTGGGCAGTGAGCGGTCCTGGGCCATGGCAACGTGTTGGCAACGCGCTTGCTGGCCATGAATTTGTTACCAAACTAAATTCTGGAGAATGTGTTCACACTGCAACAGGCGCAGTCATGCCCGAAGGCGCAACAGCTTCGCTCAAAGATGAAGAGAGTCGATTTGAATCCGCTTACGTTTATGCAATCGATGGCGCAGCCGGGCTCCTTGACGAAGAAGGCGCACTCCCTTACTTCCACGACGTGCGGCCAAGTGGTTACGAAGCGAAATCAGGCGAGGTATTAATACCGAGTGGAACGAAATTGACCCCAGCAATAATTGGTGTTGCTGCTGGCGCTGGACATGATGTGCTACCAGTATTTAAAAAAATAATCGTGGATGTTTTGATTTTTGGAGATGAGTTACTTCTAACTGGTCCTTCTCGTGATGGAAAAGTTCGCGACTCACTAGGACCACAGCTTCCGTATTGGATTGAAGAAATCGGAGCGGAACTAAATCTTGTAACACATGTCGCCGATACTTTGGCAGACCATGTCGCTGCAATTTCTAATTCAAAAGCTGATCTGGTGATTACAACTGGGGGCACCGCATCAGGCCCGGTAGATCATTTACATAATGCGATCGTTGATGTCGGCGGCGAATTCATAATCGACGCAGTTTTAGTTCGGCCGGGATATCACCAGTTGATGGCGCACATAGGAAACCAGATTTTGATTGGACTTCCTGGAAATCCACAGTCAGCAGTAATTGGATTGCTTACTTTGGCGGTTCCATTAATTTCTGGTGCAAACGCACAACCGCTGCCGAACTTAGAAGTTCGAACAATCAACGCTGACATGAATGGGCCAAGTCGCGAATCCCGTTTAGTGCTGTGTACTGACGAGTCAGGATCAATAAAGCCAATTGAGTATCTTGACTCCTCCATGCTGCGAGGCTTCGTTTGCGCAACTGGATACGCGGCACTCCCTGCTGGTGGCGCTAAGTCTGGGGAGCAAGTTCAGTGGATCGCTCTGCCATAGAGTTAACTGACGCCGACTTAAGGACAAGTTTGTGAAAGAAGTACTTGACGAATTAATTGCTGCTTATTCCACAGGAAACACCACTGCAATGGCAACCGTAGTTCGTACTTGGCGCTCGGCCCCACGGCCCCCTGGTGCATCCATGATGGTTACTGCAGGCGGCGAAGCAGTTGGCTCAGTTAGTGGTGGTTGTATCGAGGGCGCAGTCTATGAAATGGCTGGCGAAGTTATTTCCAGTGGCACACCACAATTCGAAAAATATGGAATTAGCAATGATGATGCTTTTGCGGTTGGTTTAACTTGTGGCGGAATTCTAGAAGTTTTTGTTGAACAGATTTCGAAGGAAACTTGGCCAGAACTACCTGACCTTTTTGCCAGTGTGCAAGCAGATCAGCCCGTTGCTGTTGCGACAGTGGTGAACGGCCCAGTTCACGTTGGCAAGCATTTAGTCGTGTGGCCAGATCGTGTGGCTGGAGATTTAGGCAGTGCCCGGCTTAACTCGGCAGTAAGTACAGACGTTCTGGGATTACTGGAATCTGGAACAACTGGCTTCTTGCATTACGGCGCTGACGGCGAACGCCTTGAAGGCGAATTAGAAATCTTCGTTTCTACATTTGCACCGAAGCCTCGAATGTTAGTTTTTGGAGCAATTGATTTCGCAGCAGCAGTTGCCAAAGCTGGAAAGTTTTTAGGATTCCACGTTACGGTCTGTGACGCGCGCGAAATATTTGCGACAAAGAAGCGTTTTCCAGATGCTGACGAAGTAATTAATGACTGGCCACATCGCTGGCTAGCAACTCAAGAAGTTGATTCCCGAACGGTTATCTGCATCTTGACGCATGATCCTAAGTTCGACGTGCCGGTCATAATTGAGGCCCTTAAAACGCGAGCTTCCTATATCGGAGCCATGGGTTCGCGTAAAACCCACGATGATCGAGTCGCTCGGCTAATTGATGCTGGGGTAAATCCAGATGACTTAGCTCGCGTTAAATCACCAATCGGACTTGATCTGGGCGCCCGCACCCCAGAGGAAACAGCAATTTCGATTCTGGCGGAAATTATTCAGGATCGCTGGGGCGGCTCAGGTAAAAACTTGGCTAGTACGCAAGGAACTATTCACCCCGGCGCTCCGCGATGACAACTGCTGGACTTGTTCTTGCAGCCGGTGAAGGAAAGCGCTTTGGCGGACCCAAAGCTCCCTATGTCCATGACGGTAAACGCTTAATTGATAGCGCCGTTGAAATACTTACCGAAGCTGGGTGCGCGCCAGTATTCGTCGTGCTTGGGGCTTGGATTGGCGATGTTCCAAATGCTGAAATTCTCGTTAACGAAAATTGGGCAAGTGGCATGGGATCCTCACTGCAAACTGGACTTGCTCATTTGAATTCCAAGGCAGACATCGAGGAAGTAGTAATTAGCCTTGTTGACCTTCCAGGATTAACAAGTGCGGCAGTATTGCGTGTTGTGCAATCCCCAGGCGAAATTGTCGTGGCTAGTTACGACGGAACTCGCGGTCACCCAGTTAAGTTTGCGCGAGATACTTGGCCAGAACTTTTAACCAGTGCAAGTGGCGACCAAGGTGCGCGGGCATACATATCAGAGCATCCAGAAGACATTGTTCTTATTGAAGTTGGCGATGTGGCTACTGGTGAAGATATGGATGAACGTCCACAGGTTTAGCGATATGGTCTAAGTACGCAAAATTCTTTGAGAAAGTAGATTGCAATGAAAGATGACTCCTTACCTCGGCTACTAACTGGCGACGTTGTCGGACAAGTCGATGCAACCCAAATTCCGCGCTATGCCGGACTTGGCACATTTGCTCGCCTTCCTTTTATCGATGAAGTATCCGATGTTGATGTCGCTTTAGTTGGCATTCCATTTGATACTGGCGTCAGCTACCGCCCTGGCGCTCGATTTGGACCAAGTCATGTGCGCGAATCATCTCGATTGTTGCGTCCATTTAATCCAGCGGGAAGTAAGTCGCCCTTTGCTTCACAACAAGTTGCCGATGCTGGCGACATTGCTGCAAATCCATTCCATATTGAGGAAGCGATCAAGCAAGTCGAAGATGGCAGCCGGGCGTTGCATGAGCGAGCTAAAAGAATTATCACCATAGGTGGCGACCACACCATTGCGTTGCCATTACTTCGAACTATGGCTGCAAAGCATGGACCTATCAGCGTGGTGCACTTTGATGCGCACTTAGATACTTGGGATTCCTATTTTGGTGAGGACTACACACACGGCACACCATTTCGCCGAGCATCTGAGGAAGGTTTGATCGATCGCGAAGGCTCAATACATGTTGGAATTCGTGGCCCTCTTTATTCAGCGAAAGATTTAGATCAAGATAAAAGTCTTGGGTTTGAAATTTTTTCAAGTATTGAATTTGAAGACATTGGCGCGCAAGGCGCAATCGATAAAATTAGAGACCGTGTTCAAAATCGTCCAATGTATGTTTCAATCGACATTGATGTTTTGGATCCATCCCATGCACCCGGTACCGGAACTCCAGAAGCCGGCGGGCTAACAAGTCGAGAATTACTAAAAGTAATTCGCTCCTTTGGCGCCATGAACATCGTGGGAGCCGACGTAGTTGAAGTTGCTCCTGCCTACGATCACGCGCAAATGACTGGAATCGCCGCGTCGCATGTAATTTACGACTTACTAAGTGTTATGGCGCCTAGCTAAAAAGTAGTTAACTAGGCATCTAAGAAGGAATCAAAAGCGTCATAACCCGTTGCAACTAATTGCCAAGCATGAATGCTTTCCCAAACTTGCGCAATGTCTAAAAGTAAGTCATCGCGGAATCTACTTGCAGTAACTTGTAGCGCACCTGGTAATCCATTGCTAAGTGGTGGCAGAGGTAAAGAAATTGCTGGGTGACCAGTTATGTTTTGCAGCGCGGTGGAAAAAACTTCAGGTGGCGATAACGAGCCAGGTTTATCTGTTGCCAGAATGCGGCCATCAGCAAACCAGCCAGTTTCTGCCACTGTTGGGGTAAGCAAAACTGCAGCCCCAGTTAATAATTCATCCATCACGCGAATGTAATTAAACCTGCGCCTACGAGCCTGGATGTATTCCGCAACATCAACATTCATGCCTTGCGTGAAAAAATCCTGACTAGAGGCGTGCAAAGCGTCAAAGTTTTTAACAACCCAATCACGTCCAAGTGAAGTTAAGTGTTCAGTCGTTGCCATTGTGAACCAATCAAGATCTGGGTCATCGCTGCCAAAAAGTGAACCAGGTTCAATCCAAGAAACAGGTAACTTAAAGATTTTTGAAAATTCCGAAACAGAATCGCGAAACACTTGATCCAGTTCTACTGGGAGTTGGCCAAAATCTGAAGTGCGCGTGGCTGCATAAATCTTTGTTGGCAGTTGTTGTTGATTTTGCAAGTAGGCAGCTGGTTTAAGGCCAACTGCTCCGGCTGGATCACCCGCTACTGGTCCGGCAATGACCGACAGCAAAAGTCGTAAGTCAGAAACTGTGGTCGCAAACGGGCCTTCTGTCGACAGGTCTATCCAATCTTGAATTGGCCATCTACCGATTACGCCATTTGATGGCTTCAAACCAACCAGTCCACAAAATGCAGCTGGGATTCGAATTGATCCCCCACCATCTGTTGCCGTTGCGATTGGTACCGCGCCAGCGCTAATCGCAGCAGCCGAGCCGCCACTTGAGCCGCCGGGGGAAAGTTCTAAGTTCCAAGGATTTCGAGTAACCCCAGTTGCCAAGTTTGCGGTGTAGCCTTCAATTGCAAATTCCGGCATAGTACTTTTGCCAACCACAATTGCGCCAGCTGCCTTTAAGCGCGAGACAACCGTTCCATCAAAAGTTTCTAGTGGTGCATTTGCCAGCGCAACACTTCCCTTGCGCGTTGGCATTCCAATAACTTGCTCAAGATCTTTAACTAAAACCGGAACCCCAGAAAGTACACCCTGACCCGTACTTGCCTTTGCATCACTTAGGGCTTGATCAGCGCAATGTTGCGCAATGAAATTCAATTTGTCATTAGCTTTATCGATGTTTTCCAGCGCTCGAGTTGTAACTTGCGTGGCCGAAATCTTGTTGCTTGAAACCGCATGTGCCACTCGCGAAATTGGACCAGAATTCATGACCATTTCCTTTCCAGGTATGCCTCTGACATTAGTGCAAACTTTTATACCTTGAAATAAGGGACAACCTTAAGCGAAAAAAATTTTGGCATAATGAAGATATGAAACGGGTCATTGCTGGATTCCTGCTAACCGCGACCACAGTTACTGGCTGTGGTGCACAAAGCGCGAATCGTTCGGATGCACCAGTGACCACGACCGCTTTACCTACCCCCATGGAATCAGGCCCTGAAATGGAATTTGCCCCCTCAGATACCGCACAAGCTGTCGCTGCCGAAGTTATTGGGATGAGCGAAGCGAAAGCTATTGAAACTATCGAATCAAATGAAGGTGAAGTGTTAATCGCGCGTGTTCTGCGCCGGGATGACGAAAGTTTTATCGCAACTATGGATTACCGATTAGACCGAATTAATCTTGAAATCGATGACGGTATCGTCACTACCGCAAATATTGGCTAACTAAGTAAGCCCGTCACAAAGTCCTTGGCATTAAATGGCGCTAAGTCATCGGGACCTTCACCCAGTCCCACTAACTTCACAGGCACACCGAGTGCTTCTTGGATTGCAATAATGATGCCGCCCTTTGCAGTGCCATCTAACTTGCTCAATACAACGCCCGTCACTGGGACTACTTCGCTAAATACTTTTGCTTGCGTTAATCCGTTTTGCCCTGTTGTGGCATCAATGACTAATAGCACTTCGGTGATCGGTGCTGATTTACTCGCAACTCGATAAACCTTGCCAAGTTCATCCATAAGTCCTTGCTTAGTGTGCAACCGGCCTGCCGTATCAATCAAGACAACATCGACTTCTTGTTCAATTCCTGCAGCAACTGATTCAAATGCCACGCTGGCTGGATCGCTTCCTTCCGCGCCACTAACTACTGGTACGCCAACTCGCTCGCCCCAGGTCATCAATTGCTGCGCTGCCGCCGCGCGAAACGTATCAGCAGCGCCGAGCAGGACATCTTTATCTTGCGCAGAAAGTAACCGGGCTAGCTTTCCAGTCGTAGTTGTTTTTCCGGTGCCATTCACGCCAACCGTTAGCACGATGGCTGGATTCGAACCAGTGCGAGTGATGTTCAAGCTGCGATCAAAGCCGCCATCTACTTGCTGAGTTAATTCCTGCGAAGCTAGTTCTAATAGTTCTTGCGGCGAATTTGAACCTGATTTTCTAACAGCGACTTTCAAGTTTTGAACTATTTCAGATGCAGCTTTAACACCAAGGTCAGCCATGATCAAGGTGTCTTCCAAATCTTGCCAAGCTGCATCATCAATTTGTGAACCCGAAAACACATTTTTAAAAACTTTTCCAAGTGAACCTTGGGAACGCCCTAAGCGATCACGTAACTTGGCTGACCTTTGCTCCATAGATAACGGCGTATCTTGCGGAACGTAATTTGATTCAGTTGTTCCTTCAATTTGGGCCAGGGTTACTTCAAGATCAGGCTCAGATTTTAGCGTGGAAACAGATTGACTGGTCGATGCTGTTGCAAGTTTTTGGGCTTTTGATTTTTGTATATTCGTGCGAACCAAAAATCCCACTACAAGTAGCACGACCAGTAGTACTGGAATTAAATAAGACAAACCTGAATTCACCGATCAACCCTCAATTCTAGGAATTGGTCACCATTTGAGCGTCGGCAACTTGTTCGGGGTTGTCGTGGTCGCCATGTGTGATGCGCTGGCTAATTACCTGCGTGACACCATCACCGCGCATCGAGACGCCGTAAAGCGCATCTGCAATTTCCATAGTGCGCTTTTGGTGAGTGATGATCAAAAGTTGAGAGTTAGCGCGTAACTCAGCCAAAATTTCAAGTAAGCGACCTAAGTTCACATCATCAAGTGTGGCTTCAACTTCATCGAGAATGTAGAACGGACTTGGACGTGATTTGAACAGTGCAATCAAGAAGGCAACGGCAGTAAGTGCCTGCTCCCCTCCGGACAATAACGACAGGCGCTTATAAGTTTTGCCAGGTGGTCGAGCTTCGATTTCTACACCTGAGTTAAGTAAGTCATTTGGCTCAGTCAAAATCATGCGAGCCTCACCACCAGGGAATAGGCGAGCAAATACCACGGAGAATTCTCTGGATGTATCTTCATATGCTTCTGCGAAAACTGCTTGCACTCGAGCATCGACATCGCGAATTACGCTCATTAAGTCATTGCGCGACTTACGAAGATCTTCTAGTTGCTCACCCAAGAACTTATGGCGTTCTTCAAGTGCGGAGAATTCTTCCAATGCAAGTGGATTAACGCGACCAAGTAGCGCAAGGGATCGCTCGGCGGCAGCAAGTCGGGATTCTTGTTGAGTTCGCACATAAGGGTATGCAACTGGTTCAGGGTCGTTCGGATTTACTTCATCTCCAGGAGCTGGCGGAGATGGTGGGACTAATACCTCTGGACCATACTCAGTCAGAAGTTCATCTGGACCAACACCGTAATCTTCAATTGACTTATTTTCCATGGCCTCGATGCGCAGGCGTTGCTCAGCGCGGGCAACTTCATCGCGGTGAACCGAGTCCGTCAAGATCTCAAGTTGAGCAATTAATTCTCGGATGCGTTCGCGAATTTTGCGAACTTCGACTTCTTGAGTTTGCCGAGTTGCTACTGCTTGCTCCCGCTCAAATTGGGCAAGTGCGACCGATTGCGCCAACAGTTCAAGCGCAGTTTGGGCGGCTACAACAACAGCTCTGGCAATTTGTGCTTGTCGGCGGCGGCGTTCACGCAGTTCAATCGCACGCGCCCGAGAAGTTCGCTCTAGATTTGCCGAATGCTCAAGCTGTTCAGCTTGAGTTCCAAGTGCGCGCACTCGCTCTTCGCCGGTGCGAACGGTTAGGCGGACATTTAACTCGGCTTGGCGAATCTCTCCAAGTTTCTTGATTAATTCTTCCCGGTCAGTTTCGCTTAACTCAGATTCTGAGATCTGATCATTTTCCGCTGCGGTATATCTGGTTTCAAGTTCTTGCACACTGCGCAAATCGTCTTCGCGCGCCTTGCTTGCAGCGGCAATTGCAGCGGCAACTCGATCAGCTTCCCCAGTTGCGCTTCTAACTACAGATTGCAAGCTGCCTAACTGGACTGCAATAGCAGCCATGCTGGCATCAGATTCATGAAGTCGTTCAAGTGAATTACTTACTAAAACTAGAGCGGCTTCCTGACTTTGGGTTACCGCAATTACTGCAAAACGAGCTCGATCCACACGGTGCGATGATGCTTCAAGGCGCACGCGCGCTTCATCAACTGCAGCCTGGATTTCTACCAAACTTTGCGTACCTTTTGAACCACCTTGAACGAAACCGTATCCAAGAACATCACCATCACGCGTGACTGCGCGCAATTCTTGATTGCTTGCTACAACTTGACGAGCTTCTTCAAGAGAATTCGTGATTACAACTCGCTGCAAAATTCCTGAAAGTGAATTGCGAAGTTCAGTATCGCAAGTTATTAAATCAATGGCGTAGCGCTCGCCAGAAACAAGCGCAGGCCATCGGCTCTGGTCACTTGAGTTTTGTCCAACCACAACGAGAGCAGCACGGCCAGCATCATCCCGACGTAGCATCCGTACTGCATTTTCTGCGGCGTCAGTGGAAGCTACTGCAATTGCATCAGCTGCCGAACCTAAGGCTGCAGCAATTGCTGTTTCCCAACCTGATTCAATCTGCATCAATGCAGCAACTGAACCCAGGATGCCAGAAACAGAACCAGATGCAGCAAGGACAGCAGCGCCACCATCTCGGCGGGCCATACCTTGCTCGAGTGCCTCTAGTCGAGCAATTGCCCCAGCACGTTCCCGCTCGGCTTCTTGCTCCTCGAGTTTTGTTGCTTGCAATTCCTTTTCCGCTTTTGCAAGTGCGCTCGCGGCCTCGTCGTGTTCACTGTCAAGGCCAAGTTCGCCAGCATCCATGCCTGCAACTTGGCTTTCCAGTGCAGTAAATTCTTGGGTGGCTTGATCTGCGCGCTCTTTGGCTTCTCGGAAGCGTTCGTCTAGGCGCTCAATTTCAGCGCTTCGTGCTTCTAACCTTGATTCAGCGGCAGCAACTTGTCCGGCAATTCGGGCAAGACCTTCTCGCCGATCGGCTACCGCCCGCGTTGCTGCTTGCAACCTGGCATCTTCAGCAGCTAACGCGGATTCTGCAGAAATTCGTTCACTGATTGCGGCGTTTAGTGCCATCCGATCAGAATCGACTTGACCAGCAAGTTCAGATTCTTGAACTCGTAATGCATGTGCTTCCCGATCAATTTCTTCTGGGTCGCGCCCGCGCTGCACTTCTTCCTCTTCGCTTTCACCCAAACGCACCCGCTCTTTTGCCAGCGCCATAGTAGAGCGAATTCGTTCCTGCTGGGCGCCAAGGCCATAAAAAGTATTCTGGGCACGATCGACCATTGGCGCAGATTCTGCAATCGCGGCATCAAGAATTGCTTCGCGCGCTTTTGCTGCAGTCAGTTCACTTTCAACTTCACTGCGACGTTCCCGCAATGCTGTTTCATCCGCGATTTCAGCAGCCAGCGCTAATTTCATTTGCGTTAAATCATCAGCCAGTAGGCGCAGTCGCGAGTCGCGAACATCTGACTGAATAACGTTTGCTCGCCTGGCTACTTCAGCTTGGCGGCCCAGTGGTTTTAATTGGCGGCGAAGTTCATTTGTTAAATCCTCAACTCTGGTGAGGTTGACTTCCATTGCTTCAAGTTTGCGCAATGCCTTTTCTTTGCGCTTGCGATGTTTGAGTACGCCTGCAGCTTCCTCGATGTATCCACGCCTTTGCTCCGGTGTTGCAAGCAAGATGTCACGTAGTTGACCTTGACCAACGATAACGTGCATTTCACGACCAATACCTGAGTCGCTTAGCAGCTCTTGAATATCAAGTAATCGTGAAGCTGTTCCGTTGATTGCATATTCAGATCCACCATTACGAAACATGGTTCGCGAAATTGTTACTTCGGAATAATCAATTGGTAAGACGCCATCAGTGTTGTCGATAGTTAATAAAACTTCAGCGCGACCAAGTGGCGCTCGGCCAGAGGAGCCAGCGAAAATAACATCTTCCATTTTTCCGCCGCGCAAACTCTTTGCGCCCTGCTCACCCATAACCCAAGCGATCGCGTCAACCACATTCGATTTACCAGATCCGTTAGGTCCCACGACTGCGGTGATTCCCCGTTCGAAATTAAGAGTCGTTGAGGATGCGAACGACTTAAAGCCGCGGATCGTCAGACTCTTGAGGTACACGCGAATCTCTCTGGTTTTCGCTGGTCGGGGAAGTGGACACAGCTGGCTAAAGCAACAAACCACAGTCTATCTTTTACCCTTGCAAACATTAGATTTGGGCAGGTAATTTAGGCCTGCGACCAGGCCTGCAGATCATTGAGAATTCTGGCCCAGCCCTTGTAATCCGCAGTTTGCTGGGAAGCGCCCGCAATTGTGGCGCCAATGTTTTTTCGAAAATCTGGAAACCGCTCAATTACCTCGGCAAAAGTGTTGGAATAAGTGCGAATTGTGAACAGGATATCCCCTGATTCAGGTAGTTTTCGAAGGGTCTGGCGTTCCCGACGGAAATGAAGAGTCTGCTCAATATTTTCGGGCGAAACTTGCATCGCATCGGGATCGCGCACTGCAGTTGGTTGATGAAGCTCGCCGCTATCCATAACTGTCCAATTCACTCGCCAAATTGGGCGTTCCAAAGTCAGCTTGTCGAAAATATTTTGCGTAGCTGTGCCAATTTTTTCCTCGTAGTGCGGAACTGGAGCATGGATACCCAATAGATTTTTCCCAATCTTCTCTCGCACGTCCCAGCGGCTTGGGAAACACAAGCTTGCGGCAGAAAGTATCCATTCGTTTCCTACTTGTGTCATGACACACAAGTCTTCTTGAACTAATAGTGAAGCTGCTTCTAGCGGATGCCTAGCCTCATCATTAGTTACGCCAGCTGGCCAGAATTCAGGAAATATGCGGGGCAAATGTTCGCTCAGTAATGCATAAACTTCACGCGAGCCATGATCACCAAGTGGTAGCGAAACAAAAACTTCATTATGTTTATCGCCAAGCAACGATCGTTTATAAGCCACATCTGCTTCGTAATTTTCATTGATCTCAATCCAACTATCTAGATTGAGGGCGCGCGCGCCAACATGAATGCGATCAGGTGTGCCATCAACGGGCATGTAGGTCATGGCAAATCACACACATCGCATGACGCGCAGGTTAATACTTCCCACAGCGATTAGTTTGTCAGACTCGGGGCTTGCGTTGGCATCGTGGGCACCGAAACGATGAGCGATTTGCGAATGCCTCGCGAAGCATGATGCTGCCACAGCGATCACACGGCTCGCCTTCGCGGCCATAGGCATTTAGTGCTCGTGAGAAATACCCGCTTTCCCCGTTCACATTTACATAGAGCGAATCAAAAGAAGTGCCGCCTTGCTCCAACGCCTCGGCCATAACTTCAGTGGCGTGTTTGAGCAATGTGGTTGCTTGAACTTTTGTTAAACGATTGGTGGGTGTTGCCCAGTGAATCTTTGAACGCCAAAGTGATTCATCCGCATAGATATTTCCAATTCCGCTGATCAAAGTTTGATCCAAAATGGCGCGCTTAACTTGGGTATTTTTCTTTCGAATTCCAGTCACAAATGATTCCGGTTCAAAAAAAGGATCAAGTGGGTCGCGTGCTATATGAACTACTGGTTCGGGCACCCACTGGCCATGATCAACTGCGACCAACTCTTCAATTGCCATGCCACCAAAAGTGCGTTGATCAACAAAGTGCATCGCGCGCCCGCCATCAGTAAAGGTGCAACGAACTCTCATATGTTTTTCTGGCTCAGCATCCAGCGGCTGCACTAAAACCTGACCACTCATTCCAAGATGGGTCACTAGCGCGTGATCATCATCCAGGCTTAGCCACATAAACTTTCCTCGACGATTTACCGAAGTTATAGTGCGGCCTTTTAAGCGCCTTGCAAAATCTTTTGGTCCAGCAATGTGATTGCGCACTGCTCGAGAATGTAGAACTTGCGTTGTTTCAATGGTTCGCCCACTAACCCAGGTCGCAATACCCCGACGCACAACTTCTACTTCTGGTAATTCCGGCATGGCTACTGCTTATTTTAATCAACTTCGGCTTCGCGATCGGCCAATAGTTCGGCGTACGCGCTAGCGGCAGATTCTTGCTCTGCTTCTTTTTTATTACTTCCCGTGCCATGGCCATATTTACGTTCGGCAATTACAACTTGGGCAACGAATTGCTTGGCATGATCCGGGCCAGATTCAGTAATTGCATAAACCGGAACACCGATTCCCAGTTCTGCCGTTAATTCTTGGAGTGAAGTTTTCCAATCCAACCCAGCGCCAAGTTCGGCAGCTTCAGTAAGTTGATCATCTAGTAGGCGAAGAATTAATTCACGCGATACTTCAATCCCTAAGTCAATGTAAACGGCGCCAAGTATCGCTTCAAAAGTGTCCGCCAAGATTGAAGACTTATCGCGCCCGCCAGTTGTTTCCTCGCCGCGACCTAGTCGAATGAATTCGCCAAGCCCTAGCCGGCGCGCTTGAACCGCTAATGCGCGAGCACTAACAACAGCGGAGCGCAGTTTTGCGAGATTGCCTTCGGGTAAATCCGGATGCCGATGGTACAGGGCATCAGTAACCACGACGCCAAGAACAGAATCCCCTAAGAACTCAAGTCGCTCATTAGTTGGTAACCCGCCTGACTCGTAGGCGAATGACCTGTGGGTTAGAGCTAATTCGAGTAACTGGGCGTCAAAAACTAAACCCAGTCGGTCAAAAAGCAGATCGTTCGATGTGGACTTGGCCACGACGATTAAACGCTAAGGACCTGGCGCTTGTCGTATGTGCCACAAGTTGGGCAAGCAGTGTGCTGCAACTTTGGCGCACGGCAACGATCGCAAGTTGCAAGGTTTGCGGCAGTTGCCTTCCATGCGGAACGACGGTGACGAGTGTTGCTACGAGAAGTCTTACGCTTGGGAACGGCCACGGTCTGCCATCCTTTCGGTAGTTCGATTCAAACTCTTTAGTTCAAAACGTCGATCTTATTCTTCGATTAAATCCTTAAGATTCGCAAGGCTAGCCCAACGCGGATCATTTTCTTCATGTGCATGATCGCTCACATCATTGAGGTTTTCACCACAAGTGATGCACAAGCCTGCGCAATCAGGTTGGCACAGTGGCGCTAGCGGCATAGCTAGCAATACTGCGTCCCGAATAACCGGCTCTAGATCGATTAGATCATCATCTAGCTTCGGTTGTTCATCGTCATCGTTACCAGATTCAATCTGGCGACCTCGAGAATCAGTGGCGGGATATTCAAAAAGTTCTTGAAGGTCGACTTCCGTATCGAAAGACAATGGCTCCAAGCACCGCGAACATTCCCCCGCTACCGTTAATAAAGCACTACCGGTGACGAGCACCCCATCAATGACTGATTCAAGCCTGAGATCAAACTCAATTTCAGATCCTGGTGGGACTGCGATCAATCCGACGCCGAGATCAGCCGGGGCTGCCACCGAAAAATCTAGTTTCTTCATCGATCCTGCACGTCGCCCTAAAGTTCTAGCATCTAGAACTAGCGGCGAGCTTGGATCGAGGGTAGACACAGTATTCCTCGCTGGAAGTATGGCTCATTCGGCCTCGTTAAAGACCAATGGCTAGATTAGCGCGTTTTTAGTGGCTCTCCCAAATCGAGACAATCGCTAAACTCGCACAAAATCAGGATTTTCTTGGAAATTGGGCTTTCAGTGCCTGATGGACGTTTTCTGGAACTAATCCGGCAACATCTCCGCCAAATTTGGCGATTTCCTTAACGATGCTTGAGGACAAGAAACTGTACTCCGGATTAGTGGCCACAAATAAGGTGTCCACTCCGAGACGAGAGTTCATTTGGGCCATTTGAAGTTCGTAATCAAAATCCGATACTGCGCGAAGTCCCTTGAAAATTGCATTGATTCCATGGTCGCGGCAGTAATCAACTAGCAAGCCATTAAAAGTGTCCACCACGATGTTTGGATACGGCTTAACGCATTCAGTGATCATTTCAATGCGCTGTTCCATAGTAAACAGACCAGCCTTGGTGCTGTTTTGCAGAACTGCAACAGTGACGTGATCAAACTGTTCGGCTGCGCGAGCAAAAACATCAAGGTGCCCAAAAGTTACTGGATCAAAAGATCCAGGACATACTGCGTTTCGAATTTTCTCTTTTGACACTTCACTCACCTTCATCATTTGCTACTGCTTCTTCTAGGTACTGACCGTACCAAATAGTTGTATCACCATAAAACTTTTGCCTAAGTTCTTCCACTGTTTTCGGCCAAATCACCTTTGATTTTGCGCCACGCTCTACAACTAAAAGGGCAAAATCAGCAAGCCAACCATTCTTGACTAGCTGTCCAAGCAGGACGTCTACTCGCTCGTCAACTAATTCATACGGCGGGTCAATAAAGACCACATCGAATTTTCCACGGCTTGAAGATTTGCTCGTTTCCTCGATCGCATCCGTAATTACAACTCGAGCAGTTTTCAATCCAAGCGATTCAATATTTGAATGAAGCGTGTCAGCGGCTCGCAAATCCTTTTCAATTAATACTGCCTCGGCGGCCCCGCGCGAAATTGATTCAATGCCAAGTGCTCCGGAGCCAGCGAATAGATCCAAAACTCGCAAATCACTTAATCCACTAACAGCATGTTCGACTGAGGAAAAAATCGCTTCTCGCACTCGACTTGAAGTTGGCCGAGTTTGAACCTCTGGAACTTTTAACTTTCGGCCTCTTAAGTCGCCACCTATAATTCGTGTCATGACTTTTTCACAAACTGCGCTCGCGAATTATCAATCAGTGATTGCACTGCGCGAGCTAATGCTGGTTGAGATGTTAACTCTGGGTCACTAGAAATAATTGCCACAGCAGCAAGTCTTGCTTGCTCCAAAATTTCCTCATCACGCAGTATGCTTACGAGCTTCAAACTTGAACGCACACCGGACTGATTCCGACCCAAGACATCACCCTCGCGACGTTGCAATAAGTCCAGGGCAGCTAACTCAAAACCATCAGTTGTGGAGGCCACTGCCGCAAGGCGTTCGCGTGCTGGCGAAAACTGTGGAGCTTCCGTAACTAACAGACATAAGCCAGGTGCGCTGCCTCGACCTACCCGACCACGCAATTGATGTAACTGACTTATTCCAAAACGATCAGCGTCCATAATTACCATCATTGTTGCGTTCGCAACATCCACGCCAACTTCAATGACAGTGGTTGAAATCAAAACATCAACACCGTCGGAATTCGCTGGCCCATTTGCAAAGCGCTGCATTACGTCATCTTTGTCTGCGCCTGACATTTGGCCATGCATTAAATCCACCCGAACACTTGCTAATGGTCCCGAAATCAACTGTGGCGCTAAATCTTCTAGCGCAATTGCCTGACGTTGTCCGGGAAGTAATTCTTTATCTTCCTGGCTTGCAATGCGTGGCACGACAACGTAAGCCTGATGACCGGCTTGAACTTCTTCAACTACTCGCGCCCAGGTTCGCGCTAAATGGGAAGGTTGCTCGGCGGAGAGTACGACATGTGTAGTTATTGGCGATCTTCCAGCCGGTAACTCACTCAGTGTTGAAATATCAAGTGCGCCAAAAGCAGTCATGGCAACTGTGCGCGGGATCGGTGTTGCTGTCATGACCAAAACATGTGGACGTCGATCACTTCCAGCCTTGGCAACTAATGTGGCGCGCTGCTCAACACCAAAGCGATGTTGTTCGTCAATCACAACTAGTCCTAGATCAAAAAAGTCCACACGATCTTCTAGCAGGGCGTGCGTCCCAATCACAATTCCCGCCTGACCTGAAGTGATGTCTAGTAGCGCTTGCCGGCGAGCTGCTGTCGTCATTGAACCCGTTAAGAGCGTGACGCCAGTACCTTCATCGTGGGCGCCAAGTCGGCCACGCTGCGCTAGTGGTCCAAGTAAATTCGTGATTGCCCGAAAATGCTGGGCTGCCAATACTTCTGTTGGCGCCAGCAGCGCTGCTTGACCGCCAGAATCAACAACTGTGAGCATGGCGCGAACTGCAACAACAGTTTTTCCACTGCCAACTTCGCCCTGCAGTAATCGGTGCATTGGGTGACCCGCTGTCATTTCGCCAGCAATTGTCTGGGCAACGTCCTGTTGGCCTTGCGTCAAGGTAAAAGGCAGCCTGGCATCAAAAGCGGCTAATAAGCCATCGGGTTTTTCAGTACGGGAAATGGCCGGCCAAGATTGTTCCTCGTGGCGCTGGATTGCTAATACGACTTGCAGTGCGAGCGCCTCATCCCATTTAAGTCGCAATCTGCTGGCCTCGAGTGATTCCAGCGAGGTAGGTTTATGTATTTCCCGCAATGCCAAAGTCAGATCCATTAAGTTTTGCGAGTTGCGAATTTCAACTGGGAGGGAATCTTCCACTTCCCCAAGTCCAGCTAAAACTAAGTCAATACTTCGTTCAATCGTCCATGTCTGCAGTTTCTTTGTGGCTGGATACACCGGCAAGAAGGCTTCGGCGTAATCATCCGCATTCACTTCAGCGAACTCGGCGAGTAACTCATAATCTGGATGCGTTAATTGGCGCTTATTGTTGAAAATGGAAACTTGGCCAGCAAATAAACCTTGGCGCCCTGGCGCTAAATCTTTTTCTCGCCAATGTTGATTGAAAAACATTAAAGTTAGTGAGCCCGTGCCATCGCTAATTACAACTTCCTGCCGAGTGCCACCCTTGGCATTCTTTAAATTCTTGAAACTCTTTACTTGCGCCTGCACTGTGACATGGTCACCAATTTCTAAACTGCCTAAGTCAGTTAGTGCACCGCGCTGTTCATAACGGCGCGGATAGTGGCGAAGTAGATCTTCGACTGATTCAATTTCGAATTCAGACTTTAGAAGTGCCCCCATCTTGGCGCCAACCACGGTAACAATCGGCGTACTTAAGTCAGTCATGTCAGTACCTGCATTACGGCGCCTAGCTTTCGAATTCAATTACTTGAATGTCGGCTAGTTCAACTAAGCGTTCACTAGATTCAATAATTGCTGCCGGGTCATTGCTATGGACGTGTATTTTAAAATTTGGTTGCGTGCCAGAAATCGCAATCGAATCACCAAGTGTTGATAACGTTTTTTCCAACGCGTTCTTAGTGTCCAAATTACAACTAACTGAAAACATAACTTCAAATTTTGTCCCGTCATACCTAGCAATCGTTCCAGTTCGCGGAGTGATCGAAAGCGGATTCGTTGTCACTCCAATTGCTTGCGCAAAACTGTCATGCAACAGCGCAATAACTACCCCGCCAGCATCAACAACTTTGGCAAGCTTTAAAGCTGGGAGCATTTCTTGCGTGCTGGCTAGTGCTGCTCGCGCCTCAAATTGAATTTGCTGAAAATAGTTTTCAAAGTTTTCACTTGGCAGTACAACACTTGCGGCATGGGCAACCGTTAACATCGTGCCTTCTTCTGGAGTAAGTACTGCGGTACGCGCAGCTATAGCCGCTGCTTTCAAGGCTGCAGCCCAATCTTGTTGAGATGCTTGGTCAGGTAATTCGCTCGCAAAGCCAACTAAGTACTGCGCCAAGATCACGCCTGAATTTCCCATGGCGCCAGAGCTTGCCTGCATTGCAATTTGTGAAGCCGCATTTCCTAAACCCATTTCTGGTGTTAAGTGCGCCGCTAGTCCCGCTCTAATCGTGAGTAATGAATTTGTTCCAGTGTCAGAGTCTGGGACTGGATAGACATTCAGATCATTAATGACTTGCTCGTGACTAGCCAATAAATCGGCAAAATTAGCCAGTGCTTCAAGGAAATGCGCAGTTTGCAAGAACTGGGTGGCACTGTGCCCATTAGTTTGCATTTTTGCCACACCCATAGATTACCTGTGCAAATTGCCGTGAGTCCGAGAAGTTCTTGCCATACGCACTGCCATGTAATGACCCAGTCCTGAAGCAGGAAATTGGCCAGCAGTTGGTCGGAATTGGAATTTCTGAGCAATCGCAGGTAGTCTGGCAAGGCTTAACCAAGCAAATACCTCAACTTTTCAAGGAGTCAAAGTGGCTGCTGTATGTGATGTCTGTGGCAAAGGCCCAGGCTTTGGCCACGCCATTTCCCACTCACACCGTCGTACCAAGCGACGTTTCAACCCAAACATTCAAACCGTGCACGCGGTTGTGAACAATTCACCAAAGCGCCTTAACGTATGCACCTCTTGCATCAAGGCTGGCAAGGTGTCTCGCGTTTGAGTTAGAAATCATCTTTTGATCCCCGCGACTTTTTGTTGCGGGGATTTTTAGTTTCCGGCGAAATGATCCCAGCCACGAATTAAATATTCTGCGCCATCAACACTTACTCCTGGCATACCTGAATTAACCGTGCCAACGATTGTCCAACCATTCGGTACCGCACTAGCTGTTGCAAAAGTTGCCGCAAAAGCGTGGTCTTCGCCCCCAGACAAAATCCATTCCATGGCATTGCCATTAAACGCGGAAGCTGCTGCGGCTAATGCTTCTGGAATTTCAAACTTATTTGACTCGATGTCTATTTGCACATTCGAGGCTTGCGCGATGTGTCCTAAATCTGAAACTAAGCCATCACTGATATCGATCATTGATGTGGCATGCGTAGCTAACTTTGCTAATTCATACGGAGGCTCTGGAACCCGATGCGCACCAACTAAAACTTTTGGTGACCTAAATCCGCGTGAGAGCATTAACAATCCAGCTTGCGCAAATCCAAGTCGACCAGCAATTGCCAGTACGTCCCCTAGTTTAGCGCCACTACGCAAAATAGCTTTGGCAGTTCCAAGTTCACCTAAAGCAGTAACACTGATAACTATGGAACCACTGCGAACTATGTCGCCACCAACTACTGTGACTCCAACCTGCGCTGCTTCTTGACTTAAGCCATCTGCTAATCCCATGACCCAAGCAACTGGAGTTTCTTGTGGGAGCGCGAGTCCGACAAGTAAGGCAGTTGGTCTGGCGCCCATCGCAAAAATATCAGCAAGATTTTGCGCTGCAGCTTTGCGACCAATGTCATTCGGCTCGGACCAATCGAGGCGAAAATGTACACCTTGCGCAAGCAAGTCCATGCAGGCAACGACGTTGCCGCCTTTAGCTGAGACAACTGCGGAATCATCACCAATACCAACGGGAACCGCAGTTGCTGAAGTTGTTTCCAAGCGAGCAGCAATTGCGTCAATTAGCGCGAACTCACCTAGTTCGCCGACTGTTTGTTCGCTCATGTATTACACGTTAACGATTAGCGCAGGCCAACGCCACGGCGAAGTGCGTCTTGCACCAATGCATCAACTAATGCTGGGTAATCCAAACCTGTTTGAGCCCACATTTGTGGGTACATCGAGATCGGAGTAAATCCTGGCATGGTATTAATCTCATTGATGACGACATCTGTGCCTGTTACAAACATGTCTACGCGAGCCAAGCCTTCCCCAGCCATTGCAAGGAAAGCAGAGACCGCTAGTGCACGAAGTTTTTCATGCAATTCTGGATCGAGCTTAGCTGGAACTGATAGTTCAACTGAGTCATCCACGTACTTCGCTTCAAAATCATAGAATTCGTGACCATCGCGCACAATGATTTCGGCGCACACACTTGCCTTCGGACCAGTTTCGCTATCTAAAACGCCACATTCAATTTCTCGGGCGTTTTCAATGCTTGCTTCGACAATAATTTTTGGATCGTGCTGGCGAGCTAACTCAATTGCAGCAATCAGATCGCCTTGGGTTTTCACTTTAGAAATTCCAACGCTTGATCCCGCGCGACTTGGTTTCACAAATACTGGAAAACCTAACGATGCAATACGCGCCAAACTAGCTTCGCGCTGCGCGGTCCATTGGGCATTTGTTACAACTTCATATGGGCCAACTGGAAGTCCAGCAGATTGCATCATGGCCTTGAGGTGAGCTTTGTCCATTGCCGCGGCGCTGGCAAAAACACCGGAGCCAACATACGCAATACCTGCAAGTTCGAATAATCCTTGAATCGTGCCGTCCTCGCCCCACGGACCGTGAAGTACTGGGAAGGCCACATCAACATTGGCAATAAATTCTGGGTTAGCCCCCTGAACTTGAATTTGAGTTGCTGTGACATTTGGTGTGAATAGCAGAGTAGGATTTTTTTCATCTACTTGCGGGAATACGCCATCTTTTACGGTGAGGCGCTCGGCGTCATCTGCTTCAAGTACCCAATTTCCAGCTTTGGTAATTCCAATCGGAACAACTTCGTATCTAGTGCGATCTAATGCTCGAAGCACGCTGCCTGCCGAGATACAGGAAATTGCGTGTTCGCTGCTGCGTCCGCCAAAGATTACGGCGACTCGGATTTTCTTACTCACTTGCACAACGCTACCGAATCCTTGGGAAAACCTTTGGCACTAGTGTTTTCCCTATGAGCGCGCCGCATAATTCAAATCCGAATCAGTCACCCAACCACGCCAGTTTCACAAACATCGAAACTGCAGTAGTGCAAGCTGGTCGACCGCCAGTAACGCCGGATGGTCCTGTGAATCCTCCAATCGTGCTCTCCAGCACATTGCATGCTGGCGGACCGTATGGCTACATGCGCGATTGGAATGCAACACTGGAATCTCTTGAAATTGCAATCGGCGCACTTGAAGGCGGTCAGTGCACGACGTTTTCAAGTGGCATGGCAGCGGCAAACGCGATTTTTGATTTATTCCCGCAAGGCAGCGCCGTTGTAGCAAGTCAATACTCTTACACCGGAGTTGCCGTGCGGCTATCTGAACTTCATGAATTAGGGCGAATCGAATTGCGCCTGGTTGATGTTACTGATGAAGCAGCTGTTTCAACTGCAATTGCCGGCGCAGGTAATCCTGCAACTTGGGTTTGGATTGAAACTCCAACTAACCCAATGATGGAAATTTGTGACATCGAAGCAACAGCAATAGTTGCTCGAAGTCATGGCGCGTACCTAGCTGTTGATAACACCTTCATGACTCCAATACGGCAACGGCCACTGGAACTTGGTGCGCATTTAGTTATGCATAGTGCCACTAAAGGCATCTCAGGTCACTCGGATTTATTGATGGGCGCACTTGTCACAAATGATGCTGACTTAGCTGAAAAGATCATCAGTCGAAGAGTTTTACTGGGAGCAGTTCCAAGTGCATTTGATTCTTACTTAGCCCTGCGCGGTCTGCGCACACTTGCGGTTCGAGTGGATCGCGCCGAAAGTAACGCGCAAATTATTGCTGAGCGCCTGGCTGCTCACAGCAAAGTCGAAGCTGTCTACTACCCCGGTCTTGGTGGCTCAAAAAATTCTGATGTTGCTAAGCGACAAACAGATGGCCCAGGCTTCATGCTGTCCTTCTTGGTTGCGGGTGATGCGCAAGATGCAGAGCGAGTTTGCCAATCCGTGAAACTAATTACTTACGCCACTTCACTTGGTGGAGTGGAGACTTTGCTCGAACGTCGCCGCCGTTGGCCAAAAGAAAATTCGGCAGTACCAGAAAATTTAATACGAGTTTCAATCGGAATTGAAAACGTAAATGATATTTGGTCTGACTTAGAGCAAGCACTTAATGCAACTGGTGAAGTAACCAGTCAAACCCAACCGAAGATGGGTTATTAGTACCTACATGTGCTCCATCTGCTCATGACCTTCTTCAGCTGTTGTTGGCCTAGACATAAAAGTCTTCAAAACTTTTTCCGCGCTCGATCCATGATGAATCACATTTACGACTTGCTGGGTAATTGGCATTTCAACGCCGTGACGAGTTGCTAAATCCAAAATGGATTGACAACTTTGCACACCTTCTGAAGTTGTTTTTGTCAGAGTCTGGGCTTGCGCAATTGTTTTGCCTTCACCAAGGTAAACACCAATCGTGCGATTTCGCGAAAGTGGCGATTGGCAAGTAGCGATTAAGTCGCCCACCCCAGCAAGGCCTGCAAACGTTAGTGGGTTCGCGCCCAGTGCGACGCCAAGACGGGACATTTCGGCCAAACCTCGGGTCATCAATGCGGACTGCGAGTTTTCGCCATAGCCAAGTCCTACGGCCATGCCGTTTGCCAATGCAATAACGTTCTTGACTGCGCCAGCAATTTCTACCCCAACAACATCTGTTGTGTAATAAGGGCGAAAATAATCGGTTGTGCAGGCATCCTGAATGCGCCTAGCAAAAGTTTCGTTTGCACAGGCCACAGTTGTAGCGGCTGGCTCTTTTGCTGCAATTTCGTGTGCCAAATTTGGCCCCGAAACTACCGCGACTTGATCCGATGAGACTTTGGCAACTTCAGCAATAACTTCCGTCATCCGCTCAGCGGTACCGAGTTCGACGCCCTTGATGAGTGAAACAATTACCGCTTGGCTTGGAATCGAAGTACTCCAGGAAGACAAATTGCTTCGAAGCGTTTGGGCTGGCATTGCTAAGACAACTAAGTCCGCACCAGAAAGCGCTTGATCTGGATTCGCAGTCGCAACTACATTTGCCGGAAAAATTAAATCTGGTTGATAGGCATGATTAATGTGAGTTGAATTTATGTCATCAGCTATGGCGCTGTTGCGAGCCCAGAGTGTCACATCACAACCGGCATCCGAAAGAATCATCGCGAACACGGAGCCCCAAGAACCCGCTCCCATTACTGCTACGCGCATTACGAGTCTTCTTTCTTTGGTGGTGCGCTTCGGCGATCCATTGGAGTTGCGGGAGGGACTTCGCCCCGCTGTTCTGCCAAAATCTTTGTGATGTCCCGCATGATGCGTTCCGTTGCTTCGCGCAGCGTTACAGAGCTAACTGGCAGAGCGCGAAGATCGTCTAGATCCACTTCTGGACCAGCCCAAACGTGCATGGTCTTTCGCGGGAATAATCGAAGGCGCTTGCTGTAAGGAGCAAGCACTTCTTGTGGACCCCATTGCGCTGCTGGGATAACAGGTGCTCCAGTCATAAGCGCAATTCGCGCAGCCCCCGTCTTTGCGGTCATAGGCCATAACTGTGGATCGCAAGTTAAAGTTCCCTCTGGATAGATGACAACACATTGATTATCTTCAACTGCCGTGAAGGCGGCGCGAAGTGATCCAGCTGCCGCATCCGAGTTGCCGCGTTGAACTGGAATTTGTCCAGCACTTTTTAAAATTGAACCAAGTAATGGAATTTTAAATATTTCCGCTTTAGCCAAAAACCGAACTGGCCGACCATTGTCATTAACAAAATGTGCAGCAACTAGTGGGTCATACCAAGACAGATGATTCATGGCCACAACAATCCCGCGATCTACTCGCAAGTATTGTCCACCGCGCCAATCTCGCGCAGTGGCAGCTAACAAAATAGGGCGCAAAATTCCAGAGATAAATCGGTACCAAAAGCCGCGAGGTGACTGTGCGGGGAATTTTCTCATAACTTCATTATCCTGACACAAAAATGAATCGGACTCGTTGGTTTCCCAACGAGTCCGATTCGCTAAATGTTTGAAGGCTTACTTGCCTGAAACTTTTTTCTTGAACTCAGCACCTGCGCGGAACTTAGGTACAGATGTTGCTGCAATCTGAACTGGCGCGCCAGTCTGTGGATTGCGACCAACACGTGCTGCGCGGTCTGACTTCTCGAAGATGCCAAAGCCAGTTAGGGAAACTTTGTCACCCTTGGCTACAGCGCGGGAAATGCTATCAAATACTGCATCTACAGCTACTGTTGCATCTTTTTTGCTCAAGCCTGCTGCTTCAGCTACACCATCAATTAGTTCTGCCTTGTTCACTTTGGATCCTCCATAGTTTTCCGACTTCCAATGACGAATGCCGGCGATCTTTTGTTTCTCATTAACTCTTGCGAATTAACGAACCTTTGAGTTGTTCCAGGCTTCCCCGCCTGGCTCACTTGTGACTTTACGGCTCAAAATCAAGGGTTTTTAGCCTGACACGCCCAAAAACCGCAAAAAATCCCAATTTCTTGGGATTTTTTGCGGTTTTCCTTGAGATTAGACCGTAGTTGGCTTAAAACTTGGGCGTTTTGCTTCGAAGGCAGTGATCTCGTCCACGTGCTTAAGTGTTAAGCCAATGTCGTCTAGCCCCTCTATTAGGCGCCATTTCATGTAGCTATCAACTTCAAACTTCGCAGTAAACCCAGCTGCGGTAACTACTTGGGCTGCTAAGTCAACTGTTACGGGAGTTGCGGGGTCTTCTTCAATAATTTTCCACAATTGCTCAACGCAACTCTGTTCAACAACCGCAGTGAGTAAGCCGCCTTTGCCAGAGTTTCCACGAAAGATATCTGCAAATCGCGAGGAAATTACAACCTTGAATCCATAATCCATAAGCGCCCATACGGCATGCTCGCGACTTGAGCCAGTTCCAAAATCTGGTCCAGCAACTAAAACACTGACACCCTGGTATTCCGGACGGTTCAGGACAAAGTTGGCATCTTTGCGCCAAGAGTTAAATAACCCATCTTCGAACCCATGACGAGTGATTCGCTTTAAATACTCGGCTGGAACAATTTGATCGGTATCTACATTGCTTGCCCGAAGTGGCGCTGCAGTGCCGGTGTGAACTGTGAACTTATCCATTAGTTTGAGCTCCCTACTAGGTCTGCTGGCGAGGACAATGTGCCGCGAATTGCAGTTGCTGCTGCAACCTGCGGAGAAACTAAATGCGTTCGGCCACCTGGGCCTTGGCGTCCTTCAAAGTTTCGATTAGATGTTGACGCGCTTCGCTCACCAGGTGCCAACTTGTCTGGATTCATACCAAGACACATTGAGCAGCCTGCCTCGCGCCACTCAGCGCCAGCCTCTACAAAGACTTTGTCGAGACCTTCGGCCATTGCTTCAAGGCGAACTCGAACTGAACCTGGGACAACCATCATGCGTAATCCACTTGCAATTTTTTTACCCTTTAAGATTTCCGCAACTGCGCGCAGATCTTCAATTCGACCGTTAGTGCAAGAACCAACGAAAACCGTATCGATCTTGATGTCTCGGATCGGCATGCCCGCAGTTAGATCCATATAGGCAAGCGCTTTTTCGGTTGCTGTCTTATCAACTGGATCGGTGTAGTCATCTGGACTTGGCACGTTTGCCGAAAGCGGCGCACCCTGGCCTGGATTAGTACCCCAAGTGACAAATGGGCTGAGCTTAGTTGCATCGATAATTACTTCTCGATCAAAAACTGCGTCCGCATCAGTTGGCAGAGTTTTCCAATACGCGACCGCGTCGTCCCAGTCCGAGCCCTTTGGTGCGTGTTCGCGGCCTTGCACATACGCAAATGTAGTTTCATCTGGCGCAATCATGCCCGCGCGAGCGCCAGCTTCAATGCTCATGTTGCACATTGTCATGCGACCTTCCATGGAAAGTTCGCGAATTGCTTCGCCGCGGTATTCCAAAATGTAACCCTGGCCACCACCTGTTCCAATTTCAGCAATGATTGCCAAAATTAAATCTTTTGCAGTTACTCCAACTGGAAGTTTTCCAGTCACTGTTATCGCCATCGTCTTAAATGGCTTAAGTGGAAGAGTTTGAGTAGCAAGTACATGCTCAACTTCACTGGTTCCAATACCCATGCCAATGGAACCAAAAGCGCCATGCGTTGAAGTATGCGAGTCGCCACAAACAATCGTCATACCAGGCTGAGTTAAGCCAGACTGTGGCGCGATGATGTGGACGATTCCTTGTTCTTTATTTCCTAATTCGTAATTCTCAATTCCAAACTCTTTAGTGTTAATGCGCAACGCCTCAATCTGAGCGCGACTAATTGGATCCGCAATTGGTTTGTCAATGTCCGTTGTTGGCACGTTGTGATCTTCGGTCGCAATAGTTAAGTCTTTGCGTCGAACTGTGCGTCCAGCAGCGCGCAATCCATCAAAAGCCTGTGGGCTGGTGACTTCATGAGTTAAGTGCAAATCAATGTATAGCAAGTCTGGTTCGCCATCAGCGCGACGAACAACATGGTCATCCCACACTTTTTGTGCCAATGTCCGGCCCATAACTTCCTCCTATGACTCTGGATTTTGACATCTCATCATGCGAGATAGCAATATCACTATATGAAAGATAGTAGTAGCGGTGTTGGGGTTCTGGATAAAGCTGCCCACATTCTGGACGCTTTGGAATCCGGACCTTTGACTTTGGCTGGTTTAGTGGCTGCCACTGGTTTCGCGCGACCGACTACACATAGGTTGGCCACTGCCCTTGAACACCACCGCTTAGTTGCTCGGGATTTAAATGGTCGCTTCATACTTGGACCTCGCGTCAGCGAATTAGCTGACGCAGCGGGCGAAGATAAATTGCTTTCCATAGCAAATCCAATCTTGATTGCATTGCGGGATGCCACAAAGGAAAGTGCGCAACTTTATCGCCGACAGGGTGACCAAAGAATTTGTGTAGGGGCAGCGGAGCGCATGACTGGATTGCGCGATACCGTCCCAGTTGGAGTGGGCCTAACTATGGGCGCAGGATCTGCTGCCCAAATTTTACTGGCCTGGGAAGAGCCAGATCGACTACACCGCGGGCTACAAGATGCAAAATTCACTGCAACAGATTTATCTGGTGTGCGCAGACGCGGTTGGGCGCAATCACTTGGCGAACGTGAGCCCGGAGTTGCGTCTGTTAGCGCTCCCATTCGGGGAACAAATGGAAAAATTATTGCTGCGGTTTCAATTTCTGGTCCGATTGAACGGCTAACTCGTGCGCCAGGTCGGTTACATAGTTTGGCTGTTGTGACGGCAGCTAATCGCATCAGTGAATTACTAAAAGCACGTGGCTAGGCGATACTTGCGCATTTAGAACTTAGGCGCATTTACGTTATTGTGATCAAGTGCGGCCCCGTTGTGTAGCGGCCTAGCACGCCGCCCTCTCAAGGCGGTAGCGCGGGTTCGAATCCCGTCGGGGCTACAAATGAATCAGACCCTAAGGGGTCTTTTTTATTTTGTAATCATTTTTTAGTTAGTTGCTTGCTTGCGAAATCTCACCATGTCAGGTGTGAGTTCTGTCATCGAGGTAATGCCCATTAAGCGCATAGTTTGCTCCACCTCTGCCTGCAGAATTTGCGCAACCCTTCGAACACCGGCTTCGCCACCAGCCATAATTCCATACAGGTAAGCCCGGCCTACCAACACAGCGTCAGCGCCAAGTCCGATACCGCCAACAATGTCAGATCCAGAAAGTGCGCCGCCATCTATAAACAGCTGTGTGCTTGTTCCGGAAATAGCCGACTTAACAGTAGGCAGTAACTCCAGTGGCACTACTGATCGATCGAGTTGTCGCCCACCATGGTTAGAAAGCACGACTGCGTCCACACCCGCATCAGCAAGCATTTTCGCGTCCGCAACATTTTGCACGCCCTTTACGATTAATTTCCCTGGCCAGTTTTGCTTTAGCCAATCAACATCCTTCATGGTGATTGAGGGATCAAAAACACTATTCATAAGTTCTGCTACCGTGCCACCTGTTGATTTCAAGGATGCGAACTCAAGTGGGGCACTCGTTAGCAAATTTCCCCACCATTTTGGGTAGCGGGCCATGTCAGCCATAGTTTTAATTGTCAATTGTGGCGGAATCGTTAGGCCATTATTAACATCACGTACTCGCATACCGCCAACGACTGTGTCAACAGTTAACATGATCGCTTCATAATCGGCTGCTGCTGCTCGTTCCACTAATTCATAACGAGTTGTCTTGTCGCGCCACAAGTAAAGCTGAAACCACTTACGAGTATTCGGCGCAGCTGCCGCCAAATCTTCAATGGATGTTGTTCCCAAGGTTGAGAGAGTGTATGGAATTCCAAATTCTGCTGCAACTTTAGCAACGGATACCTCGCCGTGATAGTGCATCATTCGAGTAAAACCGGTTGGACTAAAAATGAAAGGTAGCGCAGAACTGGTCCCAAAAATATTTATCGAAGTGTCAACAGTTGAAACGTCTCTTAAGACTCTCGGGTGAAATTCCAATTGCCGATATGCCTCGTAAGCTCGGGCATAACTTAATTCTTCACCGGCAGCGCCATCGGTGTAATCAAATACTGCGCGCGGCGTTTTCGCTTTTCCAATGCTGCGCAATTGGGAAATTGTGACGGCTCTGGCTACTTCATCAGTGCGAGAAAATGGTGATTTAAATCCAATAATTGGTTTGAGATCTGACCATCGCGGAAACTGACGCTTACCCATGCGATAACTATTGCAGATTTGGCTGGGATACCTGGACTCGAACCAAGACTAACTGAACCAGAATCAGTTGGGCTGCCAATTACCCCATATCCCAAACGGCATTACGCTTGGAAATTCTATCTCAGGGCGCGCTTTAGAGCGAAATGCTTAGTTGATAGCCGAAGTGATGCGAGCTAACGAACGTTCCCGTCCAAGAATTTGTAAGGATTCAAAAAGTGGCGGCGAAACTCGGCGACCAGTTACTGCGACCCGAACTGGACCAAATGCAACCTTGGGTTTTAGTTCCATTCCCTCAATCAAAGCAACTCGTAGTGTCTCTTCAATATTTTCTGTTGTCCAGTCGTTGATTGCCGTGAGTGCATCTCTAGCAGCCACAAGGACGGGTTGCGCATCTAGCGTCAAAACTTTCTGCGCTTCTGTTGGATCAACTTCAAAGCTTGGGCTTCCTGGTTGGTCAGCGAACAAGAAGCCGAGCATGCCAACACCTTGGTGAAGTGTTTCCATGCGTTCTCGGATTAAGGGAATCGCCTGGAGTAGAACCTCTAACTGATCGCTTGCTGGTTCTGCTGAAAGGACGCCTTCCTTAATTAAGTAAGGCGTGAGTCGAGTTACTAAATCCTGGGGCGCCAAAGTTCTAATCCAGTCGCCATTAATTGAAGTGCACTTCTTTAAATCAAAGCGAGCTGGATTTGCATTCACCCGAGCTACGTCAAAAACTGTTGCCATCTCTTCTTTGGAAAAGAACTCAATATCATTTCCAAAAGCCCAACCTAAAAGGGCCAAGTAGTTGAGAAGTCCTTCCGGTAAGTAACCTTCTTCGCGGTACATCAGCAAACTAGATTCTGGATCTCGTTTGGAAAGTTTTTTATTTCCCTCACCCATGACATATGGCAAGTGACCATAGAGTGGGCGTTCACCTTTGGCAACACCAATTTCATTGAGTGCGTCGTAAAGCGCAAGTTGTCTTGGAGTACTGCTTAATAAATCTTCGCCGCGAAGTACGTGCGTGATTTCCATAAGGACGTCATCTACTGGATTTACTAATGTGTAAAGAGGTTCACCCGTTGCTCTGACGATTACATAGTCAGGGACATGCTCAGCAGCAAAAGTTACGTCACCTCGAACTAAGTCGGTCCAAGTGAAGTCAGTGTCTGGCATCCGGAACCTGACCACTGGTGCGCGATCTTGCGCTTTAAACGCAGCTACCTGTTCCTTGGAAAGTGCGCGACAAGCGCCGTCATAACCAGGTGTTTGGCTAGCCGCGCGCGCAGCTTCGCGACGTTCTTCAAGTTCCTCTTGCGAGCAGTAGCAATGGTAAGCATGACCAGAAGCTAATAACTTGTCAGCAATTTCTCGATAGATATCCATGCGTTCAGATTGGCGATATGGGCCATGCGGTCCGCCAATTTCTGGGCCTTCATCCCAATCAAGGCCTAACCAGCGAAGTGCATCGAGTAAATCCGTGTAGGACTGTTCAGAGTCTCGAGCAATATCTGTATCTTCAATTCGAAATACAAAGGTTCCGCCAGTGTGACGAGCGTAGGCCCAATTAAATAATGCAGTTCGAATCATTCCAACATGCGGGTTGCCTGTCGGGGATGGACAGAACCTAACTCGAACGCTTGACACAGCTTCTCCTGGCGTTTGCAATTTGGGTAATTAACGAACTACGACTGGATTAATAAGAGTACCAATGTCTTGAATTGTTACTGCTACCGAATCACCGTTCACAATTTGGCTCACGCCTGCAGGCGTTCCCGTCAAAATTACATCTCCTGGCAAAAGTGTCATCATATGCGAAATCCACGAAACCATTTCGCGAGCACTGCGCACTAAGTCACTGGTGTTTCCATTTTGTCGCGTCTCATCATTTACCACACATGAGATTGCTAGATCTTCGGGATCAAGATCAGTTTCAATCCAGGGACCTAGTGGGCAGAACGTGTCGAAACTCTTTGCCCGCGTCCACTGCACATCGCTATTTTGTAAATCACGAGCTGTTACGTCATTGGCACAGGTGTATCCAAAAATTACTTCATCGGCGCGATCTACTGCTACGTTCTTGGCCAATGCGCCAATCACAATTGCCAGCTCAGCTTCATGATGCACATTCTTTGACTGTGACGGCAAGACTATGAAGTCGCCTTCGCCAATAACTGTGGTGTTTGGCTTAATAAAAATCACGGGCTCAACTGGAATATCGCCGCCCATTTCCTTAGCATGATCGGCATAGTTCTTTCCGACACAAACAACTTTGCTCGGGATAACCGGAGCCAAAATTTTCACATCCGCCAGATTTAAGGCAGCCACGGGATCACTAATTTCAGGCCAAGGCAATCCGGTGATTAATTCAATTTTGTCGCCGGTAATTACTCCGTAAACCGGAAACTCCACACCAGGGACGGACACTCGAGCAATTCGCATTACCTAAGACTATCGGCTTTGAGTTAGTTGCCTTTTCCTAACAGCCCGTATGAAATCGCATCTTCCAGCGCTAACCACGAAGCCGCTATGACGTTCGCACTGACACCAACTGTGGTCCAGCGGCGACCTTTTTGCGCAGTTTCGATAAGTACGCGCGTCACTGCGCCAGTTCCCATACCACCATCGAGAATTCGAACTTTGTAGTCAACTAACTCCAGCTCGCCAATTTGTGGGAAGTGCTGAATCAATGCGGAGCGCAATGCGTTATCTAAAGCGTTAACTGGACCATTACCTTCACCAGTTGCAACAATACGATTTCCATCAGCGTGAACCTTGACGGTTGCTTCGCTAACTATCTGGCCATCTTCGCGCTGCTCGACAATTGTGCGCCAAGACTCAACTGTGAACTTTTTAGTTGACTTACCTGCCAAGGCATCTTGCAGCAACAACTCAAAGGAAGCATCTGCTGCTTCAAAGGACCAGCCATGTGCTTCTAGGTCTTTTACTTGCGCTACAACTTTTGTTACTGCATCTGGTTCTTTTGAAAGGTCATAGCCAAGCTCTTGACCCTTCATCTCGATAGAAGCGCGACCTGCCATCTCTGTAACAAGTATTCGCATATCGTTGCCGACAACAGAAGCATCAATATGGTTATACAGTTCATGATTGATTTTTAAAGCACTGGCATGTAAGCCAGCTTTATGTGCAAAAGATGAAACGCCAACATAGGGTTGATGGGTATTCGGCGGTAAATTTGCAATTTCGGCAAGTGCATGTGAAACCCGCATCATGTCTTTGAGTGCGCCATCAGGTAGGCACTTAAGACCAAGTTTTAATTCTAAATTTGCCGCAACACTAAACAAGTCAGCATTTCCAGTTCTTTCGCCGTAACCATTCGCAGTGCATTGCACATGCGTTGCGCCTGCTTCTACTGCGGCAATGCTGTTAGCAATTGCGCACCCAGTGTCATCCTGGCAATGAATGCCAATGCGGGCATTAGTTTTTGCTAAAACATCAGAAACGATTTTGCTGATTCCACTTGGCAACATGCCGCCATTGGTGTCACACAAAACTGCAACGTCAGCTCCAGCTTTCATTGCGACGTTAACTGCTTGAATGCCATATTCAGAATCATGCTTGTAGCCATCAAAGAAGTGTTCGAAATCGACAAACACTCGACGGCCATTTGCAACTAAATACTCAACTGTGTCGCTGATCATGGCTAAGTTTTCTTCTTTAGTTGTCTTTAGCGCTTGCTCTACGTGCCAAACGTCACTCTTCGCCACCAAGGTAATGACAGGCGCCTGCGAATCCAACAATGCTTTTACTTGCGCGTCCTCTTCAGCTTTCACGCCCGCCTTGCGAGTTGCGCCGAATGCTACAAGCTTGGCATTTTTCAAAACTAATTCGCCAGCAGCGATCCGAGCAAAAAATTCCGTATCTTTTGGCAAAGCGCCTGGCCAGCCACCTTCAATGAAACCAACGCCAAAATTATCAAGAATTTTTGCAACGGTTAACTTGTCTTCTACTGAATATGTAATACCTTCGCGCTGGGCACCATCGCGCAGAGTTGTGTCGTATAAATGGAATTCGTCAGCAACTGGGGAAGTTTTTGTCATTAGACCAACCGATGTAACCAGTTATGAGTATCCGGTGCACGACCAGTTTGGATGTCAACTAAGGCAGTGCGCAGCTCCATCGTTACATCCCCCGAACCATCATCAGCAATTGTCCAAGCTCCACTGTTCTTACTGTCAACGCGACCAACTGGAGTTATGACCGCTGCAGTTCCGCAAGCAAATGTTTCTGTTATCTCACCTGAAGCGCAACCTTCGCGCCATTGTTCAACTGAGATGGTGCCTTCTTCAACTTCGTAACCTAGATCGCGAGCCAAAGTTAAAACCGAGTCGCGAGTGACGCCAGGTAGTAAAGTTCCAGTTAGTTTTGGCGTTACTAGACGAGCCGAGTCGCCTGAGCCATAAACAAAGAACATGTTCATGCCACCCATTTCTTCAATGTATTTGCGCTCAGTTGCATCAATCCAAACCACTTGATCGCAACCATTTTCAGTTGCTTCGGCTTGGGCCACCAGACTTGCCGCATAGTTACCAGCGCACTTAGCCTCACCAGTTCCACCCGGCGCGGCGCGAACATAGTCATCACTTAACCAAACTGAAACTGGCTTCACGCCCTGTGGGAAGTAGGCACCCACTGGGCACGCCATCAATACATATGTAACTTCAAGTGCTGGCCTAACACCAAGAGCATTCTCAGAGCCAAATTCCAATGGGCGCAAGTAAAGCGACTTATCTGGATCGTTTGGCACCCATGCTTGATCTTGGCGAACTAACGCTTCGATTGCTCCAATAAATAAATCTGTTGGAACTGGCGGCAAGGCAAGGCGCGTTGCGGATCGTTGGAATCTCAGTGCATTAGCTTCTGGGCGGAAGCTATAAATACTGCCATCTTCGTGGCGGTAAGCCTTTAAGCCTTCGAATATGGATTGCCCATAATGTAACGCGTTCATCCCGAAACCACCAGCACTTGTTGCCGAAGAAATTAATTCCCCAGACGCCCAGCCTTGCGCCTTATTCCAAGTTGCGCGCACTACGTTGTCGGAAAAAAACTGACCAAAACCTGGGTTGTCTAAAATCTTTGTGCGATCAGCTTCAGACATGGGTGAAGTGTTTGGGTGTAACGCAATCGCTGCTGCTGCGCTCGATCGGGCTTCAGCTGGATAAAGCGCCTGGCCAGAAGCCACAACTTTGGCAGCAGATACGTCAAGGTCAGAGTGAACAAATGTTGTCATGGCTATACCTTCTACTAAATCGAGTTATCCCGCGACTGCTGCCGCTAGTGCATCGCCAACTTGAGTGGTTGAGCGTGTTCCACTTCTAGTTGCCAAATCTGCAGCCACTGCGTCATCCACCTTTTTGGCGGCATCTGAGTAACCTAAGTGATCGAGCAACATGGCAATACTTAAAACGGTCGCTGTTGGATCAGCTTTCCCTTGGCCCGCAATATCTGGGGCGCTGCCATGCACTGGCTCGAACATACTTGGATTAGTTCTACTTGGATCAATGTTTCCACTTGCGGCAAGTCCGATGCCACCTGCAATCGCGGCTCCGATGTCCGTCAAAATATCGCCAAATAAGTTGTCAGTAACAATTACGTCAAAGCGCTCTGGCGAAGTTAAGAAATACATACTTGCAGCATCTACGTGACAGTAATCAGTTTCTATATTTGGGTACTCCGCTGCTACATCATTAAAAGCTCGCTGCCAGAGGTCACCGGCATAAACCACAACGTTGGTTTTGTGAACTAACGTTACTTTTTCGCGACGTCGGCCAGCGCGCTCAAAAGCATCACGAATAATTCGTTCCGCGCCAAAGCGAGTATTGATACTCACTTCAGTTGCAACTTCGTGCTTGGTGCCTTGTCGTAAAAATCCACCTGCACCTACATACGGACCTTCCGTGCCTTCGCGGCAAACTACAAAATCAATATCCTTTGGGCCTTTGCCATCAAGCGGTGAAGTAACACCTGGGTACAGTTTTACTGGACGCAAATTTAAATGATGATCTAACTGAAAGCGCAGTGGTAACAAAACTCCGCGCTCTAAAATGCCTGGCTTAACCGAAGGATCACCAATGGCTCCTAGCAATATCGCGTCGTGTTCTTTTAACTCAGCAACAACGCTCTCCGGCAGAGTTTCGCCCGTTGCGTTGTATCGGCGCGCGCCTAAGTCATAGTCAGTGGTTGCGATGTTCAAGCCCGCACTTGGAGCAATAGCAGCTAGGACTTTTAGCCCTTCAGCTACTACCTCCACACCAATGCCATCACCGGGTATTACTGCCAATTTAATGTTGCTAGCCATGGGGTCAAGGGTAGTGGGATAGGGCAGGAATCGAAAAAACGAGATGTTGCACCTTTGGTGCCAGGTTGCGCCAAGTTGCTGGCTTTTTCCTTAAGCATTCCCAGTGCTAAACTTGAGTCAATGTTGGTGAACCTGCTCCTTTCGCGCCGCAACGAGGCCTAGCCCGGCCTACTCGTTGCGGAGACTTCGCACGCGCCGGACGCCCTTTTCCCAAACATTCCCAAACATTCCCAGACTTTCGGAGACACTAAATGACTGCTTCAAATTACGATCAGCGCAATTCCCAAAAACCATCAGGTATGCCGTTTGAGCGCTACACGCCTTACGCCCCGATTGACCTAAAAGATCGAACTTGGCCAAACAATGAAATTAAAGTGGCACCTCGTTGGTGCGCTGTGGATTTACGAGATGGCAATCAAGCGCTGATTGACCCAATGACTCCCGAACGCAAAAAACGTATGTTCGAACTTTTAGTAAAAATGGGTTACAAAGAAATCGAAGTTGGATTTCCTTCTGCTAGTCAAACAGATTTTGATTTTGTGCGAATGCTAATTGATGAGAACTTAATTCCAGATGATGTGGTAATCCAAGTATTAACTCAAGCACGTGAGCATTTAATTGAACGTACTTTTGAAGCTATTGAAGGTGCGCCGCAGGCAATCGTTCACCTTTACAACTCAACATCAACACTTCAGCGTCGTGTGGTTTTTGATTTAGATAAAGATGGCATCAAAGAAATCGCAGTTCGTGGCGCCGAACTTTGCTTAAAGTACGCCGAACAAATTCAAGGTACTGAAATTTACTTTGAGTACTCCCCTGAATCATTTACTGGAACCGAACTTGATTACGCAATTGAAGTTGTCAATGCTGTGAACGATGTTTGGCAGCCAACTCCAGAACGTAAAGTAATTGTTAATTTGCCGGCAACCGTTGAAATGGCCACGCCAAATGTTTATGCCGACAGCATTGAATACATGGGGCGCAAATTAAATTACCGCGATTCAATTGTTATTTCGCTTCATCCACATAATGATCGTGGCACCGGAGTAGCTGCCGCGGAACTTGGTTACATGGCAGGCGCTGATCGAATTGAAGGTTGCCTATTTGGTAATGGTGAGCGAACTGGAAATGTTTGCCTCGTTACTTTAGGTATGAATTTGTTTAGCCAGGGTATCGACCCGCAAATTGATTTCAGCAACATTGATGAGATTCGTCGCACTGTCGAACACTGCAATCAACTTCAGGTTCCTGAACGTCATCCATATGGTGGAGATTTAGTATTCACTGCTTTTTCAGGTTCACATCAAGATGCGATCAATAAGGGCTTGAACGTCATGAAGCAAGATGCTAAGGCCGCCGGCGTAGAAGTTGATGCCTTTACTTGGAACGTTCCGTACCTACCAATTGATCCCAAGGATGTTGGCCGTAGTTATGAAGCAGTAATTCGTGTTAACTCGCAGTCTGGCAAGGGTGGCGTGGCATACATAATGCGCACGGAAAACAAACTTGAGCTGCCGCGAAGACTGCAAATCGAATTCAGCCAAGTCATCCAACAGCACACTGAAGAGGATGGCGGCGAAGTAACAGCTGCCCAAATGTGGGAATTCTTTCAAGATGAATATTTGCCAAATGCCACCAGTCCTTGGGGTCGCTTCAAACTCAAGACGGTAGCAGTTGATAGCGACGTCGACGGTGACACCAGAGTGAAAGTTTCCATGACTGATCGCACAACCGGCGATGTCGATGTCGAAGGACTTGGAAATGGTCCAATCGCGGCATTTTGCAACGCCATGGTTCAAGTTGGTGTTGATGTGAGAGTTTTGGATTACCACGAGCATGCAATGAGTAGCGGAGGCGATGCCCAGGCTGCTTCATATGTTGAATGCGCAGTAGCGGGGCAAATACTTTGGGGTGTCGGCATTGACTCCTCGATAGTTACTTCTTCACTGAAGGCGGTAGTCTCAGCAGTAAACCGAGCACAACGTGAGCAGGAGAAGAGCAATGACTAGTCGCCACCTTCGATTAACTTTTCCAGAGGCCCAAGTTGCGCAGCCGGTTATCTATCACGTTGTAAAAGACTTCAACGTGATACCAAGTATTCGTCGCGCTGCGATCGAGAATCACTTTGGTTGGATGATTGTTGAATTCAAGGGCGAAGTTGCTGATCTTGATGCAGCGCAGGCTTACCTTGAAAGTATCGGCGTAGAAATTTCCCAAGCAGAGGGCGACATTCTCGCCGGTTAATTTCTGCGGAGAATTACTACTCTTCGATTTTTACATTCGGAAATTTAGAAAATACAACAGAGTTGGTCTGCGATCCATCGCGCTTTGTCATGGCATCGCGCAACAGAGTTTCCATTTCAAATCCAGCCTTAATAAGTGTTTTTTGGGAAGCAGTATTTTCCGGCAAGGTAAGCGCGCTTACTCTTCGAAAGCCAATCCCAAATGCAAAATTAGACAACATTGCAACTGCGTGAGTAGCCAGTCCTTCACCGCGGGCAGTTGGGCTAACCCAATAACCAATTTCGCCGATGTGACCGAATTCCTTGATGTTGTGCAAACTCACGGATAGCACCAACTCACCGTTTCGAATACCGGCTAACGAGATCGCGCTACGTTCTTGGAAACTCTTTGACCTAGACCTAATCCAAAAATCTGCAATCTCGCGGGTATACGGAAGTGGAACTGTGGTAAACTCTTGGATGGCTGGGTCTTGGCAGATTTGCGTAACTTGGCTAGCGTCTTGGATGTCCCACGGCCGCAGCATCAAGGTTTGATCAACCAAAACTGGCTCGCTTATTGGCCAAGAAATCATGTTGTAACTATGGCATAAGCAACGTTCGAATCGATAGTCTGGAGTCACTTCAAAGGAGTGAATATGGCTAACGCTTTCTGGCATGGATTTGCTGACATGCATGCGATTTCTAAGAATGGTCCACTTGTTATGACTAAAGGTGAGGGCTCTTGGGTTTGGGATGAAAAAGGCAAAAAGTATTTCGACGCAGCTGGCGCACTTTGGTACATGAATGTTGGACATGGCCGAAAAGAAATTGGCGAAGCCATGGCAGCGCAAGCTGGAAACATCGCCTCTTACTCCTCCTTTGGTGAGTGCACTACTGCGCCAACAATTGAATTAGCTGATTTAGTAGCATCAATTTCGCCCGTTCCAGACTCCAAAGTCTTTTTCACATCTGGTGGTAGCGACAGTATTGATACTGCATTAAAGATGTCGCGACGCTTTTGGACCTTGCAAGGTAAGCCAAGCAAGAAAGTAATCGTTTTCCGCGAAAACGGTTACCACGGAATGCATGCCGGTGGCACTTCTATCGCAGGCATTGGCCCAAACAACGATGGCTACTCAGAATTAATTGAAGATGTTGTTCAAGTTCCTTGGGATGACGCCGAAGAAATGATTGCAACAATCGATCGCATTGGCGAAGATAACATTGCAGCATTCTTCTGTGAGCCGATTCAAGGCGCCGGTGGCGTTCGAATCCCACCTGATCTTTACTTGCAAACGGTTCGTAAGGCATGTGCGGAACGAAACATCTTGTTCGTTGCTGATGAGGTAATCAATGGCTTTGGTCGCTGTGGTGATTGGTTTGCTTCATCGCGCTATGGCTTACAGCCTGATCTGATCGCAGTCGCAAAAGGATTGACTTCTGGTTACGCCCCAATGGGAGCCGTTATCGCGGCGCCTTCAGTTTGGGAAACTTTTTACTCCGAAACTGCTGGTGTGTTTCGCCATGGTTACACATATGGCGGTCACGCAACTGCTGCAGCAGCAGGTATTGCAAACATAAACATTTTGAAGCGCGAACAACTTCCTTCACGTGTTGCTGCGCTTGAGGACAAGTTCGCCACTGCGCTTCGTAGCCTGGAAGACATAGATGTTGTAAGTGAAGTTCGAACTGGTGTTGGGTTCCTCGGCGGAATTCAAATGGCAGATCCAACTATGGCTCCCGCAATGTACGCAAAATGTCGAGATGTCGGAGTTATTTCTCGCGCCATCTGGGGTGGGGCAATGCAAGTTGCTCCCCCACTAACAACCACCGAAGATGAAATTGATCAGATGGTTGCGCTATTCCGCGTGGGTCTAACTAGTTAATTAAAAACTTGCGCTGCATTAACTGCGCCAGGCACTTCTAGGCCAGCGAACGCTGCGACTACGGACTGCGCTACTGCTATTCCCGCTTTTTCTTGAGCTTCTTCGGTTGATGCGCCAAGGTGAGGCGTCGCAACTACGTTGTTAAGTGCAAACAGTGGCGAATCCGTGCAAGGTTCCGTTGCGTAAACATCTAGACCTGCACCCGCAATAGTTCCAGCCGTTAGGGCCTGGAATAAATCTGCCTCATCAAGCACACCGCCACGCGCAGCATTAATCACAAACGCAGTTGGCTTCATTTTTGAAAGTGCTGCGGCGTTTATCAATCCAGAAGTTTCTGGAGTTTTTGGAATGTGAATTGTTACAAAATCAGATTGGCCTAATAATTCGTCTAACGAAACCATGTTTATTGATGGGCCGCCGCTGGGAGCGACCTTTACATAAGGATCATAAGCAACAAACTTCATGTCAAAGCCTGCTAGCCGTTGGGCAACTAGTAAACCAATTTTGCCCATTCCGATGATGCCAACAGTTTTACCTTGTAGCTCAACGCCGCCGAATTTGGAGCGCAGCCACTTGCCTTCCTGCAGTGCCAGATTCGCAGGCACAACATTTCGGGCAACTGCCAATAATAAAGCAACGGCTAGTTCAGCAGCAGAAACTATATTGCTGGTCGGTGCATTTACAACTAGTACGCCTGCGTTCGTGGCGGCCGGGATGTCCACGTTATCCAGACCAACGCCAGCGCGCGCGATAATCTTTAGATTTGGCGCGGCAGCAATTGCTTGCGCATCTAACTTCGTCGCGGAGCGAACGAGAACCGCATTTGCCTGCGCTAGTGCTGGAAGTAATTCATCTCGATTCGCGCCATCACAATGCCTAATTTCAAAGCCATCACCAAGAACTGCAATTGTTGCAGGGGATAACTCTTCAGCAATGAGAACAATTGGCTTAGACATGCTCACATTCTAATTGAACCTAAACAAATGAGTCTGCAAAGATGTTGCAGGCACGATTACCAGAAGTCTGGCTCTTCATCAGTTGCTCGCCAGCAGTGCCAAGCAACCACACTTCGATATGGCGATAAGTGATCGGTAACACCAATAACTTCTTTTTCAGTCGGAGTGTAGCCAAGACCTTGAATGATTCCCCACCCGCGCCTGACGCCAAGGTCGCCAATCGGCCAAACGTCCATGCGTCCGAGGCGAAACATCATAAACATTTCAACAGTCCAGCGACCGATCCCCCAAAATTGCGTAAGTTGCTTAACAACTTCTTCATCTGGCAATTCACCTACTGATTCCAAATCGAAGCCCTCAATAATTGCTTGACTCAGTTCCAGGATTGTTCGCGCTTTTGCGTTGCTTAATCCAATTTCGCGCAACTTTAAGTGACCTAGCTTTAGAAGCTTTGCTGGCTTTACCGGTGACCCACTTTTAGCAATCAACCTATGAGTTATGGTGTCCGCGGCTTTGCCAGAAACTTGCTGGCCAATAACTGCAAAAATGATCGTTTCAAAATGCGACGCATGTGCTGGTTGATTTGCAACAGGATAGAGCGGAGCGCCTTCTAAGAATCGGCCCAGTCGCTTATCTTGCGTTGCTAGGTAAGCCTGAATTGATTTAATAGATTTCAATTTTGGCGCTGAAGATCCGACTTTTTTAGTTGTCATGGGTAGCGGAACTAGCTATTAACGCAATGAAAATCATCGTTGAGTCAGTTAATCTTTTCCGATCCGAGGCCACGTATCACTAACTATGTACCCAAGTGGATATGGATCAGTTGGATCAAGCATGTGCTGGTGCGTTCCGGTTATCCAGGCCTGGCCAGCAATCGAAGGAATAATTCCAGGCTTCTCCCCGATCATGACTTCCTTTTCAATCCGGCCTTCAAAGTGGGAACCAATTATTGAACGCCCCCGCAATCTATCGCCAAGTTTCATCACACCTCGAGCGTGTAGGACGGCCATCCGCGCTGAAACTCCAGTCCCAGTTGGAGAGCGATCAATTTTGCCAGGCTGAACTGCGACTGCATTGTGACTGATAAGCATGCCGTCTTCTTCAAAAACCGGCATTGCAAGTTGGCAAAATGAAAAATGCGACCAGCCAATGTTTGTTGGATGAGTAAACGTAAGTTGTTCGTTTGCTGCCTTTGTGATTCCAATACCCATCACTGCAAGGTCGCGAGCTTCACTTGGGTCAAGTGAGAATCCAAGTTCCTTGGCATTCACAATTACAAACGTGTCGCCGCCCCACGCGGTATCAACGGTTAAAGTTCCTAGGCCTGGAACTTCTAGTTTGGCATCAAGAGTGGCCGCAAATGATGGGACATTGTGAACCTTGATCTGGAGGGCTTTGCCGTCTTTGCAAGTTGCAAAGACTTCAACCAAGCCAGCAGGTGCTTCCATAAAGAAATGCGTTTCAGGTTCAACTATTGGGACAATGCCAGTTTCCAAAACAACAGTGGCTACACACATTGAGTTGGAGCCCGACATTAATGGGGTGTCTTCGGGTTCCATAATTATGAATCCAACGGCAGCTTTTGGATCCTTTGGTGGCACCAACATATTTACATGGCGAAATACGCCACCGCGAGGTTCGTTCAAAACAAACTGTCTAAGTTCGTTATCTGAGGCAATAAATCTGGACTGCTCATACAGCGTTGCACCAGGTGGTGGATTTACCCCACCTACGATTACATCGCCGACTTCACCTTCGGCATGACAACTGACAACATGAATTGTTTTTACAGAACGCATATTCGCAAGTTTAGGGTGTTGAACTTACAGAAAAGTAATGAACCTTAGAATTAGTGGGTATGAAAATCAAACGCTTGTGCCATGGCTGCATCAATTGCATCTAGTGCAATAGTTACTCGGGTTTCAACGCTTCCATCAAGTGCCATCCATGCGCGCCCAGTACTGATTAAGTCATCTTCGAATTCTCGTGTCATAGATTCTCGAAGTCCTTCTGAGTTTCTAATCTTGTCTTGAACGAAAGGTACTCCGTCTGGTTGGGTTACAAAATAGATACGATTCTGCGAATCAGCTGGCATTGGAAGCGAGGCTTTTCCGCCAAGATAGCGTCGCTCCCAAATAATGGTTGCAAAGACATCGGTATCGCAGCAAACTACTGGGCCACCAGTGCGGGCAGCAACATCTTCAAGTTGTTGCTGCACGATTGCAATTTCCACAAAGTCATTTATCGTCCAGGGAACTTCATACTCTGGAAGTCCCATGGCTTGCGCTTGCTCAGCTTTTCGCATAGTCAAGTCGCGACCATACTCTCGAATCCAATTTGTGCTTAGGAAGTTACCGCCACGCTTAATCAATTCTGCTTGAACAGCCAAAGTGGTTGTCGTAGTGCCAGTTGATTCAGCACCAATGAATACGGCTCGAATCGCGAGAAGTTCGCGAGATCCAGGACCCAGCAGATGCCAATTCTTGGCAAGATCATCACGAATTTGAGTAGATGACACTGGAACTTGGGTTCGCTCTGGATCAAAACTGTAACTATGAAGTCCGAGGAGTTGCGCGAACTGCTCACCATTAATTTCTGATGTAACCAACAGATCAACCGGTGGGGTGTGACGCAAATGCGCTTCGATTACTCGAGCATTTGATTTTGCAACATCGGGATTATCGGGCTTATAAGGCGTTGATTCATAACCATGAACAATCGTCATGGCCGATTCAGCTACACCTTCTGCGACGCAGTCTTGCATTAAAGCGCGGGCTCGATCGTTCGCAGCTAACCGATCGTGCGGCTGAGCAAGTACCACAACGACAACATGATTGCGCTTTTCGATTGCCGCTTTAACAAGTTTTACGTGACCCATATGAGGCGGGTTAAAAGTCCCGGTCACTAATGCTGCTGGCATGTCGCAAGCCTATCTCGAAATTTATTATCCAAAAATACCCAGAAGGCACTCATCAAAGATCATGGAACGAGTAGAAGTTTTCCAGTTGTTTTGCGCGCAGCTAAGTCACTGTGAGCTGACATTGCATCTGCCAAGTCATACGTTTGCCCAATAGCAAAATCTAGTTTGCCAGCGCTATGGGCAGAAAATATTTCATCTGCGCGCCATTGCATCTCCCCGGGAGCGGCAATGTAGTCCGCCAATGTTGGGCGAGTGACAAATAGTGATCCCATTCGGCTTAAAGACTGTAAGTCAAAATCTGGAACCATTCCACTGGCACCACCAAAAAGTGCCATCATGCCACGGCGCTTCAGTGAGGCAAGGCTTGCTTCGAAAGTAGATTTACCCACCCCGTCGTAAACCACATCAACACCGAGTCCGCCGACAAGTTCTTTAACTTTTGCCGCTACGTCGTCTTTGTCATATCTAATGATGTGCTTTGCGCCCGCTTTTGTTGCAATGTCTGCTTTCGCATCAGTGGAAACCGTAGCTATTGCAGTAGCGCCGCGAGCAGTAATCATTTGGCATAGAAGTTGTCCGACGCCACCCGCACCCGCATGAACAAGGGCAAAATCACCAGGCTTGATTTCGTAAAGTGAAGCGACCAAATAATGAGCAGTCATACCTTGCAACATCGCAGCACAAGCAGTATCTAAGGCCACATCTTTTGGAACTTTAACTACCGAGCTAGCATTTACGGCATGAGTTTGGGAGTAACTTCCAAGACTTGATGGCCAAGCGACTTGGTCGCCAACTGAAAACCCTGAAACGTTTGTGCCAACTTCAATAACTACCCCAGAACCTTCAAGACCTGGCGTATACGGACTTGGCATTGGATAAATGCCTTCGCGTTGATAAATATCAATAAAGTTAACGCCACTGAAAGCCAGATCAACTAGAAGTTGGTCTGGACCACATACGGGTACAGGTAACTCAACTACCGAGAGGACTTCTGGTCCACCGGGCTGAACTACCTGTATCGCACGCATAAGTAATTGAATCGATTAACGACCGGCAGTGCCCTCAACATAGTCGCTGTCATCGGTCTTAACCCATGACATCAACTTACGAAGATCGCGACCGACAGCTTCAATTGGATGAACTTCTGCTTTTGCCCGCAGTGCCTTGAACTCTGGTGCGCCAGCATCTTGATCATCAATAAAGCGTTGCGCAAACTTACCTTGCTGAATGTCCGTTAGAACTTCCTTCATAACCGCTTTGACGTTTGCATTGATGATTCGGGGGCCTGATACATAGTCGCCGTACTCAGCAGTATCAGATACGCTCCAGCGCTGCTTTGCAATGCCGCCTTCGTACATCAAGTCAACAATTAGCTTAAGTTCGTGCAAGCACTCAAAGTAAGCAACTTCTGGCTGGTAACCGGCTTCGACTAAAGTTTCAAATCCAGCTTGCACTAGCGCAGAGGCGCCACCACAAAGTACTGCTTGCTCGCCAAAAAGATCTGTTTCCGTTTCTTCAGTGAAGGTAGTTTTGATGCCACCTGCGCGAAGTGCGCCAATTCCAGCAGCGTAAGAAAGTGCTAATGCCCAAGCGCTACCTGTGGCATCTGATTCAACGGCAACGATCGCAGGAACACCGCGGCCAGCGACGTACTCACGACGTACTAGGTGGCCAGGACCTTTTGGCGCAACCATGCACACGTCAACATTTGAAGGTGGCGCAATGTAGCCAAAGCGAATATTGAAACCGTGCGCAAAGAACAAAGCGTCGCCCGCTTTTAGATTTGGTTCTACCGATTCGGCGTAAACTTTACGAGCTACGTGATCTGGAACCAACATCATGATGACATCTGCTTCAGCAGCAGCGGTTGCAGGATCTACTACGCGAAGGCCTTCTGATTCGGCTTTTGCCTTGCTCTTTGAACCGGCCGCTAGACCTACTCGGACATCTGCGCCGCTATCGCGCAAGCTCAATGCATGTGCATGACCTTGGCTACCGTAACCAATAACGGCTACTTTGCGACCCTGAATAATTGACAAGTCTGCATCATCTTCGTAAAACAATTCGGCCACTGGGCTCTCCTATTTCGCTCGTTTGGTTAGTCTGTCAGATTCTTGACAAGGTGTGAATTTGGGTTAGTTGCGGTCGGGATTCTTAGCGGAACGATCAGCAATTGAACGTCCACCTCGAGCTAGCGCGACAACACCTGACTGCACAATTTCCTTTATTCCGTGAGGTGCTAATACATCCAGGAATGCCTCAAGCTTGTCGCGTGATCCAGTTGCCTCGATTGTGACTGCGTCGCTGCTTACGTCGACAACTTTGGCTCTAAAAAGCTCAACGAACTCCAAAACCTTGCTTCGAGAGGCATCATCAGCTTTGACTTTGATGAGCATTAACTCCCGCGAAATTGCGGAGCTGTCATCAAGTTCAACAATTTTTAACACATTTATCAGCTTGTTGAGCTGCTTAGTAACTTGTTCCAGGGCATGCTCATCCACATTCACCACAACGGTCATGCGGGATACGCTTTCAGTTTCGGTTGTGCCTACTGCTAAAGACTCAATGTTGTATCCACGGCGGGAAAACATTGATGAAATTCGGGCTAATACGCCCGGTTGATCCTGAACCAAGATGGAAAGTGTATGTCGAGCCACGACTAGTCATCGCCTCGTTCCCAAGTTGGCGCAAGATCGCGAGCAAATTGAATTTCATCGTTTCCTGTGCCCGCGGCAACCATTGGCCAAACCATGGCATCACGATGTACTTGAAAATCAATAACTACTGGAGCGTCATTTAATTCCATTGACTTTTCAATAGCCTTATCAACATCTTCAGCTTTAGTTACCCGAATTCCATGGCAACCGTATGCATCAGCAAGTTTCACGAAGTCGGGAATGGAATGCGAATTCAAATCGGTATTGCTGTAGCGCTCGTTATAAAACAAGTTCTGCCACTGTCGCACCATGCCAAGGGATGCATTATTGATCAGGGCAACCTTGATTTGGATGTCGTTAATGGTGCAAGTGGCAAGTTCCTGGTTAGTCATCTGGAAACAACCATCACCATCGATAGCCCAAACTGTTTTATCTGGACAGCCAACTTTGGCGCCCATTGCTGCAGGAATTGAGTAACCCATAGTTCCTAGGCCACCACTATTAAGCCAAGTGTTTGGGTGTTCATAGCCAATAAATTGCGCAGCCCACATTTGGTGCTGGCCCACGCCGGCAGTGTAAATCGTTTCAGGGCCAGAAATCTTGCCAAGGCGTTCAATTACATATTGTGGGGAGAGCGTGCCATCAGAGGGTGTGTCATATCCGAGTGGATAAGTTTCGCGCCAATGGTTCAAAGTTATCCACCACGCTGTTAAATCTGCGCGATTTCCAGAATCAAATTCACTTGTTACTGCTGGAATTAATTGCGCAATAGCTTCGCGCAAGTCTGCAACGATTGGGATATCAGCATGACGATTCTTACCAATTTCGGCAGGATCAATATCGATGTGAATAACTTTGGATTTTGGTGAAAAGGATTCAAGCTTGCCTGTTACTCGATCATCAAACCTGGCGCCTAGAACAATAAGTAGATCAGCTTTTTGCAGTGCGCCAACTGCGCCTACTGTGCCATGCATACCTGGCATACCCATGTGCTGAACATGCGAATCTGGAAATGCGCCACGAGCCATCAGTGTTGTAACAACTGGAATACCAGTTAGTTCAGCAAGTTGTCGAAGTTCTTTATCTGCTTTAGAGCGAATAACTCCGCCACCTACATAAAAGACGGGACGGTGAGCTTCCACGATCATGCGGGCAGCATCTTTTATCTGGCGGGCATGTGGCTTAGTAGTTGGCTTGTAACCAGGTAGGTCAATCGATGTTGGCCAAACGAAATCTGCACTTGCTTGCAATGCATCTTTTGTGATGTCAACAAGAACTGGACCAGGACGACCAGAACTTGCTAAGTGAAATGCTTCTTTGATGGCGCGAGGAATATCCTCGACTCGAGTAACTAAGTAATTGTGCTTGGTTATCGGCATCGTGATGCCACGAATGTCTGCTTCTTGAAATGCATCTGAGCCAATGAACTGACTTGGCACTTGACCCGTGATAGCAACCATAGGAACTGAGTCCATGTGTGCATCCGCAATCGGCGTTACTAAGTTAGTTGCGCCTGGTCCACTTGTTGCCATGCAAACACCAACACGATTACTTGCCGATGCATAGCCTTCAGCTGCGTGACCTGCGCCTTGTTCATGGCGAACCAAGATATGTCGAACTGTTGGGGAATCCATTAATGGGTCATAGACCGGAAGGATTGCGCCACCTGGGATACCGAAAACTACTTCGACATCTGCGTGTTCCAGAGATTTAACTAGGCTCTCGGCGCCGGTAATTCGTTTTGACATGCTGTAACTCCTTGTTCTACCGAAGGATCGCTTCGATTTAGCTTCGTAGTTAGCTGGCTTCTGGTGACATACCCGCTGCGCCGAATGGCTTGTAACAACTGGTTGCGCCTGATTCGCTGGTAGCTCCTCAATCGCGTCACCACCAACTACGAAATGTTGATAGTTGTTCCACTGTAACGCCCGCAAGTCACAGGAGTCACATCTGGTGAGATGGATGTCCACATATTGAGACATCGAAATCTCGTGTATCAGGGATCCCCACTTCGCGATTTACCCCTAAGGGCAATAGCGTGGACTCCAGAGAAAGCCAGCAATGACAATGGTTTGTAGACAGGGGCGGCATTCGAAATGACGCAATACGTTTATGACTTTTCGCAAGGCGATAAGGATCAAAAAGATCTCCTTGGCGGCAAAGGTGCCAACCTGGCAGAAATGACCCGGCTTGGATTGCCAGTACCTCCCGGCTTCACAATCTCAACGCAAGCTTGTCGCGAATACTTAGTGACTGGAGCTGAGCCAGCCGCACTTCGAGTCGAAGTGACCATGGCCCTTCGCCGCCTCGAAGATGCACTTGGAAAACGACTTGGCGATATAAATGATCCACTGTTAGTTAGCGTTCGATCTGGCGCAAAGTACTCCATGCCCGGAATGATGGACACGGTTCTAAACGTTGGCTTAAATGACTACTCAGTTCAAGGGTTAATAAAAGCAAGTAACAACGAAAGATTCGCCTGGGATTCCTACCGCAGACTAATTCAGATGTTTGGTAAGACAGTTTTAGGAATCGAAGGTGAAGTTTTTGCTGACGCGCTCCAGGAAGCAAACGATAAGGCTAGGGTAAGTACCGAAGTTGATTTAACTCCTGCGCAACTTCAAGAAGTTGTGGAAAGTTTTAAGTTGATTGTGCGCGAACATAGCGGAGCCGATTTTCCACAAGACCCTCGACAGCAATTAGATCTAGCCACGCGCGCAGTATTTGATTCTTGGAATACCTCTCGTGCACGTTTGTACCGCAGGCGGGAACGAATTCCAGAAAATCTTGGTACTGCAGTAAACATCTGCTCAATGGTTTTTGGAAACCTTGGCGAGACTTCAGGTACTGGTGTTGCCTTTACGCGAGATCCAGCTTCTGGAAAAACTGGTGCTTACGGCGATTACTTGCCTAATGCCCAAGGTGAAGATGTTGTGGCTGGAATTCGTAATACTTTTAGCCTCGATGAATTAAATCGCACAGATCCAACTTCCTACAAAGAATTAATGCAAATCATGCGAAAACTTGAAACACATTACCGCGACTTATGCGACATCGAATTCACGGTAGAAAATGGCAAACTTTGGATGCTACAAACCCGTGTTGGAAAACGCACGGCCGCAGCAGCTTTTCGAATTGCTACCCAACTAGTCGATGAAAGCCTCATCACAATGGATGAAGCATTAATTCGAGTGACTGGCACGCAACTTGCTCAACTTATGTTCCCGCAATTTGATGCTGCCACCACAGAAAATGTCGTGGCAACTGGAATGGCTGCATCCCCTGGGGCCGCAGTTGGTAAGGCAGTATTTGATTCAGCGACTGCAGTTAAATGGGCAGAAGCTGGCGAGCGAGTCGTATTAGTTCGCCGCGAAACTAACCCAGATGACCTTGAAGGCATGATTGCTGCGAACGGAATTCTTACTGCGCGTGGCGGCAAAACATCGCACGCCGCAGTGGTTGCGCGAGGTATGGGAAAAACTTGCGTCTGTGGCGCTGATGCCATTGAAGTTTCCCACGCTGATCGCACAGCTACTATCGGCGATGTTGTAGTTCGAGAAGGCGACATGATTTCCATTGATGGTTCAACTGGGAATGTTTATCTTGGTGAACTTGAAGTGGTGCCGTCTCCAGTTTCCAATTATCTGGAAAATGGCTTAGAAATCGCTATCGCCACTGAAAATAATGAGATCTCTGCGCTCGTGAAAGCAGTGGATCGAATTCTTAAGCATGCAGATTCGGTGCGACGACTTAAAGTGCGAACCAATGCAGACACTGCCGAAGACTCCAAGTGGGCAAGAAATCTTGGCGCAGAAGGCATTGGGCTTTGCCGAACTGAACATATGTTCTTGGGTGATCGTCGCGTGCTGATCGAGCGTGTGATTTTGGCTGACAATAATTTGGATCGAACTGCCGCTCTTGACGCACTTCTTCCGATGCAGCAAAAAGATTTTGAAGAAATTTTTGACGCTATGGACAATCTGCCAGTTACCGTTCGCTTGCTTGATCCCCCACTTCATGAATTCTTGCCAGACCGCGCAGACTTGATGGTTGAAGTTGCTTTAGGTAAAGCGCGCAAAGAAGATGTCTCGAAGCAGGAATTATTACTAACAGCCGTTGATCGGTTACATGAATCAAATCCGATGCTCGGACTTCGCGGGGTACGTCTTGGCCTTGTTGTTCCTGGCTTATTCAGTATGCAAGTTCGCGCAATTGCGAACGCAGCCATTACGCGCATGCGAGCAGGCGGAAATCCAAAAGTTGAAATTATGATTCCACTTGTTGGTTCCGTTATGGAGTTGCACTTAATTCGAGACGAAATGGATGTCTTGCTTGCCCAAATCGCGCAAGATGAAAACATCAACTTGCCGTTCGCAATTGGCACCATGATTGAATTACCGCGAGCCGCTTTAACCGCGCAACGAATTGCAGAAGCCGCTGAATTCTTCTCTTTTGGAACTAATGACCTAACGCAAACAACGTGGGGCTTTAGTCGCGATGATGTGGAGGCCTCATTCTTCGCAACATACCTAGACCGAGGAATCTTCACAGTTTCGCCTTTTGAGTCTCTAGATGTTGACGGTGTTGGCGCCTTAATAAAGATTGCAGTAGATAAAGGCCGCTCTACTCGGCCAGATCTAAAACTAGGAATTTGTGGCGAGCATGGTGGCGATCCGGAATCAATTAGATTCTTCCACGATGTTGGTTTGGATTACGTTTCTTGCTCACCATTTAGAGTGCCAGTTGCGCGACTAGAAGCGGGACGCGTCAGCATTTCTTAAGTGAGTAACTGTTGAAACTAGTTTTAACGGTCTTGCTTGGCAATCTTTACTGCAAACCAAGCAGCACAGGCAGTAGTAATTGGAGTACTTAGAGCTAGGGCGATCGAGCCCACCATTATTAACGCTAACTCTTGCGCAACTACTTCGTCATTAATCAGCCTTGCTAACGGTGGACTCGAAGCGACGATCAGCATCAGGATAACTAAGGCCGATCCAACGTAGGCAAACGCAATTGTATAAATAGAGGATGCAATGTGATCGCGACCAATTCGCATGCCACCTAAAAATAGCTGTCGCCAATTTGGTTTTTCACTGGTGCTTGCTAATTCCCACACAGCTGAACTTTGCGTAACAGTCACATCGTTCAACGCGCCAAAGCCCGCAATAACCATGCTTGCTATTAGCAAATTGGACAACTTAACTTGTGAGGCGATTGAGGAGAGTATTAAGTCTTCATCACCGGTAATGCCGGTTAAGCGCAGAGCTCCAGTGGACCAGAGCGCACCAATTATGGCAATGATGGAGCCAGTTAAAGTTCCAACGATTGCTGCGCCGGTTTTAAGACTGAAGCCATGAACTAGATAGAGCACGAAGGCCGTTATTGAAAGGACGACACCGCCAACTACATAGATGACTTGCTGACCTTGGATTAGTGCTGGAATCAAATAAATAATTAAAAGCCCAAACGTTAGGCCAAGTCCGACTAACGCTCTAAGCCCACCGATACCCGCGGTCACTACTAGCACCACTAGAAATACCCCGAAGAGAATATAAATACCATTTGTTCGCTCAAAGTCATTGAATATATATTCTGTTCCTGAATCAGTTGGAATGGACGCCACTGAAACTTTGTCGCCAGAATGAATGCCAAAGTCGACAATTGTCGGTTGCACATCAAATAAAACAATTTGCCCAGCATCTGGACCAGTTAAAAGTTTTGCTGAGATATTTGCGCATGGCGCAGTCGTAAAATTTCCAGATGCATCCTGAGTTGCCCCGTTAGCGATGCAGTCAAATCTTTGAATTGTCTGCACTTCTACCGTCTGAAACTCAGACTGGTCAACGTAGCCAAAAATACTCTTATCGATAGTCAAATTACTATCGGGCCAAGATGAAAAAATTGTAAATACCCCGAGGAACGTTAGTGGGAGCAAAATCGCTAATAAGAATTTATGAAGAATCTTTTCCCGATTTGGATCAATCCAAGACCGATCAATGTCACTCGCTCGCTTGTGCGAGTGACTGTGCTTCGTCAAAATTAATCGCAGACTGCGCCATGGCTGGCAGAGCCAACAAGCTTTACGTATTTCGCCAAAACTCCACGGTCGTACTTGTGCGGAACTGGCTTAAAGTGCTTACGACGCTCAACTAATACTGATTCATCGACCAATAGATCCAACTTGCGTTCGCTGATATTGATGCGAACTTTATCGCCATTTTCTACGAATGCAATTGGTCCACCATCAACCGCTTCAGGTGCCACGTGGCCAATACACAAACCGGTCGTGCCACCGCTAAAGCGACCATCGGTAATTAGCATTACCTCTTTACCAAGTTCGGCGCCTTTAATTGCGCCAGTAATCATTAACATCTCGCGCATACCAGGGCCACCCTTTGGCCCTTCGTATCGGATGATGACAACATCGCCCGCTTGGATGTCACCGCTTTCCAGGGCGTCCATCGCAGCTCGCTCACGTTCGTAGACCTTGGCAGGACCCTCAAATACATCCACTGGAATTCCCGCGGTTTTTACAACGGCGCCTTCTGGCGATAGCGATCCACTCAGAATTGAAATTCCACCAGTGCCGCCCATTGGGTTATTCATGGCGTGCACAATGTCGCCATCTGGATCTGGGGAATCTAAGTCAGCGAGATTTTCAGCCATTGTCTTGCCAGTCACAGTTAAGCAATCGCCGTGCATGAGGCCGGCATCTAAAAGCGCTCGCATAACTACGGGCACGCCGCCAACTCGATCCACGTCGCTCATTACATATCGGCCAAATGGCTTAACGTCAGCGAGTAGTGGAACTTTTGAGCCGATGCGATGAAAATCGTCCAGGTGTAAATCAACATGTGCTTCATGAGCAATTGCTAGTAAGTGCAGTACTGCATTCGTCGAGCCACCAAATGCCATCAAGATTGCGATTGCATTTTCCAATGACTGCTTTGTGATGATGTCTCTAGCTGTGATTCCTTGCGCAATTAAATTAACAACTGCTTCACCTGATGCAATTGCAAAACCATCGCGCCGGCGATCAACAGCAGGAGGCGCAGCTGATCCTGGGAGTGACATTCCCATTGCTTCAGCAGCTGAGGCCATGGTGTTCGCGGTGTACATGCCACCGCAAGCACCTTCACCTGGACAAATTGCGCGTTCAATTCGATCGACATCTTCTTCGCTCATAAGGCCACGAGCGCAAGCTCCCACTGCTTCAAAAGCATCAATGATCGTGACATCGCGGTTACTGCCATCGGTTAACGTAACATTGCCGGGCAGAATCGAACCAGCATAAACAAACACACTTGCTACATCAAGGCGAGCAGCTGCCATCAACATTCCAGGAAGCGATTTATCGCAACCAGCAAAGTTGACCATGCCATCAAATCGTTCAGCTTGCATAACTGCTTCAACTGAGTCAGCAATAATTTCGCGACTCACGAGAGAAAAGTGCATACCTTCGTGGCCCATTGAGATTCCATCAGAAACCGAGATTGTGCCAAATTGCATTGGGAAGCCGCCAGCTTTAAAGACACCTTCTTTAGATGCTTTAGCCAGACGTTCTAGGGAAAGATTGCACGGTGTGATTTCATTCCACGAGGAAGCAATGCCAATTTGTGGCTTAACCCAATCGTCGTCACCCATGCCAACTGCGCGGAGCATTCCGCGCGCTGGGGATCGCTCAAGTCCGTCGGTTACATCATGGCTACGAGGCTTCATATTAGGCATGTAGTAAATCTAACTCACAATTTTAGTAATTGCGCACTCCAGTGGCTTTCCAGCAAACCATAGATCAAACTGACTATGGATTCGGGTCCGTGCACGATCCCAAAAAACATCACCCTCACCGCCATTATGCGAAGTAATAATGACATTGGGCAAATCCCAAAGTTCATGATCTGGTGGCAATGGCTCTGGGTCGGTGACGTCCAAGGCCGCATTGATACGGCCAGATTTAAGTTCCGCAACTAGTGCAGCCGTATCGACTACTACCCCACGAGCTACGTTTACCAATAGTGAACCAGTTTTCATGCTCGCCAAAAACTTGGCATCAACTAAATTGGTGGTTCCCGCATTTCCAGGCACTATGAGCATGATCACATCAGCACTTGGAATTAGCTCAGGTAAGTCTTGCACTGCGCGCACATGATCACGCGCACTTTGGGCAACTGGAATAACGGAACAACCAAATGCAAGTAATCGCTTTTCTGCAGCTTTTCCCACATTTCCATATCCAATTAGTAGAACGGTTTTGTCAGCAAGGGAACGTGAAAAATAAGTTTCCCAATGATGTTCTTGTTGAGCCTTGAAGGATCTGGGCATATCTCGAAGCAAACTTAATGTAAGTAAGACTGCAAGTTCGGAAGTTGCGTCATCATGAACTCCAGCAGCATTACATAAAGTCACACCACTTGGTATAAATGGTAGGACGTTATCAAAACCTGCTGTCAAAGTTTGAATTACTTTTACTGATTTAAGACGGGACATAGCTTCTGGGATAGAAACAGTGGAGCCCTCGTACGGCATCACCACAAAATCAGCAGTTGAAATTAGTTCTAGATCTAGCGAGCCCAAGTCGTCGCAGATAGTTACTTGCACTTCGGGTGGGAATTTATATCCCTCGACAATCCAATCAGGAGCAATGATGTGCGAACTCATGGCTCTATTCTGGCAACTTATTGGGAACTGCCGCACTGCGCACTGCCTTGTGCCACGATGGAGTCGTGACTGATCCAGATGTAGATACTGCCGAAATCGGATACACCTCGGCTTTTGACCTTGTGGAAAGCAGGCGTGCAGGAGATTTCACTAGCGTTGAATTAGTTAGCACTTTGCTGCACCGCATTCAACAAATAGATGATTGTGTTGGCGGAATTCAATCAGTCTTGGCGATCAGTTCTGACGTGATGGAAATGGCTAAGAAACTGGATGCTTCACCAGCAGCAGGACCACTACATGGAGTCCCCGTATTAATAAAGGACAACATTCAAGCAGTCGGATTACCAGCAACCGCGGGGTCACTGGCATTAGCTGGTCGCACAGTTAATCAAGACGCCCAACTTGTTTCTAAATTACGAAGTGCAGGCGCAATTATTCTAGGAAGCACAAATCTTTCCGAATGGGCCAACATCAGGTCTACTCAGTCAACTAGCGGGTGGTCAGCAGTTGGTGGCTTAACTGCGAATCCATGGAGTTACAAACACAGCGCAGGTGGTTCTTCTTCTGGCTCAGGCGCAGCAGTAGCCGCGGGGCTAATTCCATTTGCAGTTGGCACTGAAACCGATGGTTCAATTGTTTGCCCGGCATCACTAAACGGGATCGTTGGCATCAAACCAACAGTTGGCACCGTATCCACTCGTGGTGTGATTCCAGTGAGCTTAAGTCAAGATGTCCCTGGTCCCCTTGCGCGAAATGTCGAGGACGCCGCGATGTTACTTGAAGTCTTAATGGGTCAGTCAGGTTTAGTTGATCTATGCAATAACGATCAGCCGCTGCGCGTAGGTGTGGCTCGAAACTGGCTTACTGGCAATGATGGTGCTAACAACCTTTTTGATGACACTGTGACGCTGCTGGCAAAGTCAGGGATCCAAATTTCCGAAGTACTGCTTCCAGACATGTCGGAGCAAGCAGGCGATGATGAAGGAATCGTTTTACTTCATGAATTAGTCGAAGACTTGTCTGCTTACTTAAGTAATAGACCAGGACCGGGCGTTAAATCACTTGCTGATGTGATTGCGTTCAATAATGAAAATGCAGAATCTGAGTTGACTCATTTTCATCAAGATTATTTTGATCAAGCGCTAGCCTCTGGTGGTCGAAATGAGATCTACCACCAAGCGCGGGAGCGAAATCTAGAGTGGGCAATCAATGACGTTTTGTCCCCTGCACTTTATGAAGTTGATGTCTTAATCGGGGTGCCATACGCACCGGCTTGGCTCTCAAGTTTAGGAAAGGGCGATGACTTTGCAGATGCTGGCTGGATGACTCATGCCCCAGCAATTGCAGGTTGGCCCCTTGGGTCGCTACCAATGGGATTAGTTAATGGGTTACCTGTTGGCCTCGGCATTGCAGCGCGAGTAAATGATGAACCCGGTTTAGTCCGCGCTATGGCAATTATTGAACGCGTACTAGATCTTGGTGTTTTGCGTCCAACTTTTATTCGTTAAATTTACGTGCGAATTATTCTGAGACGCCGAGTTTTTCAAATAGTAATTCTCGAACGCGAGCCGCGTCTGCTTGGCCACGAGTTGCTTTCATAACTGCGCCAACTACTGAACCAGCCGCTGCTAATTTTCCAGACTTAATGGTTTCTGCTACTGCTGGATCTGCTGCTAGTGCTTCATCAATTGCAGCTAAAAGTGGTCCATCATCAGAAACAACAGCTAAGCCACGTACTTTAACAATCGCGTCAATGTCTCCCTCGCCCGCAACAAGTCCCTCAAGTGCTTGCCTAGCTAACTTGTCATTCAAGGCGCCACTGGAAATCAGTTCTTCTAGTCGCTTTAAATCTGCTGGAGTTACTGGAACATCATCTATTTCAAGGCCACGATCATTTGCGATTCTGGAAAGTTCACCAGTCCACCATTTACGCGCAGCAGCTGGTTCAACACCGGCAGCAACTGCTTCAACAATTAAGTTAAGCGCGCCGGAATTAACCACAGTGTTCATGTCGATCTCGCTTAATCCCCAATCGGCAACTAAGCGGGCTCGACGAACCACAGGGTTTTCGGGCAGCGTCGCGCGCAACTCTTCAACCCATTCGCGCGATGGCGCAATTGGTAATAAATCTGGCTCTGGAAAATATCGGTAATCTTCAGCATCAGATTTAATGCGACCAGAAGTTGAAATCCCAGTGTCTTCATGCCAGTGCCGAGTTTCTTGAATTACGGTATCCCCCGCTGCTAACCGCGCAGCATGTCGAGAAACTTCAAATCTAACAGCGCGCTCAACAGAGCGAAGTGAGTTCACATTCTTAGTTTCCGAGCGGGTTCCTAATTTAGATTCTGGAGTATCACGAAGCGATAAGTTCACATCACAACGAAGCGAACCTTGCTCCATTTTTACGTCCGATACCCCAAGCCCGCGAAGAATTTCGCGAAGCGCAGCAACATAAGCCTTAGCAACTTCTGGAGCATACTTTCCCGTGCCCGTGATTGGTTTTGTGACGATTTCAATTAATGGAATACCGGCTCGGTTGTAATCAACGAGCGAGTAATCTGCGCCGTGAATTCTTCCAGCAGCGCCACCTACGTGAGAATTCTTGCCAGTATCTTCTTCCATGTGGGCGCGTTCAATTGGCACTCGGAATGTTTTGCGGCCTTCATCGGTTTCAATGTCGACATCTAAGTAACCCTCAAAGGCAATTGGTTCGTCGTATTGCGAAGTTTGAAAGTTCTTCGGCATGTCAGGATAAAAGTAGTTTTTACGAGCGAAACGACACCACGTCGCAATTTCGCAGTTAAGCGCAAGCCCAATCCGAATTGCTGACTCCACACCAATTTTATTTAGTGCTGGAAGTGCGCCAGGCAAACCAAGGCACACCGGGCAAACTTGGGTATTTGGTTGCGCACCGAAAACTGTTGAACAACCACAGAACATTTTAGTATTTGTGCCAAGTTCAACGTGAACTTCTAGTCCAAGGACTGGATCGAATTTGGAAATGGCTTCGTCGTAATTCATTACTGCTTCAGCCATTACGCACCTGCCAACTCTGGTGCTAGACCCAGAATTGGGCCACCCCACTTAACTAGCAATTCGCGTTCAATTGCAGCGCCCACGTTGTACAACCGATCATCTGCCATAGCAGGGGCAATAATTTGCAAGCCAACTGGCAAATTATCTTCCGGAGCTAAACCAATTGGAAGTGACATACCCGGCAAACCAGCCATGTTGACTGGAATTGTTGCCACGTCATTTAAGTACATAGCAAGTGGATCGTCTAATTTTTCGCCAATTTTAAAAGCGGTAGTAGGCGCAGTTGGCGAAATCAAAACATCTACTTTTGCAAAAGCTGCTGCAAAGTCGCGCGCAATCAGAGTGCGAACTTTTTGGGCTTGGCCGTAGTACGCATCGTAATAACCAGCAGAAAGTGCGTAAGTTCCAAGAATGATGCGGCGGATAACTTCATCACCAAAACCAGCAGCGCGCGTTTCACTCATAACTTGCTCAACTGACTTTGTGCCATCATCGCCTACCCGAAGTCCAAAGCGGATGCCATCAAATTTAGCTAAATTACTAGAAGCTTCACTTGGCAAAATTAAGTAATAAGCCGCAAGTGCTGCTGGAAAACTTGGGCATGAAACTTCCACAACATTCGCGCCTAAACTTTGGATCAATTCCACAGTTTCAGTGAATCGAGATTGCACACCAGCTTGGTAACCCTCGCCGCCCAATTCCTTAACTACACCGATAGTCATTCCTTTGATGTCGCCACGCTTTGCAGCGCTCACAACATCAGGTGTTGGTTCATTTATCGAAGTTGAATCCTTCGGATCATGGCCAGCAATCACACTATGTAGTAGCGCAGTATCAAGTACATTTCGCGCACAAGGCCCTGCTTGATCAAGTGAGGAAGCAAGTGCAACCAATCCGTATCGACTAACTGCGCCGTAAGTTGGTTTAACTCCAACAGTTCCAGTTACTGCTGCTGGCTGGCGAATCGAACCGCCGGTGTCAGTACCGATTGCAAGTGGCGCTTCAAATGCAGCAATGCAAGCTGATGAACCGCCACCTGAGCCACCAGGTATGCGTTCAAGATCCCAAGGATTATGTGTTGGTCCGTATGCCGAATGTTCGGTCGAGGATCCCATGGCAAATTCATCCATGTTTGTTTTTCCAAGAATTACTACGCCAGCATTTCGCAGATTCGTAACCACTGTTGCGTCATATGGCGGAATCCAACCTTCAAGCATGCGAGAGCCACAGGTAGTTGGTAAGCCTTTTGAAGCCACAATATCTTTGAGTCCAAGTGGTACACCAGCAAGTGCTGATTGCTTTTCGCCGGCTTTAATTTTGGCATCCACATCGGCAGCTGCGCTTAGTGCGCCTGCAGTATCAATGTGAAGGAAGGCGTGAACATCGCCATCAACTGCGGCAATTCGATCAAGGTGTGCTTGGGTCACTTCAACCGAAGAGATTTCCCGAGATGCAATTAGCTCTGCAAGCTCACTAGCATTTTTTCGAATTAAATCAGACATGCTTACTCCTGATCCAAAATACGTGGCACGCGAAATCTTTCATCTTCTACAGCTGGTGCGCCCGCAAGTGCGGCGCCTGGTGGCAGCGATGCAATTGGAGTATCTTCGCGAAAAACATTTGTCATTGGAACGGGGTGACTCATAGCCGGAACGTCTTCGGTATCAAGACTGGAAACCACGGCAACTGCGTTCAAAATCGCATCTAGTTGTGATGCATAGTGGGCCAGCTCTGAGGCCGGGATATCAATTCGCGCTAATTGTGCAAGATGCGCAACATCATCTTGGGAGATTCCGGACATAGCCCAATTCTATTGGAAACTGAGTTGATTCAAATTTCGATAATGAATCGCGATGAGTACGAGAAACTAACTGACGCCGATGTAATTCAGGGCTGCTTGTGGACCCTGGTCAAGTAGGACTTTGAAGCCGGCTTCATCCAAAATCGCTCGCCCAAGTTCGATTGCTTTCGCTTCTTTGGATCCAGCGCCTGGTCCGATCACGACAAAGTCAGTATTTTTGGAAACTGAGCCAGATGCTTTACCGCCGCGGCTGGTAATTTCTAGAGCCGCACCATCACGAGTGAAGTCCACCAAAGTTCCAGTCACCACGATTGTTAAGCCAGCAAGCGGTTGCGGTCCAGATCCAACCTGGTCCTGCTCGAGTACAACCCCAGATTTTTTCCACTTCTTAATAATGTCCAAGTGCCAGTCTTGCGCAAACCACTGCTCGATAGTTTCAGCAATTGTTTGTCCGATTCCTTCTACTTGAGCAAGTTGGGATGCTGGCACTTTTGAAATTTGATCCAAACTATTGAATTCCCGCGTGAGTGCTTGCGCAGTAGGTGGTCCAATGTGACGCATCGAAAGTGCACAGATAAATCGCCAAAGCGGCTTTGTTTTTGCAATTTCAAGTTGGGCAAGAAGTAGTTTTGCATTCTCGCCAAGTTCTCGATTTGCACCTTTGACAAAGAAATCACTTCGCTGCAGATCTTGCGCAGTTAACGCAAACAAATCTCCTTCGTCAGAAATAATTTTGTCTTCAAGGAGAGCCCGTGCTGCTTTTTCGCCAAGTCCTTCGATATCTAGCACGCTTCGAGAACCCAAGTGCTCTAACCTTCCGCGAAGTTGCGCCGGGCAACTTCGGGTATTTAAGCACCGTAGATCTTTATCGTCTTGTTTCTCAGTGGCTAGCTTGCTGCCGCACTCTGGGCACTTAGTTGGCATTTTGAATGCGCGTTCCGAGCCATCACGCAATTCCACGACAGGACCCAGAATTTCTGGAATTACATCCCCTGCTTTACGTAAGAAGATCATGTCGCCAAGTAACAAACCCTTTCGGGTGACCTCGAATCCATTATGCAAAGTTGCAAACGAAACCGTTGATCCCGCAACCAGAACTGGTTCAACCGCAGCTCGTGGCGTAATTCGGCCCGTTCGTCCAACTTGCACGCCAATGTCGAGAAGTCGGGTTCGTACAACAGTAGGTGGATACTTAAATGCAATTGCCCATCTCGGTGCGCGCGCAGTAAATCCAAGTTGGTTTTGTTCAGCCAAACTGTCGACTTTGATAACAACACCGTCAATGTCGTGTTCGATGTCGTGACGATGTTCCCCGTGATGGGCGATATACGCTTTGACCTCTGCTATCGACATTACGACTTTGACTCGATCTGAAGTGGGCAATCCCCAGCTTTTTAGCAGCTCGTACGCATGGGACTGGGCTGAAATTTCTAAACCATCATGCATTCCAATGCCGTGCACGATTAAGCCAAGTCGAGACAACGCACTTGTCGCCCGATTTAATTCCTCAACATGTTTTGCAAGCGATATTGCTTGCTTGGAATCTGCTGCCTTTCCTTCGGCCCGTTTAGTCGCATCAGCAACTGCCTCAATGCGTTTATCAATTAGTTGACGCAGAGTTCCAGCTGCCGCATTTCTTGGATTGGCAAATGCAGTTCTACCTGTTGCAGTTACTTCTAAATTTATTTGATCAAACTCTGCAAGGGAAAAATATACTTCACCACGCACTTCAAGTAATTCTGGAAACACCGTGCCTTTAGTCGGTTTAAGTTTCTTTGGGATACAAATTAAATACGCCAGACTTGCTGTGACATTTTCGCCGACACTGCCACTGCCTCGTGTTGCCAATGTTTCCAATTCGCCATTTCGGTAGACCGCATTTATTGCCAAGCCATCAATTTTTAGTTCACATAAAAAGCTGTGATCCCCCACTCGAGCAAACCAGGCATCGAGTTCAGAGTCATCAAAAACGTTATCAAGACTCCACATGCGAGAAGGATGAGTAAACTCACCAAATTCTCCAGTAACTTCACCACCCACGCTTTGAGTTGGTGAATCAGCAGTGACTAACTCTGGGTGCTTAGTTTCAATCGCAATTAGTTCTTGAAATAATTTGTCATAATCAGCATCTGAAATTGTCGGCTTATCGTGACTGTAATAACTAGTGCGGGCAGTTTCGATTAGGTCGACTAATTCACTTCGGCGTGCTCGAACAGTAGCTGGAATGCTCACTGTTCAACCTCCACTAATGCCCGAGAAACCTCACTTAATGACTCCATTATCTCGCGCGCCTGTGACAGAGGCATGTCAATTAAGTCGCATGGCGGTGATAAAAGTATGTGGCTATTCCAATCTTCATCGGAATACCCGATCCGGCCACCAAGCCTGCGAACTCCTGCAACTGCGCGCACAGTGGTGGTGGGTGAAATACCAAGAATCACAAAGCCACCACTATCTATATGCTCGCCCAGATAGTCCGTTGCTTTATCTCCAACTAAGGCCACGTCATAAGAGACAGCTGAAATTCCCGCTTGCCGGATTAAATCAAAAGGAATTTCATCGACACAGCTGTGAACAATTGTTATGCCATCGTGCGAGTTTTGAAGTGAAGTTAAAGTGGCGCCGACTAACGCGGGTTCAACGGCTGAATATGCTGACCAGCCACTTTGAGTTGGAACCGAACCGCGTAAGACGTCGCGCAGAAGTGGCTCATCAAATTGGACTGCAATTCGCGCCTGTGGCAACCGCCGAGAAACTTCCGCGACGTGGCGTTCAACTGTAGTGATTAATGCTTGCGTTAAATCTTTAACTGCTCCCAAGTCTCGGAGTAACATCTCACCAGAACGAGTTTCAACACTTGCTGCCAAAGTCCATGGCCCGACTACCTGAATTTTAAAGTCCCCTGCAAAACCTTCATACACCGCTTCAATTTCATCCAAGTCTTGGCTCATGAACGATGCAGCGCGCAACATATCCTTGCCGCGCGCACTTGTTAAGCGCCAGCCCATTGGAACCGTGGAAACGGAAAAGTCATTTGCAACTTGGGAAATTAATCCCATAGTGCGCCCAATCATTTCCGCGCCGGGTCCACGTTCTGGCAGCTCAGCTAAGTGTGGGAAATCTGGGCAGAGGTCACGAATGGTTACTGCGACTTCATGGACCGCAATTCCTGGCCAAGCACCAACGCCAGTTATGGCTGCGGGTTGCACTACAAAGACGCTGATCGACGCGAACGCGAAACCGTTGCACTGCCAATAACGCGAGTTCCGTCATACATCACAGCTGCCTGACCTGCGGCAAGTCCGCGTAATGGTTCATCAAGCTGGATTGTCACAGAGTTTTCATTAAGGTTCAGCGTTGCAGGCAAGGCGTCACCGTGCGCGCGGATTTGGACGTGAATCCGATCGCCATGGGCCGGAAGTGGTCCAGCCCAACGCGGCTTAATTGTTTCAATTACATCAATATCAAGTAATACCGGCGGGCCAATCATTACTAAGTTTTTTGCTACGTCGACATCAACAACATATCGGCGTTCACCATCTCCAGTTGGATTTCCAAGGGCCAGTCCACGACGTTGTCCAACAGTAAAAGCATGTGCGCCAGCATGAGTGCCAACTTTATTTCCAGTTTCGACATCGATTACTTCACCTGGTACCGATTCAATCTGACGAGATAACCAACCCGCAGTGTCACCATCGGGAATAAAACAAATATCGTGACTATCTGGTTTCGCTGCAACTAAAATGCCGCGCCGATCAGCTTCAGCTCGAACTTCTACTTTGGTGCTGTCCCCAAGTGGAAACATTGAATGAGCAATCTGGTCTGCAGTTAAAACCCCAAGGACATAGGACTGATCTTTCAGCGGATCAATCGCTCGGTGAAGTTCGGGACCACTTGGACCTTGAAAAACTTGTGCATAATGGCCAGTGCAAACGGCATCAAAACCAAGTGCTATGGCTCGCTCTAACACTGCCTCAAATTTGATGCTCTCATTGCATCGCAGACATGGGTTAGGAGTGCGTCCAGCTGCGTATTCCGAAATAAAGTCTTCAATAACTTTTTCTTGAAATTCTGAAGAAAGATCCCAAACATAAAATGGTGCACCCAACATGTCTGCTGCGCGAAATGCATCATTGGAATCTTCAATCGTGCAACAACCTCGGGCACCTGTTCGATGTGATTGCGGATTGCGCGAAAGTGCCAAGTGAACAGCGGTTACGTCATGGCCCGCATCGACTGCGCGAGCAGCCGCAACAGCTGAGTCCACTCCGCCAGAAAGTGCAGCAAGTACTTTCATCAGACACGCACCGGCGCAGTTGTTACCTTGGGAACTCCGGCGCGCTTAGCGCGCTGAATTGCGCTCGGTAACGCAGAAATTAAGGCATCGACATCGGCTTGGGTTGAATTCCAACCTAAACTAAACCGCAATGTACTTCGGGCCTGATCTTCATCTGCGCCCATTGCAACCATGACGTGTGAAGGTTGCGGTACTCCGGCATTGCAAGCGGAACCAACAGAACATTCAACGCCTTGCGCATCGAGCAACATAAGAAGTGAATCTCCAAGGCAACCAGGAAAAACAAAGTGCGCATTATTAACCAGGCGGTTAGTTACTGCGCCACTATAAATGGCATCAGGAGCAATTTCTTTTACTCGTTTTACTAAGTCGTCACGCAATGCATTTACTCGAGCAACAGTTTCGGTTTTTTGAGCGGTTGTTATTTCTAGCGCAGTCGCAAATCCAACAATTGCTGGAGTATCCAAAGTGCCAGAACGCACATCACGCTCTTGACCACCACCGTGAATCAATGGTGTGACATGGCAATCCCGACTAATAATCAATGCGCCAATTCCGTGCGGGCCACCAACTTTATGAGCCGAGACACTCATTGCGCACACACCAAGTTTTGAAAAATCTAAATCTAACCAAGCTGGCGCTTGAACTGCGTCAGTGTGGAATCTGATTCCAAATTCGCGGGTAACTTCTGTAAGCGCTGCGATATCGCTAATCGTGCCAACTTCATTGTTTGCCAGAATCACACTTACTAATGCAACATCTGTTGGGTCTTGGCCAAGTGCTTCCCGTAGGGCATCAACTGTTATTTCGCCGCTGGCATCAGATTTAATCCAAGTAACTTCGAAACCTTCGGATTCGCCAAGCCAACGAACGGGGTCAAGTACAGCGTGATGTTCTGTGCTGCCAGCAAGAATTCGATTGCGGCGTGGATCTTTACTGCGCTGATCCCAGGCGATTCCCTTAATTGCAATGTTGTTAGCCTCGGTACCGCCAGCTGTGAAAACAACTTCAGCAGAACCACAACCTAGAGCTCGAGCTACACGCTCACGGGATTCTTCAACTTGACGGCGCGCTTTTCGTCCAGCGGCATGAAGCGAGGACGGATTGCCAGGTTTGCCCAGCAACTCGGTCATGGCCGCAACGGCCTCCGGAAGCATTGGGGTCGTTGCAGCGTTATCTAAATACGCCACATCCCTATTCTAGTTGAGATAAACGAATAGCGAGTTTTCACAAAATTGTGAAAACTCGCTATTTCTTAGGTCTTTAAGGCCTTATCTGCCTACTTACGAGCAGTTACCAAGGCAGTTAAATCTGGAACTACGGAATGTAAGTCGCCGACCACACCAAAGTCAGCCAAGTCAAAGATTGGCGCATCAGCATCCTTGTTAACTACAACTACGGTTTTGGAGGTCTGCATTCCAGCGCGATGCTGAATCGCGCCAGAGATTCCACTGGCTAAATACAACTGTGGCGAAACAGTCTTGCCAGTCTGACCAACTTGGAACTGGTGCGGGTACCAACCTGCATCAGTTGCTGCGCGCGAAGCACCCACTGCTGCGCCAAGTGCATCTGCAAGTGGCTCAATGATTTTGGTGAAACCTTCATCACTACCAACGCCGCGTCCACCAGAAACCACAATCGCAGCTTCGGAAAGATCGGGACGGCCACTCTTGGCAACCGATACTCGGTTAACAACTTTTGTGGCACTGGCACTTGCACTAATTTCCACTGCAACATCAACACGAGTAGCAGATCCACCTGATTGCACTGGTGCTATTGAGTTGGTGCGAACAGTGATGATTGGCGTACCCTTAGAAACTTTTGAGTGCACGATCGTTGCGCCACCGAAAACATTCTGGGTCGCAATTACATCCGCTGAGACTGCAACAGCGTCAGTGATGACACCCGAGTCGACAGCGATTGCTAGGCGTCCAGCAATTTCTTTGCCATCAGCTGAGGAGGGAATTAAAACTGCTGCAGGCGACTTTTCCGCCACGAGCTTTGCAAGCACATCTACCTTTGGAATAACAACGTGATCAAGCATTGCTTGGCTGTCAGCAACGTAAACAATCTTTGCGCCATGATCACCTAAGGTTGCAAGCGCTGCATCGGCACCTGGACCAATGAACACTGCGCTTGGCTCACCTATACCGGCTGCCATTGCCAACAACTCAAGGGAAACTTTCTTAATGACACCGTCGGTGTGATCAATTAAAACTAATACTTCAGTCATAGCTACTCCTAGATAAATTTCTGAGTGACGAGGAATTCTTTAATTTTTTCGGCGCCGTTACCTTCATCTGTGATGATTGTGCCTTTTGCTTTCGCTGCGCGCTCGGCAAAGTCATTTACTTGGCTCCACGCATTTGCAAGTCCTACCGTGCTGGCATCTAAACCGATATCAGCCAAGCTGAGAGTTTCCATTGGAGCTTTTTTCGCAGCCATAATGTTTTTGAAGGATGGGTACCTTGGTTCGTTTGTTTTTTCAACAACCGAAACTACGGCTGGCAGAGAAGATTGAACTTCGTCATAACCATAATCAGTAACGCGGTGAATTGTTAAGCTATCGCCAGATAATTCAACTTTGTTTGCAAATGTCATCTGCGGTAAACCTAGTCGAGCAGCAACCATTGCAGGCACAACACTCATGCGAGCATCTGTCGATTCTGAACCAAAAATAATTAAGTCAAAGCCGCGACCTTCGATCGCCTTTGCAAGTACTAATGAAGTTGCTAATGCATCCGAACCATGAAGCGCTGGGTCACTTATGTGAATTCCAGCGTGAGCTCCCATGGATATAGCTTTGCGAACGCTGTCCGCAGCTTCGTCAGGTCCCATCGACAAAATGGTTACTTCGCCTTCGCCTGCTTCAACAATTCGCAATGCCTCTTCGACTGCGTATTCGTCTAATTCGTTGACAACGCGATCAGCGCTAGCGCGATCGAGCGTGCTATCGCTGGCAGATAATTTCTTTTCCGCCCAACTATCGGGAACTTGCTTAACGCAAACACAAATTTTCACTTGCACTCCTTGGTTACTTAGGAAAGAGCCTCGCATTGGCTACCAATTCGCACAATCTATTTGGCTGTGAGATTGGATACAATCCGCTAAAACAAGCCTAATACCTATTTGAGTTATTGCCCGTTGGGGGCGTGGTTGCTTGCTAAAAGCCGGACAATCAAGAAAAGTCTGCCTTGCCAGGGCCGTTTTCAACGAAGGACTTCATACCAACTTTTTGGTCCTTGGTGTCGAATTGTCCAGCAAATAACTGTTGTTCCATAATTAAACCGCTAGCCAGTAATTGCTCGCCACCTTTATCAATAGCTCGCTTGGCTGCCTTGATTGCAGTGACTGGACCAGATGCGAATAGGTTCGCTCGTTCCATGGCTCGCTTTAGAACATCACTTGAATCCACGACTTCATTTATTAATCCAAGTGTTAATGCTTCGTCAGCATTAACACGACGTCCAGTAAAAATTAAATCTTTTGCACGTGATGGTCCAATTAATCGCGCTAAGCGCTGAGTGCCGCCGCCGCCAGGAATAATTCCAAGCAAAATTTCTGGCTGACCCATTACAGAATTTGATGCAGCTATTCGAAAATCGCAACTTAATGCAAGTTCAAGACCGCCACCGAGTGCATAGCCCGTGATCGCAGCAATTGTTGGTACTGGGATGTCGCCCACTGCATTGAAGCAGGCTTGTAGTCCAGGAGTTTCGCGATGCGCAATCTCACCATCCCAGTCAATCATTTCCTTGATGTCGGCGCCGGCTGCAAATGTGCGCTCGCCACCATAAATAACAACTGCGCGAACTTCGTCGCTACTGGATACTTCAAGCGCCACTGCTTTAATTTCTTCTTGCATGGCGCGATTAAGAACGTTCATTTTTGGACGGTCTAAATAAATAACAGCAATACGTTCTTGGCGTTCAACCCGAATAAATTCATACACGGGACAACACTATCTAAGGCCTTGCCTGCAGCGAGACATTTCTTTACTTGGATTAAAAAAGTGCGTTAGTTAGTGCGCTTCGACCTTTAATAACCGCTGGGTCCGCTGGTCCAGCTATGTCGAAAAGCTCAAGTGTGCGCTCTCGCGTTTGATCGCGATCGCTTCCAGTTGAATTTTTAATGTGTTCGATCAATAGCGCGAAGGCATCCACAAATTGGCCCATTAAGAAAGTTGCATCTGCAGCGCGCAGAACAGATTCTGTTTCTAAATTCAAGGCATTAATGTCAGCGTCTAAGTCGCGACCATCGGTGCGCTTCAATAACTTCACATTTAGTAAGCCAATTTTTGCAATTGAATCGGCGGGGGTCGCAGACAAAATTTCTTGGTAGGCAATTAGTGCCGCATCCCAATCACCAGCCTCAAGCGCGGATTCAGCAGCATCAAACCTCGGGTCACTTGGTGTTTGCGCTTCAATCCCTTGTTCTGGTTGGCCATCGCCTGGATTTGCAGCGATCCCAGCTTTTGCAGCTTCAGCAAGTACTGCCTCAATAACTTGGCGTGCTTGCGACTCGGGTACGGCGCCTTGAAACATTGGCGCAACTTGCCCGCCCATCACGACAAATACCGCAGGAATGGATTGCACTTGAAACGCGGCAGAAATTTGTGGCTCGGCATCGACATCAACTTTTGCCAAGATCCAACGACCGTCATATTCAAGAGCTAATTTTTCTAAAATCGGCGAAAGTTGCTTGCATGGCTCACACCAAGTCGCCCATAAATCGACAACTACCGGGACGCTCATGGACTTTGCAATTACCTCTTGCTCAAATGTCGCTGCAGTGACATCAATTACCAACTGTTGTGCTGCTGGATTGGCGGCTCGATCTGCAGCGGCTTTGACGGCCTTTGCTTGCGCTTCGCGTGCAGCGGCAACAGCGCCCAAATCAACGGCGCCTTGCAAGTTCATATTTGATGGAGACACGGCTCTATTGTGCCCTAGTCTTTGAGCCCTAGTCTTTGCGCCCTCAAATTGCGGCTAGGAATTGTGAGAGTCAGGCGTAATGCCCTTCAGCAAAATAGCCACTGCATCTGCTGTTGTTAATTTGCCTTGCGCCACTTCACCGCTTAACTTCGCCAAGTTCACTTTATTTGCATCTAAATTCTCGGTGACTGCAGTTAGTACTGCTCGACGCAAATTAAGGTTTGCTCGATTTATTGCCCGCGCTTCACGATCACCAGATTGTGTTGTCCAAAGTTGATGCGAACTTATTGCGACAACAAGCTCCGCTAGTCCTTGGCCTGTTGTTGCCGTAGTGGTTACGATCTCTGGGGTCCAAGTACTTGAGTTTTTTGAACCAAGTCCAAGCATGGAGCGCAGTTCTCGCACAACTCCCTCGGCGCCATCACGATCAGCTTTATTAACGACGTAAATATCGGCAATTTCAAGAATGCCAGCTTTTGCAGCTTGAACGCCATCTCCAGCGCCTGGAGCTAGAACCAAAATCACAGTATCAACTGCGTTGACCACATCAACTTCAGATTGCCCGACTCCAACAGTCTCCACAATCACAACATCGAAACCAACAGTGTCTAATATTTTGGATGCTGCTTGTGTGGCACTTGATAGACCACCAAGTTGGCCACGCGATGACATTGAGCGAATAAATACATCTTCATCAAGTGCATGTTCCTGCATTCGAATTCGATCGCCAAGTAGCGCGCCACCTGTTACAGGAGATGATGGATCAACCGCCAAGACTGCGACTCGTAAATTTTGCTTACGGTATTCACTTATCAATGCGCCAGTTGTCGTCGACTTACCTACGCCAGGCGGGCCAGTAATTCCGATGATTAAGGCATTGCCTGCATCGGGTATTCCAACCAACAGCTGCGCCACTTCAGAAGTTGAATCTTCGATAACACTCAGTGCCTTACCAAGTGCACGCACGTCACCGGCGATCGCGCTTTCAATTAAGGCATGCATGTAAGGCCGACTTAAGGAACTCTGATGATTAAGGCATCGCCTTGGCCGCCGCCGCCACAAAGTGCTGCGGCGCCAGTGCCGCCGCCACGACGCTTTAATTCATTTACTAAATGCAGCACTATGCGCGCGCCGGACATTCCGATTGGATGCCCTAGTGCAATTGCGCCACCATTGACATTTACTTTGGAATCATCAATTCCAAGTTCGTCCATGCTTACTAACGCAACAGATGCAAAAGCCTCATTCATTTCGTACAAATCAAATTTGGCTGGATCAAGTCCAGCTTTTTCGGCAGCTTTTTTAATCGCGCGGGCAGGTTGGGCAACAAGTGATGCATCTGGGCCAGCAACCATTCCGTGGGAAATGATTTCTGCGAGCACAGTCACACCAAGCTCAGCAGCTTTTTTCTCACTCATCACAATTACAACAGCAGCGCCATCGCTAATCTGCGAAGCCGACCCAGCAGTAATCGTGCCATTTGGATCAAATGCTGGTCGAAGTTTGCCAAGCGTTTCACGTGTGGTTTCGCCGCGGATACCTTCATCAGTTGCAAACATGATTGGATCACCTTTGCGGGTAGGAATCGCGACTGGCACAATTTCATCAGCAAAAATTCCTGCTGCGTGAGCTGCAGCCGCACGTTGGTGCGACTTTGCGGAAAACTCATCTTGTCGCTCGCGAGAAACTTTTGCTTTTGCGGTGTAGATATCAGTAGCTTCGCCCATACCTAGATTGTCGATTGCGCAATACAAGCCATCAAAAGCCATCGAGTCCTTCATAACCCAATCGCCATACTTAATGCCTTCCCGGCTACCAACTAGAACATGCGGCGCATTCGTCATGCTTTCCATGCCGCCAGCGACAACAACATCTGCTTCACCGGAACGAATCAGCACATCAGCCATAGCAATGGCGTTAATTCCAGAAAGGCAAACTTTATTAATACTTATGGCCGGAACATCTAATGCAATTCCAGCTTTGATCGCAGCTTGGCGCGCTGGCATTTGGCCGGCGCCCGCTTGAAGTACATGTCCCAAAATTACATAGTCGACTTCGGCGGCCGAGACTCCCGATTTTTCAAGGGCTCCCCGAATCGCCGTAGCGCCAAGTTCCACTGCAGAAACATCTTTAAGTGATCCCAGCAGTCGACCGATCCCGGTGCGAGCGCCACCAACTATGACGGACATGTAAGGCCTTTCCATTCAATAATGACTGGCAAAATGCAATGAAGTCGCAAAATTCCCTTACCGCCACTTTAGCGATATTCTGATCGGAGTAAGAATCCAGCCAAAGATCGCGAGGGAAATCATGGCAACACTGAGCCAGGCTTTGGGTGGCACGCTTCTAGGTATCGACCACGTAGGTCTGGCGGTTCCTGATCTAGATGCAGCGATCGAACGTTGGTCCCAAACTTTTGGACTAGTTGTTTCACATCGCGAGATTAATGAATCTCAGGGTATTGAAGAAGCCATGTTGGATTTAGCTGATGGTTCCCGAATTCAACTTTTGGCGCCGCTTAACGCTGAATCAACAATCGCAAAGTTTCTAGATCGAAATGGCGAAGGTATTCAGCAACTTGCTTTTCGCGTTACCGATATAAATGAGGCAATGTCTGCAGTTACGAATGCAGGTATGCGCTTGATTTATCCAGAATCACGAATCGGAACTGCAGGCTCCGCAATAAACTTTGTGCACCCAAAAGACACTGGTGGCGTACTTGTTGAACTCGTTCAATTAAAACAAGCTCACTAAACGGGACCGGCTGGCGGTAGTCCACCAGTTAAGTCATTCCAGCGCGACATCTCGCCATCCCAAGTCCAATCTAGTTTTGGTAGATCTGGACGGATTCGCTGGAGTGCTTCATTCCAGGCAATGCGCACGAACTTTTCACCAACCCACAAGTGTCGGCATTCTGGAATGGCTACAACTTCACATTGCGGCACTGCGGCAAATCTGGTGATGGCTTCAGGTGGCTTTAAGTAGTCATCGAGTTCAGGAACTAAGGCAGTAAGTGGCCGGCCAGAGTCTGCCCAAGATTGCAAGTGCTCGTCTTTACTCCACATCAGCGGCGGACTAAAGAGCACCGCTCCTTGCACTGGGTCTATGTTTCCATGCATTAATGCGACGTCAGTTCCAAAGGACCAACCAACAAGCCAAATATTTTCAAGTGAGCAAGATTTTGCAAATTCTAAGGCGGCTGCTAAATCCAGTCCTTCCGCGATGCCCTTGTCATACTCCCCTTCACTTCTTCCAGCCACGCTGCAACTCCCGCGAGTGTTCCAACGCAAAATCGCTACATCGGCTAAGGCAGGAAGCCGCCAAGTTGCTTTTTTAAATAAATGACTGTCCATCATTCCGCCACCCGTTGGATTTGGATGGAGTAACAGCAAAGTTGCTTTTGGCTTTGCAGAAACTGGCAGCGCTAACTCACCAATCAACTTCAAGCCATCTGAAGTCGTCAATGTAATTGCTTCTCGATTTGCCGGAAGCACGCTGTTGGAAACTAAATCAGCCACTAAAACCTGCTCGGAGTTCGGCGCTTCCAGCAGGCAGTGTGCCAATGCCTACGATCCTCCGCCGAGTAATCCACATTCCACGCAACAATATGTGCTGTTCCTGGTTGAATTTCACCTTGACAACCCGGACAGCGGTAAACCTTAACCGAAGTTTCTCCTGTTAAAGAAGTGACTTTCCATTCGCCGTCAGAATGATTTTCGGTACGCGCAAAACTTCCGAGCTTTAGCTCAGTTGGCTCTTCACTTGGTTCTCTTCGGTTGCGCCGTCCCATTTCTTAAGTCTAAGTACCCTTTGGCTCTAAATTAAAGCGCAAGTGGTTGATAAGCCACCACGCCTGTGCGCTGCGCTAATTCCGCTTGCGCCGCTCGTAAATTCGCAATTCCCAGGTTAGAAATCACTTCAAAAGGTCCTTCTGGCAATCCACAACCAAGCTTCATTCCAGAATCTATATCAGCCTTGGTTGCATACCCAGTAGCTTCCATTGCAATGCAATCGCCTAAGTAGGCAATTAATAAGTCGTTGTGTACTTGCTTTTTGATGATCTCGTTAGTGTCGATCGGCACTTCGTGGGATTCGGCATAATCATAAAATCCTGAGCCTGATTTGCGACCAGTGTTTCCCGCATTAACCAGTGCAACCATGCCCTTTGCTGGCTGATCGATATCAAGTCCAGTATCTGAGTAAATAGTTTTAAGAATTTCCACACAAGTGTCGATACCAATCAAATCTAATAATTCACATGGTCCCATTGGGTAGTTGGATAGTTCCCGCATCGCAGCGTCTAGTTGTTCACGAGATGCTTGGCCAGAATCTAAGATCTGTACTGCATGATTTAAATAGCGAAGAAGTAACTTGTTGACAATAAAACCTGGCTGATCAGAAATTTGTGCCAAGTGCTTGCCCAATGAGGTGCCAAGTTCGACAATTTGAGCAACAGTTTTTGAATCAGATTCGGAAGTTGAAATTACCTCCACAAATTTTTGAACCGGTGCTGGATTAAAGAAATGCATTCCAACTACTTGAGTGGGACGCTTTGTTGCATGGGCTATGTCAGTAACTGAAAGGCTTGAGGTATTAGTTGCCAAAATTCCTGAAGGTTTAACTACGGCGTCCAACTGGGAAAAAATTTCTGTCTTAAGTGACAAAATTTCCGGAGCCGCTTCAATGACTAAGTCGCAGTTAGCGAGTAATTCAAAGTCACTTCCAAATTTTACGCGCGCAGTAATTGCATCACTTTCCTCTTGTGACAACTTGCCTTTGGAAACCGCGCGACCAAGGGACTTTGCAAGATTTGCTTGACCTGCTGCAACGGCTGGCACCGATTCTGCAACGCCTGCTACTTCATAGCCGGCGCGAGCGAAGACTTCAACAATTCCAGCGCCCATAATTCCAAGGCCAACAACACCAATGTTTGAAAAACTCATGCCCCTATTCTCGCAGATTGCCCAAGTGAGTCACCAATTTCAAGTCTTCGGCCTAGCGCTGAGGTGTTGATTGCGAGAGAATCAAGGCGTGCAAACCTGGAATTCATTTTCATATTTCTTTGGCCCCTTTATTGCCTTTATTGGCATCGGCTTGATGGTGCTGGTTCTGCGTTGGGGATTTGCCCACGGCGGCTCACTTGTGGAGCGGCCAGTCAAGCCTGGTAACCCTGATGAATACGGAATGCTCGTGCCGATTGCAACACCAAGTAATTACATTGAAGGTGAAATGCTGCGGCAAAATCTAATCAATTCTGGAATCCGCGCCAGTCTGGCACAAACAAATGATGGACCAAGAATTATGGTCTGGCCAAAAGACGAAGTGAAGGCCAAAACGATTCTTAAACAAGGAAAACTTTAAATCATTTATTTCGCTCTTACTTAAGAGCCAGTTTCCCGAACTACGCTCGCGCCTAATGCAACTAGTTGCTCTTCAAAATTCACATAACCACGATCTATATGTTCCACTGCATGCACAGTCGTTTCGCCATCTGCAACTAGGCCAGCCAGAACTAATCCGGCGCCGGCTCGAATGTCCGTTGCTTCAACTGGTGCCCCAGAGAGTTTGGCTCTTCCCCGAATTAGAGCATGATGACCGTCAGTGCGAACTTCTGCTCCAAGACGAGTTAATTCTTGGACGAAACGAAATCTTGCTTCGAATAAATTTTCGGTAACCATGGCAGATCCTTCAGCAATGGAATTTAGCGCAATGAACTGTGGCTGTAAATCTGTTGGAAATCCTGGATATGGCAATGTCACAACGTCAACTGCTGTTGGCCGACGATCCATTTGTACTCGAAAACTATTTTCATAAATCTCAACAGTTGCGCCCGCTGTACTTAGTTTTTCTAAAACGATTGAAAGGTGATTTGGGTTTACATTGTGAACCGTAATGTCACCTTGGGTAATGGCAGCAGCAACTGCCCAGGTGCCCGCAACAATCCGATCTGAAACAGTTTTGTACTCCACAGGGTGCAACGAATTAACGCCAGTAACTGTGAGGAGCGAGCCACCAATCCCAGAAATCTCGGCACCCATGGCAACTAACATGTTGCAAATGTCTACAATTTCAGGTTCGCGAGCAGCATTATCAATAACTGTTACACCCGTTGCAGTTACGGCGGCCATTAAAAGTGTCTCGGTCGCTCCAACACTTGGAAAATCTAAATACACCTGTGTTCCGATAAGTCCACTGGCCGGAGAATGCACTACTAAATAACCGTGTTCGTTTGCAACAACAGCGCCCATTCGTTCCAGGCCAGCAGTATGCATATCCAAGCCACGTGAGCCAATCGCATCACCACCTGGCAGCGCAACATCTGCTTTGCCAGTTCGCGCAACTAGTGGTCCGAGAACTGCAATTGATGCTCGCATGCGCCGGACTAAGTCATAGTCAGCTCGATGCTCAATTTCTTGTGGCACGTCGATACTGACTGCTTGTTTTTCCGAATCGTATTCAACGGTGCAGCCAAGTCGGCGAAGTAACTCCGCCATGATGGTGACATCTAAAATATTGGGCACTGCATGGATGACAGTTTTTCCGGGCGCAAGTAACGCTGCTGCCATCAATTTCAAGCTGCTATTTTTCGCGCCAGTTACGTGTACCTGGCCTATTAGCTGGGCACCGCCCTGAATTCGAAAAACCTCCATATAGATGCAGAATAACGTGCTTTTCGTTCCGGTTATTTAGGTAGGCGAAAAGGCCGATAAACCATAGGCGCCGTAGACTAAGGACATGGTTAATTTAACGCGAATTTACACCCGCACTGGCGATGATGGCACTACAAGTCTTGGTGACATGAGTAGAACTGGAAAAAACGATCCGCGCCTGAAGGCTTACGCAGATGTTGATGAGGCAAACAGTTCTATTGGACTAGCTATCGCTGCTGGAAATTTACGAACCGACATTGTCGAACTGCTGACTAAAATCCAAAATGAACTTTTCGACGTGGGCGCAGATTTGTGCACACCAGTTATTGATAATCCAGAACATGAACCACTTCGCGTCACAGCGGACTATATCGATCGTTTAGAAAAAGCGTGTGACACTTTCAATGAAGAAGTAGAAGCCCTACGCTCCTTCATTTTGCCTGGTGGCTCAATTGGCGCAGCTCATTTGCATATTGCCCGAACGGTTACCCGTCGAGCCGAGCGGAGTACTTGGGCCGCTATCGACATGTATCACGGTGGTATGAATGCGTTAGCTGCTACTTACCTAAACCGCCTTTCAGATTTGCTCTTTATTCTTTCTCGAGTTGCAAACAAAGAAATTGGCGATGTCTTGTGGCAGCCAGGTAGCACTCGGTAGTTATTAAAATAAAAAAGCCCGCCGTGAGGTGGGCTTTTTTATTCCCGAGAGGAACCAATCATTGTTATTGCGCAGTTGGTGAACTTGAGACTGTTGGAGCCGGAGAAGAATTTTGTCCACCCATAAATCCTGGAGTTGAACCATAGACGCAAGTGCCGTCAGCATTTGCCTCTACATCATTTCCAGATACGTCATGGCAATGTGGAAGTTTTTGTCCATCACCAGAATTCATTTGTCCTGGTCCATGATTCTTGCCATGACCTTGCTGATCATTTATTCCTCGACCTTGGCCATCATCTTGACCAAACGCTTGGCCAGCCATTGCAACCGGGCGCATGTCATGCGAGTTGTTGTTTCCAAGGGCAAATCCGAGTGCACCAGCGAGTAACGCGGCGCTAGCGAATGCAATACCCGGTATTGCCCACTTATTTTTTACGCTTTGTGAAGTATTGCTCGAAGACGTCGATGTGCCACTAAAAAATGTTTCTTCGGTGTTTGTTAAACCAGTTTCGATTGGTTCGTTTTGATCTGGGTTGTTGTTATTTGCCATCGGATCAAACCTTTCAGTATTGGCTGATCCGGTTGATCAACCCGCTTGATGCCTAAAGGTATGGAAAAGATGTGTGATTACCACTAGAGAAACATTTAGATTGTGTTAATTAATAGTTGGATACTTTCGCACACATTGTGGCTATCCCACTATTTGGGCTAATTTGCCTAATGCTGACATTAATTTTGCGTGGAAATCGTCGCCATCGATAGTCCAAGCCACATATCCGTTTGCTTTTACCCCGTTTCGTAACCGAGTGTCAGTAACCGTCATTCCAGTGGTTAGTTCACCACTGCATTCCACATCAATAAATGCCCGTTCAAGTTTCATTATGTTTGGCCAAATTGCTTCTGCCATTGCTAAAGCATCATGCTGATGCGTCATGCGCTCACCATAAAATCCTTCATATGAATTTGTGTAAGAAGTCAGAATGTGATCGAAGACATTTCCAAATTTGCTGCCATCTTTTAGCCAATTCCAGAGATTTTCATAAGTTTTCACGGAGTGCGTGACATCCAAGCCAACCATCACAGTGTTTATGCCACTTTCGAATACTCGCTTAGCTGCTTCTGGATCGTGCCAAATATTAAATTCCGCAACGGGAGTTACATTTCCAGTTCGAGCAGCGCCACCCATAACTACGAATCGATCAATCATCGGAATTACCTCTGGGTATTGATCAACAAGATGCGCAATATTTGTTAGCGGACCAATCGCGACAAGTGTCACTGGATCTGGTGAATTGCGAATCTTGTCTGCTAGAAATGCCGGCGCATCAGTTGAGATGACTTTGGTTGTTGGTTCAGGCAAATCAACACCAGCCAAGCCATCGTAGCCGTGAACTGGCTCATACCCAGTTTCCATTTTTGGTCGCCCGTATGGCTCGTCATAACCAGAGGCAACTGGAATATCAGTTCTGCCAAAGAGTTCAAGCAGGCGAAGCGCGTTGTTTGTAGTGGCTGCCAAGCCAGAGTTTCCCCCAACTGTAGTGATGCCAATTACATCAACTTCGGAGGAACCCAGTGCTAACGCGATAGCGACTGCATCATCGATTCCGGGATCTGTATCAATAAGTAAAGCGCGAGTCATTTGTTACCTTTCAAGTTTTCTGTACATAAGTTTGCAGGAACGTATCAACTTGGTCTGCAGTGGGCATACCTGATTGGGCGCCAAGTTTTAATGTTGAAAGTGCAGATGCTGCACATGCGCGATGCAGAGAAGTGGCAACATCGGCGCCGCTGGCAAAAGCGACCATGAATGCGCCTACAAATGTATCGCCGGCGCCAACAGTATCTATGGCCTCAACTTTTGGTGGCGTGCATTTCGCGATTATCTTCCCATCTTGGTAGGCGGCAGCATCATTAGCGCCAGCAGTAACTAGCACTAGGCCATGGGTAGGTTTTCCAAGTTGGGAAAATTCAATTTCATTTACAATCAGCACATCAATTAACTCTGCTAATTCTTCGGACATTTCACGCACTGGCGCGGCGTTGACGCAAAAAATTCCAGTTGACGCCTTGCCAGCTTGAATCAAAATTTCTTCAGGGATTTCAAATTGCACAATAACTGCATCCGCTGCTGCAATGGCTTGAGAATCAACGACAACACGTTGATTTGCGCCATCAGTTACGACAATCTGATTTTCACCTGAATGCTCCACCATGACTAATGCCGTACTAGTGGCACTTGATACCTTCGCAATGGCGGCAATATCTACCTCACTTGCCAGCAACGAGGCGAGGCACATTTCGCCAGGTGAATCATGGCCAACAGCGCCGTACATTATCACTTGCCCGCCCATGCGAGCTGCGGCCACTGCTTGATTGGCGCCTTTGCCGCCCGGGAACCAAAGTGGCTCGGAACTTCTGACAGTTTCCCCGCGGCCAGGAAGTTTTGGCATTTGGACTACTAAGTCAGCATTAATACTTCCAACAACTGCAATCCGTGGCGCCATAGCAAGAGCATAGAGGTGCGCTTAGTCCACCCCACAGCCTGGTGAAATATGGCCATATTTTGGATAAGCACCAAGGTTTTCTAGGTTTCGTGGCATTTTGGTGCGGGTAGACTTGGAGAGTAGAAAGGTTCATACATGATCACCAATGAAAGTCACGCGGCTCAAGTGCGTTCATGGCGATCTTCCTTGTTTTTTTTATTGACTACAATCTCATTGGTATTTTCGGGCCTTGTTGCAGCGCCAGTTCAAGCAGTCGACTCAATTCCAACACAAGAATCCTGGCAAGCAACTGCTGACCCAGTTTCAGCTGACAATTCCTGGCAAGAGTTAGCGAAATATGCCGAAGCGCCTATTGCAGAACTTACCTTGGCAGTCGCCGATGGGTTCCTAGAATTAAGTATTGTTCGAGATGTTAATGGCGAGCCAAGCTTTTCTTCCATGCAACTAGATTCCAAAGAAGACTTAAGTAGTGCCCTTAGAGAGTTAGCTGCAGATCCAACCGTCGTCGCGGTTGACCAGGTTCGCCAGGTCAAGACCTTTGCAGACCCTACCTATGGCGCACAGCAATGGTCACTTCCTGCCATAAATGCCAAGTTAATTGATATCTCAACTGCTGGTAAAGATGTAAAAATCGCAGTAATTGATAGTGGAGTCAACTCGACCAATCCTGATCTATCTGGCGGGCAAGTGCTTGATGGTGTCGATTATTCTGATCTACCTTCCGACGCTAGTTGCACCAGTGCGGGTTCCGGAAGAAAGGATCCAAATGGTCATGGCACACATGTTGCAGGAATCATTGCCGCCAGTGGCATTGGCATCCGAGGCGTTACACCAGCTGTAAAAATTCTCCCAGTCCGAGTTCTGGATGAGTTTGGCTCAGGTGACTCGACCGATGTCGCATGTGGCATTATGTGGGCTACAGACAACGGCGCACAAATAATCAACATGTCTTTGGGTAGTGAAGTTCAAAATGCAAGTATTACCGCAGCAGTTATCTACGCAATTGAAAATAATGTAGTAGTAATAGCAGCAGCTGGAAATAATGCACTTACAACCAACAACCCAAACTATCCAGCCAGCGATGATGGCGTTATTGGAGTTGGTGCCACTAAGAGTGACGGAACATGGGCAAGCTTTTCAACATTTGGTCCAGCGGTTGATGTGTCTGCTCCCGGATATCAGATTCTCTCAACCTGCTCAGCGCCCGAAGCGCTGAAAACTGCATGTACAGATTCCGATGGCGATTCAAACTACGAATTTCTTAATGGCACTTCAATGGCTGCCCCGCATGTCTCGGCAGTAGTTGCCATAATTCTTGCTCAATATCCTCTGCTTACGCCAGCAAAAGTCCTAGAGATGTTGCAGGCCACTTCAGGGTTAGGCAATGGAATTCGTATCGATGACAAGCTGGGATTCGGCGTGGTTAATGCAACAGCACTTATGCCAGGTGGAAGCACTCGCGCTCAAGACATTGCAATAGCCGCCGAGGCGGCCAGGCTCGCAGCCGAACAAGCACCTGCACCTGCACCTGCACCTGCACCTGCACCTGCGCCAGCACCTGCGCCAGCACCTGTTGTTGCAATGCCAACAATTGGTGAGTCACTTAAAATTTCGTCAGTTAAAAAACGTCAGTTCAAGGTTGCCGTAACAGCGCCAAAAGGGTCAGAAACTTGGGTGCAACGTAAATCTGGCAAGAAGTGGATTACGGTCAACAAAATAAAATCAAAAACTAGCACAGCAATAAAAGTTAGTACATCTGGTACTTACCGAATTCAAATTGTGGCGCCCGCTGCGAAAGTTAATTCCGAAGCCTTCTCAGTTAAAAAACGTCAGTTAGAGGTTCCCGTGACAGCGCCAAAAGGGTCAGAAACTTGGGTGCAACGTAAATCTGGCAAGAAGTGGATTACGGTCAACAAAATAAAATCAAAAACTAGCACAGCAATAAAAGTTAGTACATCTGGTACTTACCGAATTCAAATTGTGGCGCCCGCTGCGAAAGTTAATTCCGAAGCCTTCAAGGTAAAATAGCTAACTTAAAGACATAAAATAAAAAATCCGGGTTTAAACCCGGATTTTTTATTCAAGAAATTAACTTGCGCAACTTGGTCATTACATTTTTTACTTAACTATGAAGTACAACTGAAGTTATGGCAGCTGCTGCTTTGATACGTGTCTCAGCGCGATGAAGCGCGGCTAGCGCCTCTGGTGAGACTTCACCTTGCGCACGAGTCAAAGCAGCCTGCGCGCGATTTACATCAATTTGTGAACCCAGCTCAGCCGATTCAGCCAATACCCGAACCTCGTTGCTGTCCATGGCAATGAAGCCACCATGGACTGCTATCGCAATTTTCGCACCTTCCACTGACTCAATGCGAACTACGCCATTTACCAATAAAGAGAGCACGGGTTCGTGACCTGGCAGAATGCCGATCTCGCCTTCGGGAGTTTTGGCAACGATCGACTTAGCCTGGCCGACCCACACACTGCGGTCGACGGCTACGACGGAAACGTTGAGTTCAGACATGATTAGCCCTGAAGCTTCTTGGCGTTTTCGATAACGTCATCTATGCCGCCAGCCATGAAGAATGCCTGCTCTGGAAGGTGATCGTATTCACCTTCAGTTAGCTTCTTGAAGGATGCAATAGTTTCTTCTACTGGAACAAAGGATCCCTTTTGGCCAGTGAATGCTTCAGCCACGAACATATTCTGTGACAAGAAACGTTCGATACGACGAGCTCGGTTAACCAGAATCTTGTCTTCTTCAGAAAGTTCGTCGATTCCCAGGATCGCGATGATGTCTTGCAGTTCTTTTGACTTTTGTAGGATTCGCTTAACTTCAGCAGCAACTGCGTAGTGTTCAGCGCCAACATAGCGCGCATCCAAAATGCGGGAGCTGGAATCCAGTGGATCCACAGCAGGGTAAATTCCCTTTTCCGAAATCGGGCGGCTAAGTACCGTGTTTGCATCAAGGTGAGCGAAAGTTGCAGCTGGAGCTGGGTCAGTTAAGTCATCCGCAGGAACATAAATTGCCTGAAGTGAAGTAATCGAGTGACCACGCGTTGAAGTAATGCGCTCCTGGAGCACACCCATTTCATCGGCAAGTGTTGGCTGGTAGCCCACTGCTGAAGGCATGCGGCCAAGAAGCGTTGAAACTTCCGAACCTGCCTGGGTGAAACGGAAGATGTTATCGATGAAAAGCAATACGTCCTGCTTTTGAACATCGCGGAAGTACTCCGCCATAGTTAGCGCAGAAAGTGCCACGCGAAGACGGGTGCCTGGTGGCTCATCCATCTGACCGAATACGAGCGCAGTGTCAGCGATAACGCCAGACTCAGTCATTTCTAGGAAAAGGTCGTTACCTTCCCGAGTGCGCTCACCAACACCGGCGAATACCGAAACACCACCGAAGTTCTTCGCAACGCGAGTAATCATTTCCTGAATCAAAACTGTCTTACCAACACCGGCGCCACCCATAAGGCCGATTTTTCCACCCTTAACGTAAGGGGTAAGCAAGTCAATAACTTTAATACCAGTCCAGAAAACTTCAGTCTTGGACTCAAGTTGATCAAAAGCTGGAGGTGGACGGTGAATGCCCCAGCGTTCTTTGATCTCTAAGGATGCTTCTGGCACGTCAAGTGGCTTGCCAAGTGTGTTCCACACATGGCTCTTTGTGATGTCGCCAACCGGCACAGTGATCGAGTCACCAGTGTCGCGCACATCCGCACCGCGGACTAGGCCATCAGTTGGCTGCATGGCAATAGTGCGCACCATGTTGTCGCCAATGTGAAGGGCCACTTCAAGAGTTAACAAACGCTTTTCGCCATCGCCGAAATCCACATCGACCTCCAGCGCGTTGTACAGCGCTGGCATGCCTTCTACTGGAAACTCAACGTCAACAACAGGACCGGTTACGCGAGCTACGCGCCCGAT
>Ga0335396_10000173_pt1 | contig 81555 bp, 65 predicted proteins | sample FRY02_FD_205743 | JGI IMG/M metagenome (GOLD analysis project Ga0335396, IMG submission 205743) | Freshwater microbial communities from Lake Fryxell liftoff mats and glacier meltwater in Antarctica - FRY-02 (spades assembly) (version 2) | ecosystem: Environmental > Aquatic > Freshwater > Ice >...
CAAATCGAGTCGAAACCTTGCCAAATCAAAGAAAAAAGAGGAAAAACCAACCAAGTCCAAAGTGTCATGAATGTTGGCACAACGACCTAACCGCCCCGGTGTCATCTTTCATTGGCTCAACACGCCCGTCACTTCGGGGGATTCCTCCGTCAAGGTCGGGGGGACGGGGCCTCCGCGCGAGGAGTGGGACGGATGGGTGCCCGTGCCTGACGGGGATGATTTTTCCCCAGAAACAGCCCACTTCCGCTACGGCGCGGGGAGGCGGGCCTCTAAACGGAAGAAGGCCCGTGGTTCGAGTTCGGGTGGCACGGGAACGCGGAGGAGAACGTTGCCCGCCGCGTCCGGGCCGCTCACGATCTGGGGAGGCGTGGTCAGCGGCAGCCAGTCGTCCTGCAGGCTCTGGGAGGACTGGATCTCGACCTCCACGTCCGAGGCGGTGAGGTTGAAAGGGAGTTCCACGAAGCGATCGCCATTGACGGTGGTGATCCGCATCGGGGTTTCGCTGTCGGCGTGGTGGGGATCGGAGTCGTGCAGGTACTCGAAGACGTTGAGGCGGCCGTCGCCGTCATCATCGGAAAGCATCGACCAGGGATGACCGTCGTTGAGATCCGGAAACTCCCGGACCTCGGGGAAGTGGGTGATCGCCCAGCGAAGATAGGATGGGCGTTCGGCGAGGAGCTCCTTCGGCACGAGCGGTTGCCCCAGAGCGGCCTGCCATCGGGCCAGGGCGGGGCGGTCCTCACCGCCATCCCCATCGTAGAGGCCGATGTCCCGGAAATACTGGGTGAACTGGCTGAAGAGCAGGGCGGTTTCGTTGTTGTCCGCCACGGCGAGATCGTGGGCGCGTTGCCAGAGGTAGTCGTTGTCGCGAATGGCCCAATTGACGATGTACTCCACGGGGTGATCGGTTTTTTCCAGGGAGTAGAGTAGATTTTTGAGGTAATCATCCTGCTTGGTTGGGGAGGCCAGGAATGGGCGTTCGAGAATTTGGTAGGGATCCGCGCTGTAGCCGTTCTCGGAGATGGCGATGGGCTTGCCCGCCCCGCCCGCCCGGGCGATGTTCTCGAAGAGGGAGTCATCCATCGAGGCGTTGATCGTGTAGGCGTTGTATTTGCCGAAGTGCGGGTAGTTGGAGAGCCCGAGGATGTCCATGTAGGGGAGGAGTCGGGAGAGTCCCTCGACCTGTTCCTCGAAGACTCCGTATGCCTGTTCGTCGAATTTGTAAGGCACGCCGTACTCATCCTTGATGAAGGAGGTTGAGGAAATCGAGATGACCTGGGGAATGTCGCGGTAGCGCGGGTCCGCCTTGAGGCTCTCGTAGATAAACTTCATGAGGTCCACCAACTGATCGTAGCGTTCCGGGTCCTCGACGAGGGTGGCGCTGGCTTCCAGGGCGGTGAGGAGGTAATCCGGCTGAAAGAATTCGATGATCCGCATGCAAAACTTGAGGTAAGCGCTCTTCACCTCCGGAGAATTGAGGGGGAGGGTGTCCCATGGGGGAGGGGGGTAGCGAAGTCCGTCGGCTTTCACCACCCCGTCGGGAACGCGAACGAACTCGGGTCCGGAAAAGCCACCCTTCTCGAAATAGAATCCCTCCGCTTCGCCCCAATAGGCGGAGATATGGCTGCGTGGGTTGCCGATCGGACTGATCGCCACAACGAGCGGTTGGTTCTGCACCACGGATTCCCGGAGAGAGTTCAGTTCCAGGAGGACTTGCTGGTGGTAGGGAGGGGTGGGAGAGGTGAAATCGTCGGCGAGGGCCTCCACCCAGGGGATGCCGACATCGATTTGGAGGCTGGAGATGTCGCTGTTGGTGGCGAGCCGCGGGAGCATCCAGGAGAGGACCGCGTCCCGCTGCTCCAGAGTGTCTGACCGGTCGAACTGGGTCTGGGAGAAGCCCATGCGGAAGGAGCGGGTTTCAGGTGGGGGGATGCGCCACCAACCCCGTTCGTAGGCCAGGTTGCGCAGCGTCTTGTAGGCGGTCTTGGGCTGATCGTGGTGGGTGCGCAGGCCCAGCGAGGTGTTAAACCTGGAGCGTTTTGAAGGATCTGCGCTGGTCGCGGGATCGAACAATTGCTTGACGCTCATGAAGGGAATGCGATCCGCGTGGCGATCCCAGAATTCAAAGAGTGCGCGGAGGGACTGACTTTGCTTGGTCTCTGAACTAAATACTGCGGGAAGGGAAGGATAGGCCACATCGATCAGGAAGACCGGTTGATCGGGAAGGAGGGCAAGGGTTGCTTCCAGATCGTTCTGCAGGTAATCGGGTTCGATGATGCTGAAGTCATCAAGATGCGGTTGGAAGCAGATGCCCGCAGCGTCCCCGGCTTCCAGTTGGGCGAGGAGGATGGTGGCGGTGGGCGGTTTCAGAAGGGCGGAGGACGATGCGGTTTGGAAGACCGGGAGATCCACTCCCCAGAGTGATTCGGCATGCACTTTGAGGGCGTGGAAGGTGCCCAGGCGGGCCGCCCAGAAGGCGGGGTCCGGGTAAGTGTCGTGGATGAGATCCAAGGGTTCCCCGATCTGAAGGGAATGGAGTGCATCCCGTTCGATCATGGTGGCGAGGATGTCGAGCCATGCGGAGAATCGATTCACGACCAAAGGATCGTTGGGGCCGAGCGTTCCCGCGTTGATCTGGGTCTGGAGATCCTCGGGAAACCTGGTTTGGCCGTTTTCGAAGGCGCTGACCACCAGAGCGCTTTTCAGGCCGGCCGAGGCATAGCTGTTGACGGCCGTCAGAAGTTGTTGGAAGTCGGGCCCGTCGAAGGTTCCGGCAGTGGTTTCGAAATTTCCCCAAGTGAGGCGAATGGGCGCCACTTCGATTCCCAACTCGGCGAGGTGCTGGGGTGCCCACTGGCCCGAGGCCGGGGTTTGAAAGCTGTCGATTCCGAGGGTCCGGTCCCCTTTCGGGACGATCTCGGGATAGGTCAACATGGTCAGGTCGTTGGGATCGTTTCCCCAGGCGACGAGCGGGGGGTGGGGGGTGGGGGGTGATCGAGCACGTGCGGACCGGTTTCTCCCGGTCTCCATAGTGATCCCGGTCGATATCGGTGTAGAAGGTGTGGAGGGACGAAAGAGCAGGGTCGTCCGGGGCGCAGTCCTCAAGGTCGGGGATCTCGTCGCCATCGCTGTCGAGCTCCGGGAGAAGTTGGTCGGGACGGCGGATGAACATGCCGACGAAACCACCACCCGGGTGCAGGGAGAGGGAGAGGGAAGAGGATGGGGTCAGTCCGACGTGCTCGGTTCGGGTGAGGGTGGTTTGATCCTGATCTCCCAGGGTGACAGGTCGGTCCCTTCCTCCACGAGAAGGTCGCAGATCCAACCCTTACCACGCAGATGGAGCGCTTCCTCTTCATTGTCCGGTTGGAGCTGGAGGCATCGGCGGACTGCTTCATGCTTCACGTCGGCCAGCAGATCATCGAGGATGGGAAGGAGGAACCGCTCCAGCCAGCGGGCACCCGCACTTGCCATGGCGGGAGGGCTCGTCGCCGGTCTGGCCGAGGCTTCCTCCATCATCAGGACATGCGGATGTGGACGACGATCCACGGATTGAAGAAGGAGCCATGGAGGACCTTGAGCGCGGAGGTCATGCTGAAGAGCGTTCGGACAGGCAGGCTGATCAGGCGCCCCTTGAGTGATCGTCCGCTGCGGAGGAATCCCCAGTAACCCTTCGACGGCAGCGCGTTGACGGAGTGGCAACCCGCCTTGAGAAACAGCTTTCTGTAGTCTCCGGTGGAAAGCAGAAACGGGGCCATGGAAACATTGCATCTGGGAATGTGATTCCCCTCTGTGCGGCCGTGGAAAATATCGAGTGGGAACAGGCGGTTTGGGCTGGCCATGAACAGTTGCCCGCCCGGCTTGGTGACCCGAACCATTTCGTTGGCCAGAAGCTGGCGTTCCTCCAGGTAGTGGTCGGTCACCTTGTCGGAATCACCCTCCACGCCGATGTGGGGAAAGACGCAACCGCAGTAGATCAGGTCGAAGGTGTTGTCCGCAAAGGGCATGTGCAGGCCGTTGGCCAGGAGGAGCCGGTTGGGATACTTGCGCAGCGTCCAGAGGCGGGTGCGGTTTCCGTTGTCGATTCCCATGGTGGAGAATCCCTCGTCGGTCAGCAGGTCGATATCAATACCGGTGCCACAACCCAGGGAGAGGACCTGGAGCGGTTTATTTCCCCGTGGGGTGTGTCTGAGAAATGTCGGCAGCCAATAGTTGTTGGTGGCGTCCCGGATGCACTCGTCCTCATAGAGCAGTTCCTCCTCCTGAATCTCGTCGGGAAAGCGGTCGCCGACGATCAGGTCGGCGATGCGGTCCTCGAAGCCAAAGCTTGCCTCGCAGTGGGGACAGCGTATTTGGTCGCCTTCCACGAAGAGTTGCTCCTTCTGGCAACGCGGGCACAGGATTTCCACCGGGAACTGCAGAAAGTCCTGAAGGTTGGGTGCGCTCATCATTCGCCGACATGGAGATCACTCCCTAGTTCGGGTGTCTGGAGCAATCAGCGGATTGATTATCCCCATCCCGTCGCAAGGGGCAAGGTTTGCTGCGATTTTCAGTTTCCCGGGTGGATAAAAAGTCGGGGGCTGCCTCAGGGGGCTGCCGGTGGTGAGCCTCCGTTTTCACTCCAGTTCTCGCCGCAGGAACCGGACAGGGCGTTCTCCGGTGTTGGTTGACAGGGAGTCAGCTCATTTGGACGGCCTCATCGTCGCGCCAGTCTTCGGCCACGGCGTCCCGTTCTGACAAGATCGGTGTCGTGATGGGCCAGGGAATGGCAAACCGAGGATCGTTCCAGCGGACGATCTTTTCTCCCGCAGTGTGTCGGGGCCGGTTGACCGCGTAGATCAGGGTGGCGTTCTTGCTGGTGGTGAGAAAGCCGTGCGAAAAGCCCTCCGGAATGTACAGCGCCTGAGGATTCTCTCCGGACAGCTCGAATGATTGCCACTCGCCGTAGGTCGCGGATCCCGGCCGAAGGTCCAGGACCACATCCCAGACCTCCCCCTGAAGGACACGGACGAGCTTGGCCTGTGGTTGCGGCGACTGGTGGTGCAGTCCGCGGAGGACACCCTGCGTGGACTGGGAAACATTCCACTGGAGCCACTCGAGGCCATGGAGGGAAAACTCCCGGCAAAGCTCGGGATCGGCCAGCACCTCGTACCACCCGCGGTCATCGGAAAACCGTTGACGAGGAATCAGTTTGGGGTGGTCCATGCGGATGGGAGTGGGGGAGCAGTGGGGTGTTGGGTGGGCCGGGGAGTGGGGATCGGGGGCCGTGCTAGGGGCGTTTTCCCTTTGCGGTGCGCAACCACTCCTCGACCTCGGGGAGGGGAAGGCAGTTGAGGACATCCTCGCGGCGGAGCCAGCCCTTGCGGGCCACGCGGACGCCGAAATGAAGGTTTTGGAGGTGGGAGGCGTGGTGGGCGTCGGGGTTGATGGAGCATTTGACGCCCTTATCGCGGGCCCGGTGCCACCAGCGCCAGTCCATGTCCATGCGCTTGGAGGAACAATTGAGTTCGATGACCGTGCCGGTGGCCGCGGCGCAGTCGATGATCTTGTCGTGGTTGATGGCGTAGGCTTCGCGGCGGAGGAGGAGGCGGCCGGTCATGTGGCCGAGCATGGTGACGTGGGGATTCTCCATGGCGCGGATGACGCGTTTCGTCATTTCATTTTCGGAAAGGCTGAAGGAGGCGTGCACGGAGGCCACGCAGTAGTCGAGTTGGGCGAGGAGGTCGTCGGAGAAATCCAGCGTTCCGTCCTTCAGGATATCGACCTCCGATCCGGCGAAAATGCGGAAGCCCTTGTGGTCCTTGTTGAGGGTGCGGATGGATTGGATTTGCTGGAGCAGGCGTTCCTCGTCGAGGCCGCGGGCCTGGAAGGAGGACTTGGAGTGATCGGAGATGCCGAGGTAGTCGAGGCCGAGGTCGATGGCCGCTTCGACCATTTCTTCAAGCGTGGAGCGACCGTCTGATTCGGTGGTGTGGTTGTGGAAGGTGCCGCGCAGGTTTTCCTGTTCGATCAGCTTGGGCAGAAGGCCGGCCGAAGCGGCTTGGAGCTCGCCGCGGTCCTCGCGGAGTTCGGGTTCGATGTAGTTGAGGCCGAGTTCGCGGTAGATGTCCCCCTCGGTGGTGAGGGCGGGGGTGGGGTCCTCGCGTTTGGCACCTTCCAGCGGGGCCAGATGATATTCGTTGAGGGTGAGGTTCTGTTTCAGGGCGAGGCGGCGCAGGGCGACGTTGTGCTCCTTGCTGCCGGTGAAATACAGGAGGGCGAAGGGGAACTCCGCATCGGAGACGGCGCGAAGGTCACACTGCATTCCCTTGGCGAGGCGCACGGAAGCCTTGGTGTCGCCCTGGGCGATGATCTCCTCGAGGCCTTCGCGGCCGGTGAACCAGGAGAGGACCGCGGCGGGATCCTTCGTGGAGACGAGGAAGTCGAGGTCGTGGACGGTTTCCTTGGCGCGACGGTAGGAGCCGGCCACGGCGACGCGGGTCACGGCGGGATGCTGCCGCAACTCGTCGAGAATCAGTTCTGCATCAAGACCGGCCTGGGCGAGGACATAGCGGCCCGCAAAGCGTTGACGTTGGTCGATGGCGGTGAGAATTTTTGAGGCGGTCTTCTCTCCGAAGCCGGCGAGGGTGGCGACCTGGCCGGATTCGCAGGCCCGCTGGAGGGCGCCGAGGGAGGCGATGGCGAGTTTATCGTAGAGGACCTTGATCTTCTTTGGCCCGAGGCCGGGAAGCTCGAAGAGTTCGAAGAGGGCGTCGGGAAATTCCGCCTTGAGGTCCTTGTGAAACTGCAGGGATCCGGTGGTGGCGAGCTCGTGCAGTTTCTGCTGGAGGGCATCCCCGATGCCCTTGATGTCCTTCAGGTTGTCCTCGGCGGCCCGCTGCACAATGTCGCCATCGAAGGAGCGGACGGTTTCGGCCCCATTGCGGTAGGCGCGGATCTTGAAGGGGTTCTCGCCCTTCAATTCAAGAAGGAGGGCGATGTCGTCCAGAACGTCGGCGAGCTTGTCGCGGTTGATTTCGGCCATGGGGGGATAGGTCACTTCAAGATGAGATCGGAGACGACCATGCGGTGGTCGGATTCCGGGATGGACACGACGGTCGAGCGGACCGGCAGGAACTCCCGCGAGACGAAAATGTGGTCGAGGCGGAGGATCGGCAGGCGGCGGTGATAGGTGTTTCCCCAGCCGGTTCCAGAGGCGTCGAAGGAATCGACGAAGCGATTGCCAAGCATGCGATAAACCGAGTCGTTGGCGGGGGCGTTGAAGTCGCCGGCGATGATGGCCGGTCGATTGACCGAGTCGGAGGAGTCTTTCAGGCGATCAAGGGAAACGCTCAATTCGACGCGGCGGAGGGCGCGATTCCGGCGGTGGGTGCGCCAGCAATCGCGCGACCACAGGCGCAGGTCGGTCGAGGCGGCCTGCAGGTGGAGGTTGATGAGTTCCACCCGTCGGCCGTTGGGGAGACGGGCGGTCACCTGTTGGCTGCGAAAGACTTGATTCTTGAATTGCCGTTCGATTTCTCCGCGGACGATGATGCCGCAACTTTTCTCGGCATCATAGCGGTAATCGCCCTTCCCCTGGTAAAGGGCGTCATTGAGTTGGCGGAGGCGGTAGGGATGGGGGATCTCCTGGATGAAAATGATGTCGGGCTGGTATTCCTCGATGTCGGCGGAGAAGCTTGCGGGGGAGGAAGACCAGTTGATGGAGGCGACGCGGATGACGACCCTGCCATCGTGGCGTTGGGGGGTGCCGGGCTCCGGGGAGGGGTGACCGATGCGCCCGAGCGAACGGGTTTCGTCGGCCAGGGCGAGGATGGAGAGGGCCCACACGCCGCTGGTGAACAGGGCGAGGGGGGCGCGGAAGAAGAGGAAGGCACAGCTGGAGAGGAACAGTCCGAGGCCGCCCCAGATCCAGATGGGAAAGAGGGTGAAGGCCGCGAACATGTCGGGCTGGCGCGTGTAGAGCGCCATCGTCACGAGGTGAAAGCCTAGGGAGATCACCACCAGTGAGACGCCGAACGCCTTTCTCCGGGGACGGTACATGTCAGGGCTAGGACTTCAGTTTTCCTTCAAAGATCCGCACAGCTTCCTTGACGAGCGGATCGTCATGAAAGGCGTCGAGGGCCGACGGGGTCGACGGGGCCGGCTCGGGGCTGGTGGGAGTCTCGATGGCGGGTGAGGAGGCAGCAGGTGGATCCGGGGTCGGTTCGTCCGGGCGGGACTCCGGGGCATTTTTGATCAAGGCGCTCAGGGCGTCCTGGCCGCTGGACTTCCTGGGTTTCCGTCCGCCATTGGTGGGGGCCTCTTTTTTCGGTGGGGCGGTTGGTGCCGGTGCGGCCTGTGCGACAGCCGGAGCCTCTGCGGGGGCGGGCTGGGATTCGGAAGAGGAGGGGGCACGTTCAAGAGCCTTGATGACGTCGCTGATGCGGAGTTCGTCGAGGCTCTGGATGGCGCGGATGAGGGCGATCTCGAAGTGCAGTTGCTTGTTGGAGGCACGGCGCATCTTTGCGTCGGCGTCGGCGAGACGATCGAGCACGGCGAGGAGGCGGTCCTCGGTGACCTTGGCGGCTTTCTCGCGGATTTCGTTCCAGAGGGCTTCGGGAATGCCCTCGTTGGTGGCGTTGGGAGTGAGGCGGGCGATGAGAATGGCGCGGAGGAAGCCGGTCAGCTCGCCGAGGAGTTGGGAGAGGTCCTTGCCCTTCTCGAACTCGGTTTGCACCCGGGCGATGGCCTGGGAGGTGTCGCGATCAATGATGGCGCCGGCGAGGCCGGCCACCGTTTCGCTGGAGGTGAAGCCGAAGACCTCCTGCACGTTCGTCTCGGTGATCTTGTTGCCACAGAAGGCGACCAGTTGGTCGAGCATGGACTGGGCGTCGCGCATGCCGCCGTCGGCGCCCTTGGCGATGGCCCAGGCGGCGGGCCCGTCGAGGGTGATGCCCTCGAGGTCGGACATGTGCTGGAGGTGGGCGGCGATGATGTCGGTGGGGATGGGGCGCAGGTCGAAGCGCTGGCAGCGGGAAAGGATGGTGGGGAGGATCTTGTTGGGCTCGGTGGTCGCGAAGATGAACTTCACGTGGGGCGGGGGTTCCTCGAGGGTCTTCAGCAGGGCGTTAAAGGCCGCGTTGGAGAGCATGTGAACCTCGTCGATGTAGTAGATCTTGAAACGTCCGCGGGCCGGGGCGTAGTTGACGGTGTCGCGGAGTTCGCGGACCTGCTCGACACCGTTGTTGGAGGCTCCGTCAATCTCGAGGACATCGAGAGAGCGGCCCTCGGCGATTTCGATGCAGAGGTCCTCGTCCGGATCGAAGTCGATCTTGGGGCCGTCGGAGCAGTTCAGGGCCTTGGCGAAGATCCGGGCGGTGGAGGTTTTGCCGGTGCCGCGGGGGCCGACAAAGAGGTAGGCGTGGGCGAGTCGCTCCTGGTCGATGGCGTTGCGGAGGGTCTGCACGACGTGATCCTGCCCCAGCACATCCGCAAACGATCGCGGACGGTATTTCCGTGCAAAAACCTGGTAACTCATTTTCTGAAAGCGGGGTGAAGGGGATCGAGGGTCTGCCCGCAGGGCCGCAGCCGTCTCTCCTGCCCCGAATGTAGGGAAGATCCGCCGTTTGTCAGCGATGAGTTTCGGGATTCTTGAGGGCGTGGAGGTGCGACTGGAGATCTCCCAACAGCCTAGAACGCCCCCTTATAGACCCCGAGGACGGCGGCGAGGGTGCCGAGGCCGATGATGATGCCGATGACGGACCCACAGGGAAGGAGGCGGCGTTTGGCGACGGCCAACATGCCGCCCATGGCGAGGAAGATGACGATCTTGGCGATGACCCACCACGCGAAGCCGTATTGGAGTTTGGCAATCAGGCCGAATCCGGAGACGAGGATGAGGAGAAGGGCGACGCCGTGGAGGATCGTGCCGAGCCTTTTGCAGCCGTTGGCTTCAGAGGCGGCGACCGCGCCGAGGGCGGCAAAGAGGCTCATGACGCCGACGAGGTGAATGACTTTGTAGAGGAGTGGGTCCATGGTGGTTTGCTTGGTTCAGGTGGTGGAGAGATGGGGAATGGCGCTGAGCAGTTTCTTCGTATAGGGGTGCTCCGGTTCATGGAAGACCCGCTCGGCGGGACCATATTCGACGATCTTTCCGGCGAGCATGACGGCGATGTTGTCGGCGAGGTAGCGGACCACGCTGAGGTCGTGGGAGATGAAGATCATGGTGAGATCCAGATCCGCGCGGAGCTTGAGGAGGAGGTTGAGAATTTGTGACTGGATGGAAACGTCCAGGGCGGAGACCGGTTCATCGGCGATAATGAGTTTCGGCTCGGGAGCGAGGGCCCGGGCGATGGCGATGCGCTGACGTTGTCCGCCGGAGAACTCGTGGGGATATTTGCGCATGAAGCGCGGGTCGAGGCCGACCAATTCCATGAGGGCGGCGATGGCCGCAAGGAGTTCGGCGCGGTTCTTCTTGAGCCCGGGTTTGCGCTGGAAGAGCGCTTCGGCGAGGGTCGAGAAGACCGTCATGCGGGGGTTGAGGGAGGCGTAGGGGTCCTGAAAGACCATCTGGAAGTCGAGGCGCCGCTTCCGCACCATGGAGCGGGGCATGAGGCAGAGGTCTTCGCCCTGCAGGATGATGGAGCCGCCGGTGGCCCGGACCAATTGCATGACGGTGCGGGAGAGGGTGGACTTTCCGCAGCCGGACTCACCGACGAGGCCGAGGATCTCGCCTTTCTCGATGGAGAGGGAGACGCCATCGACTGCCTTGACGACCTTTTCGGTCTTGCCAGCCAAGGCTCCGCCCCGAACGGGGAAGTGGGTGTAAACATCGCGGAGTTCGAGGAAGGGCACGGCCTTAGGAAAGCAGCATTTCGGATTTGGGAAATGCCAAAGTGCCGGAAAGAACGGGGCTGGCTTGAGGAATGTCCGATGCGGGGATCATCTGCCGTCAAAAAAGCCCGCCTCCCCGGAAGGGAAGGCGGGCGAAGATATGGCGGAAGGCCTGAGGGCTTAGAATGCCAAGCCGAAGCCGAGGACACCACCGTAGAGGTCTCCGTCGGTGTATTCGTAGGCGAGGTTCTTGTAGCGCTGACCTTCGACGCCGAGGCGCACGTAGCTCTCACAGTTGCCGAAGAGCACCGTGTTGTACTGGATGCCGAAGCCGGCTTCGAGGACGGGGGTGTCATCAGCGGCCTCGTTCTCGTCGTCATCACCGAAGATGAAGGAAGCCCGGGCATTGACGTAGAAGTCGAGGGCCTGAGTGAGCGGGTGCGTCAGTTCGATGCTGGCGGTCGGGCCCCAGCCGTCGTAGTTGACGTCGTAGCTGCCACCGTAAGGCTCTTGGCGGTCCAAATAGCGGACACCCGCGGACCACTGAGCCTGCCAGGAGCCAAGGGCGAAGCCGCTGAACACCTCGAGGTCGTAGGATTGGATCTCGGGACCTTGCTCGTCGTTACTACCGGAATTGTTGGTTCCGTCAAAGTTGAAGAAGCGGAAGCGCACGCCGAGGCAGCCACCGTTGTCGTAGGCGATGCCGAGGCGATAGGCCCACTCGAAATCCTGATCTTCGTAGCCGCTGCTGTCTTCGCTATCTGCCTTCAGATAGAGCGCGGCGGCTTCGAAGGTCCAAGCACAGGTGCTGGACGGGGCTGGGCCGGAGGAAACCGGCGGGGCGATGTATTCGCCACCGACGGCAAATGAGGAAAGGCCGACGAGGGCCACCGATGAGCCCAAGAGCAATTTGGTCTTCATAACGGGCGCAAAATGGCGCGGCGGATGGCAATGTCACGCCTAAAAAACAGGATTTTCGGAATTGTCTTCTCCTCCAATCTGGGGGGGGACTGCAGGGGGCGGGTCCCGCTGGGAGGCCCCGATATTCCTCCTTTTCACCCGGGTGGGGGGCCCTAGAGTGCCCGCGTATGGCGAAATCACCGGTGGTATTGATCATTCGTGACGGCTGGGGGGTGAACCCCGGGGGTCAGGAAACGGCAGTGAAGGACGGAAATGCGACCCTTTTGGCGAAGACCCCGTTTCACGACGTGATGTTGAAGCAGTATCCGAAGGGGTTTGTGAGCGCCTCGGGGCTCGATGTGGGGCTGCCCGCCGGGCAAATGGGGAACTCGGAGGTGGGCCACCTCAATCTGGGGGCGGGGCGGGTCGTCTATCAGGACCTGACCCGGATCAACAAGGCCATCGAGGATGGGGAACTGGCCTCGAATCCAGTCCTCCTCGAGACCTTTGCGAAGGCCATCGGCAAACGTCTGCACCTGATCGGGCTGGTTTCCGATGGAGGAGTGCACAGCCATCAGGATCATATCGTGGCTCTTGCCGCGGCGGCAAAGGAGGCGGGGGTGGAGGACATCATGCTGCACGCCATCACCGACGGGCGGGACACCTCGCCGACCGGCGGGGTGGGATACCTGAGTTCGGTGGAGGATCGCTTGGCGAAGTATGGGGCGAGGATCGCCACGGTCATCGGGCGCTACTACGCGATGGATCGCGACAAGCGCTGGGAGCGGACCAAATTGGCGTGGTATGCGATCGTGCTCGGAAAGGGTGAGGTGAAATCCGTGTTGGCCAGTGAGGCGGTTGCCGAGAAATATGCCGAGGCGGACAAGACGGACGAGTTCCTGCCGCCGATGATTTTTTCCGAGGCGAACACGCAACGGGTGCGGGATGGGGACGTGGTCCTCGTCTTCAACTTCCGGGCCGACCGGGTGCGCCAGATTTCGGAGGCCTTTCTGCATCCGGAGTTCGATGGCTTTGACACGGTGGTGAAGCCGAAGGTGCACTATGTCACGCTGACCGAGTATGACGAAACTTATGGGGTGCCGATCGTCTTTCCCTCGATTTCGCTGGCCAATGTCTTGGGCGAGGTGGTCTCCGCAGCCGGGAAGAAGCAGATGCGGATCGCGGAGACGGAGAAGTATCCGCACGTGACCTACTTCTTCAACGGTGGGGTCGAGAAGCAGTTCGCCGGTGAGGACCGGGTCATCATTCCCTCCCCGAAGGACGTGCCGACTTATGATTACAAACCGGAGATGAGTGCCCCGGAGGTGACCGCCACGGTGGTGGAAAAACTGAAGGACTACGATCTGGTGATTCTGAACTTTGCGAACCCGGACATGGTCGGGCACACCGGCGTGGTGGAGGCGGCCATCAAGGCCGTGGAGACGATCGACGCCAGCGTGAAAGCGGTGGTGGAGGAAACCTTGCGCCTTGGCGGGAAGCTCTTGATCACGGCGGACCACGGGAACTGCGAGTTCATGCGCAACGCCGATGGGTCGCCGAACACCGCCCACACCACCAACCTGGTGCATGCCGTCTATGTGGCGGCGGATGCGGCCGGGAAGAAGGTGCGGGACGGCATCCTCGCCGATGTGGCGCCGACCCTGCTGGCAATGCTTGGCGTGGCCCAGCCCGCCGAGATGACCGGGAAGAGCCTGGTGGAGTAGGGAAGGGGAACAAAACCGTCAAAATCCCATGACGCCAATTTGGCGATCTCGTGCGGCATCACATCGGTGCCCACATATACTGGTGTGGGCCATTCCCCGTCAGAACGGCTGCCGGGCAGATGCAGCTACCGTCCGGCCCGTGTTCCCGTCGGCGCAGAATTGGGGTCAGGGTGCGCGGCCGGCAGGGAAGGGTGACTGAAGGCGTTGAATGCGGGCCCGGATCTCCGCGGCGAGTGTTGCATTGTTCCGGGCGGAGGCCAGGTGGAGGGCCGTCTGGTATTCCGCGACGGCCTCCTCAATCCGCCCGGTCCCCGCCAGGACGACGGCGAGGTTGCAGTGGGCCTCCGCGTAGTCGGGCGCAATTGCAAGGGCCTTTTGGTAATGGGAAACGGCCTCGTTGAGTTGACCGCGACCGGCCAGTGCCGCACCCAGGTTGAGGTGGGCTTCGGCGTAGTCGGGTTTGCTCTCGAGGGCCTTCTGAAAATGCGCGATGGCCTCATCGGTCCGTCCAAGTCCGGCCAGAGTGTTTCCCATCGCGAAGTGAACCAGTGCGTATTCCGGCTTGATATCGAGGGCCGCCTTGAACTGCGCGATGGCCTCCTCGAACTGCCCGCGACGTGCGAACTCCAGCCCGAGGTTGAGGCGGGCCTCGGGGTAGTCGGGCTTGATTTCAAGGGCCCTGCGATAATGGGAGTCGGCCTCGTCGAACCGGCCGCACCCGGCTAGGTCCAGGCCGAGATTGTTGTGCGCCTCGGCGTGGTCCGGTGCGATCCGCAGGACCTTCTGATACTGGGCGATCGCTTCGTTGACCTGCCCGCGTGCGGCCAGCACGACCCCGAGACCGAAGTGGGCGTTCGCGTAGTCGGGCCTCATGCGCAGGACCTCCTGGAAACAGGTGATCGCCTCCTCGGCCCGTCCCAGCTTTGCGAGGGCGGAGCCGAGGTGATAATGGGCGTCCACGAGATCAGGCCTGATGCGCAGGGCCTCCTCAAGGGGGGGCACGGCCTCCGCGTTGCGGCCGGTTTCGGAAAGGGCAGTGCCGAGATTCAGGAGGGCACTGCTGTAGTTGGGCGACAATTTAACCGCCTCCTGGTAGCTGGCGATGGCGGCATCGAGGCGGCCCTGCTTCGCCAGCACAACACCCTGGTTGTAGAACCAAATCGAGTTGTTCTCCGGCGTCTCGGGATGCCGCCGGGCAAGGACGTCGTCGAACAGGTTTTTGGGCGGGCGCGAGTCCTCTCCGAACCAGCCGACCCGTTCGATGGCATCCCAGATTGCCCATGCGATCAACTCGTGCCCCTCCCGGGTGGGGTGCACGTAGTCCTCGATGAGGTTGAAGCCCACCAAACCATGCTCGCTCCGCTCCTCATAAAGCCGGTCGATGTCCACCAGGAGCGCCCCCCGTTGCGTTGCGATTTCCCGGATCGCGGTGTTCATTGCGGAAAGGCGGCGGATCGGCGAGGCGTCCTCGTCGCATGCCCGTTGGTAGGCCGCGCGTGCGTCGTCGAACCGGCCGAGCCCCTCGTAGGCCTGACCGAGCAGGAACCGCGTCTCGGCATGATGGGGTGCGATGCGCGCCGCCTCCTCCAGGTCTGCCACGGCCGCCTCGAATCGTTCGCTTTTGAGGAGCCGCTTGCCGGATGCGAAGAGATCCGACCTCCGTCGGCGGTCCGGCTCCGGGAGGGACGCCGCACCGGTCGATGCCTCCGGTGCCCACTCCCGCAGGTTGCAGGGGACGGTTGCCACCACGACGCGGACGTCCGCCTCCCGGGCACGTCGGACGAGCCGGTCGAGCCGCCAGCGAAACTCGGTGATAATCGCCTCCTTTTTGCTCCGGGGTGTAAATGTGCGTCTGATCGCGCATCACCCGCATTTCAAATTCGGGGGAGGGGGATGTCGGAGGCTGCCGGAGGCGGTGGACAGCCGTTTCCACGCCCGAGTAGATTCGCGAGTGTGCCAGTGCGTACTCCAGTCGGTTGCGCGAGGTGCCGCGGTGCTTGAGGGCTTCGAAGAAGGCCGGTTCGATGAATTCGTTGTGTCCCTCGTAAACGAGGAAGACGTCCGGCTGGTAGGCCAGCAACTCGTCGGCCACAATGTTCATGCGGTGGAGTGCGTAGGAGCCGCCGCTTGCGTTGACTGCTTCCACCTTCCGCTCCGGATGTGATGCCGCGAGGGCGTCGCCGACAATGCTTGTGAAGGCGAATTCCGCCCCCCACGGAAAGCCGAACGAGCTGGACCCGCCCACACAAAAGATGCGCAGCCCGTTGGGTGGCTTCTCGGCCAAAAAGGACTGGTCGTTGAACGTTACGCCGCGGGTGGCGGGCTGGGTCCGGCAGACGGGGCCCTCTCTTTGAAAGACCTTCACCAAACCAGAGAATCCCCGGAAGGGATCCTCCCGCTCGATCAGGGTGGATATGCCCGCTGCCCAAAGGACCAGCTCCAACAGCGTAAAGAATCCGATACAGCTGACCGCCGAGAACAGGATCTTCTTGGTAAGGGGGATCTTCGCCCGCGCCTCGTCGGGCTTGGCCGGAGTCCTGTCCCTCACCCTCCCATTCCTATCTGATGGCTTTCGGTGGGTCATGCCTTGCCGCTCTATTCGACGGCAGGATTCCACAGTTCTGGTGGCGCGTAAATGGTGATCGGCGGGCGAGGAAAAGGTGCCGGTGGGCAAAAGGGAGAGGTGCCAGTCAGAAGGAATGGACATCGGCCATCCTGAGGGCCGGTTTCTTGTGTTCGCCCTGTCGCGAAAGCCATTTTCTGAGAGGGTCGGTGGGGGAGGGACAAATCATCCAGGGGTTCTGGCGTTTTCAGTGTTCTGCTGTCGGGGCGGGGGCTGGCGGGTGGGCTGTTTTCAAACGGTGAATTTCGCGATTATTATCCCGTCAGGAAGGACTGATACTATCGCCAATTTAACAAACTGAGGGGTGCTTGCTTTCCGGTTCTTCGAGTGGTCTAGGTGAGGGGATATGAAAACTGCATTCACCCTACTTGCTGTGTTTTCCTGCGTGCTTTCCACCTCCGCCCTGGCGGATGGATGGAAGACCCTCGCGGGATTTAATGACTCCGTAACCCTGAAGAATGGGGAGACGGCGTTTATCGTTTCCGTTTCGGAAGAGATGGTCGTGCAATACGACAAGGCCGCGTCCTGGCCGCCACGGCCGGTGCAATTCCGGTTGGGGGCCGATCGGGGTCATCATGGCTTCGGTCAGGGGAACACCGCCTTCGGCAAACGCGCGGCGGTGGCCCCGACGGCGAGGAATCCGTTTCCCCTCAGTGGCCCTTGCAAGATCTCCGTGAAGACGAACGGGGTGGTGACCATGAAATTGGTTTCTTCTGCTTCGGGCAAATAGGAGCCGTGTAGATCTCCAGAAAACGAGCCGGGGCACCTTCGAGAAGGTGCCCCGGTTTCTTGTTGAGTGTTGGCTTCTGCAAGCCGCGATCCGCTGGGACTTGGTTTGTGTTGTGTCAGCGTCGCGGGTTGGGGAGCCGGTCGTCGGGGACTTGACGGGCGGGGTTGGCGGCTATGCAGGGAAAATGATCGTTGTCACGGAGCGCCATCCCCTGCCTCAATAGTCCTCTACGGGGCTTTGGGTAGGGGTGTCGGGGGGGAGGGACGCGCCGTCCTCGCCGAGGGTGTCGAGGCGGAGTTTCCAAATGTCGTCGTTGATCTCCGCAAATTTCTCCGCCGAGAACCTGGTGGGTTTGTAGAGTTTCTTCTGAGTGCGATAAACGCGCTCGAGGGCGTCGGAAAGGGTGGTGGCGGGAGCCTGTTCGATCTCGGCGAGGGCGAGGGGGGCGGCGGCGAGTTCGTGACAGAGGAGGGCGAGGTCGCCGCCGGCTTCGATGGCCATGCGGGCCGCCTGGGGGGTGCCGAATTGCTTGCGGATGGCGCCCATGTCGAGGTCATCGGTCATGACGAGGCGCTCGTAGCCGAGTTGGTCGCGGAGGAAGCGGGTGACGATGTTCCTCGAGAGGGAGGAGGGGAGGTTGGGGTGCTCGGGATCGAGGAGAGGGAAGTGAATGTGGGCGAGGAGGATGGTGTCGAGCTCGGGCATCAGGGCGGTGTAGGGGAGGATGTCGGAGCGCATCAACTCCTCCTGGTCGGCCTCGACCTGCGGGAGGTCGTGATGGGGATCGAGGGTGGCGCGTCCTCCTGCAGGGAAGTGTTTGGCGCAGCCGAGGATGCCTTGCTTGCGTTGGTATCGGTTGAAGGTGCCGGCGTTGTTGATGACCTCCTGGTCGGTATGGCCCCAGCAGCGGCCGCGGAGGGCATTGGTGGCACCGGGGTGGTGATCGATGTCGAGGACCGGGGCCAAATTCAGGTTGATGCCGAGCATGCGCAACTGCCTGCCGGCGATCCAGCCGGCCTGCGCGATGAGGGTGGGGTTGCCTTTCGCCCGGAGCTGATCAGCGGAGGGGGGGGAGGGGCCGAAGGGGGCGGTGCGCCAGACCCGGCCGCCCTCGTTGTCGATGCAGATGAGGATGTTCGGTCCGCAGAGGTCGCGGAGATCGTCGGTGAGCTTGCGGGTTTGTTCGGGGGAGACGATGTTGCGGGTGAAGAGGATGAAGCCGCCGGGCATGACGGCGCGGTAGAGGGCGAGGTCCTCTGCAGTGAGTTCCGGACCGGGAACGCCGAGGATGAGGAGTTGGTTCGGGCTCATGGTCCGGACCGATCAGGCTGGCACGGCCGCCTTGATGTCGAGGGCGGCCTTGATGAAGCCCGCGAAGAGGGGGTGGGGCTTGTTGGGGCGCGACTGGAACTCCGGGTGGAACTGGGCCGCCACAAAGAAGGGGTGCGTGGGGAGTTCCACGATCTCGACGAGCCCTTGGTCGGCGGAAACCGAGGAAATGATGAGGCCGGCTTCCTGGATCTGGTCCTGATAGTCGGAGTTGAACTCGTAGCGGTGGCGATGGCGCTCGCGGATCCGCTCGGCGCCGCCGTAAAGTTCGGAGGCCTTGGTGCCGGCGAAGACGATCGACTCCCAGGAACCCAGTCGCATGGTGGCGCCGAGGTCGCTGATGCCTTTTTGCTCCTCCTGGAGGCAGATGACCGGGTGGGGAGAGTTCTTGTCGAACTCGGTGGAGTTGGCACCGGTCAATCCACAGACGTTCCGGGCGTATTCGATGGTGGCCACCTGCATGCCGAGGCAGATTCCGAAGAAGGGAATACCCGACTCCCGGGCGTACCGAGCGGTCTGAATCTTGCCCTCGATGCCGCGATCGCCAAAGCCGCCGGGGATGAGGATGCCCTCCACGTCGCCGATGATCTCCGCGGCGTTGGTGGCGTTGATCGTTTCGGAGTCCACGCGGACGACGTTGACCTTGGTGGACCAGTGGACGCCGGCGTGGATGAGTGATTCGTAGATCGATTTGTAGGCGTCCTGCAGTTCGATGTATTTTCCGACCACCGCGACATTCACCTGGTGCTTGGGGTGGATGAGGTTTTCGACGAAGTGTTCCCAATCGGCGAGATCCGGAGTGGGGGACTCGATGCCGAGACGATCGACCACGAGGCGGTCGATCTTGTCGCGTCGGAGGTCGAGGGGGCATTCGTAGATGGAGTGTTCGACATCGCGGAAGGCGACGACGTTTTTCGCCTCGACGTTGCAGAACATGGCGATCTTGCGGCGGTTGTCCTCGTCGAGGTCGTGCTCGGTGCGGCAGATGATGATGTCGGGCTGGATGCCGATCTCGCGCAGCTTGGCGACCGACTGTTGGGTCGGTTTGGTTTTGATTTCTCCGGCGGCGCGAATGAGGGGCAGGAGGGTGACGTGGATGAAGCAGACATTGTCCCGCCCGACCTCGAGAGAGAACTGGCGGAGGGCCTCGAGGAAGAGGTGGCCCTCGATGTCACCAACCGTGCCGCCGATCTCGGTGATGACGACGTTGACGTCTGGATTTCGCTCGGTGAGTTCGTTGAGGCGTTTTTTGATCTCGTCGGTGACGTGGGGGATGAACTGCACCGTTTTGCCGAGGTAGTCGCCGCGGCGTTCGCGTTTGATGACATTTTCGAAGACCTGGCCGGAAGTGAGGTTGTTGAACCTGGTGAGAACGCAGTTGGTGAAGCGTTCGTAGTGGCCGAGGTCGAGGTCGGTCTCCGCGCCGTCGTCGAGCACGTAAACCTCGCCATGCTGGAAGGGCGACATCGTGCCGGGGTCCACATTGAGGTAGGGATCGAACTTCTGGAGGGTGACCTTCAGGCCACGGTGTTCGAGAAGGGTTCCGATGGAGGCGGCGGCCAGACCCTTTCCGAGGGAGGAGACCACGCCGCCGGTGACGAAGATGTATTTCACGCGATGATTACTGGGTATTCAGGGTTTGCTGTAGGAGGAGGGATTCGATGAGGGGTATTTGATCCGGGCTGTCGAGACCGATCGCTTCGTGTGGCGTGACCACGACCCGAATGCGGATGCCGTTCTCTAGAGCGCGGAGTTGTTCGAGTCCTTCGGTTTGCTCCAGGAGGCCGGGGGGCCAGAGCACGAAATTCCCGAGAAAGTCACAGCGGTATCCGTAGAGTCCGACGTGACGGTAGAGCACCAGACCTTCCGGTCGGGATCGACGGTGGGGGATGGCGCTGCGGGAAAAGTAGAGGGCGTCGCCGTCATTATCGAGAACCACTTTCACGATATTCGGGTCGTCCATCTGGGACTGGTCGGTGATGGGGTTGGCGGCAGTGATCATGGCGAGGTCCGGGGACTGCGTCATGATCCGGGCGAGGTCATCGACGAGGGCCGGATCGAGGAGGGGTTCGTCGCCCTGGATGTTGAAGACGTGGGAGAGGCCTGAGAACCGGGCGGCGGCCTCGGCGATGCGGTCCGTGCCGGAAGGATGGTCCGGCGAGGTCATGACGACCTCTGCGCCAAAGCCTTGGGCGGCGTCGCGGATGCGTTCGTCGTCCGTGGCGATGAGGACTTCATCGAGGCGTTTGCACTTCCGGGCCTGCTCAAAGACGTGTTGCAGGAGCGGTTTTCCGGCGAGGAGGTGGAGGGGCTTTCCGGGGAAGCGGGAGGATCCCCATCGGGCGGGGATGATTCCAGCGATTCGTGCTGTGCTTCCCACTTGTGACACCTTGCGGACGTTACGGGACAGTAACGATCCACCAAGGACCGACAAGACAATTGAACCGGTCGGAACAATTTTCCAAGGAGTGTTCGACGGAAGGAAGAAACGACTGCTAATTTGCGGCCGCCGAATGAAGGAAGTTCATGAGTATTTCACCTGGGTCGATTGGGCCGTGTTGTTCGGCTACCTGGCCCTGACCACGCTGGTGGGGCACCTCATGCGGGGCAAGCAGTCCACCATCAAGGACTTCTTCGCCGGGGGGCGCTCCCTGCCCTGGCTGGCGGTTTGCGGATCGATCATCGCCACGGAAATCAGCGGGGTGACCTTCATCGGGGTCCCCGGCGGAGTGATGGCGGCAGGGGGGGACTTCACCTACATGCTTTGGGGCATCGGCTCGGTCATGGGTCGGGTCATCGTGGGACTGGTTTTCGTCAAAGTGTTCTACGAGGACAACATCTACAGCCCCTACGACTACATGGGGCGGCGGATCAAGCCGGCCGTGAAGACTCTGGCGACGGTCTTCTTTACGATCGGCTCGATCCTCGGACAGAGTGTGCGGGTGCTGGTGGCGGCTTTGCCACTGATGGTCGTGACCGGCTGGGCCTTCGAGGGGTGCATCCTGATCATCGGGGTGTTCGCCATCGGTTGGACCCTGATGGGGGGGATGCGGACCGTGATTTGGACCGACGTGATGCAGTTTTGCCTCTTTGTGGTGGGGGGGCTGATCGCCTTGTTCTGGATGGTGGGTCACCTTGATGGCGGCTGGAGCGAGTTCAGGCAGGTCGGGGAAGCGGCCGGGAAGTTCCGCATGTGGGACGCCGACTTTGACTGGGGTAACTGGGGGCCGGAGTTCAAATTCACCTTCTGGGTGGCCATTTTCGCGGTTCCCTTTCAAAACGTGACGGCCTTCGGGGTGGACCAGCTCAACGCGCAGCGCATGTTTTGCTGCCGCAATGCAGGTGATGCGAGCAAGGCGATCATCTGGAGTTCCGTGGGGCAGGGGATCACTTACCTGATGTTGCTGGTGGGGGCGGGGCTCTTTGCCTGGTATGCGGCCCATCCGCCGGAGGGAGCCATCGCGAGCACCTTGAATTTCGATGGTGATGGGAACCCGGTCGATGGCGACATCGTTTTCCCGGTCTGGATCCTCACCGAGCTTCCCCGGGGCTTGAAGGGCCTGATCCTTGGTGCGGTCTTTGCGGCGGCCATTTCCAGCCTGGACTCCATCCTAGCGGCGCTGAGCCAGACCACGGTTTCGCTGCTCCACAAGACCGATCACCACGAGGACGAGGGCGAGCAGGCCCATCGGCAGGGGTATCTGGTGAAGCAGTCCCGGATCTGGGTGATCGTCTGGGGAGTGGCCCTGACCCTCTTCACCCTCCTGATGCGCTACGCGAAGGAAGTGGCCGGAATCCCCATTCTGCCCCTAGCCTTTTGGATGACGAGCTACACGATGGGGCCCCTGCTGGGCATGTTTATCTGCGCCCTGCTCGGAAAGGGCAGCTTCCGGGGCTTGTTGATCGGCTCCATGCTGTCCTTTCTCACCGTCGTCTTCATGCGGCCGGATATTTGGATTCTGTTGCAGGCGGCGGGCATGCCGATCGATTGGCTGGCCAGCCTGCCCACTTTTACCGTGAAAGAGACCGCCGCGGGCAGTGAACTGGTCACGGTGATCGGCACGCATTGGGCGTGGCCCCTAACCACGTTCATCACGCTTGGATTTGGCCTCCTGATTCCGCGTCGCGAGTCGTCGAATCGTTGAATTCTTTGGTGAGGTTAAAGAGCGACCTTTCCGCTCTAACAATCCGCGATGCGTGGAACGCTTGTGGAATTGCAAAAAGCGAGACGGTGAAAATTCAGTGATAATTGTTTTTGAAACTTTGTATCGCTTCATCCTCTATCGTTGCTGTCATCGTTAGGGGGAATAACGAGAACAACCGCGGTGCAAGTCGCGGTCAGATCTGCCCCCGCGGGACCATTAATTCAATGAATCAGGAACAGATATCGCGGGGATCAGACGACAATGAGTAGAAACGAAGACGGTGGAAGACAGGTCGGAAGCGACGGGGGAAACAGCAAGGCGCTGGTCACGGGGTTGAAGTCGGAAGGGGAGGGGCCTGAGCGGGATGACTGGGGCAAAGTCACCGCCATTCTGAAGCGAACCGTCAGCGAAGACGCCTTTCAGCGCTGGTTCCGGGAGGCAACGCTGGAGCGCACCACCGAGAACACCGCATCGATCATTGTGCCCACCGAGACCCACGTCCTGTGGATCGAGGCCAACTACCTTCCCGAGCTCACCCAGGCGGTGGGACAGACACTGGGCACCTTTGGTCGGCCGCGGGTGATGGCTGGACCGACCGGCTTTGCCGGGGGCGACCGGGAAGGGGATGCGAACGGGCAGCTTCCGCTGCTCAATCCCGCCGAAGGACTGACCCATCCCGCGCTGAGCGAAGAGGAACTGGCGCACAGCCGTCGCATGAAGGCGATCGGACTCAATCAGCTTTATACCTTCGATCACTTCGTGGTGGGGGGGAACAACCAGTTCGCCCACGCGGCGTGCAAGGCTGTCGCTTCGGGAGCGAAGACCGCCTACAACCCATTGTTCATTCACGGCGACTCCGGACTCGGCAAGACGCACCTCATGCAGGCCATCGGTCAGGAGGTCCTCCGGGCCCAGCCCGATGCACGCGTTCTCTACCTGACCTGTGAGCGATTCACCAACGAGTTCATCGGCGCAGTGCAGAAGGGGGAGTTGGAAAAATTCCGCCGCCGTTATCGCCGGGCCGACGTGATGTTGGTGGACGATGTGCAGTTCCTCGTCGGCAAGGAAAAATCACAAGAAGAGTTCTTTCACACCTTCAACACCCTGCTGGACGGGCAAACGCAGCTCGTCCTGACCAGTGATCGTCCCGCCTCCGAGATCCAGACACTTGAGCCGCGGTTGGTGACCCGCTTTGAGTGTGGCCTGACCGTGGCGCTCCAACCGCCGCAACTCGAAACACGCATCGCCATTCTCCAGCGCAAGATGGATGAGTGGGAGGTGCGGATCCCCGACGAGTGGGTGCACTTCATCGCCTCGCGGATCCGCAGCAACGTGCGGCGTCTGGAGGGGGCTCTGGTCCGCGTGGCGACCTACAGCTCCCTCGGGCACGGAGAACTCTCCACCGAGCGCATTGAAGAGCTCTTGCGGGACATCCTGCGCGAGGAGGCGGCCGCCAAGGTCTCCATCGACACCATTCAGAAGATGGTGGCCGAATACTTCGACATCCGCCTGGCCGACATGACCAGCCGGCGCCGTCCCGCCAACATCGCCTTCCCGCGCCAGATCGCCATGTATCTGAGTCGCAAGCTGACCGGGGGCTCGCTGGTGGAAATTGGCGATGCTTTTGGTGGTCGGGATCACGGCACCGTCATTCATGCCTGTAAGAAGGTTGAGCAAGTGATGCAGACCGATGAACGAATCCGCCAGACGGTGGCCTCTTTGGGCGCACGATTGAACCGCTAGATAAACCACACGCTGGAGGGCGACCACCAGATCAGGTAGGGTTGCGGCCAAACCGGTGATCCCGGTGGTGTTGGGAATGGTTTGGATTTGTAAAGAATGCTTGCCAATCCGGGATCTGGCCGCAAAATCCGCGGCAACCCGCAATTGGGTGGTATTTCACATGAAGTTCAGGATTTCCAGGGATGCATTTTTGGACAGCTTGCAGCAGGTCCAGCATGTAGTTAGTACGCGCACGACGCTTCCCATTCTCTCCAATGTGCTGATTGAAGCGGCCGATGGAAAGCTGCGTCTGACCACCACCGACCTTGATGTGGGGGTGAGTGGGACAGTCGAGGCCGACATCAAGAAGGAGGGAGCCACCACGCTTCCCGTGAAACGGTTGGTGAGCATCATTCGCGAGCTGCCTGCCGCCGAGGTGGAAGTTTCCATCGACGGCAAGAACGTGGCCAGCATCACCTGTGGTCCCAGCTTCTTCAAGATCATCGGCCTCCCCGAAGGCGAGTTCCCCCCGTTGCCGGATTTCAAGGACGCCAAGGAATACAAGATTTCCCAGGACATGCTTCGTGAGAGCCTGCGGCGGACTTCCTACGCCATTTCGAACGACGAGACCCGCTATGTGCTCAATGGCATCTTCACCGCCTTCAAGGCCGGCAAGTTGACCTTTGTGGCCACCGATGGTCGACGTCTGGCGATGGTGGACAACGAACTCGAGTTTCCCGCAAGCCACGAAACCGACATCATCATTCCGACCAAGGCGGTGCAGGAGTTGCAGCGTCTGTTGAGTGACAGCGGCAACGCCCTGGTGCGGTTGAGCGACAGCCAGATTTCCATCGAGGTGGGCAGCAATCTGATCGTTTCCAAGTTGATCGAGGGCAACTACCCGAACTACCGCCAGGTCATCCCCGGCGAAACTCGGGAGCGCCTGACCATTGGTCGCGAGGCACTACTCGAAACCGTGCGCCGGGTCTCGCTCCTTTCCTCCGAAAAATCGAATTCGGTGAAGATCGTTCTGACCGAAGGGAACATGGACGTCACCGCGAATTCTCCGGACATCGGGGAAGCCAAGGAATCCATGCCCGTGAACTACAAGGGAGTGGACATGGCCATCGCCTTCAATCCCGAGTTTCTCATGGCCCCGTTGCGGAACCTCACCGATGACGAGGTCCAGTTGGATTTGATCGACGAGATGAGCCCCGGCGTGTTGCGGGCCGCCGGTTCGTTCCTCTACGTGCTGATGCCGATGCGGGTCACGTCCTGATCGGCCACGTCTGAAGGGCGCTTATTCGATCGCCCCGTTGTCGCGGAGGAAATTTCCGAGCAGGCGCATGCCGGCCTTCTGGCTTTTCTCCGGGTGGAACTGGGTGGCGATGATCGAGCCGCGTTGCACTGCTGCGGCAAAGCGGGGGCCGTATTCCGTTTCCGCGGCGATCAGACTGCGATCGGCCGGGACCGGATAGTAGGAGTGGACGAAGTAAAAGAAGGGAGCGGGGCCCAGGCCCTCCCACGGAATCGATTCCGGTTCGGCAAGCTCGGCGCTGTTCCAACCCATGTGGGGGACCTTGAGGGAGGTCTCCGGAAAGTGCTGCACGGTGCCCTTGAAGATCCCGAGTCCCGGTTGACCGGGCGATTCCTCGCTGGATTCAAAGAGGAGCTGGTAGCCGACACAGATGCCGAAGAAGGGACGGTCTGCGGAGAGCCATGCCTTGAGCGGGACAACGAGTTCGCGGGCCTCCAGCTTGCGCATGCAGTCGCCGAAGGCTCCCTGGCCCGGAAAGACGAGGAGGTCACAGTCGGCGAAGCCCTCCGGGGAGGCGAGCATGCGGGGGGACACGCCAAGCGATTCCAGAGCCTTCACGAGGCTGCGGATGTTGCCTCCGCCATAATCTACCACGCCAACCGTCATCAATTTGCCCTGAGGGAAGGTGTTAGAGGAGTTCCTTGGTGCTCGGGACACCAATGACCCGTGCGTCGGGTGTCACCGCGACACGAATGGCGCGGGCCAGAGCCTTGAAGACACTTTCCGCGATGTGGTGTCCGTCACGGCCATAGAACACTTCCACATGCAGGTTGGCCCGCAGGTTCGAACAAAGGGCCCGGCAGAATTCCTCGACCAGACTGAAGGGGAAATTCTGCGCGGACGGGGTGTCCTCCGAAGCGTGGAACTCCAACCAGGGACGGTTGCTCAGGTCCACCACGACGCGGCTCAGGGCCTCATCCATCGGAACGAAGGCGTGCCCGTAGCGGGTGATGCCGCGCTTGTCTCCCAGAGCCTCGCGGATGCACTCCCCGAGCACGATTCCGGTGTCCTCCACGGTGTGGTGAAAGTCCACCTGCACGTCACCATCAACCTTGATCTCGAGGTCGATGAGGGAGTGGCGGGAAAAGAGGGTGAGCATGTGATCGAAGAAGGGGATGCCTGTCTCGATCGTGGATGCTCCGGTGCCGTCGAGGTTCAACCTGAGGTTGACATCTGTCTCGGTCGTCTTGCGGGCTTGTCCCGCGGTGCGTGGGTTGGTCGACATGAGCTGGAATTCGCGGCAGGGGATTACTGCTTCTTCTTGCCGCCGGCAAAGACGGCGACGACGGCAATGACGAGAACAAGGCCCATCACCACGAAGAGGATGGTGGTCATTCCCACTCCGCCCTCCTCGTCCACCGCGGCAGGCTGGCTTGCCTCGCCGGAGTCTTCTGTGCCGGTTTGCTGGTCGGCGGCGGGGGCTGGCGTCACCACGGGCTCCTCCTCCTGCGGAATCTCTCCGGGCTCGGTCGATTCCGGAGCGGGCTCGGTCTCCGTCTCGGGCTCGTCCGAAGTGGTCGGGACGGGCGCGTCAGGCTCTTCCTTGGCCAGTTGGTCCTCAAGAGCGGTAATGTAGCGTTCCGGAACACCAAGGGTCTTGAGTTCCCCGAACAGCTTCTTCGCCTCCGCCTCGTCGCCTCCCGTGGCGGCAGTCCAGGCGTTCTTGTAGGTGGGGCCGACGGGTTTGATCGTGCTCGGATCAAAAGACTCCAAGCGCCGGCTCTCCGCATCGATGGCCCGGAGGGTGTCGGCCATCGGTTCCTTGTGATAGATCTCCAAGGTAGGCCAATCTGTGCCGGCCTCTTTCTCCCTTTTGATCAGGGCGGCATAGATCGCGTCCTTCTTTTGGATTTCCGCCAGTGCCGAATCACGCTGGTTGGCGGGAAGAGTGGCCAACTCCTTCTCGCGGTCCACGATCCGGTCGGGGACCTGCTTCAGGTCCGCGGCGACAGCGGGCCCATAAGCCTGGAGAACACGTTTCGAGAGCTCGATGCCCTTTTCGTAGTGTTCCGAACCCTTGAAGTCGGCGTTGAGAGTCTCCAACGAGCGCAGGGCCTGAACAAAGCGCCCCGCCTCGGCGGCAGCCAAGGCATCGTCGTAAGTCATCCGCGCATCCAACTCGTAGGCGTTGGAAGACCGATTGGCGGGGGAGATCCACTTGCCGTCGAGCTTCAATCCACCCTGCGCCACCACTTCGCGCTCCTTCTCGAGGGTCTCGATGATCTCAGTGGCCTTGGCCTTGTGTCTTGAATTCGGAAAAGCTCCAACGAAGGCCTTCGCCTGCTTGTTGATCATGCGGTCGTAGTCCGCCGCGGTGAGGCGATCCGGAGTGGGGACGAGGGCCGAAATGGCTTCGAAGGCTTCATCCGCCGGGGACGTCTTCACAATCGATTCGACGTCTGCCTTGGCAATGGGCCGCTCATCCTTGATGCCACACGGGCGTCGCACCAGAACGAGGTAGGAATCAACCTCCTCCTTGAGGACCTGTCCATCAAGCACCGTGCCATCCTTGAGAGTGATGGTGTCGGCACAAGCGAGGCCGCCCACGGCCAATGATATGAGGAAAACTAGGGGTTGAATACGGAATTTCATGATGCGTGGCGATTGGAATGAGAAGATTTTGCGACAGAATTCGGGGGCTTGACCATTGAAAACACGCTCATCGGGCACTCGGGACCAGAAGCCGTTCCAGATCTGCCGCAGTGGACGCTTTTCCTGCATCCTGTCCCCCGATCCGGACCGAGGCGCCCACCCCGCTGTCCTGCGGAATGAGGAAGGCGGAAGGGAGTCCGGGAGCGACGTGGAGGATGGTCACCGCGTCATACTGGTGGCCGAGCAGGAGGTGATGGAGTTCGTCAAAAGCAGGTGTGCCGGGCTCCCCGGTCAAATACACCACCGTGTCGGTGAGCGGCACGAGTGCGCTGACGAGAAAGTCGGTGTGAATCATCGGGACCCTCTCGGCCAGTGGCAGCAGGTGGGCGCGGAGATTGAGGGCGACCGCCCCGAGGGATTCGGAGCCACTCAGTTGCACAATCCGCTCGAGTGGGCCGTAGATGGTTCCCCAGGTGGATCCGCCGAAGATCATGGAGGTTGAGTAAATCGGCAGGACTGTGGTCCTCTCGCCGGCAGGGTTCTCCGCGAGCAGGCCGTTGTCGTCCCGGAGGACTTCCATGGCCTCCTCCATCAAGGACTGGGCGGCGGCCATGTGTTTGGGGTCGAGATCAATCCGATAGAGGGCGAAGAGCGCGACGAGCATCGTGCTGTAGTCCTCCCCGCGGGCGGCAACACTTCTCCGCCCCTCCGCTGCGGCGATGCGCAGGAGATGCCCATCCTCCGAAATGTGCCGGGTCAGGAGATGATTCACGACAGCTTGGGCACGGGTCGTGTAGGATGAATCGCCGGTGACCCCGGCCATTTCAGCGAGTGCCATCGAATACTGAGCATTGATCGACGTGATTCTGGTCTGCTCGGTGAAGACGGCGTTCGAGCGCTCCACCAGTTCCTTTCGGTGGGTGAGGAGTCGGAGGCAGGCCGCGTCGTAGAGCTTCGTCACTTCTTCGACGGATTGTCCCGTGGCGGAGGCGATCTGCGAGGGCGTCTTCTTCTCGCCGAGGGTGTTCTTCCGGAAGTAATCGCGGCGGGGATCCACCTCCATCGGGAGATTGCCCAGGCTGCTCAAGGCAAAGGCTTCACGGACGACCTCATACTCGGCCTCGGGCAGGAGTTCCTGCACCTTTTCCTGTGACCAAAAATAGGCGCGGTCGCCCACTTTGGAGCCCACAATGCCGGAGAAAGATCCGGTGCTGTTGTCGCCTTCCACGAACTGTTGCTCGACAAAATCGAGGCAGTCCTTGGCCAGTTTCAGCAGTTCGGGATTGCCCGTCAACTGCGAGTTCACAGCGAAGCTCCCGGCCAGCTGGGACTGCGAGCTGGAGGTCTTCATGAGTTGGGGGATCTCCCAACCGCTCGAACGCCGGGCTGCAAAAAATCCTCCGTCCAAGGGGTCGCGGATAGCGGATCGTTGAAGGGTGCTGGAGAGGCCGGTCACAAGAGTCCTCAACGACTCGACGACCTGGACATCCATGATCGGGGAGAGGCCGGTCTCCCCCGCGAATCGCAGGAGGGAGGCGGGGACCAGGCCTCCGCCGCCATCCATGCTCTTCGTGGTCGGGTCATAGAGAGAGGCCAGTTGACGGGCGGAGGATTTCACCACGGCGCGGAGGGCATCCAGATCGGAGAGTTCCGCCGGTTTCATCTTGTGGCGCCGCAACCGACCTTCGTTGTCCTGGGCGCTGTTGACGATGACGTAGCGGGCCGAATCCTTCCAGATCCTGCTCACCATGAGATCCGAGCCACCGAAGATCTCATCAAAGCCATCGACCCCGCGCTCATCCAGCGGCAGCCAGGCGACGGGATTTCCCTCGTGGGAGATCCAGGCGATCGCCGGGAAGGTGGTCGGCCTTTTGATTTCCCCGCAGAGAAGGCTCATATAAATGGCCACCTCCGGAAACGCATCCACGTCAGCCAGGACGCAGACGTATTTCTCGTTCAGGAGTTGGCTGAATTCGGTGCGGCGACGCAGATCGTCCAACAGGCGGATCGAGGACGGAAACCGGGCACTGACGAACACCGCGAACACCAGGCGCTGCTCGGCCTTAGGATCCTCGAACACGGTCGGAGACCACCCCTGCCAATGGATGAGGTCGGATGATCGGCTCCGGAGGAACTCGGTGGGTTCCTGTCGGAGCTGATTCCGATGCACGCGCTCCACGACTTGCGCTTCGGCCTCGAAGTAACTGTCGTCCACCGCGTTGTTGCCGACGGAATTTGATCGGTCGCATCCCACCACCGCCGCGCCAATGGCCGCAATGGCGAAGGCGACAATTGGACGAAAAAATTGGCGGGTCTGGAAAAGCATTCGTTTGGGTGTCAGGCAACCGTCGTTCGAAGTGTTCGCAGGATTTCCTGCCTTTGTCAAAGCCATCGGGCGGGAGGGTCTTCAGGAAGAAAAGGCTTTTGCTCCGAAAGCCCCCGGCTACAGTATGCCGACAAGGCTCCCACGGTGATCACGATAGCAGTTTCCAGCCAAAAAGGCGGGGTTGGCAAGACCACCGTGGCAATCAATTTGGCCCATGCCTTCGCAAGAAATGGGCGGCGAACCCTCTTGGTGGATGCTGATCCCCAGGGTTCGGTTGGGCTTTCCCTGACGAGGCAAAGTCGCCTGCTCTCCGGATTTTACGACATGATTGACGATCCGTCCCTGAGTCTGGACCAATTGATCGTTCCCACCCGCTTGGAAACGTTGAGCCTCATGGCGGCAGGACAGGCCAGCGCCTACGAGTTGGGGGGTGGATCGATGGGCGTTTCGCTCCATCGGGTGCGCGGGTTCTTGCGCGATGTCGCGGGTCGGGGCTTCGAAGTCTGCATCATTGATACGGCGGCCGGTCTATTTGGGGCCACTGCGGACGTGCTTTCCGCCGCGACTGCGGTGATCATTCCGCAGCAGGCGGAGCCTCTGGGCATTCGCTCGGTCCCCAAGATGCTTGAGGCCTTGGCGAGGATGCGGATCGTCAATCCCAAGCTCACCATTCTGGGCGTGGTCTTGACGATGATGCAGCGCGATCTGGCGGAAAGCAGGGAAACAGCCCAGGCCCTGCGCAACCTGCTTCCTTCTGAGTTGGTATTGCGCACCGTCATTCCGCGGGACGACTTGTTCATCCGCGCCAGCGCGAAAGGCCTGCCGGTGGGGGTGATGGAAAGTGGGGCAGGGGCCTTGACGGTGTTCGACAACCTTCGGGTGGAAATCGAGGCAAAACTGAGGAGGCCGGTCGCCGGTTGATCATGGACCCGATTGATTCATGGGTGGATGCCGCGGAAGTTCGACGCTTGGCAGAGAGCCTGGTGGCCTCAGCCCCCGGGCTGATGGAAACGCCCAAGTTGGCGTATGGAGCAGCGTTTGTCGGATTCGAGCGTGCCGTCGTGGAGCCCGAACCACCAGCGGCACCAACGCCGGCCGCGGTTCCGGTGCAACCGCCCCGGGTGGAGCAACCGGCCCGGGTGGAGCAGAACGCGCGGACGGCCCTGGCTGGAGCGCGTGAACTCGCCGAGCGGGGTGGCATCCTCGGAGCCCGTCAACTGGAGAGTCCGGCACCCGCACCTCAACAGGTACCGGTCGCCGTCGCCCCGGCGCCTCAGCCTGCGCCTGCACCCACCCCCGCGACCGTGCCAACACGCGCGGTCGCCGCTGCGGTGCCAGCGGAACCACTGCACACCCCGGAAGGTCTGTTCATGGACCGCCTGCGCGCCTATGGCCATTGGTTGCACCGGTCGATCGCGGCCAAGGCCTTCTTCGTTGCCGACCGGGAAGGGGAGCTTCTCATTGATGAAATCAACTCCCCGAAGCTGCTCCAAGTCGCCCGGACCCTGGCCCAAGCCTCCTGGGCCGCCAATCGCCAGGCCGGGAGCGGACCGGCGGTCGGCAGCCTCCATGTCAAGCTGGGGGCCGAAAGCGTCTTGGAAGTTCTGCCCGTCATGAGCCGGTATGGGCCCTTGATCCTTGGAATCATCGTCCCGAGTCTGCTTCCCGCCGCGACCGTCCAAGTGGTCGGAAGCAGCTTGGAGCGGGTGGTGGATGGGCCGCTGCAGCGTTCCTGAAGGCTTGTTTCGGCAAACTTTTCAATTTTCTTTTCTACTTTGTGGGCTAGGGTCCGGCCCGAGGCACGGAGCAATTCCGGGTCGCTCATTTCTCCCCGAAATCCTGAGAATGTCTGAAGACAACCAACCGTCCGGAAACGATCCGCAAAATCCACGTAAACCAGGCGAAGCGCCGGGTTCATTCAATTGGCGGGTGCTGATCCTTTTCTCGGTGGCCCTGGGCCTCCTGACCCTGGCCTATCTGAACATCGGCGGCGGGCCGAGGCTGGCGCTTTCCTACAGCGAGTTCGAGACGCTCATGCGTGAGAACAAGGTGGTTCTCAAGAATCCAAAGATGCCTTTGGAGATCGTCACCTCGGAGTCGTCCTTCAATGCCGAGATCGTCGGCTATTCCGTTTCCGAGCCACTCGCCATCAAGAAGGACGGGGCCCCGCGCGAGGTCCGGGTCCGGGTCAATCTGGACCTGAACCGAGCGGAGGTTGCGAATCTCGTCGGAGACGCGGCGCAGTACGTGGCGGCGGAGGACCTTCCGGTAGATTCGACCGGGGATGAGGAACTGACTCTTTCCGACCTTCGTGCGCTGGTGCGGGAGAACCGACTCGTTCTGGACGGCCCCAACAAGGTGCGTATCGCTCCGCTGCCGGAAGGCGGCAACGCGGTCATTGTGGCCTCGGCCTTCGATGTGCGGCCTGTGACTGAGGAAGAGTTGAAGGCGATGCCGAAGCCAACGCGCTTCCGGGTGCCGGTCAACACACAGGTGATGAGCCAGGAGCTCAACGCCCTCCACCACATGGGCATTCCCTACCGTCAGGACGCCAACCTTCTGAGAAGTCTCCTCGTCGGCTTCCTCCCGATTCTCATCCTCATCCTGCTCCTCTTCTTCCTCTTCCGCCATCAGATGAAATCAGCCGGTCGCGGGGCCATGAACTTTGGCAAGAGCAAGGCACGCCTCCTTTCCATGGACCGCAACAAGGTCACCTTCAAGGATGTCGCCGGCATCCAGGAGGCGAAGGAGGAACTCTGGGAGATCGTGGAGTTCCTGCGCGACCCCCGGAAATTCCAGAAACTCGGCGGAAGCATTCCGAAGGGCGTGCTCATGGTCGGCGCGCCAGGCACCGGCAAGACCCTTTTGGCCCGGGCCATCTCCGGAGAAGCCGACGTCCCGTTTTTCTCGATCAGCGGTTCTGATTTCGTGGAAATGTTCGTGGGGGTCGGCGCAAGCCGGGTCCGCGACATGTTCGAGCAGGGGAAAAAACAGGCACCCTGTCTGATCTTTATCGATGAGATTGACGCCGTCGGTCGCCACCGTGGCCACGGCATGGGTGGCGGTCACGATGAGCGGGAGCAGACTCTCAACGCCCTTCTCGTCGAGATGGACGGATTCGACACGCAGGAGGGCGTCATCATCATCGCCGCCACCAACCGTCCCGACGTGCTCGATCCCGCGCTTCTGCGACCCGGACGTTTCGACCGCCAGGTCACCGTCTCGCTTCCCGACGTGAAAGGCCGCGAGGAGATCCTGAAGGTCCACGTCAAGAAGATCAAACTGGCCGCCGGCACCAATCTCGGTGTCATTGCCCGCGGCACGCCCGGCTTCTCGGGCGCGGAACTGGCCAACCTCATCAACGAGGCCGCCTTGCTTGCCGCGCGGAAAGGCCTGAAGGCCGTCTCCCTTCCCGAATTAGAGGAGGCCCGCGACAAAGTGCGCTGGGGCCGGGAACGCCGCAGTCTCGCCCTGAGCGAAAAGGAAAAGGAGAACACCGCCTACCACGAGGCCGGCCACGCCATCCTCAACGTCATTCTCAAACACACCGACCCGCTTCACAAGGTGACCATCATCCCGCGGGGCCCTTCTCTGGGATCAACCATGTTCCTACCGGAGGAGGACAGGTTCACCTACCGCAAAAACGAATTGCTCGACCAGTTGATCGTCGCCATGGGCGGACGGGTTGCGGAGGAGATTGTGTTTGGGGATGTCACCAATGGCGCGGTCGGTGACATCCGCATGGCCACCAACATCGCCCGCCGCATGGTGTGCGAGTGGGGCATGAGCGAACAGTTGGGAATGATCGAATACGGGGAGACCCGCGACGAGGTCTTTCTGGCCCGCGACATGGGCCAGGGGAAAAGCTACTCGGAGGAAACGGCCCAGAAGATCGATGGGGAGATCAAGCATTTCATCGACACTGCCTATCAGTCCGCCAAGCAATCGCTCCTCGAACACCGCGACAAACTCGACGCGATCGCCAAGGCCCTGCTGGAATATGAGACCCTTGATGGCAATCACATCAAGCAGATCATGGAGACCGGCGAGATGCAGGATCCTCCCCAAACGCCCAAGCCGCCCGAATACCACGCCACCCCCAGCGAAAAGCCAAAGCCCCGCAAGGATGGCGGTGAAGAAGAGGACGACGACGGGCCGATCGGTGAGGTGGTCGGCGCTCCGGCCTGATCAGGGCTCCGTGGCCTTCTTGCCATGGGGGCGTGAACCGCAGTGAGCAGGGTCATGCGCCAAGCACGAGAGCGAATGCAATAGGATCGGAAGGTTAAAACCTTGGCCCGTCGCCTTGAGAAGAAGATCGCTGAGTCATGAAGCGCGATGTTGAAAAGATTTGCCCCCTTTCCTGCGCGCAAAGTAAAATCAAGGGAGGGGCGCGATACAGTAGTTCACTACAATCGCAATCCGCGGCGAGCGGGAAGGGGAGCAGATAGGGGTCAGTCGACGTTTTACGTCTTATCGTAACAGTTTAGCTGTGCCGCTCCAAATTGATGTCGTTGGATTTCACCAAACTGACATCCGGTGATTTTGGCCGGATTTCCACGGTGATATCGAGTTTTGGTGCCATTGGGATCGTACGGAAAGAGCGGGATTACGACGGGACGGGAAGTTTCGTGACTGACCGACGTGTGCTGGTGGGGTTTTGAGAGGGATGGGCAGAGGCTCTTGCGATCGACGTGGGATGGGTGCGGTATGACGCGGAAGAGCGTGCCCGACCAACTGCGGTCGAACACACTCTCGTGTTGCGGCCAACTCAGTCGCCTCTGGTTTTGGCTATTCCTCGGGAGTGTGCTCCCCACCATTCTTGGCCGCCGCTTACTCCCGGACCCGTTCCACGGCACCGCCGAGTTGGAGAATCTTCTCGTCGATATGCTCGTAACCGCGGTCGATGTGGTAAACGCGAAGAATCTCGGTTTTGCCCCGGGCCCGGAGCCCGGCAAGGACCAGGGCCGCCGAAGCACGGAGGTCGGAGGCCATGACGGGGGCTCCGGAGAGGCTTTCCACCCCGCTCACGATGGCGGAACCGTTGTCCACCCGGATGTCGGCTCCCATCCGTTTCAACTCGGCACACTGCATGAAGCGCTGCGGGAAAATCGTGTCCTCAATGACCGAGATCCCCGGGGTGGTCGCAAACATGGCCGTGAACTGGGCCTGCATGTCGGTCGGGAAGCCCGGGAAGGGGGCCGTGGTGATGTTGCAACCCTTAGGGGCTTCGCCGGGCCGGACCGTGACGCGATCACCGGCCTCATTGAACTCCACGAGATGCCCGGATTCGAGCAGGACCCTGGTCGTCGCGGCAAGATGGTCGCGGTTCACCCGGTTGAGGGTCACTCCATCTCCCGCCATCGCCCCGGCCACCATGAAGGTCCCCGCTTCGATGCGGTCGGGAATGACGGTGTAGTCCACTCCCTTGAGCGAACCGACTCCATCGATGGTGATGCGTCGCGTCCCGGCGCCCTCGATCTTCGCGCCCATCTGAATGAGAAAGTCGGCCAGATCGACCACCTCGGGCTCGCAGGCGGCCGACTCGATGATGGTGCGGCCTTCGGAGAGGACGGCCGCCATCATGAGATTGTCGGTGCCGAGGACGGTGGGGCCGTGCTTGCCGCAGAGATCGATCTCGCAGCCTTTCAAGCCATTGGGTGCCGAGAAGTGCATGTTGCCGCCTTCCACGTCGATGTCCGCACCAAGCCCCTTCAAGCCCTTGAGATGCAGGTCAACGGGGCGGTCGCCAATGACGCAGCCCCCGGGGAGGGAGACGCAGGCTTGGCCGAGACGGGCGAGCAGGGGACCCATCACGCAGATGGAGGCCCGCATCCGCCGCACGAGGTCGTAGGGCGCGTCGGGCACGATATTGGCGGCATGAATGCGGACCGTGCCGCTGGATCGCTCCACATCCGCGCCGAGGGCCCGCAGGATCTGCAGCATGTAGTTCGTGTCCGACACATCGGGGACGCGGCGGATGATGCACGGTTGATCGGTCAGCAGGGCGGCGGCGAGGATCGGCAGGGAGGCGTTCTTCGAGCCGGAGATGTTGATGGTGCCCTTGAGGATGCTGTTGCCGTGTACGATGAGTTTGTCCATGAAAGTCGGGTCAGTGGGAAGCTGGGGGTCGGCAGAAGGCGAAGCGGACGATCCCGGACAGGTCCGGCAGGAGTTCGCACTCGGTGAGGCCTGCCGCGCGGGTGAGTTCGGAAAGAGCGGAGGCTTGGTCGATTCCGAATTCAAGGGCAAGCAATCCGTTTCGCTCCAAGCGCCTCGCCGCTTCGGGAAGGAAGCGACGATAGGCGTCCAATCCGTCTATTCCGGAGAATAGAGCCAGGTCGGGATCGTGTCCGACCTCCCGGGAAAGTCCGTCGCGGTCGCTCGCGGGGACGTAGGGGAGGTTCGCGACGATCAGGTCGAAGTGGCCCTCGACCTTCGCGAAGAGATCGGTCTCCACCACAGTGGGGTTCAATTCGTGCCGGGCGGCGTTTTCGCGAGCCAGGCCCAAGGCCTCCGGGCAGAGGTCGGCGAGAACAAGCTCCCGGCAGGCCTCGCCGAGTTCCGCCGCGATGCTAAGTCCCAACACGCCGCTGCCCGTGCCCATGTCGAGGATCCGGGCGGGGCGGGGGAACTCACGCTTCAGGACCGCCTCGGCAAGTTCCTCGGTTTCCGGCCGGGGGATCAGAGCGCGGCCATCGCAGAGAAACTCGCGCCGCAGAAACTCTACTGTGCCGAGGAGGTGCTGCAAGGGCACGCCCTCGCCACGCTTCTTGAGGAGATCCCTCAAGGGAGCCAGTTCGCCTTCCTCCATGGGACGGTCGAACTGTTGATAGAGCTGGATGCGGGAGAGACCGAGCAGGAACCCCATGAGCCACTGCATGTTGCTCCTCGCATCCTCCACGCCGCGCTTTTCCAGGTATTGCGTCCCTGATTCCATGCAATCGAGCACTGTTTTCATGCGCCTCAGGTGCTCAGGCCGGAGTCCGCGAGGCGTTGCTCCATTTCGGCCTTCTGCAGTTGTTCGGTGAACTCGCCGATGGCTCCAGCCAGGATGCCCTCGATGTTGTGCGAGGTGTAGTTGATGCGGTGATCGCTCACCCGTGATTGGGGGAAATTGTAGGTGCGGATCTTCTCGGAGCGATCGCCGGAGCCGATCAGGGCGCGGCGTTGTGCGGAGTATTTTTCGTTCTCCTCGCGTTGTTTCGCCTCGAAGAGCTTGGCCCGCAAAATTTCCAGGGCCTTTTCCTTGTTCTGTCCCTGGCTGCGGCCGTCCTGACACTTGACCTGGATGCCGCTGGGCAGGTGGGTGATCTGCACGGCGGAGTCGGTCGTGTTGACGTGCTGTCCACCGGGGCCTCCGGAACGGGTGGCCTGAATGTGCAAGTCTTCGGGACGCAACTCGATGTCCACCTCCTCCGCCTCGGGCAACACCGCCACCGTCACCGTGGAAGTATGGATGCGCCCCTGGGTTTCGGTGGCCGGCACGCGCTGCACCCGATGCACGCCGCTCTCATACTTCATGTTGCGAAACACTTCCTCGCCCGTCACCTTCAGGACCACCTCCTTGAATCCACCCACCTCGGAGGGACTGCTCTCGAGATGCTCGCACTTCCAGCCGCGTTCCTCGGCGTAGCGCTGATACATCCGCATCAACTCTCCCGCGAAGAGGGAGGCTTCATCGCCGCCGGCCCCGGCCCGGATCTCGATCAAGGCATCACGCTCCTCGGTGGCATCGCGGGGCAGAAGCGCATACTGCACCTCCTGTCCCAACTCCTCGCAGCGGGCCTCGAGGGCGGGGAGCTCCTCGGCGGCCATCTCGGCGATTTCGGGATCCGCATCCTTCGCCAGTTCCCGGTTCTCCTCCAAGTTCCGGGAGGTTGTCTGGTAGTCGTCCCAAAGTTCCAGAAGTTTTTGGAGGCCCCGGTGTTCCCTCATCAGAACGGAGGCCGCCTTGGCGTCATTGAAAAAATCCGGGGCCGCGATCAAAGACTCCAGTTCGGCGAGGCGAGCCCGCCGCTGATCGATGAGCGGTCCATAATCCATGGGGCGGAACCGTCTCGGGAACCCCCCCCGTAGTCAAGAAGCGAGGCTCTTTAATAGGCGGAGATTCGGGGTTGAATTTCCCAGGAAAGTAGCCTACCTCATCCGCGCCTCACGGCAACAGCCCCGTAGTGTAATGGTAACACTCCTGATTTTGATTCAGTCATTCTAGGTTCGAGTCCTGGCGGGGCTACCACTTTCTTCCTCTTTCAGGAGGGTTTAGGGTCCGGGAAGGCATTTTACCCGGACTACTCCGCCCCCCTTGTCGGGCTGCGTGACCTGATCAAGAGCGACCAGGAGCCGTCCGGAGTCGAGTTCCCAGTGATGGGCCTGCAGGAGGGCCGAGGTCACGAACTCCTTGGCGGCCTGCACCGCATCCGGGAGGGGCCATCCCTTGGCCAGGCCGGCCGTGATGGCGGCTGAAATGGTGCACCCGGTGCCGTGGGAGCTGGGGACATCGATCCAGTCCCTCTGGTAAGTGTGGAGCGCTCCGTCATGCCAGAGCACATCCGTGGCGCGTCCCGCCTTCGAATCGTGCCCACCGGTCAGGAGGACCGAGCACGAGAACCTGTTCGCCAAGGCCTCAACCTGGGCTGCCGCTTCAAGATCCGTGGCGGCGGGCATCAAGGCGGTGAGCTCAGGCAGGTTCGGCGTGATCAGGGTGGCCAGCGGAAGGAGGCGCTCGACCAGCGCTTCGACCGCATCCGCCGTGAGCAAGGCGGTCCCACTGGTCGCGATCATCACCGGATCCACCACCAGCGGAATGCCTCGTCCCTCCAAGAGGTCCGCCACCGCCACGACATGGGCCTTGGAGTAGAGCATTCCGGTTTTCACCGCGGCCACGGGGTAGGTGTTCAGCAGGAGGGAGAGCTGTTTCTGAAGGACGGCGGTGGGGAGTTCGTGCAGATCGGCCACTTCAAACGGCGTCTCCGCCACCACGGCCGTGACCACCGTTAACCCATGCACCCCCAGCGCGCCGAAGGTTTTGAGATCGGCCTGCAGGCCCGCCCCCGCACAGCTGTCGGAGCCGGCGATGGTGAGGGCAACGGGTGGAGGACCGGGCATGGGGTCAAGATAGACGCTGTCCGACGACACGCAAGAAGACGGTTCTTGGCAAAAGTGTGGCCGGAGCCCTACCGTGGTGGCGTGCCAAAGGAGTTTGAGGAGTTGGAGGGATTGCATGTCGATGTGGACGACGTGATGTATATGCCCAGCCTCGATGCCCCCAGCGACCGACCGCACCCCTTCGTGTATTTCATCAACATCCGCAACGACTCCAAGGAACGGGTTTCGATCCTCGGAAGAAAGTGGTTGGTGCGGGAGGACGGCTATCCGGAGCTCGTCGTGGTGGAAGGGGACGGGGTGGTCGGCCAGTTTCCGGAAATCGCCCCGGGGGGAGTCTTTTCCTACAACAGCTACCACGTCACCCGCGGTCCGGGGACGGCGGAGGGGTCCTTTTTCGGAGAGACTGAATCCGGGCGCCGGGTCTTCACGCGCATCCCCACCTTCAAGCTGACCCTGCCGACGGAATCCTGAGCGGGAGCAGTTCCTTCTCGTTGACGAAGTGGGTCATCGGGACGTCGTGTGCTTCGCGGGGCAGGGACGGAAACCATTGCAGGGCAAAACCCACCCCGATGCGGGGAACTTCGGGCCGGAGGTGTTCGAGAACCCGATCGTAAAATCCCTCGCCGCGGCCCAGGCGGGTTCCATCGGCCGCGAAGGCGAGGCCCGGGCAGAGCACAACGTCAATGTCCTCGGGACGCACCGGGGGATGGATCTGTGGATCCGGTTCCTGAATGCCGAACTGGCCGCTGCGCAAGGTGCGTGGATCGCCGACCAAATGGAAGGAGAGTTGATTTCCGGGAAGGACGAGGGGATAGAGGAATTCCCGATCGGAGCGGAGTTGGTGCAGGGCCCGCAGGTCCGGTTCTCCGGGCAGGGCCGCGAACATGGCGACCCGGGTGACCTCCGGATGTTGCTCCAACCAGGCGGACAGAAAGGCCGAGATCCCGCCCGAGCAGACCGCGGCATGGGCCGGATCCAGCTCCGACAGCAGGCGCCGGGCCTCTTGTCGCTGGTCCTCCTTGCCGGTCGATCTGGATGGAATTGCCACTTGCGAATGCCTCTCTGGAGGGGACAATACCCCTGACGATGCGCATCCGGCAAGTGACACTCACACTCCTATTTGCCTGCCTCGGCAGTGCTCTGGCCCCGGCCCAGGAAGAGGAAGCCAAGGCCTTCGAGTTCGTGCCGCTGGTGGTGGAACGCTCCCTCTTTAGCGATCAGGTCAAAATGATGACCAAGGAACGCGACGAATATGCCACCAACCTCGCGATTTTCGCCGGGAACTTCGTGATCGAGAGAAAGGCGAGCGCCTTGTCCCTGGAGACTGCCAGGCGCATGCTGGCCGTCGCACTGCACCTCTCTCCCCGCAATCGCAACGCTCTCGTCATTGGATTCCAGCTGAAAAAGGGGATCCTTCCAGAGGGGCACAAGGCAGACTACAGCCCTGCCGTGCTTTCCCGCCTGCTCCTCTCCCGAGGACGCCTGCTCTCGCAGGAAGAGGCGGAAGACGGGAAACTATTGGCGCGCTGCTTCGTGGAAATCGCGGCCATCATCGATCCGCGGAACGAGGATGCCGTCTTCGAATTCGAGATTCAACGACTCGATCACGGCGATGTGGATTGGGAGGCGCTTTACGACGTGCGCAAGAAGGAGGACGAGTAAACGGCTCCGGACTTCACTCCTCGAGAAAGCGCTCGAGCAGTTCACGCAGGGTCGTCCGAGCCCGGAAGAGCTGGCTCTTCACCGCGGAAACGGTGAGTTCGAGAACCTCGGCGATTTCCTCGTAGGGCATTTGCTCATACCGTCGCAGGACCACCGCGAGGCGTTGCTTTTCCGGAAGGGAGGCGATGGCCGCATCGACCGCGCTTCGCAGTTCCCCCTGGAGCATCTGCACGTCCGGCTGCCCCTCCTCCGGTTCGGCCAACTGCTTGTGCCAGTCGTCCTCCTGCTCGTCGAGGGAGTGGGTCTTTCGCCGCTGGCGTTTCCGCGTCTCGTTAAAAACCAAATTACGGGTGATTGTGAAGAGGTAGGTGGTGAACTTGGCAGTCGGCGTGTAACGGGCCGCGCTTTTCCATAGGCGGATGAACACCTGTTGGGAAATGTCCTCCGCCTCGCTCGCATTGCCCAGCATCTTGGCCACGGTCCCCACCACGGCCTGCTGATGCCGCTCCACCAGTTCCTGAAAAGCCGCCTGATCACCCTTGCCCGCCCGGAACATCAGCGCCACATCGATGGCATTCGGATCGCTCCGATCTTCAGGGGTGGGTTGGGTCATAGCGCTGGCCGCGAGTGCTCCCATAGGAATACGGTAGAGCGAACCCCGGAACAACCGGGAAGTTGCGGGCAGCCCGTGCCTTTGGGTGCCAAACCAGGAGTTTGAAGCCCTCGAAACGGGGCAGTTTTTCTTCTGTGGATAAGTTTGCGAAATTGAGAAGAAGAGGGTCGGGGCAGCTCCCAAAACGAAACGCGGAGAGCGGTCCATTCCGCGTACCCGTCTAAGTGTTCGGCTCCTCCCGCAGAGCCATGGCGGGTCGCAAAGGCGAGGAATCGAATGTGGATATTCCCACGAGGACTGGGAGAACTCGTTGTTTAAAACAACTCTAATGATCAGAACATCAGATGGTTATGATTTCATGATCCGCAGGGGGCACAGTTGTTCCGAATCTATTCCCAGACCGGAGCCTTCGTTCCCTCCCCGCCGTCCGGGAGCAGGCCAGCCCGGGGACGGCGGCAAGTGCACCAAATCACTGCACGAGCCAATCATTCGACAAAAAGCCCTGTGAACAATCTGGGAACAAAGCTGTTCCGGCCTGAAAAGCCGGGGGTTTGAAAGGGTGTGGCCCGCGCCCACCTCAGCCCTTGATCTCAAGAAGCATTTGGGCGTTGTTGGGGAATTTTTTCAGGAAGTAAAGAAGCCGCTCCATCGCCTCCACCGAGCGGTGACCGGACAGGCCCCGACGGATCAGGTAGATCTTCTGCAGGGTGTGTTCGGGCAACAGCAGTTCCTCCCGCCTGGTCCCCGATTTGAAAATCTCCACGGCGGGGAAAATGAAGTTCTCGGCGATCTTGCGGTCGAGGACCAACTCCATGTTGCCGGTGCCCTTGAATTCCTGGAAAATCGCCTCGTCCGCCTTCGAGTTCGTCTGGATCAGGGCGGTGCCCACGATGGTCAGCGATCCCGCCTCCTTGGTCTTGCGGGCTGCGGCAAAGAGCCGACGGGGCATTTCCAGCGCTCCGGCGACAATACCACCGGACTGGAACCCGCGTCCTCCGCCGCCACCCATGGCGGTGTTGTAGGCACGAGCCAGACGAGTGATGGAATCCATGAGGATGAACACGTCTTGGCCGGCTTCCACGAGACGCTTGGCGCGTTCAATACAAAGCTCCGCGAGGCGACAGTGGTTCTTGGCGGGCATGTCGTTGGAACTCGCGTAAATCTCCGCGTCGGGAAGTTGGCGCCGGAATTCCGTGACCTCCTCGGGCCGCTCATCGACCAGGAGGACGATCAATTTGAGGGTCTCCTCGTGGCGCTCCCGCACCGCTTCGGCGAGGTGCAGGAGGAAGGTGGTTTTCCCGGAGCGGGGAGGGGAGACAATGAGGCCGCGCTGACCGCGACCGATGGGGGCCATGATGTCGACCACCCGGGTGGTGTAGCGGTCCGAAACCGTCTCGAAAGGAATCCGCTTGGTGGGATTGGTCGCCTTCAACTCCTCGAAGGCCGGAAGCCTCCGGGCTTCGGCCGGGTCCATGTCATTGACACTGGTGATCTCCACCAGCTGGGCCCCCCGGGATCCTTCCCGGGCGATGCCCTTGATCCAGGTGCCCACCCGCAAGTGGTGCTTGCGAAGGATGTCGGGCGGCACAAAAACGTCCTCCCGGGATTGGTCGAAATCCTTTTCGGGACGGCGGAGAAACCCGAAGCCTTTTGGGGCGATCTCCAGCAATCCATCCACGGCCACCGGATCTCCGGTCAACTCGGCCGGCCTGCTTTCGCGCATTTCGTCGCCCTCGCGATCCCGGTTTCCGCGCCGATCATTGTTGTTGCTGTTGTTGCTGTTGTTGCTGTTGCTCCGACCCTGGCCACGGACTCGTCCGCGCACCGCGTTGTTGCCTTGACGTCGTCTTCCCCGGCGACCTCCATTGCCGTCCCGTCGACCATCATTGCGCTGGCCGTCATTACGCTGGCTGTCATCCCGTCGACCGTCATTTCGTTGGTCGTCATTGCGTTGGCCGTCATTACGCTGACTGTCATCTCGGCGGCTGTCATTGCGTTGGCCGTCATTGCGTTGGCTGTCATTACGCTGGCCGTCATTGCGTTGGCCGTCGTCCCGACGCCCACTGTCTTCCCTCCGGCCATCGTTGCGCCGCCCTTCATTGCGATCACGTCGTCCATCGTTGTCGCGATCCTGCCGCCCATCGCGGCGGTCATTCCTTCCGCCGTCCCGTTGATCACGGCGCTCCCGTTGCTCGCCCTGACCGCTCCGTTGACTGGTTTCCTGATTTGGAACCCGCTCGCCGCGCTCTCGAGGAGCGTCCTGACGGGCTTCAGCGGGGGCAGGGGGAGGGGACTTCGGAGGAGCATCCGCCGGCGGAGTTGCGGGCTTTGGCGATGCCTTCGTTTCGGCACTGGGGGTCTTGTCCTCTTTCTTGGCGGCCTTCTGTGGTGCGACCTTTTTCGCCGGAACCTTTGTGGCTGCGGCCTTTTTCGTGACGGTCTTCTTGGCAGCCACCTTTTTCGTGGCTGTCTTCTTGGCCGTCTTGGCGGGGGCCTTCTTCTTGGGAGCCTTGGAGGCCTCGGATTTGGAGTCTTGGGGCATGTCTAAAATTGATGGTTGATCGATCTGAGAGGAGGAAACACAAGGGCGGTCCGGGGCGAAATCAGCGCGTTTCAACGTGTGCTTGTTTCGACCATGTTCAGGGGGCCGGCCAGGGGGTTCGGGGGCAACTCTCGGGATATACTGCGGGCGGAAAGTTGGGGGTGGAGGATCCACCACGGTCCGCAGGCACACACCTTTCCCGGTCGGGAGGAGCCTCTTCTTCTGAATATACCGAATTCAGTGAGGCGCTTGGCGAACCTGACGGTGGATCGAAAAATCACAACCACCGCAACTTCCAGACATGCCAATGATGCGGGATCGACCGGATTTGGCAATCTTTTTCTCCGTCCCCCGGCAGCGGCGGGGAGGAGCGGCCCGGGAAGAGATTGCCACGAATCCGGGCCTGCCATTGACCTCGTCCGAATCCCGCGCTAAAGCCAGCGCCTCATGAAGGATCCCATCACCGTCTCCGTGACCGGGGCAGCCGGCCAGATCGGCTACGCTCTCCTCTTCCGCATCGCCTCGGGTGCCGTCTTCGGCCCGGACCAACCGGTCAATCTCCGCCTTATCGAAATCGAACCCGCCATGAGTGCGCTGGAAGGCACGGTCATGGAACTCGACGACTGCGCCTTTCCCCTGCTGCAGAGCGTCACCCCCACCGCAGATCTTGAGGAGGGATTCAAAGGCACCAATTGGGCGCTGTTGGTTGGTTCCGTTCCCCGCAAGGCCGGAATGGAACGGGCCGACCTTCTCGGCATCAACGGCAAGATTTTCACCGGCCAGGGACAGGCCATCGCCCGGAGTGCGGCCAGCGACGTCCGCGTCCTCGTGGTGGGAAACCCCTGCAACACAAATGCCCTCATCGCCATGAACAACGCGGACGGTGTTCCCAACGACCGCTTCTTCGCCATGACCCGTCTCGACGAAAATCGCGCCAAGGGCCAGCTCGCCGCGAAAGCCGGAGTGCACTCCAGCGCGGTGACGAATCTTTGCATCTGGGGCAACCATTCCTCGACCCAATACCCCGATTTCGTGCACGCCAGGATCAACGGCAAGCCGGTCCCCGAAGTCATCACGGACACCGCGTGGTTGGAAACCGAGTTCATTCCCGTCGTCCAGCAGCGCGGCGCGGCGATCATCAAGGCGCGCGGGGCCTCTTCCGCCGCCTCCGCCGCCAACGCCGCCATCGACACGGTGCGCAGCCTGATCACTCCGACCCCCGCCGGCGACTGGCACAGCGTCGCCATTTGCTCGGAAGGGCAGTATGGCATCGATGCCGGATTGATCGCTTCCATGCCGATCACCACCGCCGCCGACGGCTCTTGGTCGGTGGTCGAGGGCGTTGAGATCGACGCCTTTTCCCGGGAGCGCATCGATGCTTCCACCCAGGAACTGAACGAGGAGCGTGAGGCCGTGAAAGACCTCATTCCCGGCTAAGGGACGTGTCCGCCGCGCCACTAGAGATTGCTGGAAGGCAATTCGATTCCCGCCTCCTGATGGGGACCGGCAAGTTCGGCTCGATGGACTTGATGCGCGATGCCCTGGCGTCCTCCGGCACCGAGATCGTCACCGTGGCCCTGCGCCGGGCCGACCTCAGCGGCGAAAATGATCCCTACGCCAACATCCTTGAGTTCATCAATGCGGAGCGCTACCTGCTTCTTGCCAACACCAGCGGGGCGAGGACTGCGGACGAAGCGGTGCGCCTGGCTCGCCTGGCGGTGGCCGCCGGCCTGCCCAAGTGGATCAAGCTGGAGATCCATCCCGATCCAAATTACCTGCTTCCCGACCCGATCGAGACTCTCGCGGCGGCCGAAATTCTGGTCAAAGAGGGATTCACGGTCCTTCCGTATATAAACGCGGATCCCGTTCTCGCCAAGCGACTCGAGGATGTCGGCACCGCAACGGTGATGCCCCTCGGGTCGCCCATCGGTTCCAACCGTGGTCTTTCCACGAGAGACCAACTCCGCATCATCATCGAACAGGCGAATATTCCCGTGATCATCGATGCGGGGATCGGCGCGCCCAGTCATGCCGCCGAAGCCATGGAAATGGGGGCGGACGCCGTCCTTGTGAATACAGCAATCGCCGTGGCCGGGGACCCGGTGGCTATGGCCAATGCCTTTCGCGCCGCCGTGCAGGCAGGCCGTCAAGCCTTCGAAGCAGGCCTCCCGATCGCCATTGATCACGCCGAGGCGACCAGTCCGCTCACCGGGTTTCTCAAGAACTCCTGAACCACCCGAACTTCCCCTTGCATCGATGGGTCCGGATCCTCTTAGTTCGGGGTGGTGAACGAGGAATCCTGGACGCTACAACGCTGCGAGATGGTGCGCACCCAACTGCAGTCACGTGGCATTTGTGATCCGCGGGTCCTCACTGCGATGGGTGCGGTCCCGCGCCACGAGTTCGTCCCCGCCGATCTGCAGGAGCACGCCTACGCGGACGGAGCGCTGGCCATTGGCCACGGGCAAACCATCTCCCAGCCCTACATCGTGGCACGAATGGCCGAACTCGCCCGTCTTAACGGTGGGGAGCGGGTTCTGGAGATCGGCGCGGGTTGTGGCTACGCATCGGCCGTGCTGTCCCTTCTCGCGGGAAGGGTCTGCGCTCTCGAGTTGGAGGAATCGCTCTCCCTGGCCGCCCGCCTGCGTCTGATGCACCTTGGCTACACGAACCTAGACCTCCGCCAAGGCGATGGGTGGAGCCCCTGGCCGGGGGGAGGTGTGTTCGAGGCCATTTTCTGCGCCTGCGCCCCGGAGACCCTGCCCGCGATTCTTGTGGGACAGTTGGCGGAAGGCGGACGCCTGATCATCCCCATCGGCCCACGGAACGCACCGCAAACCCTTCTCTGCCTGAGGAAGGAACCGGACGGCAAACTGGTGGAGGAGGCCGCCGATCCGGTCCGTTTTGTGCCCATGCGTTGATCTCGTTCCTTGTGTTGCCCGACCCTCGTCCTATTCTCGCCGCAACCTCTCCGAATGACTCCGCTTCTCCGCAAAATTCTCGGGATGAACTGGGTGCTTGTGCTCACCATGTACGGGCTCTTGGTGTTCGGTGTCATCGCCATCGAGAGCGCCGCCCGGCACATCCCCGTGGACGGCGTCACCCCGGATGGCTGGGGTGCCTACTGGGCGGCCAAGCAGAAAACGTGGATCATTATCGGCAGCGTGGTCTATTTCGCCACGGCCCTCTTCGACTACCGTTGGGTGAAGTGGTTGGGCATCCCCATGTACGGGGTGGGCATCGCCCTCCTCGTCTATCTGATGGCGATGGACAACGAGGTGCACCAGATCGAACTGGGCCCCATCAGCTTCCAGCCAACCCAGATCGTCATCGCGGCGGGCATCATCATGATCGGGCTCTGCCTGGAAGTCCTGCCCCGCTGGCATCGCTTCTTTGGACAACCCTTCGTGAAACTCGCCATCATTGGTGCCTTGTGCGGCGTGCCTTTCCTGCTGGTCGTCAAGAACAACGACATGGGATCCGCCATCGTCTGGTTGCCCGTGTCCCTCGTCGCCATCCTCGTGGGCGGCATTCCATTTCGCCACATCCTCTTTCTCGGCCTGATCGGTTTCGGCATCGTGCCGATCATGTATTTCCTCGCCCTTCCCCTCGTCTCCGAACGGGGCACGGAACGGGTGGAACAGTACTTGGAAATCCTCGACAAGGGGGAGGTGGAACTCAACGACCTCAACTGGGCTCCCTACTACGTCTCCATGGCGGTCGGCAAGGCGGGGTGGAAGGGTGCGGGCTGGAACGCGCAGGCCGAACGCGGGTCCCTCCACGCAAAAAAATACATCCCGTGGACCACCGCCCACAACGACTACATCTTCGCAGTCATCGCCGAGGAACAGGGCTTCCGCGGAAGCCTCCTGCTGATCACCGCCTTCTCGCTCCTCCTCATCCAATGCCTCTTCATCGCCTTCTACAGTTGCGATTTTTCCGGACAGCTCATTGCCTCGGGCGTGGTGGCTCTCCTGTTCGCCCACATGTTCGAGAACATCGGCATGTGCACCCTCCTCATGCCCATCACCGGCATTCCACTCCCGCTCATCAGCTATTCGGGGACCTTCGTGGTCATCTGCATGTTCCTCCTCGGCCTCGTGCAAAGCGTTTGGGTGCATCGTAAGTTGGACCGCGCGCACTCCCTGGAAAACGAATTCGCTCACGAGAAACGAGGCTAGAAGGGCATAGCCCGCCAGCGTCCGGGGTCTGCTCCGGGTCCCGCCGTTTCCCGGCTCCACGACCCCCGAAATTCAAAGTGCTGAAAAAACAGCATTTAGTGCTAGTAAACCAGCGCATGGGGATGTATGTTTGGAATACGTTCAGTGGAACGTAAATCGATGAAGAACCGAACAGAAGACAGGCAGCATCTATCAAGAGTGGTCATGGCGGTGTTGTTGGGAGTGCTGAGTGGTTGCGGGGATGTCTCCACGGACTCCCGCCCACCCGCCGGGCCGGTCCCCACGCAGGGAAACATCGCCACGGGCGGCCTCAGGCTCAAAGCGCCGACCGCCTCCGAAACGCCAGCCTATTCCCCGATGGTTTCGCCGACCTCGCCCCCTGCTGCCGGATTGTTTTCCTCCCTGTTCGTTGGGGGAGGGGAGTCGGATCGGGAAGCCTACGCGCCGGTGGAGGACAATCCCTTTCACGCCGTGAAGGACGAACCGCTCTCGACCTTTTCAATCGATGTGGACACCGCATCCTACGCGAACATTCGACGCCTCATCAGGGAGGGCAAGAAGGTTCCTCCTGGCGCAGTTCGGATCGAGGAGATGGTGAACTATTTTGATTATAATTACCCGGAACCACGAGGAGCCGTCCCGTTCTCCGTGAGCACCGATGTGGCCGAATGCCCATGGACCCCGAAGCATCGCCTTCTGCGCATCGGCCTGCGCGGAAAGGAAATGCCGGACAAGGATCTCCCCCCGGCAAATCTCGTCTTCCTGCTCGATGTCTCCGGCTCGATGGGCGAGGCCAACAAACTTCCCCTCGTGAAAAGCAGCTTGCGGCTCTTGTTGAAGGAACTCGATCCGCAGGATCGAATTGCCATTGTGGTCTATGCGGGGGCCTCCGGTGTCGCTCTCGATTCGACCCCCGTCGGCGACCGCCAGAAAATCCTCGAAGCCATTGACAAGTTGGAGGCCGGAGGCTCGACCGCCGGTGCGCAGGGCATCGAACTCGCCTATAAGATCGCCGAGAAACACAAGCGCCCAGGGACGAACAATCGGATCATTCTCGCCACGGACGGTGATTTCAACGTTGGCATGACCGACAATTCCCGACTGGAGCGGCTGATCGGGGAGAAGGCGAAGGGAGGCATTTTTCTCACCGTGCTCGGATATGGCATGGGGAATTATCAGGATGACCGCCTGGAACTTTTGGCGGACAAGGGAAATGGCAACTACGCCTACATCGATACCCTCCAGGAGGCCCGCAAGGTGTTGGTGCGCGAAATGGGCAGTACGCTCCTCACGATCGCCAAGGATGTGAAGGTGCAGATTGAGTTCAATCCCGCGCAGGTCGCCGGATATCGGCTCATCGGATACGAGAACCGGAAGCTGGAGCACCAGGACTTCAATGACGACGGAAAGGATGCCGGAGAGATCGGAGCAGGCCATACCGTCACCGCATTCTACGAGATCATCCCGGTCGGTCAGAAGGTTCCGGCCTCGGGGATCGATGCCCTGAAATACACCACCCCCGGGCAGCCCGGCAACGCGGCTCTGGCGGATCAGATCGCCACCGTCAAACTGCGATATAAGGCTCCGCACGGCACCCGCAGTCAGCTTGTGCAGGTGGAGGTGCGGGATGGCGGAGAATCCTTCGCGCAGGCCGACAAGGACTTCCAATTCGGGGCGGCCGTGGCGGCCTTCGGAATGCGTCTTCGTGATTCGGATCACAAAGGCAACACCTCCAAACGTCGGGTCGTGGACTGGGCCAAGGGAGGGCTTGCCCGGGACCCCCATGGCGACCGCTCCGAATTCCTCACCCTGGTGAGATAGAAGGGCCCTCTACCGTTCCTCCAGCATCTCCATGCCGAAGGCCTGATGCCAGGCCAGGATGCCACCCGTCACGTTGCGGGCCTTCCGAATCCCCGCTTCCTGCATCAGGGCCACCGCGTAGGCACTCCGCTGTCCCATCTTGCAATAGACCAGGTATTCCTGATTCGCATCGAGGGAAGGGATCGCCGCTTCCAATTCCCCGAGCGGGATCAGGCGGCAGCCCGTGATGTGGGCCCAGGCATGTTCCTCGGGTTGACGCACATCCAGAAGCACTCCGGCGAAGCCGTTCTCGAGCGCGCTTCGGAGCTCCTGCACGGAGAGTTCCGCTCCCGCGGCGCAGGTCTGCACGTAATCGACCGGCGCGGTCACGGTGGGATTTTCTCCGCAGAGCGGGCAGGAGGGATCGCGCCGCAAAGTCAGTTCGCGGAAGCGGGCCGACAACGCATCGTAGTGCATCATCCGGCCAATCAACGGCGTGCCGATCTTGAGAAGGATCTTCAGCACTTCCATGGCCTGCAAGCTGCCCACCACTCCGGGCAAGGCTCCCAACACGCCCGCCTCATCACAACTCGGCACCGCCCCCGGGGCCGGCGGCTCGGGAAGGAGGCAGCGATAGCAGGGGCCGCCACTGGCGCGATCAAAGACGCTCAGCTGACCATCGAATTGAAAAATAGCGCCTGCCACCAGGGGCTTGTTCGCGAAGTAGGCCCCATCATTGACAAGAAAGCGGGTTGGGAAATTGTCGGAACCATCGACGATCACATCGTAATCCGCCAGAACCTCCAGCACGTTGTCGGCCGTCAACCGATAGGGATGGGTGATCACTTCGACCTCGGGATTGAGCTCCCGTAGCGTGGCCTCCGCGCTCTCCGTTTTCAGGACATCGATCCGCGAGGTCCCGTGCACGATCTGCCGCTGCAGGTTGGAGAGGTCCACCCGGTCCGCGTCGATCACCCCGATCCGGCCCACTCCGGCCGCGGCAAGATAGAGCAGGGTGGGGGAGCCCAGCCCCCCCGCTCCGATGCACAGCACGGAGGAGTGTTTCAAGCGGGCCTGCCCATCCTCCCCCACCTGGGGCAGGATGAAATGGCGGCTGTAGCGGTGGCGCTCGGAATCCGTGAAACTCATCGTGGGGACGTTCCACTCTCACCACTTCCGCTCCCTCGCGCAAGTGCGGGGGGCCGCCAATCCGCGATTGAATCCTGCTCTGCGCACGCTTTACTGGACCTTCGCAGGGCCGCACAGGCCACACCCGCCTCATGGACGTTCTCATCAATCACATCAACGCCGACCGGGACCTCGACCAACAGCACGTCGATGTCGCGGTGGCCTTTCTCCTCGACGAATCAGCCAATGTCGGCAAAAAAGTCGCCTTTCTGGAAGGCCTCGCCGCGAAGGGCGAGACCGCCGAGGAGATCGCCTTCTTCGTTTCGGCCCTCCTTGCTCACGCCGTTGATCCGGGCGTCGCGGAGATGACGCTCGACGGCCCGACCATCGATGTCTGTGGCACCGGCGGGGACAAGCTGAACCTCTTTAATGTCTCCACGACGAGCATGTTCGTCATCGCCGCCGGTGGGGCGGTGGTCACCAAGCATGGCAATCGCGGCATCACCTCCAAGAGTGGCGGGGCCGATGTGCTGGAAGCTCTCGGCATCCGCATCGATCTGCCGCCGGAAGGCTTCCGTCATTGCCTCAGGCAAGCCGGAGTCGGCTTCCTCTTCGCGCCGCAGTATCATCCGGCCTTCAAGGCGGTCGTCCCGGTCCGCAAAGTCCTCGCCGAACGTGGCAAACGCAGCATCTTCAACCTCATCGGCCCACTCCTCAATCCCGCCAGCCCTCAATGCCAGCTGGTCGGGGTCATGGAAAACACCCTCGTTCCCACCTTCGCCGAAATCCTCCAGCGCCTCGGTCGTGAATCGGTGTGGGCCGTCAATGGATCCACCGCCAGCGGCCGTGCCGTCGATGAAGTCAGCCTCCTCGGCCCCACCCGCATCTGCAAGGCAGGCTCCATGCAGGATGCCGTGGACGAGGAAATTCATCCCGCGGATTTTGATCTGCCGGTCGCCGAACTCGCCGACCTGCAAGGGGGGGACGCCGCGCAGAACGCCATGATCCTCACCGCCATTCTCGATGGCAGCGACACCGGTCCCAAACGGGACATGATCCTCCTGAATGCCGCCGCCGGCCTCGCCTGCGCCGGACTGGCCGACACGATCAGCGAGGGCATCGAGCAGGCCCGTGCCCTCATCGAATCCGGCAAGGCCTACGATCGCCTGGTCGCCCTGCAGAAAGCCTCGAATGCCTAACCCTGGGCCAGCGGCTTCTCAGTCTGCGAGTCGAGAATGCCGTAGCGCTCCCGGTGCAGCGTCGCGTCACTGCGGAAGATCAACCGCCCGGTGTGCGAACGCTCCAACTCCATGAGCAATGCGGAATCCTCGGTCTTGAAGCGGTTCAGAATGTCCGGATTGACCACCACGATCAGATCGCCGATCTCCTCGTGGTTCTTCTGAATGATGCTGTTCAAGGCACGCTGGATCTCGATGCTCATCGTCATCGTGGTCTTCACCTTGCCCCGGCCCTGGCAATAGCTGCAGGGCTCGAAGAGGGAATCCCGCAAGCTCTCGTTGAGGCGCTGGCGGGTCATCTCCATCAGACCAATCGAGGAAATCTGCAGGACCTGCGTCTTGGCTTTGTCATGGCGCAGCCGATCCTTCATCATGCGATAGACCGCCTGCTGATCGCGGCGATGACGCATGTCGATGAAGTCCACCACCACCAGCCCGCCGATGTTTCGAAGGCGCAGTTGACGGGCCACTTCCTGGGCGGATTCGAGATTCGTCTCGAGGATCATCTTCTCCACGTCCTTCGCTCCGCGGTTCCGGCCGGTGTTCACGTCCACCGAGATCAGGGCCTCCGTTTCGTCGATCACGATATAGCCGCCGCAGGGAAGCCAGACCTGGCGCATGAAGGCCTCGTCGATCTGCTTCTGAATCCCGATCTTCTCGAAAATGGGCACCTGCACGGGCATGTGCATGATGCGGCGCTTCGCCCGGCGGGAAATCCGCTCCGCGATGCCGCGCATGAACTCCACAGTCTCGAGGTCATCACAGATCACCTGGTCGATTTCCTCGGTCAGGAAATCCCGGGCGGTCTGCTCGATCAAGCCGGGCTCCCGGAAGATGCACAGGGGCGCGGGGTTGCCATCGCGGACCTGCTCCACCTCGTTCCACTCGTCCAGCAGCATGGCCAGGTCGCGGACAAAGTGCCGGGCCCGTTGACCCTGCGCGACGGTGCGCATGATGATGCCCATGCCTTCCGGCACGCTGAGCTTCTGCATGATCTTGCGCAGGCGCTGCCGCTCCTTGGGCTCCTCGATTTTCCGCGAGATGCCGAACTGTTCCGAGTAGGGGGTGAGGACGAGATAGCGGCCGGGCAGGGAGATGTTCGTGGTGACCCGCGGGCCCTTGTTGCCGATGGGCCCCTTCGAGACCTGAATGACGATTTCCGAACCCACCGGGTAGATGCTCGGGATGTCCTTCGAGTTGATCTGCTTCTGCCGCTTCTTGGGCTTCTGGCCCCGGTCGATTTCCTCCACGCTGCTGTCGAGGGCGGCGGGGATGGCATCCCAGAAATGGAGGAAGGCATTCTTCTCCATCCCGATGTCCACGAACATGGCCTTCAAGCCCTGCTCGATGTTCTTCACCCGTCCCTTGAAAACACAACCAACGATGTTGTTGTCGCCTTCGCGCTCAACATCGTATTCTTCGAGGATTCCGTTTTCCAGGAGGGCGACCCGCCGTTCGAGTTTCTCGGCACTAATGACTATGGTGTTTCCCTGAAGCGGATCGATACCGCCGATGCGCAGGGCGCGCTTGATCTTGTTGAGCATGGTCTAAAAACATTGGAAATGGTTTGTCTGTGGAAACGGGTCGGCGCTACCTCCGCCTCCGCGTTGGTGGGTGCCTCTCTTCACCACCGGAACTGCCCCGGGGGGGGGCGGGTTCCGGATCGGCCTCCGGCGTGATACTGGGCACTGGAATCGCCCTCGGACGGACCTTGATGGCCGGCTGAGGGGCTTCTGCGCCCGAAGCTTCCTCGCCTGTTTCTCCGACTTCGTCAATAGCGAGGGGAATAAGATCGCCTTCCGAGATCTCGATGGAGGCGATCGGGTCGAAGTGTCCCTCGAAGAGGCCCGTCTTCTGGAGGGGGAGCTTCAATCCCGCATCTTGCGCAAATAAGCCCCGTAAAATCATGTTTACCAACGGTCCTGCCACCGCGCCTCCGGAGCCTCCGTTCTGGACAATGACCACCACGGCGTAGCGCGGCTCCTCATAGGGTGCATAGGCCACCGTCCAGGCGTTGTGCGATTTTTTTCCGTGATCGACCGTCTGAGCGGTCCCCGTTTTGGCCGCAACGGCCACTTCGTCCAGCGAAGCCCGCCGGGCGGTGCCCCCGGCCTCGTTGGCCGCCTTCCACATCCCGGTGCGAATGATGTCCAAATGCTCCGTGGTCAACCCCTCGCGCAGGAGGTTCCGCTTGAGGATCGGCATGTCTTCGATGACCAGTCCGATCCGGGGATCAGGATTGATGGCACGTTTCACGATCCGGGGCTGGTAATACTGCCCGCCATTGGCGATCGCGGAAACCAGGGCGCACATCTGCAGGGGCGTCGCCGCGGAGTCGCCCTGACCGATCGCCAACTGCGCGACCAAGGAGGGCGTCAACGATTCCCCGGGCCGGTATTCGGTCTTCCACCAGAGACTCCCCGGAACGATTCCCGGAGCTTCGGCTGGCAGGCGAATCCCGGTCGGCTCACCGAGACCCACCAGCTGAAACCCGTCCACCATCGCCTTGGCACCGGCCTTGGTCCCCATGCTCATGAAGAAGGGATTGCAGGAACGCTGAATCGCCGAGGGAAAATCCAACGGACCGTGTCCGGTGCGCAGCCAACAGCGGATTTCCACATCTCCGTTGCGGCCGTAGGCGATCGATCCGGTGCAGTTGTGCCGGTGATGCGACAGTCCATGCAGGCAACCGGTCACCGCGGTGGGCAACTTGAAGATGGATCCGGGTGTGAAGGCGGAGATGGCCCGGTTCGTGAAGGGCGAGGCAAGATTCGCCCGGTAGTGCTGGTAGTCCGCCTGGCTGATGCTCGGGATGAAATGGTTCGGGTCGTAGTTCGGCAGAGAGGCCATGGCCAGGACTTCGCCGTTGGTGGGGTTCATCACCACCGCCGCCGACCGTCCCGCGCGACGCAGAACATTCTCCATCAAAAACTGGATCCGGGCGTCGATCGTCAGCTCCACCCGTGCGCCCTCCCCGGGCCGGATGTAATCCACCAGCCCCAGGATGTGCCCCTTCTCGTCCTTCAGGAGGGTGCGCTTGCCCGGCGGCCCCCGCAATTCCGTGTCGAGGGAGGCTTCCACCCCCATGATCCCCTTGTCCTCGCCCAGATAGTGGTCGAATTTCTTGTCCGCTCCCTCCGGCACGTCGCCCTTCTCCCACTGCTTCAGATAGCCGAGAAAATGCCCGCCGAGCGTGCCGTAGGGATACTCCCGCCGCGGCCGGGCCGTCACATAGACCCCGGGCATCTCCAGATTGTATTCCGCAAGGCGCGAAAACTGGTCGAAGTCCAAATCAACCGGAAAGGTGAAGGGAATGAGGCCGCCGTGGGTGATGTGGTGCGTCTCCAGGGCCGAACGACTGTAGCGACACTCGATGCCGTGCTCCTGCAAGCGCGGAATGATCGTTTGATCGACGATGTCGGAAATTTTCACGAGGGCGGCATCGGGGGAGGGGACCACCGGAAGGCCCTCCGCCCAGGCTGCCTTGGCCGCTTCCTTGTCCTCCTTCCGCTGAGCCTTCCAGGCGTTCTCGATCTCCTTGAGATTGAAGACCAACTCATACCTCCGGACATTCTGCGCGAGAACGATCCCGTTCCGGTCGGTGATCTCTCCCCGCACGCCGGGTTCGCGGATCGTCACATTCCTTGTGCCGGGTATCCGCTGCCGGTGATAGTCCCGCTGTTCAATCTGGAACTTGTAGAGCTGCGACAAGAGCGTCCCGCTGCCAAGAAGGATCAGGGCGGTCAGCAGATAAAGCCGGAAGCGAACGCGGGGTTCCATGGGATCGTTGGTTCAGGCCCTGCGGCGCGTTTTCAATCCGTCATAACGGATGGTGTGGTTGAAGAGGGCGGCAAATTTGAAGAGCACCCAGAATACCAGCGGAGAGAACAGCATGGTGAGCAGGGCACAGAAGGAAATCTTCAGCATGATCCCGCGGGTCAGAATGAACTCGCCGCGGACAAAGGTGATCAGCATGAACTCCGCGAACAGGTAAAGAAAGATAGCCACCCCGGTCAGGAGCGCCGAAACATGCCACTTGCCCTCCCGGAAGAGCGGCCGGATGCCCTGCATCAAGAATCCCATGCAAGCATACAATATGATCGAATACCCAAAACGCAACATCTCCGCCGGACGCGTATAAACGGTGTTGCCCAGGTCCGTCATCACCCCGGGCAGATGCTGGGCGTCCCACAGGAATCCGCAAATGAAGGCCAGGACGAGCATCGAACCCGTGCTCACGGTGACCGAACCGCAGAGAAAAACGAGGGGGACAATCAGGATGCGCGCGTCATAGAGCCCCTCGATGGCCGGCATGAACTGCTGCAGCACAATGGCGGTCAGCACCATGCAGATCACACTGACCAGGTAGCCGATCATTCGTCCTCCTTGCTTTTTTCATGCGACGTGTTGTCCGGAGCCGAGGTGACAAACACAATGCTGAGATTCTGAAAATCCACCGACGGCTTCACCAGCGCCTCACCGTCAAAGGCACCCGGCTCAAACGATTCGATCATCCCCACCAGGATCTTCGGATGAAACAAACCACCACGACCAGTGGTGACCACTTTCATGCCGGGGCGGATCGGCGCGTCCTTGCTCAGGTAGCGCAGGCGCAGCAGGGGGGCTTCGCCGATTTGGCCGCGCTGACCACTCACGATTCCGACCTCCGGCGTTCCTTCCACCTGCACGGAAACCTGACACGATTCGTCGGTGAGCAGAATCACCGAGGACTCATCCCGGCCCGGCGTCACCCGGTCCACTTTGCCCGCCAATCCACCACTGGCCAACACCGGCACCTGCCTCGCGATTCCGGACATCGCGCCGCGGTCGATTTCAATGGTCTTCCACCAGGTCGACGGCTGCCGCCGGATGACCCGCGCCGCGGTCACCTTGAACTCCGTGCGTCTCTTGAAATCGAGCGCCGCATTGAGCTCGTTGTTCTCGCGCTCCAGTTCCCGCAGTTGTCCTTCAATCGCGCCGAGCTTGCCGAATTCCAACTCGGTCCGATGCAGCCGCTCTTCCAGATCCTTGGAATACTCCACCTCTTTGAGAAAGGCATTCGCCTTCAACTCCAGCTGGGAGCCGCCCTTCACAAACGGCGCGATGGTCCGGTAGTGGCTCGACTGGATCGAGCGCACCGATTCCTCGCTCAGCGTGATCACCCAGACCATGCCGGCCAAAAAGCCCAATAGGATCAGTAAATTGAGCGGTTTCATCGTCGCACCGCCATGAAAATCATTACAGCTCCGAGGTGGTCACCCGCTTCAGGAAGGCCAACTCACTAAGCACCTTGCCGGTGCCTTCTCCCACCGCACTGAGCGGATCCTCCGCCACATGCACCGGCAGGCCGGTCTCCTCGCGAAGGCGCTTGTCGAGGCCGCGCAGCAGGGCCCCGCCACCGGCGAGCACCAGTCCACGATCCACCAGGTCCGCCGCCAGCTCCGGCGGACAGCGCTCCAGGGTCGTGCGCACCGCATCCACAATCGTCGCCAGTGGCTCGGCCATCGCTTCGCGCACTTCCTGCGAGGTGATCGTGATCGTCTTCGGCAATCCCGAAACCAGATCGCGACCCTTGACCTCCATGCTTGTTTCCTTCGGCAGCGATGCGGCCGAACCAATCCGAATCTTGATGTCCTCCGCGGTGCGCTCCCCGATCATGAGATTGTAGGCGCGCTTCATGTATTGGATGTTCGCCTCATCCAACTCGTCGCCCGCCGTGCGCACACTGCGCGAGTAAACGATTCCGGACAACGAGATCAGCGCGACCTCCGTCGTGCCGCCCCCGATATCGACGATCATGTTGCCCGCCGCATCCTGCACCGGCAGCCCCACGCCGATCGCCGCGGCCATGGGCTCCTCGATCAAATACACCTCGCGCGCACCGGCCGCCTCGGCCGATTCGCGCACCGCCCGGCGTTCCACTTCCGTGATGCCGGAAGGAATGGCGATCACCACGCGCGGGTTGGACCCGCGGCGGTTGTTGTTCACCTTGCGGATGAAGTGCCGCAGCATCGCCTCGGTCACTTCGAAGTCCGCAATGACACCGTCCCGCAAGGGACGAATCGCCACGATGTTGCCCGGCGTCCGGCCCAGCATGCGTTTCGCATCATCACCAACTGCGAGGACCTCGTTCGTGCCGGCTTTCACCGCCACCACCGAAGGTTCCCGCAGGACAATGCCGTGATCCTTGACATAGATAAGGGTGTTGGCTGTACCGAGGTCGATCCCGATATCCTGGGAGCGGAATCCAAATAGTCGTCCAAACATGCGCGTTCTGAAAAGGGTCGGGAATTGTTCTTAAAAACTTCCCCCTGGAGAGGTCCTCCGCGTCCCTCCCAGCCCTGGGGGCACCGTAGCACCTGTCGGACCGAAATGAGCTCCCCGGAGAATCCCAGCGGGGGCGGCGGGACTATTGGAAATGCCGACCAGCAGAGCAAGGCGTAAAGCCGGGGAGGGTAGGGGGATCGTTACGTTTTTCCCGGAACTTTATTCACATCCATTCACACCGCCAAGCGCTTCGCCTTGATCCCATGCCTTGAAAGAAATTCGTCCGCCGCTCCGGCGTAGGATATTGCGCCGACCCCCTGCGGATCATGCTCGAAAATGGTCTTTCCGTGGCTGGGAGCCTCTCCCAGCCGCACCGTGCGCGGGATGACGGTGTCATAAAGTTGCTCTGGGAAGAAATTACCAACCTCCTCGACCACGCTTTTGGAGAGGTTCGTCCGGCCGTCAAACATGGTCATCAGGATGCCTTCCAGCAAAACGCCGCTGTTCACCCCGGATTCCCGGATCTGCTCGATGACGTGCACAATCTTCGCCAAACCCTCCAAACCGAACCATTCACACTGCAGCGGGATCAGAATTTCGTCCGCCGCCGCCAAGGCCGAGGTCATCAGGACGCCCAGCGACGGCGGGGTGTCCAACAGGCAGAAATCGAAGCGGTCCTTCCGCTTCACCTGATCCAAAACACCCTGCAACCGGGACAAATGGTTGTCCATGCGGGCCAATTCGATCTCCACACCCGCCAAATCCATCTCCGCCGGCACCACCGAGAGGTTCTCGATCCGCGTCTCCTGGATTTTGTCCTCCAGCTTGCTTTGGCCCAACAGGGGCCCGTAGAGGCTGCAATCCTCCTGCGGATCCAGCCCCAAACCGCTGCTGGCGTTGGCCTGGGGATCCAAATCGATGAGCAGGGTCCGCTGCCCACGCATCGCCAGCGCTGCGGACAAATTGACCGCCGTGGTGGTCTTGCCGACCCCGCCTTTTTGGTTCGCAATGGCGACTACTTTCATCAGATCCCGGTGCAGCCAGCCATTCATCAACGAAGCCCGGGAGCGTCAGGAGACTGGATAAAATCCGGGGTCTGAGAAAGGAGAAAATGGGGACATCCCAGGATCCTTCCACAACAACGGATTTCAGGCCAACCGAGGCCATGAGAGCCAAGCGGATCGACCATCCACCAAGCCACCGCCTTGAGCAAAGGGACCCACCCACCACACGATCCGCTCCGAACGCGCATTCGTGCGCACGACCCCGCGCAAACGCAACCCGCCTCACACCAAGCGTCGAGCAACGACGGTCAAAGGCCCCGAACCTCGCAATCAACAAGAACCGGGACAAGGGCGCCACGACCGTGATCCGGCCACACGCCCAAGACGCGCCAGGCGCACAAACACAGCCCAAACCCGCAAAACGCCTTCCCTGAAAAACACCCTCAAAACGCCAAAAAATCCCTACAAAACAGGCCATTTTCGCCTATTACGCCCTCCCAAAACCACCCCCTTATAACTTCCCCCAATATATGTAATGCGGAGTCCGCAATGCGGGGAACGAGGCCCCAAGCACCCCCTCCAAAGGCCTCCCTCTCATTGTAGTTGCCGCGGCCCGCGGCAAGTCCGTCGCTGCGGCGGCTCGCCGCACTTCACTCCAGGCGACAAGCTTCAGCCCCTCATCCATCGCATCTCCTCACCACAAACCAGTCACGAACCCGCCGCTCCCAGACACCCAAACCGCCCAAGGATGTGCCAATCAGCGGGAAAGCCCTGCAGAAGCATTACTTCCCGAAGCGTCAGGCGCCTCAATAGCCCTTCGTGCCTAATCCAGTCTTGGCTAGCTGAGCCTGTCACAGTTCGCGCGGGTAAATTTTGATCTGCGATATTACCCCACCTGGTTTCCCATTGATGTCCCTCGCCGTAACGAGTCCACGAACATTCTCAAAGAGAAACATTCGCGGTTTAATTTCATCGATGATTCTCAAAAACTCATGAACCAGTTTTCCTCTAGCGTCTAATACCCTTCGCTGCTTTCCCGAGCTAGAGAATGCCTGACAAGGAGGTCCAACAACCAAGTCAACGTCCTGGCCTCCGGTAAGGTCCCTTCCGGAAACTTCACAAATGTCTGCATTGTGAATCTCTGTCCTAAAATTTTTTACCGACTGTCATCACAGGCGTATTGAGCAGTCTCCCCCGGCTGGATGCAACTTAGAACCCGGCGGTGGGTGAATCAGTCCGTAGCTTCTGTGGGCCAAAAGCCAAAATTCCCCTCAGCCTCCCCTCCCGGATCCCCTCCCTGATCCCGGCGCACTTTTCCTGCAATTTCGCTGGCAATCGGCGCGTATTCTGACCGAATTGATCGAAGCCAACCTATGAAATACCTACTCCTTGCCGCCATCGCGGCCTTTCCCCTCTCTCCCCTCCACGCCGAATCGCCCAAGCCTCTCAAGGTGCTTCTCATCACCGGAGGCTGCTGCCACGACTACAAGACGCAGAAGGACATCCTCAAAGATGGTCTGGAAGCCCGCGCCAACATTGAGATCACCCAGATCCATTCTGCGGACGGCTCGGTCAAACCTCCCCTGCCGATCTTTGGCAATCCGGAATACGCCAAGGGCTTCGACCTCGTCATCCACGACGAGTGCGCCGCCGGCATCACCGATCTGGCCACCATCGACGGCGTCCTCAAGCCGCACCGCGAGGACGGCATCCCCGCCGTGAACCTCCACTGCGCCATGCACAGCTACCGCTTCGGCGACTTCAAGAAGCCCCTCGAGAAGGGCGCGGACAACGGGCATTGGTATGAATACCTCGGCCTGCACTCCACCGGTCACGGCCCGCAAAAGCCCATCGACATCCATTTCACCGAGAAGGACTCGCCGATCACCAAGGGGTTAGAGGACTGGACCACGATCAACGAGGAACTCTACAACAACGTCGCCGTCCTCACCGGCCAGGCCCTCGCCACGGGCAAGCAGGGAGACAGCGAAGCCGTGGTGGTTTGGACCAATTTCTACGGCCCCAAGAAGACCCGCGTCTTCAGCACCACCATCGGCCACAACAACGACACTGTCGCCGACGATCGCTATCTCGACCTCGTCACCCGCGGCCTGCTCTGGGCCTGCAGCAAGCTCGACAAGGATGGCAAGCCCCTCGCCGGCTACGGAGTCGCGGCCCCCTGACATTCCGCACGGACCGCCCGCCCGTCCTTCGGGCCTCCACCGAGGTCCACGCCGATCCGGATCCTACATCGCGGAGGTCGGCGTCAATCCGGCGGCCCCGCGGCAAGCGGCCCGGCAACGGAGTCCTCCTTTTTTTGGGGACTCTCCGCAATGGGCACCGGTATCGCCTCGCACAGCTTCTCCCATCCCGGAAAATTCCACGTATTCGGAAACCCGCGACACTGCCGTGGCTTCACGGACTGCAGCCGGCAATCCGCACCATCCAGCATGATGCACTCGTGGCTGTCGCCCTTGTCGATCAGCGACAAGCCGGTCCTGTTGGCCCGCAGCCTCGTGTAGCGCTCCGTGAACTCCGCCACCCCCAGTTGGAGAAAGGCGGCAATCCGTTCCACCTCATCCGTCTCCAGGCAGACATCGCCCGGCCACTTGCAACACGCCGTGCAGCGCTGGCACACGTAATAGACCTCTCCGCACTTCGGAGAATCTTCAGCGGGATGCCCACGCATTGCTCTGCGGCAGGGTGATCGCGTTGTTGTAACTTTTCACCTGTGCGAGGAACCCCTGCCATTTGCGTCCCGGCTTCCCGTTATCCAGGAGGAAATGCGGGCAGTTCTTGTTGGGCGGATGCGCACCATAACGCGGCCAATGGTAATGGGGCACCACCCTGGAAAGCGGGATGTCGTATTCCTTCATCAACCAGGCGGCCAGCTTGGCGGTCCGCTCGGTTGTGGCCGCACGGCTGTTGCCGGGATGCTCACACATTTCGATCCCGATCGAGTAATGATTGCCCGGACCGTCGTAGTCCGCATGCCGCCCCTGCTCGGTCGTCGAGAGATGCTGCACAGCCACTTTTTCATCCACCGTATAGTGCCAGGACAGCTTCCCAAGCTTGCTGTTCTTCAGGGCCAGGGAGTGCCGCCAAGGGTCGGCTCCCTTGCTCCAATTCTGCGTGCTGTGGATCGTGATGTAGCGCGGACGCATCGATTTTTTGGTCCGACCCCGGCAACCGCCGGGCAACAAGTCGCGTTTGACGCTCACCTGCGAAAGCAGCGCGGAGGGGCTCATGCGGCTTCCTCCGGACGAATGGCTCGTGGAAATCAGGGTGGCTGACTGGCCGCTTCCCGGCTTCGGGGTCACATAGGTTTTCACGGGGCGACCGTGAGAATCATAGGAAATGGTTGTGTCTTGAATGCCCTGATATCCGGAAGACGGACGCACCATGACCACATTCGGGCTTGAGGAGCACCCGGTTGCAAAGGCCAGCCCGCAGACCAAGAGTAGTTTCAGGAATTTCGATGAAGGCTTGCACATAGTCAGGACCGCTAAACGATCTGCCGATACTAGAGATTTTCCTGCAATTGTGAAGATCTAAGTTGCTGGAAGCATCTGCTTCGGCATCGTTCGCGTCATCGGCAACCCTATTCCAGCACCTGACGCGATCACAGCCGCCAACTTCCTTTCGGACATCGGCCGCATCGATTCTATTCAACAACGCCTCGCAAAAATCGGTGGCAAGCAGTGTCAGATTCTCGCTCCGGTCGAACCACCCGCCCACAGCGCCCTCCTTTCCATGCTCGCCATGATGCGCCGCGGAAAACACCAGAGCGGTCGCATCTGGGTGTTGGGCGGATCTCCCCGCCATCGCGAACGACTCGCCGCTGAAACGCAAGGTTGGGGGCTGTGCTCCGTCGCCCTCCCGGATCATGCCGACGATGGCATCGCCGGCGAGTTGAAGGATCCCGATCGCGATGCGGAACGCATTTCCGTGTTTGAATCGCTCGCCGTGGAAAGAGACGCCATCGATTTGATCTTCGCCTCCATCGACGCCTTCTCCCAACCCGCCCCGGACCCGCTCCAATTCCATCTGCGCTCGGTTTCCCTCGCGGTCGGCCACACCCGCGAACCCGCCCAACTGGAGCAGCAGTTTCTGGAGGCGGGCTTTGAGGAGGTCGCCCAAGTGCATGCCCGACAACAGTTCGCCCGACGCGGCGGAATTCTCGACATCTTTCCCCTCTCCGGACCGCGCCCCGTCCGCATCGAGTTCTTCGATGCCGAAATCGAATCAATCCGCGAGTTCGACCTCGACGCCCAGACCTCGGTGCTCCGCCTCGAACAGGTCAGCCTCTCCCTGACCGCTCCCGATCTCGACAAGCAGCTCGCCGACTGGAGGGACGGGACCGATCTAGTCGTGGCCATCGAAGAGAACATCCCCGAAGCCCATCTCTTCCTCACCGATGATCCGGTCCGCAGTCGCGATCCCTTCGAGGCCTACGGCACGCCGTTCGCGCATTTCAACGCGGGTGATTTCATTCTCGAAGAGGCCAGACAGAGCACCGTCTTCCATCACATTTCGGATTGGTTGCAGGAAGGTTGGACGGTGGGCATTGCCGCCGCCACGGAAGGTGAGCGGGAACGCTTCCTCGAACTCACCGGCAGCCACCTTCCCGCCGACGCCGCCCTTCAGTTCATCGACGTGCCCCTCTCGGAGGGCTTCGTCCTGCGTTCCGCCAAAACCGCGGTTCTCTCCCTCACCGAACTCTTCGGCCGCTTCCATGCCGTCGCCCCCTCACCCCGCCTTCGACGCCTGGAGGATCAGCGCACCCAGTCCGCCGCGACCGAACTCAACGAACTTTCCGAGGACGATCTCGTCGTCCATGCCGACTACGGGGTCGGCCGCTTCGTCGGCGTCACGAAAAACGATCAGGGCGATGACGAACTCTCCGTCGAATACCGGGATGGAGCCACCCTCCACGTCCCCATCGATCAATCGCACCTGGTCTCCCGCTACGTGGGCGTTGGCGGCAAACCGCCCTCCCTCAGCCGTCTTGGCGACGGACGCTGGAGCAAACTGCGGCAATCGGCGGAACGCGCCATCCGCGACTACGCCGCGCTCCTCCTCCGCACCCACGCCGAACGGGAGGCCGAAAACGGCTATTCCCATCCTCCCGATTCCAAATGGATGTGGGAATTTGAAAATTCCTTTCCCTATTCCGAAACCACCGATCAGTTGCGGGCCATTTCGGAGGTGAAATCCGACATGGAGACCCCCCGCGCCATGGATCGCCTCATCTGCGGAGATGTCGGATTCGGAAAGACAGAGGTCGCCATCCGGGCGGCCTTCAAGGCGGTCACCGGCGGCAAACAGGTCGCCATCCTTGTGCCCACCACCGTCCTGGCCGAGCAACACTGGCGCACCTTCCGCGAGCGGATGAGCGACTTCCCCATCCGCGTCGATCTGCTCAACCGCTTCCGCAAGCCCACCGAGGTCCGCGAAACCATCGAAGGCCTCGCCAATGGCAGCGTGGATATCGTCATCGGCACCCACCGCCTCCTCTCCTCCGATGTCCACTACCAGAATCTCGGCCTCGCCATCGTCGACGAGGAACAGCGCTTCGGCGTCCGGCACAAGGAACTCTTCAAGCAACGCTTCCGCCAGATCGATCTCCTCACCCTCTCCGCCACCCCCATCCCCCGCACCCTGTATTTTTCGCTGATGGGCGTGCGCGACATGTCCACCATCAACACGCCGCCCGCCAACCGCATTCCCGTCCACACCTCCATCTGCCCCTACGACGAGCGCATCATCCGCGACGTCCTTCGCCGCGAACTGGAGCGCGAGGGTCAGGTTTTCTTTCTCCACAACCGCGTGAAGAGCATCGAAAAAATGCGCGACCGTATTCAGAAGCTCGTCCCCGATGCCCGCATCCTCGTCGGACATGGCCAAATGGAGCGCGATGAACTCGAGGAAGTCATGCACACCTTCGTGGATGGCCGGGCCGACATCCTCCTCGCCACCACCATCATCGAAAGCGGCATCGACATCCCCAACGCCAACACCATCCTCATCGATCGCGCCGACCGATTCGGCCTGGCCGATCTCTACCAGTTGCGCGGGCGGGTCGGTCGCGCCAACCGCCGGGCCTACGCCGTCCTCATGCTCCCCCCCGACCTCATCGCCAGTGGCGACGCCCGGAAACGCATCAACGCCATCCAGCAATACACCGCCCTCGGCTCCGGATTCAAAATCGCCATGCGTGACCTCGAAATCCGCGGGGCCGGCAGCCTCCTCGGCACAAAGCAGTCCGGACACATCGCCGCAGTGGGCTTCGATCTCTACTGCCAACTCCTTCGTCAGTCGGTCGAACAACTGAGCGGCAAGAGGGTCAGTCGCCGTTCCAGCGTCGTCCTACGGGCCGATATCCTCTGCCTTTCCGAAACCCGGGCCGCTTCCGCAGCTGCCGGGCAACTGCCCGCTTACGTCCCCTCCTCCTACATCAGCGACTCCAAACAGCGCATCGCCGCCTACCGGGAACTGGCCAGCCTCGCAAACCGGGAGGAGCTAACCGCCCTGGAGACCCGCTGGAGGGATCGGTACGGCAGGCTCCCGGCCGAAGTGCTCAATCTGGTCGAAGTTTCAAAAATTCGCATCGAAGCATCCCAAGCCGGTGCCGAATTGGTGGAAATCAAGGGAGACCGGCTCATGGTGCAGCGCAATGGGGGCTATCTCATGCTCGATGGTCGTCGCTTTCCCCGCTTGAGTTCGGGAAAACCCGGGCCTATGCTGCGCGAAGCAGTCAGCTGGCTAGAATCGTTGAACCGATCATGAACTCCTCCGCCTTTTCCGCAGCCGGGGTGTGTCTACACACCATCTTATCCTCCTCTCGAATTAGTTCTCTCAGCGCCGCAGGGCTGATTGGGGTCCTTTCGTGGGCGAACCCTCTCCACGCCGCAGTGGAACTCAACAGCATCGCGGCCACCGTGAACGGCAAGGGGATCACCACCAAGGAGGTTTCCTTTCACATGGCCCCCATCATGAGTGTCCTGCACGCCAAGTACCCGCGCCAGGGACCGGCCTATGAGAAGGAACTGGGCAAGGCGCGCACCGCCATCCTCGACCGCCTCATCGAAAACAAGATCGTCCTCTCGGAACTCGAGCGCCGCGGCGCGGCCATTCCCGATCACGTCATCGATTCCGAGGTGAAACGCATCATCAGCGAGGTCTTCAACGGCAGCGAGACGGAGTTCCGCAAATCGCTCAAGGAAAGCGGCATGAACATGCAGGGCTTCCGCGAGTCCCAACAGGAAAAGATTCTCATTCAGGCCTTCCGGGCCCAGCAGTTCAACGACGTTCCTCCCTCCACCGCCAGCGAAGTGAGCGTCCACTACAAAAAACGCCGTAGTGATCTCCGTGACCGCTCCAAGGACAAGGTCACCTACCGCAAGATTTTCATCCGCGCCACTGACCCCGAAAGCCCCGGCAGCACTCCCGAATCCCAACTCGCCATCGCCGAAGGCCTCGCCGCGCAACTGCGGGACGGCGCCGACTTCGCGGAACTGGCCATCGCCCACTCCGAAGGGGCCTTCGCCAGTGAGGGCGGCCTTTGGGAGGACGAGGATCGCGTCAACCTCTCTCCCGCCTTTGCCGAGGTCATCTTCGAGTCCGAAACCGACACCATCATCGGCCCCCTCAAGGATCCCGCCGGGTTCATCATCATCAAGGTCATCGAGACCAAGCCCGGGCCGGCCCCCGCCCTCTCCGAGGTCAGTGACCGCATGCGCCAGGAAGTCGAAATCGAGAAAAGGGCGACCCGCTACAACAAGTGGCTGGAAGTCGTCAAACGCGGCGCTATGATCGAACGCCGCATCTAGGAATCCGGGCGCTCCGATTCCAGTGCTGAAGGGCCACCCCCGCGACACCCAACCCCGGAACCTCGGCCATCCCACCGAATTCAATGCGCACCGCAGTTTACGCCGGCAGCTTCGACCCCCCCACCAACGGCCACCTCTGGATGATCCAGGAAGGCCTGCAGCTCTTCGACCGACTCATCGTCGCCATTGGCAGCAATCCGCAGAAATCCTACACCTTCACGGTTGAGGAGCGCCTCCACTTGCTGGAAATTTCCGTCCCGGTCAGCGACCGCATGGAAATCGCCCACTTCGACAACCGCTACCTCGTCGATTATGCCAAATCAAAGGATGCCAAATACATCCTGCGCGGCATCCGCACCGCCGCCGATTACGAATACGAGCGGGTCATGCGCCTCATCAATGCGGACCTCGCCCCGGAAATCGATTCGGTCTTCCTCATGCCTCCCCGCGACATCGCCGAACTGAGTTCCAGCATGGTGAAGAGTCTCATCGGCCCCGATGGCTGGGAGAACACCGTGCGCCGCTACGTGCCGACCCCCGTCTTCGACGCCCTCTCCGCCCGGGGATCAGCCTAACAGTTTCCGTCGCACATGCAGACCCTCGTCATCGCCCTCGGTTCGCTCGTCCTCTACATCATCGCCTACCACACCTACGGCCGCTGGCTGGCGCGAAAAATCTTCCGCCTCGATCCCCTCGCAAAGGTGCCGTCGATCGAGCTGGAGGACGGTGAAGACTACGTCCCCACGCATAAAGGAGTCGTCTTCGGTCACCACTTCACCTCCATCGCGGGCACCGGCCCCATCGTCGGCCCCGCCCTCGCCGTCATCTGGGGCTGGGTCCCCGCCCTGCTCTGGGTCCTCTTCGGCTCCATCCTCATCGGTGCCGTGCATGACTTCGGTGCACTGGTCATCTCCATGCGGCACCGCGGCCAGACCGTCGGCGACATCGCGGGCCGCGTCCTCAGTCCCCGGGCCCGCATCCTCTTCCTCTCCATCCTCTTCATGGCCCTCACCATCGTCCTCGCCATCTTCGGCCTGGTCATCGCGGCGGTCTTCAAGATGTATCCCGCTGCCATCTTCCCCTGCCTCGTGCAGATCCCCATCGCCGTGATCATCGGCGTCTGGTTGCACCGCAAAGGCGTCAACATCCTCGTCCCTTCCATCATCGCCCTCGCCGTGATGTATCTGACCGTTGCCTACGGAAACATCGGCTTCCTCGGTGCCTTCAACGCCTCCCTCGCCGCCTGGCCAACCATCGTCTGGGTCGCCGTGCTGCTCATCTATTCCTATGTCGCCTCGGTTCTGCCCGTCTGGAGCCTGCTGCAACCCCGCGACTTCATCAACTCCCTCCAACTGCTCTCCGCGCTCGGTCTCATTGTGATCGGCCTGATGGTCGCCGCCTTCATGGGTGGTGCCCCCATCGACGAGACCGCCACCCGCCCCGCCCTCGCCATCGCCGCGGAGGCCTATCGACCCACCGGCCACGGCGCCCCGTGGATCTTTCCCTTTCTCTTTGTCACCATCGCCTGCGGTGCCGTTTCCGGGTTCCACTGCCTCGTCTCCTCCGGCACCTCCTCCAAACAGCTCAAGAACGAAACCGACGCCCAGTTCGTCGGCTACGGCTCCATGCTCACCGAGGGCTTCCTCGCCGTCCTCGTCATCCTCGCCTGCGTCGCGGGCCTCGGCCTCGGCATTCCCGAACTCGTCAATGGCAAGGCCACGGGAGCCATGCTTACCGGTGCCGATGCCTACCACGCCCGCTATGGCACCTGGGCCGGCTCCGCCGGTCTCGGACCAAAGGTCGGAGCCTTCGTCGATGGCTCCGCAAACTTCATCAAGGCCCTCGGCATCAGCCCCGCCTTCGCCGTCGCCCTGATGGGCGTCTTTGTGGCCTCCTTCGCCGCCACCACCCTCGACACCGCCTGCCGACTCCAACGCTATGTCACCCAGGAACTCGGCCGCGCCGTCAAATGCAAGCCGCTCACCAACAAGCACCTCGCCACCATTTTCGCCATCCTCATCGCCGGCCTCATCGCCGCCCTCCCCTCCTCCACCGCTCCCATCAGCATCGGTGAAGCCCTCTCCGGCGACGTCTCCGCAGTCGAAATCACCACTGCCTGGACTCCGGCCCAGGTGGAAGTGATCGACAACATCGAGAAGAGCGGCGGCGGCCTCGCCGGTGCGACCATCTGGCTCAACAACTTTTCCGGCAAGGGAGGCCTCCTCCTCTGGCCGCTCTTCGGAGCCACCAACCAACTCCTCGGCGGCCTCGCCTTCCTCGTCATCCTCTTCTGGATGCACCGCCGCAACATCCCCAACTGGTTCGTCCTCGCCCCCGCCACCTTCATGCTCCTCCTCCCCGCCAGCGCCATGCTCCTGCAACTCTTCGTCGGCGACGCCGCCTGGCTCACCGGCGAGGATCCCAACTACCTCCTCTCCGCCTTCGGCCTCGCCACCATCGGCCTGGAAATCTGGATCCTCTTCGAAGCCTTCGCCGCCTGGCCCAAGGTCAAGGGCATCCTCGAGGAATCCGCCGATGCCGCCGCAGCGGCTCTCCCGGATGGGGAACGGGGTTGTTAGAGCAACATTCAATATGCCGATAACAACAACCCTCTACCGCCCCGTCGGCCAACTTGAGCTAAATTTGCTGCAAGCGTCCGATTATTCGTCCTGGCCTCCCAGGCTACCCGAGCAACCGATATTCTATCCCGTAACCAACGAGGAATATGCGATTCAGATCGCCCGGGATTGGAACACCAAGGATTCGACCAACGGCAATGTCGGATACGTGACGAGGTTCGAAATAGACGCCGCATTCCTTGCCCAATTCCCGATCAAAATCGTCGGCGGATCGAAACACAGCGAATACTGGATTCCTGCGGAGCGTTTGGATGAATTTAATCTTCACATCGTGGGCATAATCGCGATCACCAGAAAATTTACCCTCGCAGGAGAAATCAGTCCGTTCCGCATCGAATAGTAGACATTACTTCACCACCCGCCCCCCACCCGCCATTCCTCGATCAACTCGCCCGGACAGTCGTCCAAAAAGCGCGAAGGCCGCTGAATCACATCTCCCGTGTAGCTCCGCGGATTGATCTGCGGGTAAACCAGATACAGCTCGTTCATGGCCCGGGTGATCGCCACATAGAACAGCCGCCGCTCCTCCTCCAACATGTCCTCGTCCTCCGCATCCAGCACCCGCCCATTCGGAAACATCCCGTCGGTTAACCAGATCACAAAGACCACCTTCCACTCCAGACCCTTCGCCTGATGCACCGAGGACAGCGTCAACTGCTCCGGATCCGGCTCCGCCCGCCGCCCGGAGGGATCCCCGTCCACCGCCGACATCAGCGAGAGCTGCGCCAGAAACTCCTGCACATCCTCGAATCCCTCCCCATACGACATGAGCTGCTCGATATCCGAACGCCGGTGCTCATAGTTGTCAAAACTCTCCCGCATGTACTCGTCATAGACGCCCTCCAAGACGCTGAAGAGCATGGCCGAAGGCCGGGCGAACTCCCCCCCCGCCACCAACTCATCCATGGTCAGCGAGAGTTGCTCCCACTGCTTGAGCGCCCTTTTCGGCGCCGGCAGCGCCAAAAAGGTTTCCGACAAGGACGCCGGCACCCCCTCCTCCTTCGCCAGGGCACTCTTCCGCCATCCCTCCCAAAGCTTGTCCGCCGCCTTCGGCCCCACTCCCGGCAAGAGCATCACCATCCGCTTGAAGCTCACCTCGTCCTTCCGGTTCGTCACGAAGCGCAGAAAGGCCCCCACGTCCTTGATGTGGGCCTGCTCGAAAAATCGCAATCCGCTCGTGATCTGAAACGGAATCCCCCGACTAGTCAGCTCCATCTGCAACTCCAGACTCTGATGATGAGCCCGGTAAAGCACCGCGATATCCGCCAACTCCACCCCCTCCTCATCCCGCAGATCCAAAATCCGCTGCGCCACAAACTGCGCCTGCGTCGAGGGATCCTCCACCGGCACCAGCGCCGGCAAGCTCGCCCCGGCCGGCCGGGCGGCGATCAATTCCTTCGCAAATTGCTTCCGGTTCGCTCGGATCGCCGCGTTCGAGAGATGCAGGATCGCCGGCACACTTCGGTAGTTGGTCTCGATCCGAAACACCGTCGACTCCGGATACCGCTCCGGAAATCCCAGGATGTTCCCCATGTCCGCCCCGCGCCACGAGTAAATCGACTGCGCATCATCGCCCACCACCATCAGGCTCTGCCCCTCCCCCACCAACAGGTCGATCAACTCGCACTGCACATGGTTGGTGTCCTGATACTCGTCCACCAAGATGTAGCGGAACTTCTTCCGATACAGCCGCAGCAATTCCTTGTCCTTCTGCAGCAGCTTCAGGGTCAGTACGAGAAGATCGTCGAAATCCATCGAGTTGATCTGCAGCTTCTTCTTCCGGTAGGCCTTCTCGACCCGCTGGATGTCCTCCATCCATTCCTCGAAATACGGATACCGCAACTCCACGATCTTCTCCAGCGTGTCGTCCGTGTTCACCACCAGGCTGAAAATCGAGATCAGCACATCCGGCTTCGGAAAGCGCTTGCCCTGCGTGTCGATGTCGCAGGAGGCGATCACCGTGTTCATCAGCGACTTCTGATCGTCGCGGTCCATGATCGAAAACGACCGCGTGAAACCCAACTCCTCCGCATGACGGCGCAGCATGCGGTTGCCGATCGAGTGGAACGTCCCGCCCCAGAGCTCGCTGATGTCCCGCGGCACCAGCCCCCGCACCCGCTCCATCATCTCCTTCGAGGCCTTGTTGGTGAAGGTCAGGAGGAGGATGTTCTTCGGCTCCACCCCCTGATCCAACAAATACGCCACCCGGTAGGTCAGCGTCCGCGTCTTCCCCGATCCCGCCCCCGCGATCACCAGCGCCTTCCCCGGCGGCGCACTCACCGCCGCATACTGCTGCTCATTGAGCTCCGCCGCATAATCGATCCCCGACGACCCCTTCGCCTCGGGCCGCTTCAAATTGTATTCCCGCGCCATACTTCGCCCTCCGACAATGTTTCAGTTCGGGATTAATCCCCCGGAGAGGGATCGGGCAGGTTCGATTTCACGTGCTCGTCGGCCGTCTCAATCGATTCACCCGCATCGACTCTGCTGGCAAACAGCATGAACTTGTGGAGTTCACGTTTGATGACCGGCAATAGCAGATACACTCCAATCAAATTTGCAAACGACATGCTGAAGAGCATGGCGTCCGAGAAGTCGATCACTTTGCCGGGCGACATTGCGGCACCGAGAATGATCACCAAGCAGAAAATCAACTTGAAACTGAGATCCGCCGCACTCGATTTGCCGAAGAGGAATTTCCACGCCTGAAGCCCGTAGTAGGACCACGTGATGAGCGTCGAAAGGGCAAAAAGAATGACTGCTCCCGACAGGACGTAGGCGAACCAAGGCACCACCGAAGCGAAGGAATCAGAGGTAATGGTGACCCCATCGACGCCTTGATGCAGATAGTCACCAGTCACAATCACAACCAAAGCGGTCATCGTGCAAATGACTACCGTATCGAGAAAGGGCTCCAGTAAGGCGACCAGTCCCTCGCTTGCTGCGTAGCGGGTCTTGACCGCGGCGTGGGCAATTGGCGCGGAACCAATTCCCGCTTCGTTGGAAAATGCAGCACGCCGCACGCCCTGCAAAAAGGTCCCGATCAAACCGCCCGCCAGAGCCGAACCATTGAAGGCTCCCTCAAAGATCAACCCGAAAGTCGGAACGATTCGATCAACGTGGGTCCCGAGAACGATGAAGCACCCAATCATGTACAGAATCGTCATTCCCGGAACAAGGCTGGCGGTGATTCTCCCAATCCGGGTGATCCCTCCGATAATGACCATTCCGACCAAGATCGCGACAACAAGGCCAACGAACCAACGATTCGCATCGAACCAGCCGTCTGCACCCCCGGTTACATTCACGAGTTGGGAAGTCGCCTGATTGATCTGGAACATGTTGCCCCCACCAAAAGATGCCCCCACTGCACAGACCCCGAAGAATACGGCCAGTGTCTTGCCGAGCGGCCCGAGTCCGCGCTCCGCGAACCCCCGGGTCAGGTACAACATCGGCCCTCCGTGAACCTTTCCGTCCTTCCCGATATGCCGGTATTTCACTCCCAAAGTGCACTCCGCGAACTTGCTCGTCATGCCAAAGAGCCCCATCACAATCATCCAAAATGCAGCTCCGGGTCCCCCGACGCTAATAGCGATTGCGACGCCGGCGATGTTCCCCAACCCTACCGTCCCGGACACGGCTGAGGTAAGGGCCTGAAAGTGTGATATCTCCCCGGGATCGTCACTCTTGGAATACTTCCCCCGGACAGTGCGCAAGGCCAAACCGAACCCCCTAAAGTTGATGAACTTGAAAAAGATGGTCAGAAAAATCGCCCCACCAGCAAGCCACAGAAGAACAAAAGGAACGGCGAGATCCACTTCTTCCCCCGCAGGTCCGACCTTCCCCTTCCATACGTTGAAAAAGACCACCTTCGAGATCGCATCCGTGTAAGGCGCCACCGCTTCATCAATCTTCTGATCGACCGTCTTCGGCTTCTCGGCCTCCTTGGCCGCTGGGTCCGCCGCAGGCGCGGCAGCCGTCTCCGCCACCGCATCTCCCACTGGCGGCGCCGCCTCCTGCGCCATCAACCCCGGATCGCTGCAGATGAGCAGGAGGACGGCGAGACTCAATACCCAACCAAGACGGGAAACAAACGATCGGCTCATCACCCGCCCAGCATGGCCAGCCACCCCGGCCGCGACAAGGCGGAAGGAGAGATTCGCGGAGGCGGTTTTTTTAAAAAATTTCGGGCGGCGACAGGGTGCCGGTCCCGATGCCCCGCGATGGCAGAGTGAGTCTGCAGAACATGGCAGGCGGATTAAACCGGTCTCGTTTTGTTTCCCTCGCTCCCGCGCCCCTCCGGGGTGCCCATCAAAGGAGCGGCCAAAGTCCGGTGGTGCTACCACCGGCTACCGTCTGCTGTCCCTCCGGGACGAAGAGAACCGGCGACCGGACGACATCCCTCCCCCAACACGCTGTTGCCGCCCCGCTCCCGGTTTCGCGGCGCTACGCCGGGACAGGCTGCCATTGCACTCCAAAAGTCACCCCTTCTTGAACAACAGCTTCCCCTCCCCCACGTCGGCGGTGATCACATCCCCCTCACTGAAGTTGCCCTCCAGCACGTCCAGACTCAGCGGGTCGAGCAAATGCCTCTGGATGGCCCGCTTCAAGGGCCGCGCCCCATACACCGGATCATACCCTTGATTCCCGATGAACTCTTTCGCCGCCTCCGTCATCGCCAGGCCTAATCCCTGCTTCGCCAGACGCTGGCGCACCCGCTCCAGTTGCAGGGTCACGATCTGGGTCAGATCCCCCCGATCCAAGCGATCGAAGATGATCGTCTCATCCACCCGGTTCAGAAACTCCGGTCGGAAGTGCCCGCGCAGGGCCTCCAACACCTTCGCTTCCCGCTGCTCGGGATTCGCCTCGTCCATGATGTACTGGCTGCCGATGTTCGAGGTCATGATCAGCACCGTGTTCCGGAAATCCACCGTGCGCCCCTGCCCGTCGGTGATGCGCCCGTCGTCGAGCACCTGCAGCAGCACGTTGAAAACATCCGGATGGGCCTTTTCAATCTCGTCGAAGAGCACCACCGAGTAGGGCTTGCGCCGCACATACTCGCTGAGCTGCCCGCCTTCCTCATACCCCACGTATCCCGGAGGCGCCCCAATCAACCGCGCCACGCTGTGCTTCTCCATGTATTCCGACATGTCGAGCCGCACCATCGCACCCTCGTCATCGAACAAAAACTCCGCCAGGGCCTTCGACAACTCCGTCTTGCCAACCCCGGTCGGCCCGAGGAAGAGGAACGAGCCGATCGGCCGGTTCTCATCCTGCAAACCGGCCCTGGCCCGGCGCACCGCATTGGACACTGCCACGATGGCCGGCCGCTGCCCGATGACCCGCTCCCCGAGGCGCGCTTCCATCTGCACCAACTTGGCCCGCTCGCCTTCCTGCAAGCGGCTCACCGGAATGCCCGTCCACGAGGACACCACCCGGGCGATGTCCTCCTCGGTCACCTCCTCCTTCAGCAGTTGGGAACTGCCCTGCAGTTCCCCAAGCCGTTCCTCCGCCTGCTTCAACTCGCGCTCCGCCTCCGGAATGCCGCCATAGGTCAACTCCGAAGCCCTCGTCAGATCCCCGATCCGCTTGGCCTGTTCCGCCTCGGTGCGCAGCGAGTCGATCCGCTCCTGGTATTTCCGCACCTCGTCGATGATCTCCTTCTCGTTGCGCCATTGCGCCATCAAGCCGCTGGACTGCTCCTTCAGATTCGCCATCTCCTCGTTCACTTTCTCGAGCCGCTTTGCACTGGCCGGATCCTTCTCCTTCGCCAGAGCCTGCCGCTCCATCTCCAACTGCATCACCTGCCGCTCGATCTGGTCGATCTCCGTGGGCATGGAATCCAGCTCGATCTTCAAGCGTGCCGCCGCCTCATCCATCAGGTCCACCGCCTTGTCCGGCAGAAAGCGGTCCGAGATGTAGCGATCGCTCAGCGTCGCCGCCGCCACCAGCGCCGCATCCTGGATGCGCACCCCGTGGTGCACTTCGTAGCGCTCCTTCAAGCCCCGCAAAATGGCGATGCTGTCCTCCACCGAGGGCTCGTTCACCTTCACCGGCTGGAACCTCCGCTCCAGGGCCGCATCCTTTTCGACATACTTCCGATACTCATCGAGCGTCGTCGCCCCGATGGTCCGCAACTCGCCCCGCGCCAACTGCGGCTTGAGCAGGTTGGAGGCATCCACCGCGCCCTCGCTCGCCCCAGCCCCGACAATGGTGTGCAGCTCGTCGATGAAGAGGATGATCTCCCCCTGCGAGTCAGTGACCTCCTTGAGGAAGGCCTTCAGACGATCCTCAAACTCGCCGCGATACTTCGCCCCGGCGATCATGCCGCCCAGATCCATGGCGATGATCCGCTTGCCCTTCATGGACTCCGGCACGTCCCCACTCACAATTCGCCGCGCCAGCCCCTCCACAATGGCCGTCTTCCCCGTCCCGGGCTCCCCGATGAGCACCGGATTGTTCTTCGTCCGCCTCGAGAGCACCTGCAAGACCCGACGGATTTCCTCATCGCGCCCGATGACCGGATCGATCTTCCCGGCCCGGGCCCGCGCCGTGAGATCGGTGCCGTATTTTTCCAACGCCTGATACTTCCCTTCGGGATCCTCATCGGTCACCTTCTGGCTGCCGCGCACTGACTCCAGGGCACCCCGCAGATTCTCCTCCGTCACCCCGGCCTCCACCAACAACTTACCCGCCGGCGAGTCCGCCTTGAGTGCCCCGAGCAGGAAATGCTCCACGCTCAAATAGTCATCGCCCAGCTTCTCCCGCTCCTTGTCGGCCGCATCCAGCGTGGCCCGCAGACCATAGCTGATCTGTGGCTGCGCCGTCGCGCCCTGCGCCTTCGGCTCGCGGTCCAGCGCGGTCACGAGGGAAGCCTTCAGCTTCGTCAACTCCACCCCCGCCTTCTCCAAAATTGGCACCACGACCCCCCCTTCCTGCTGAAGCAGACTGAGCAAAACGTGTACGCTCTTCAGCTCCGGGTGGGCCGACTGCGACGCCAATCGCTGTCCCGCCTGAAGCGCTTCCTGTAGTTTGATGGTGAGTTTATCGAGTCCCATAATCGTTCTTTCCGGTTCCAACCTACAGCAGCACGGATCCACCGCACCGCCTCAGTTTGCATTGTCTCCGCTTGGACGATCATAACATCTAGTTGTTCGCTAGAATCGCAACCGATTTTTACAATCTCCCCGCCATTGCCCCCGCCCGGACTCTATCTCATCCTCCGCCCATGACCCTGCGCCTGCGCCTCTTCCTCATCATCCCCGGAGCCCTCTTTCTCGTCGCTCTGCTGGCCTTTGAGTTCGGCCTGCGCAAAGGGCGCGATCAGGCACCCCGCCCACTTGCCGCCCCTCCGTCCGAGGCCGGCCAAGCGAGCGACGCAGACCTCATTCATCTCCTCCTCGCCCAGGATCTCGGCGAACGGACCTTCGCCTTTCCCGCTGTCATCGAGGCCGCCACCGGTCATCAGGTCCTCTCCGCCGACCGCCCCAGCGAGGGGCTCCTCGTCATCAGGGAGGCCATCGAAACCGCCGCAAACGATTGCCTCCCCCTCTTCAGCGGCCCGGAATCCCCCCTCCGCGAGCTGCGCCGGATCAACGAGGCCTCCCGCTACTTCGAGGACAGCCTCCGCACCCTCCTCGACGCCCATCCAGATCTCTCCTGTGGCGTCCCCACTACCGCCGATGGAGTGGAACAACGCAGCGGCTATCCCGACCTGCGCATCGAGCATCTCCCCACCAGGACGGTGGCCTACCTCGACCCGAAGCTCTTCGAGGAATCCAGCCGCAGCTCCTCTCTCCGCACATTTTACTACGAGCCAAAAGAACACTCCTCCAAGGTGAACGAGGACGCCACCCACTTCCTCCTCGGCTTCGCCCACGACGGCAAGGACCGCGTCTGGACCTTCACCGGCTGGGACCTCGTCGATCTCTCCACCCTTCAAGTCCGCCTCAAGGCCGAGTTCCAGGCCGCCAACCGCGACCTTTACCCGGACACCCCCGCACCCTGACCATCCGGCTATCGAGATAATGCCTTTCTCTGTCCCCCAATCCCTCTAGAGTCCCTCCCATGCCTTCCCGCTCCACGCGCTCCAGCGGCTCCGTCGCCATGGACGACTACCTCGAGCAGATCCTCCATCTGATTCAGGAGAAAGGCTACGCCCGGCCCGTGGACGTCTCCGAACGCCTCGGCATTTCCCAGGCCAGCGTCACCAACATGCTGCAGCGCCTCGATGCCGAGGGCCTCGTCAAACACGAGAAATACCGCGGCACCACCCTCACCGAGGAGGGCGACCGCATCGCCCGGGCCATCATCGCCCGCCACGAACTCCTCACCGAGTTCCTCCGCCTCTTCAACATCGACGAGGAAACCATCTACAAGGACGTCGAGGGCATGGAGCATCACGTCTCCCGGGCCACCCTGGAGGCCCTCCGCGCCGTCACCGAGACCCTCCGCGAGTCCGATCCCTTCCGGGAGGCCGTCCTGAAGCGTCTCGGCGAGTAAACTCCCGCCCGGCGGTTGACATCCCGCCCCCCGTCGTTTCAAGTCCCTGCCCAATGCCTTGGGACGAACAATTCCTCACTCTCTTCCGACGCTGCGTGGACGCCTACCGTGGCGGCAACCGCGACTTCGGCTCCTACTACAGCCCCGCCGACCTCGAGTTCCTGCAGAGCCTCGGCTACAAGCCACGCGAACTGTTCGATTTCGTCGAGGATTTCGTCGATGAGGGCGTCCCCTCCGCGTCCACCGCCCTCCTCATCGCCGCCGTGCGCCGTGACTTCCTTTTCGCCGAACAGGACGGCGTGCTCAGCGACCACGAGATTTCCCATCACGATCTCCCCAGCCGCGGCGATGAACTCGGCGGCCTCCCTTACCTTTCCCGCATCATCACCAAGGCCCGCGCCAAACTGCGCGGCGAACTCGATCCGGACCTCATGTTCGGCTGCGGCGGCGACCGGTCCTTCCTCCGAAATCATGGCGACATTCATCCCGCCGATTTTCTCCGTCACGTCTGGGCGGCGCGGGACAACGACCAAGCCATCGTCGACTACGTCCTCGAGTCCATGCCCGACTAACGTTCTCCATCATGTCCAAATACAACGGCGAAGAAATTCTCGTGGTCCCGCGGGCCCTGTTCGACGAACTCGGTGCCTTCGAGGGCCTCAACCTCGAGGTCGATCACTACCTTCCCACCCTCCTCGATCCCGCCAACAACCACTTCATGGACCGCGCCGCGGCGGAGGTCGATCCCGGGTTCAAGCAGATCATCCCCTACTCCCTCTTCCGCCACGAGGGTCGCTATCTGCACTACTTCCGCGGAAAATCCGGCGGTGAGGCCCGCCTCCACGCGCAGGGCTCGATGGGCATCGGCGGCCACATCAATCCCATCGACACCCGCGAGGACCACCTCGGCCGCGACACCTACATGGCCGGCGTGACCCGCGAAATCGAGGAGGAACTGGTCCTCCCCGGCGAGCATCCCCACCGCGTGGTGGCCCTCCTCAACGACGACTCCAATCCCGTCGGTCAGGTCCACCTCGGCATCGTGCACCTCTTCGAGCTGACCAGCGGCGAGGTCGCCGCCCGGGAGGCCGCCCTCGCCGACCTGCAGTTTCGCTCCCTCGAGGACCTCCGCGGCCCCCTCTACGAAGGCCTCGAAAGCTGGACCCGCTTCTGCGTCGATGCGCTCGAGCGCATCGGCTAGGGTGCCATCAGCCCGTGTAGGAACCTTCCACGCGGGCCGCGACATCACGGTAGCCGTAGTCGACCTCGTAGATCTGCTTGAAGGCTTCCAGCGCAGCGTCCTTCTTGCCCTGCTTGTCGTGGATGATGCCCAGTTCGTAGAGAATCTCCTTCTTGGTGGCGTCCATCGCCATGAGTTCCGCATTCGCGTCGCTCAACTGCTTCACGGCGAGGTCGTGCATGCCCTTCGCGTCAAAGGTCCGCCCCAACAACAACAGGGCTTTGGTCCGGATGTGCGGGTTGCGGGTCGCCTGCTGCAAATGCGGAATGGCCCCACTGAAATCTCCGGCGTGGTAGAGGGCCTGCCCAAGGTCGAAACGCAGCTGCGGATCGGTCGGGTTCTGCTCCACCCGCTTGCGGCGCTCATCGACCTGCTCGGCGATGCGCGAAGCGCGAACCTCGTCTAACTGCTGCCGGGCATCCTGGTCATCGGGATTCTCCGCCACCGTGGCTTCAAGGCCTTTCAACTGATGATCAGCGGCCTTGTCCTTCATGAAGGCCGCCTTGCTCTTCAGGGCCACGTCGCCCGCACTGATCTGGTGCGCCCAGTCGTAGAAGGTGTGGGCGTTTCTCCAGTCCTCCATCTTCTCGTAGGTCGCGGCGAGGTCCTTCACCACGGCCACGTTGTTGGGGTCCTGCTCATAGGCCTCCACCAAGGCGGCGGCCTTCTCCTCAAGTTGATCCTTGGTCAGCGCGGCCCGCGCCGCTTTCTCGATCGCCAGCGTCTCCGCCTCGTCCTTCTTGCCCAGGACATACTCACCCTTCGCGTTGCGCTGCTTCTGCATGGAGGCCCGCGCCGTGGCATCCTTCTCGCCCTTCACCGCGGCGGTGTCGGTGACATCTTGCTTGCAAATGTCGCGGTAAACCCCCGCCGCCCGCTCGGGCAGCTCGCGGCTCAGATAGAACTCCGCCAGCTTGTGCAGCAGCTTCGTGTTCTCCGGTGCCCCGCTGCGGATGGTTTCTAGGGCGAAGGCCGCCGTTTCCAAAAAGTTCAGCTTCAGGGACGTCTCAAACAACAGTTCGTTCGCCCCGGAATTGTAGGGATCCTTCTCCAGCTCCTTCTCGATCGCATCCAGCGCCCCCAAGGGATCCTTCTTCGCGACCGAGGCCAGCTTCATGGTGCCGAGGCCACTACCACCAAAAAGGGACTTCTTCTTCTTCTTGCCCCCCGTCAGGGCAACCTCACTCGAGCGGAGCATCTTGCGACCATCCACATAGCCCGGAGCCTCCCGCAGGACGGCCTGCATCAGGCTGATCGTGTACTGATAGTTCTTCATCTCCACCGCGCCCAAGGCCTTGTTCACCAGTTCACGGAGGTTTCTTGGAAGATCTTCTTCCTTGGTTTCGATCGGATGCTCTTCGGTGGTCGGTTGCTCTGCCATACGTGGGGTAATGCTGTGGGCACCAGTCAAGCCCCTTCCGAGAGGCAAGGCAAGCACCCCGTTTGAAATCAAAACTAGCCGCATTGCGCCAAGTAGAATGACACCGGAGCGATTCTGAAAAGGATCGTGGTGATGGTCGTTGCGCCAGAAAGAATGACACCCGGATGAAGACATTATCAGGGATCATGAGTCATCAAAGTAAG
>Ga0335396_10000197_pt1 | contig 78552 bp, 78 predicted proteins | sample FRY02_FD_205743 | JGI IMG/M metagenome (GOLD analysis project Ga0335396, IMG submission 205743) | Freshwater microbial communities from Lake Fryxell liftoff mats and glacier meltwater in Antarctica - FRY-02 (spades assembly) (version 2) | ecosystem: Environmental > Aquatic > Freshwater > Ice >...
CTACAAAGCCACAGGTGGAGGCGGCTCCTGTAGCCCCGCAGAAGCCGGCTGCCACGGGCTCGAAACCCCTATTGAAGAGCCCTGAAGACTGGATTGCACTGGTGGCTAGCCTGGGGCTAAGCGGCATGGCAGGCGAGCTGGCCAAGCATTGCGCGCTGGTGAGTTTTGAGAAGGGCATTCTTAAGCTAAGTATTGATCAGTGCAACGATGCCATGCTCACGGAGAACATGAAGGGACGTATGCAGGATGCCCTGCAGGCTTTATTTGATGAGCCACTAGCGTTGCATATTGAAGCACGCACAGATAAGCCTGTAGACACTATCGCCGCCCGTCACGAAGATGCGCAACAGCAGGCGAACACGGCGGCCCATGATGCGATTGCAGGCGATCTGGCTGTGCAGGCTCTGATTCAGCAATTTGATGCTACCGTCGATCCGTCGTCGGTAACGCCCAATTAAGGCGAAGAGTTTTCTGTGGTGCTGGCACAGCACCGGTTTTTCCGTTTAAGAAGGTTGAGGTTGTGTCGATGAAAAATCCATTGGGCCAGATGATGAAGCAGGCTCAGAAAATGCAGGAGCAAATGCAGGAGGCCCAAGCCGAACTTGCCGACACTCTGGTAGAAGGGCAGGCTGGTGGTGGCATGGTGAAGCTCAGTATGAATTGCCGTCATGAAGTGCACGGTATTGTGATCGATCCGCAGTTACTGGGTGACGACCGTGAAATGCTCGAAGATATTCTGGTGGCGGCTTTTAATGATGCTTTGCGTAAAGTTGAAGCCACCACCAAAGAAAAGTACGCCGGTCTGACCTCCGGTTTGGGCTTGCCCAGCGGCCTAAGCCTGCCGTTTTAGTTGCGTTGTTGAGTAACCATTGATGGCCTATTCGCCACTGTTACAGGATTTGCTCGAAGCTTTGCGGTGCTTGCCCGGTGTGGGGCCGCGCACCGCACAGCGGATGGCGTTCAAGTTGCTCGAAGACGAGCGTCAGGGGGGCAGACGGTTGATCGCTGCCATGCAGAAAGCGCTGGATGAGATTGCTGAATGTACTCAGTGCCGCATGCTGTCAGAGACCGAGCTGTGCTGGATCTGCTCCGCACCGCGTCGAGACGCCGGCACTATTTGCGTGGTTGAGAGTCCGGCGGATGTTATTGCAGTAGAAGACTCGGCCTCTTACAACGGCCATTACTTTGTTTTGCAGGGTCGCTTGTCACCGCTCGATGGTATTGGTCCTGATGAATTAGGGCTGCATGTTCTCGAAGCACGTTTTGATAGTGGTGATATTAACGAGTTGATTGTGGCAACCAGTGCCACTGTTGAAGGTGAGGCTACGGCCGGTTATCTGGCAGGCCTGGCGCGTCAGCGGGGCGTGCGGGCCAGCCGTATTGCCCATGGTGTCCCACTGGGTGGTGAGCTGGAGTTTGTCGATAGCAGCACCTTATCGTTGGCTATTTCCGGGCGGCTTAATCTCGGCTAGAACCAGCTAGCTCATCGCTAGCTGGCACTCTGCCGACTACGGGCTCACCTGCGCATCTTCAACCATGTGATAGAGCCGCTTATAACTCTCGTAGCGCCGCTCCATGATGTTGCCATTTTCGACGCCTTCTTTCACTGCACAGCTGGGTTCGCGCAGATGCTGGCAGTTGGCGAAGCGACATTCATGAGCCGCCTGATCGATCTCAATAAAGCCGGCTTGTACTTCACGAACATCACCGAAGTAAGGGAGAAAATCCCGTACACCCGGCGAGTCGATAAGCCAGCCGTCTGCGGCGAGTGCATGCATCATCGATGCCGTTGTGGTGTGTCGGCCCTCAAGGCTGCTGCTCGATAATTCTGCAACAGCCACAGCGGCATCCGGCACCAATGCATTGATCAGCGACGACTTACCCACGCCTGACTGACCGACCAGCATGCCGGTCTTGCCCGCCAGCAACTCACTCACGCGCTCTATACCCTCTAATCGTGTTGTTGAGGTTGGGACGATGCCATAACCCAGTTTGCCGTAATTGACCAGTTCGGTTTCAGTGGCTTCGTCACGTTTACCGGCAATATCGGTTTTATTGCGAACGAGTATGGCCTCGCAACCCATTGCAGCAGCGCTGGCAACGTAACGGTCGGTGAGAAAGAAGTCGGGTGTTGGCTCTGCGGCCATAACAACAATGAGCACATCAAGATTGGCAGCAAGCACATCTGCCGCACCTTTGTGTCCGGCCCGGCGCAACTGATTGTGACGTTCGTTGATGCTCTCAAGAATGAGCTCTTTGCCGGAGTCGGCGGTTTGCCAGCCCACAATATCGCCACAGACCGGCTTTAGTTTTCTGCCTTTAAGCAGGAAGCGCGCCGTCGTGCCGTCAGCAAGCAACAACTTGCCACGGTTACCATAGGCAGCAACAACCCTTCCGGTGTTAGCAGTGAGGGTCTGGTTCATGCGGGAGAGTTGGCGGGCATCTTTGCGCGGTGTTCCTGTGTTGGTCTGGTAGAATTATCGCACGATTGCAACGGCACAAGTTATAACAGGGTAACAACTATGGCGGATAACAGTAACCGGCTCATCTGGATCGATCTGGAGATGACCGGGCTAGACACGCAGAACGATTCGATTATTGAGATCGCAACTATTGTGACTGATAGTAATCTTGAGCTGGTTGCTGAAGGGCCGGTGTTCGCCATCGCCCAACCGGCTAACACGTTGAGGGCTATGGATGAGTGGAACACTAAGCAGCACGGCGATTCCGGGTTGGTGCAGAGAGTTCTCGAGAGTAGCGTTAGCACGGCTGATGCGGAGCGTCTGACACTCGAATTTCTGCGGCCGCTGTTGGCGATGGGGGCATCACCCATGTGCGGCAACAGTATCTGTCAGGACCGCCGGTTTATGGCGCGTGAAATGCCTCAGCTCGAGGCTTTTTTTCACTACCGCAATCTTGATGTGAGCACACTCAAGATTCTGGCCGGGCTCTGGGCGCCGGAAGTATTGGCCGGGGTTAAGAAGTCTTCTGAGCATCTGGCGCTTGCTGATATCCGTGACTCAATCGATGAGTTGCGCCATTATAGGGCGAACATGGCGCGCATCTGTTAAGTGCTCGCTGTCGCTGTGTTACAGTTTGCTCCTGAGTAGCGGGCCCCAGAATGTTGCGGCAGCTGTCGGGTGGTACGGCTGCTCGTCCCTAGTACTGCCGGCGCTCCGAATTTTGTCTTGACCTCTCATGATTAAAAACAGGTCCGAAATGCGAATACAACAACTAATACCGGCGATCTTTGTATTGCTATGTCTGCTCGTATTTCCGGCGCTGGCTGCAACCCAGGATCGTTGGGTCACGGATCGTGGTGAATTTACGATGCGCTCCGGCACCAGTACCAGCAACAAGATTGTGCGTGTCTTGAAAAGTGGTACGCGTCTGGAACTTGTTCGCGTGGATGCTGAATCCGGCTACAGTCTTGTGCGTTTGCGCAATGGCAAAGAGGGCTGGGTGATGTCACGGTTTTTGCTGAGTTCACCGCCGGCATTGGTGCGCTTGCCCCAGCTTGAGAAAGATATTGGCCGCGTCGTTGAACTGTCGGATGAGCGTACTGCATTACAGAGTGAAGTGCGGACGTTGACCAGTCAGAACAGTAAGCTGTCTGCTGAGCTCGATCGCATTAAGCAGGTCTCGGCGAGTGCTGTAAAACTGAATAATGAGAACACAACATTGCGTTCGAGTTTGAGTGCAGCGCGTTCACAAATTGCAGCGCTTGAAGATGACAACCGGCGGCTTGGATCGAAAGCGAATCGCGAGTGGTTTCTTGTTGGCGCTGCTGTTTTAGTCTTTGGTCTGTTGCTCGGCTTGATTATTCCGCGGCTTAAAGTCCGCAAGAAATCCGATTGGTAAATCCGCTTGATGAATCCGGTTTTCCGGAAATAGACATAAAAAAACGGACACCCATGGTGTCCGTTTTTTTTCAGTCGATGCACGCTACTGTTAGCTCGCGATTTTTTGACCGCCCAACAATAGCCACGTCTCGACGATGCTATCGGGGTTTAGCGACATACTCTCAATCCCTTGTTCCAGAAGCCATTCAGCCAGATCCGGGTGGTCTGAGGGCCCCTGGCCACAAATGCCCACGTACTTGCCGCGACGCTTGCAGGCATCAATAGCGAGTTTTAGCATGGCCTTAACCGCAGGGTCACGCTCATCAAAGAGTTCTGCAATCAGTCCTGAGTCACGATCGAGTCCGAGCGTGAGTTGCGTCATGTCATTTGAGCCAATCGACATACCATCGAACAGGTCGAGGTACTCATCTGCCAGCAAAGCATTGGTCGGCAGTTCGCACATCATGATGACCTTTAAGTCATTCTCGCCACGCTTTAAACCAAACTGCTCCAGCAGATCAATAACGTTTTTCGCTTCCTTCACTGTTCTGACGAACGGCACCATGACCTGAACATTGGTAAAGCCCATCTCCTCGCGGACACGTTTAAGAGCGCGGACTTCTAACTCGAAGCAGGGCTGGAATTCCGGGTTGACGTAGCGGGATGCACCACGGAAACCGAGCATCGGGTTTTCCTCATGGGGTTCGTAGCGGGCACCGCCAATCAGGTTAGCGTATTCGTTGGATTTAAAATCTGACAGCCGCACGATGACCGGGCTATGTGCAAATGCCGCGGCGATACAGGCAATACCTTCGGACAGTTTGTCGACGAAAAACTCAACCGGATCATCGTAGCCCGCCATCTGCTGCTTGATGATGGCCTTTATATCGTCGTCCTGCTGGTCAAACTCAAGCAAGGCTCTTGGGTGAATACCAATCATACGGTTAATGATGAACTCGAGGCGGGCGAGTCCCACGCCGGCGTTGGGCAAACTGGCAAAACCAAACGCACGGTCCGGGTTCGCAATGTTCATCATTAGCTTGACAGGGATCTCTGGCAGATTGTCGAGCTCGATCTTTTGTTGCTCGAAGTTGAGCATGCCCTTGTAAACAAAGCCGGTATCACCTTCAGCACAGGAGACGGTGACCTCGGTGCCGTCCGCAATGACCGAGGTGGCATTCTCGCAACCTACTACCGCAGGAATGCCGAGTTCACGGGCGATGATGGCGGCATGACAGGTGCGGCCACCGCGATTCGTGACGATCGCAGAGGCTCGTTTCATGACCGGCTCCCAATCGGGGTCGGTCATGTCAGCCACCAGGACGTCGCCGGGTTGGATGCGGTCCATGTCTTCGACACGTTCTATAATCTTCGCCACGCCGGCGCCAATGCGTTGGCCGATACTGCGGCCTTCGCTCAATATCTCTGAGCGCCGGTCTTTGATGGAGTAACGCTCAATGGTGGCTGAATTCTGGCTTTGTACCGTCTCTGGGCGGGCCTGCAGCAGGTAGAGCTTGCCGTCAAGACCGTCTTTGCCCCATTCGATATCCATCGGACGACCGTAATGGTTTTCCACAATAATGGCGTATCTGGCGAGGGTTTCGATCTCATTATCGGTGAGGGAAAAGCGGTTGGAGTCGGCTTCGTCCACATCCACGGTTTCAACAAACTGTCCGTCAACTGCGTGCTTACGGAGCAGCATCTTGATGGCTTTGCTGCCGATATTCTTGCGGAGGATGGCGCGTTTGCCGGCGTTCAGCGCCGGTTTCGACACGTAGAACTCGTCCGGGTTCACCGCCCCTTGTACAACCGTCTCGCCGAGACCGTATGAAGACGTAATAAACACCAGGTCGCGAAAGCCCGATTCGGTATCGAGCGTAAACATCACGCCGCTGGATGCCAGATCACTGCGCACCATGTGCTGAATGCCGACCGATAGGGCCACATCTTTGTGATCAAAACCCTGATGTACCCGATATGCAATGGCGCGGTCGGTGTACAGCGAGGCAAAGACTTGTTTGATGGACCAGAACAGGTTTTCTTCGCCACGCACATTCAGAAACGTTTCCTGTTGGCCCGCAAACGACGCATCCGGCAGGTCTTCTGCGGTGGCAGAGGAGCGCACGGCCACAGCAAACTCATCACCGCGATTGCCGCCCATCTCTTTCCAGGCGCTCAGGATTTCGTCGTGCAAAGCTTGTGGCAGCGGTGTATCAATCACCCACTGGCGAATGCTGCTGCCAGTTTTCGCCAGTTGGTCCAGATTGTCTGTGTCGAGTTTTGAGAGCAGGGCATCAATCTTTTCGGCTAAACCTTCGTGAGCCAGAAACTCACGATAGGCGCTGGCTGTGGTGGCAAAGCCGCCAGGCACCATGACGCCGGCTGCCGAAAGGCTGCTGATCATTTCGCCCAGCGATGCGTTTTTACCGCCCACATGGTCAATGTCGTTTATTCCTACCTGATTAAATGGCACAACGTAGGCGTTCAAAGCTTTGCTCCCATATACTGCTTAATAATGATTAGATTAAACTGAATCGCGATTCTGCGGGTTTTTTGTTTTAAGTTCGCTGAATTTCTTAAGAACATTCAAATACCGGATGGAGTTATGTCAAGGCTATGAAAAATCGAACCGTATTTCTGGTGTCCGACTCGACGGGTATCACTGCCGAGACGCTCGGTCATAGTCTGCTCACGCAATTTGAAGCCGAAAACTTTAAACAGGTCACATTGCCCTTTATCAATACGGTTGAGAAGGCAAATTCTGCTTTAGAGCGGATCAACCGGGCTGCCGAAGAGGATGGTCTGCGGCCCATCATATTCAGTACGCTGGTGCAGGACGACATCAGGGACCATTTGCTACCGGCTAATGGATTGTTTTTAGACTTCTTCCAAACTTTTTTGGCGCCGCTGGAAGGCGAACTGGGCGTGCGCTCCAATCATACCGCCGGTCGGGCCCACGGGCTGAGCGATACCGCTAAATATGACCAGCGCATTGAGGCTACCAATTATGCCATGACCAACGACGATGGCGGCCATACGCGCGATTACCACCAGGCCGATGTGATCTTGATTGGCGTGTCGCGCTCCGGCAAAACACCCACCTGCTTGTATCTGGCACTCACTTACGGCGTGTTCGCGGCCAACTACCCGCTGTCGGAAGAGGAGCTCGAAACCGGCAAGATTCCGGCAGTGCTCGAATCCCACAAGCACAAGCTCTACGGCTTAACGATTGCGCCGCTGCGACTGCAGCAGATTCGCAAAGAGCGTCGTCCGAACGGCAAGTATTCCAGTATTCAGCAAGTGAACTACGAGATTCGTGCGGCGGAGCAGTTGTTTAAGCGCTTCGGTATTAACTCGCTCGATACCACGCATTCTTCCATCGAAGAGATTGCCAGTAATATTCTGGAAAGCACCGGGGTTGAGCGGCGGGTGAGCCCGTAGACCTCCGTCACTGAATTATCGCGGCCGGGCTGGTTTAAGCCTGTGCCTTGTTCGACGTGAGGGCAGAGCAGCATCTGGTTCAAATGCTTTCGCATTTGCGGCCTTGCACGGGGCGGGCGCAGAGCGAACCAATCCCGTGAATATGCCGGCCAAGCCCTTAGACGGTTGTCGGGCAGAGCCAGAAGAGACCTGCGTGGCTAACTCAATTAATTGGCATCAGTTGTATCGCCGATAAGAAACCCGAGATATTAACGATAGAGAGCGTGCCATCCGTTCCGACATCCACTGTCACGGAGGTCCAGTTTTCGCCGTCACTAGCGAGAGCAATTGGGGTTGGGAGTGGCACGGGAAGTCCGGTCAAGAGGATAGCAACGCCGTTGGCCGTGGCCCCGGTTTCGTCTGATGCACTGTAATAGTAGAGGTCGTATCGACCTTTGCTTAAACCCGACAGGGTTAATGTGGCCTGACTGGCATCATCGCGCAGGTAGAAGTTCAGGAGGTTTTCATCTTCGCTAGAAGGAGGGGTGGTGACATTTTCAGCACCCAATCCGGTGGCTACTGCGGTGATCGAGCCTGTTTTGCCAAGTGTGTTTAGCAGCTCACTCGTGCCCACATCGATAACATTCCAGCTACCCGTTTGCCCGGATGCGGCGCCATAGGTATTGCTCAGCGGTGTGTAGCTAAAACGTCCCGGAGCAGCGACCACTGCGCTGCTTACGAAGTTAATGTTGACCCTATCCGTGTTGCCTTGAAAACTCGGAGTGCCGTCATCACTGCCACCACAAGCCGACAGCATTGCAGCCGTTATCGTTAAGAGGGCGATGTTCCGAATTAGGTTAGTCATAGGTATGCAGTAGGCTAAGCAGGCATCTAAGGTTGGTTGGTGGCTGAGGAAAGTATGCCACAGTTGCAGCCAACAGGAGCATCGGCGCTTGTGCTCTATATCCGGGCCGCAGGCGCGCTGAGCCCTGTGAAGTGCGCTATGCGGGCGTTCGCCGCCGCAATCTCGCCCAGAGCCTTTAACACTGCCGTGGTATCGAGAGCATGGCGACCGCTGTCGGGTTCTGGTTGTTGCAGGTAAACCCGCAGCGTAGCTCCGGCAGTGCCTGTGCCGGAGAGCCGATAGATGATTCGTGAGCCGCCTTCCAGTTGCAGTCGCACGCCCTGATTGGCCGAGATACTGCCATCGACCGGGTCCGTGTAGTTGAAGTTATCGGTCATCACCAAGGCATGATTACCTATGTTGGCGATACCGTTCTCTGCATTCTGTTTTAGCGCGGCGAATAAGGCATCGGCCTGATCACTGTCTTCAATGAAGTAGTCGTGGCGCTGGTAGTAGTCCCGGCCGAACTCCTGCCAGTGTTGTTTCAGTATTTCACCGCCCGAAATCTTGCGAACGGCCAGCAGGTTGAGCCAGAACAGGATGGCCCATAAGCCGTCCTTTTCGCGAACGTGTGATGAGCCGGTGCCGAAACTTTCTTCACCACAGAGGCCGATATCACCGGAGTCGAGCAGGTTGCAGAAATAGCGCCAACCTGTCGGTGTCTCGTAACAGGGGATGTTGAGCTTTGTCGCGACCCGATCGACTGCAGTACTGGTAGGCATTGAGCGCGCGACACCGGGCAGGCCGTTTCTGTAGCCCGGTATGCGTGTGGCATTGGCGAGCAGAATGGCAAGACTGTCGCCCGGTGATACCATTTGCCCCGGAACGAGCACCATGTTGCGATCACCATCGCCATCCGAAGCAGCCAGCAGATCAGGGCTTGCTGAAGATAGGGCGAGACTGTAAAGCCCGGGCACATCCACGGGATTCGGATCAGGGTGACCGCCACCAAAATCGGGCAACGGTATGGCATTTAATAAACTGTGGGCGGGTGCGCCGAGCAACCGGCAAAAAATATCTGTGGCATAAGGCCCGGTAATGCCATGCAATGCATCGAACTTAAGGCTCAAGCCGTTCCTAATTGCAGCGGCCATGCAATCGAAATCGAACAGGCTTTGCAACAGCTCGCTGTAGTCCTGCACGCTGTCGACAACGTCGACCACCAGGCCATTAATCTGTTGTTTGCCGCAACGGCTCAGATCAATGACGGGCAGCTCCACAATACGATACTGCGAGATTGTTTTGCTGGCAGCGAAGAAGGCATCGGTGAGCTGTTCCGGCGCTTGTCCACCATTCGCAACGTTGTACTTAATACCGAAGTCACCATCCGGTCCGCCCGGATTATGACTGGCTGTAAGGATGAAACCGCCGGCCGCATGCTGTTGGCGAATAAGGTGAGAAGCAGCGGGTGTTGATAGAAGGCCGTCTTTGCCAATAATTAGCGTACTGACTGAATTCGCAGCGGCCATACCGATAATGGTTTGAATGGCTTCGTTGTTATAAAAGCGACCGTCACCACCCAGCACCAGAGTGCTGTCTGCGGGCAGTTTCAGAGCATTAAAAACGGCCTGAATGTAGGTCTCAAGGTAGTGCGGTTGACGCACCACCGAAACTTTTTTTCTGAGCCCCGCAGTTCCCGGATTCTGATCAGAAAATGCGGTGCAGTCTACTGTGCGGATATCTGTTTCTGAGATCATAGTCTTGGTAGCTAGCAGCGTTAGTGCTCTATGCTATAGTCAAATGATGCAGGTAGATAGTTACATAGTGCCTCAGCTTGATGATCGGCCGCAAAGTTTTGGCGGCTTGATGACATTGTACGAGGCCAACTACATTCAGCTCGATCAAGTGCTTAAGCGGCAGCGCTTTGAGCCCGGGCAGTATCTGTCAAATATTGATGATGACTGTCCTTTGTATCTCACTATTGTTGAGAGCAGTAAATACACCTGTAGCTTCCGTCTGACCTATCGCTTCGAGCAGGATGGCGGCTGGGTCTCAGATCCGGATCTGGTCGGTCGCATTTATTACGATGCACGCATGGTAGAGGCTACCGGCTGGTCGGTGCATCATCGGCACGCGGCGCTGGTGTCTATTTGCAGCACATTGCAGGGCTCAGGCAACAATATTGAGCGTCGCTGGCGTTACAACATGATGTTGAGCAAGTGGCTCGATTACCTGCTCGACCGCGGCCACCACTTTAGCCGTTAGCCTTTAGCGGTGGCGGGCTTGCCCGCTTATCGCCAGTTTCTCCTAATCACGTTAAATTGCCAAACTGTAGACTGCGTCCAGCGTCTTGACAGCGGGCTGTTTTATGCTGGCATTTACTCATTAACTTTCACAGGATCAATGCCTTGTCGTTTTCCGTCATATTTCGCCAGTGGTTGCCGAAAAAGCCCCTCCTGCAGGATCAGGAGCAGCTGGCCAGCCTGTTCTCTAATCGTGCCGAGCTAAAGCGGGATTTCAGACAGCAACGAGACCGTGCTGAACAGCTTGCTGAGAAGTTGCGGCAGCAGGAAGTTGCCACATTAAAAGCGGAGCAACGACTCGATAAGCTGGAAGGCATGTTGGCGAGTCCTGAGTCTGCGCTGCAGGCAACCACCTTTTATCAGTGCCGCAATCTTTGGTTTTATTGTCGCAAGCGCTCCAGTCGTTTTGTTAGCGATCTGTACGAGACTCAGGCCGAGCGCGAACGTCAGACGTTTTTGCGTGATTACCGCAGTCAACATGAGATGTCGTTGCAGGAAGTTCGTGCCGAGCTCAATCAGATTAGTGCGCAGGCCGATGCGGTTGCCGGGCAAATGACCGAGCTGGCCGGGCGGCGCACAGATATGAATGGGCTTTGGAATTTCTTCGGGCGACGTGAAATTATCGAGCGGATTGCCGAATGCGATGAAGCCCGGCTTGCGGTGGGTGCGGAGGTTGATCGACTGCAAGCTACTACTCAAATGCGCAAGGCCAAGCGACCACCCGAATTTCAGGGATTAAGTGTTGCCGGAAAGCGTGTTGTTAATTTGCAACTTATCGCTTTCGCTCAGGAGCTGTACTTGTGGTTTCGTCAGCATGAGCTGCCTGAGTTGGCGCGTGAGGCTGCCATCTGTCATGTGAGCGATGTGCGCTACGGTGATGCCGACCGTTGCCAGTTTGTTACCGATCATATTGGCAAGCGTGTGCGTGAATTGTCCGACGATAGTGGCTTGTTGATGCGCACTGCCGAGAGAGCGGCCTGGCTGGCCAAGCAGGTGGAGTATCGCAATGAGGACGATACCATTCCGGAGTCTGCCGGATTGGCGTTACTGATCGTTTCTGTAAAGCAGCCCAACGAATATGCGCCACTCAACGTCAATGTGCTCGCTCAGGAATACTGGGATATCTGCTCAGTACTCATACCGGCGTAACGCCAGCTATTCCTAGTGCATAAGCGCTGAGCTGGTCATGACCGAAGCGGGTGCTTTCTTTAGCAGAGCCGCGTAGTCAACCACAATTTCCGCGGCCTCATCCAACAGCACGTCGGGAAGTTCAGAGGCTTCGAGAGCGTCGTTGTCTTCAATCAGTTCTTCGCCATTGGCTGCACGTCGCGAATTTTCACGTGTCAACCTGGCATCACGGCGCTGCTGCTGTTCGGCACTGCGGGTCTCAATATTCAGTGGCACACTCTTTTGCGCACGCAGATTAGAGGCCACTGCAATACTCTCCAGCAGAAATGCATAGTTGGCATTGTCGTTTGAACGCGTCAACTGTGCGTCGCGCAAGGCGGCCAGATCGGGCTGAATCGATCCGTATTCATCGTACTTCGCAGAACGAATCTGATCCCATGGCAGGGCACCCGGACGCGAGCTTTCACCAATCCGCTCGCTGTCGATAGCAGAGGGCAGTTCGATATCGGGTATAACACCGCGGTTCTGGGTGCTGCCGCCGTTGATGCGGTAATACTTACCGATAGTGAGTGTTAGCTGTCCAAGCCCGGGGTCACTCGCCATACGGCTGTACTGATCCAGATCATAGAGGTTTTGAACGGTACCTTTACCGAAGGTCTGCTGTCCCACAACCAAGCCGCGCCCGTAATCCTGAATAGCCGCTGCAAAAATCTCGGATGCTGAGGCACTGAAGCGATCGACCAGTACGACCAGAGGACCATCGTAAGTGAGTGTGGGCTCAGGATCATCCAGTACTTCAATGCGGCCACTGGTGTCGCGCAGTTGGACCACGGGGCCCTTATCGATGAACAGGCCGCTCAGTGCGGTAGCTTCAGATAGGTGACCACCGCCATTGCTGCGCAGATCCATGACCAGGGCAGTAATGCCTTCTTCCTCTAATTCGAGAATGAGCCGGCTAACGTCTTTGGTGGTGCTGACATAGTCTTTGTCACCACGTGACCGCGCCTCGAAATCCATGTAGAAACTCGGCACGGAAATAACACCCACTTTGCTGAGCGTGCCATTGCGATCAATCTCTATGAGTTCGCTTTGCGCAGCACGCTCTTCAAGTTTCACTTTCTCACGAATCAAAGGCAGTACTGTTTCGGCGTCGCCGGGCATGTTGTCGGCCGACAGAATTTGCAGGCGCACCGTGGTACCACTTTCACCGCGAATGAGTTGTACTACATCGTCCAGTTCCCAGCCGATGACATCGACCAGTTCGCCGCTGTCATCCTGACCTACGGCGGTAATACGGTCGTTCGGTTTGAGCTTGCCATCGATGGCCGCAGGGCCACCGGGAATAATGTTAATGATGGTGACGTAGTCGTCTTCGAGCTGCAAAGACGCACCAATACCTTGGTATGAAAGGCTCATAGCAATTCTGTATTCTTCCGAATTGCGCGGTGACATGTAACTTGAATGCGGATCAAGCGTGTGCGTAAACGCATTCAGAAAGTTCTCGATCACATCGTCAGAATCGATTTCATTGACACGCTTTAGCAATCGCTTGTAGCGCTTGCCCAAAACGTCGGTGCTTTCTTCCCAGCTTTTATCGGCAAGCATGAGGCTGATGGCATCATTCTTCATGCGCTTGCGCCATAAATCCTGAAGCTCGGCTTCGGTGAGCGCCCAGGGCTCATCTTCGCGATCAAACAGATAATCTTCATCAATGCTGAAGTCGGGTTCTTCATCGAGTGACTGAATAATAAAGCTCAGATTCTGCTGCGCCCGCAAGCGATAGATGCGGAACATATCGAAAACCGGATCCATATCGTTATCGCGCAGAGTGTCATCCAGTGTGTCGCGATAGCGCTGAAAGTATTCGATGTCGCTAGCCAGAAAATAATGTTTGTTGCTATCAAGCGTTTTGATATAACTATCGAGCAAGTTACGCGAAAACTCGTCGTCGATAGCGGTGCGCGAGTAGTGAGCACGTTCCGCAAAACGAGTGACCATCCTGGAGGCCTGCATGTGCCGGGAGCTGCTTTCTAATGACGCTGGTAACTCTTCCGTATCGGATGCTGCCGTGAGCGCAAGAGTCGCTGATTGCGGTTGCAGAACCAATAAGGCGCCCAGAAGAGCGGGTAGCAAAGCAGTTTTTATGAGGCGGGAGAACGTTAGATGCATGAGGTTCGCTACTTGAATCACTAATGAGTTGTCTGCACTATGGCAGCTCGAAATCAGGCTAGTTCAGATTATTGCAGCAATTAAAGGCGAATCCTATAGAAACTCCACTCTTAACCCGCAGCGAAGACAGTGAATTACCCGATTACAACATGCGTCCGGTCACTGTTTTGCTGGGCATTGTCATGGGGACAGTGGTTTCGGTAGCCAGCGGGCTGCTGCTTGTTTGTCTGACCTTTTGGATTTTGCGCGATGAGTACCCGCGTTTGAGCTCTGAGATTCCGGCGCTGATCCTTGCCACTATTATGTTTACTGAGCTCTCGGTGTTTGCGGTCTTGAGCTTCTATGGCTCTCTGAAGAACCTTGTATGGCGCCGCTACAGCATGGCCGCTCTTTGGCTGAGTGTGCTGCTGGTGGCTTGGTATTTCTGGCCAGCGTCGGCCTGAACCAGCCCCAGGCTCGACCTCTCACGATTTAATGCAAAAAGCCCCGCATATTGCCGGTCTATGATGTCTGTTGCCTGCTGATAAGGCTGCTAGCGCAGGCCTCCCAAAGCTTGGCAGACTAATCGGTGGTGTTGTTTTGATCGTAAGGGTTGTTGCTCTGCGCCGTGTGGTCGCCCTGCAGGCTTAAACCGCTAATATTTCAGCGGTGCGGCAAGTTCATCGATATCGATGAACTTGGCACCTTCAGCAGCGCTCGGTTCCAGGCCGATACGACCGTTGCTTTTTCGGAAGATCGTTAAACTGCCTTTGCTGTGCCTCATTCCTTCGGCAATCTCATTGGTCTGTGACATTAGGTATTCCCCCTGACTTCAATATCCGCATATTCAGTCTGTGCGAGTTTACTCAAGTACAGCCTAGAAATATAACATAAGCCTATATTTGTACAATTTTTATTGGTTTTTCTAGTGGTTTTTCTAGTGGTTTTTCTAGGGCTTCGCTGCAGCGCTGATTTTTAACCCGATCCGCCAAATGAGCAACATTAGGGGTAAGGCCGTTAGCAAAATCCAGGCCGTCGGCTTCCCTTGCAATGCGTCGCTGTAGATGCTGAAAAAGTAACCGGCGAGTCCGAAGTTGCCCTCGTAGGGGCCAATAACCCACTGACCCACCACGTAGGCGGCAATGGGCACAAGAACACCGCTTAAGAAAAGCAGTTGTACCCAGGCAGGAATTTTTCTAAGCATTGTGACAAGACCGGTTCACTGAATTGAGCCGATTCTCGCACGTGGGGGCCAATTTGCAAATCGGGCTGAAAGTGGGCCGGTGTTAGAGGTGCTGTTCTTTGACAGGGTGCCTTGGGTATTTTCGCTGTGCGCTATCGCGATAGCGCGCTATGCCAATCAGTGCAGCAACGTGCACTGAAACGCCGGCCGTTAGCAGTGCATAAGGAATAAACCAACTCCAGCCCGGTATGTACAAGGCTGAGAGCAGCGCGGCAAATCCGCTGAGCAAATAGAAGAACGGAATGAGCGTGTAGATAGTACGTGGCAGCCAGATCTTGCGGGCGGCAATCGCGCGCAGTTTCAACACCGCGGAAAAGCGAACTGGTAGCGCAGGAATGGTTTTGGTTTCGGAATTCATCAGGTACACCTTAAAGAGGAGTGTGACTGATGCGTTAAGCGCTTGTCTGTGAACTCAATCACAGAAAACCGGCACAGAATAATGCATTCCAGATCTTGGGTTTGGTTATGCCCGGCCCTCGCCAGCAGAGTCTTCCATCAGATCAATAAATTTGAACTGGGTTTTGCCGAGCGCCACTATGTCGCCATTGGAGAGCTTCTTGCGGCTAACTTTCTTAGAATTGATCACCACGCCATTGCGGCTATTCATGTCTTCGATAACCGCGCCATTAGCATCGCTGGTAATCCGCGCATGCACACGGCTAACGAACTCAGTGGCAATCTGAATATCATTTTCGGCGCTGCGGCCAAGTGTCATGGAGTGTCTGTGCAGAGGGTACTTAAGAACCTGATGACCATCCAGCATAAGTAGTATGCGGATAACCGGGGTTGCCGCATGCCGCCCTTTAATGGTGGGTTCTTCGGTTTCTGTCACCACGTCTGTGGTGCTCTGAATCTGGTCGTTCAGCGCCGTATGGAGAAGGTCAATTTCGCTACTCATTACCTCAATCGCTGAACGCAGCTCGGCAATCTTCTGCTTCTGGCGTTCCAGCATTTCATTGGCCGGATATTGGCGCTGCTCAGACGGCGACAAACGGGTTAGCCTTGCCTGAGTTATTTCAATATAGCCAGAGATCGGCGCGGGGCCGTTGTCATGGTTAGCAAAGGTGAGGTGGGGCGAGCAATCGGTAGGATCCTCGTCTAAGAGCATGCTGCGCATGCGATGCAGCTTCGATAGGTCTTCAGACATATTGTCTCTTGTCCCTGTGCATGTTGAGCTATTTCCGTGCTCAACTTTATAATTATTATATATAGCTTTTAAGGAATCAGGCGCTATTGCCAAATATAATGACGAATAGTGTAACCCGTGACAAGGTTTAAAATTGTGACGTAGGTCACACTTTTGCGAGTCCGGCATGAGGGCGTTGAAGCTAACCGTCTAATGTATGGCGTCATCGTAGAAATCATCGTTTTACACCTGCCGGAGGCGCTCCTGCGCGGGACTAAAGGACCTCGAAAGGGTCGCGCTCTTCGGGCAAGCCCAGTGGGTCGGGGTGCACAATAATATCGCAGTCCGGATAGGCAGCCCGCACTTTGTTCTCTACGTCATCGAGTATTTGATGAGTGGCCAGCAGCGTGAGCTTCGGGTCGAGCTCCAGGTGAAACTGAACAAACATGACCGAGCCGGCTGAGCGGGTGCGGAGATCATGAAACCCTTTGACACCCGGATGGGCCTCTGCAATCTCACGGATTCGCATGCGGTCTTCATCGGCAATCTCGCGGTCGAGCAGAATCTCCAGAGATTTGTTGGCGATTTCCCAGGTTCCCCGCAGTATATAGCCGGCAATAAGCAGCCCCGCAATGGGATCGAGTATGGGCAGGTCGGTGTAGACGGAGAGCGGCAGTACCAGCGCAACGCCCAGATTCACCAGCACGTCGGTTTTGTAATGCATCGCATCGGCGGCAATCGCCACTGAGCCTGTCGCTTGCACCACATAGCGTTGATACGCAAGCAACGCCAGCGTCAATAGGAAAGAACCCACCATCACAATGAAGCCTGTCGAGATCGCTTGCACAGGTCTGGGTTCTGCAAACCGCAAAATGGCCTCGTAACAGACGAACAGGCCGGAGCCTGAAATAACCAATGATTGCACGAGGGCGGCCAGACCCTCTGCTTTGCCATGACCGAAACGATGCTCACCATCGGCTGGCGTTACGGCATACCAAACAGCCGCAAAGGTGATTGCTGACGCGAGCACATCCAGCGTTGAATCAACCAATGAGCTGAGCACCGAGACAGAGGCGGTTACCGACCACGCCCAGAACTTCGCTGCCATCAGCGTCAGTGCCACGCTCACAGAGGCATACGTCGCCGACCGGTTCAGGCGTTTGTGGCGGGCGTTTGGTGTTGGTGTTGTCATGAGTTCATTACGGAGCGGCTATGTGCGTCAAAGCATCATAGCGAATCGGTCGCAGTCAAACCATGCAAACCGCTACCGATGTGCACTCTGACATGCGTCTTTACAGGGGAAACACGCCGAAAGAATCACCAGCGATAGATTTGCGGCGCGCAAAACGGTTTGCGCGCGCCGCCCGTTGCCGTAACCTGGCTTGCGTTGTCTATGCTCATGGTCGAATCCGGTTCTATATCCACGTGAATGCAACGTCTGACGGGTTAGGGTGCGATCAAGCTTGCCGCAGGTATCATGTTTATTCCTCTGGTCGATGGTCGTTGGTGCGCCGCCATCGATCCCTCAGCATTGTTTGTCATTATTGGCCTTTGCAAGGCGCTGTTGTTTTCGCCACTCGGCAAAACACAATGCGCTGCCAAGTGATAGGCTTCGATGTATTGCAGTCGGCAGAACAAGCCGCATTGATGAGTGCATTTTTTTGGGTAGAGAGTTTTGGGTGGGGTTAACCAATGGAAGCTAGCGAAGTTATTGATGCAACCGGCAAAGCGCTGGAGGCAAGGGTGGTGGATGCTCTCGGAGCAACAGCGGCTGAAGCGTATGCAGACCTGGCAGAATTGCGCACCCTGAAGGGTGAGCGAACTGGTTATACCCGCGTATGGCATGGTGAGAGACTGCACAAAGTCAGCAGCATGTCGATCGATATCAAGCCGGGCATGGCACGGTATTTTAATTTGCAGATTACGCCTGCTGATAATCTGCGTGCGCCGCGGTTTGTTTTTGAAGGATTGGTGATGGGGCATGCCAGTCAGTTGTCGGTCGATCTTTATCCGGATATGGATATGGTCACTAATCTTGAATGGTTGCGCACGGGCTATGCAGACGTGACGGCGTACTACGACGACTTGCGTAAAAACGACATGTTTACCTTCGGCATCTCAAAGTTGTTGCACATGCGGACGTTTTGTTCGCCCGTGTTCTTGCTCTCATCCGGTTTGCCGATTGAGACTGTGCCGGCCTTTGAAGCTATTGCCGGTCGTTACTTCGACCATTGGCTAACGATGTTTGAGCAGGCGCAAGTAGGCGATGCTGCCGAGACAGCCGCGCGCCGCGCGCGCCGCCAGCTCATCTCCGATATGACTATTGCGCTCGACCCCGATCGCAAAATGGTAACCGGCGTTTATGGTGAGGAGTACACGCAGCGGATTGAAGCGGCGGCAATGTACTAAGCCATCTATTAAGCGTTGGCGCTTGGTCTTTGCATGACTTCTTCGTACCAGCGTTTTAGAGCAGGCCGGGTGTCATAGGCGTGAGTTTCAACCCAGTCTGAAAACTCCGTTGTTGCCATGAGTGTAATGTCGGCGAAGCTGAACGTCTCGCCCGCCAGATAGGCATTATTTTGCAACTGCACTTCAATCCGATCGAAGAACTGTGCAACGCGAATCTGACCGCGTTCTACCAGTTGCGGTATTTGCTCAATGGGTGCCGGCCCCGGCATTGCATGGCCACGAAATCCCGGTGAGACATTGCGTAGCACTTCGGCGGATGCATCCATGCCTTGTTCAGCCACGTTGTTCCACATGAGTACACGGGCCTTTTCCAGTGGGCTTTGTCCCAGCAGGCAGGGTTCCGGATGGAGATCTTCGAGATAGTGGCAGATCGCAATTGATTCGCTGATGTAGCTGCCGTCGTCGGTTTCAAGCACAGGCAATGTTGCGCCCGGATTGATTTCTCTAAACTCAGCTGACAGCTGCTGCATACGCATCAGGTCAACTTTAACGAGGGGTATTTCGAGGCCTTTTTCAGCCACAAAAATTCTTACGCGACGCGGGTTAGGCGCGCGGTTGTAATCAAATAAACGCATAAGTAGTTACCAACCGATAATACGGCCGTCATGCCCCCGGAAGGAGCCAGTGTCTTCAATAGTCATTGCTGCAATCATGGGTCGCAGCAATGAAACGCTTTCTTCAGTTTCGACCATCGCATAGCCGAATGCATCCATCCGGGTCTTCACATAGCCAGGGCAGAAGAGGCCCACAATAACGCCTTTAGACTTGAGCTCGCTGGCCGCAATAGTCATGGCACGGTTCAAGGCTGTTTTGCTGCTGGCGTAGGCTACGCCCGGAATCGTCATCTCGGCAATGGAGCCGACCGAGCTTGAGATATTGATAATCTTTTTGTGTTCACTGGCCGCAACGTTGCCGATAAAGGTTTCTGTCATCTTCATGGGGGCGTAGCAATTCACCCGCATCACATCTTCCCAGATGGCATATTCCATTTGCCCGAAGTACTGGCGCTGGATGTTTTTATCAATAGGGAAAGGCCCAATGATGCCAGCGTTGTTCAGCAGAATATCGAGTGGTTTATCGCAGTATTTTTTGCCCAATGAATCAATCGCATCGAAATCAGCAACGTCCAGTTTTTCAACCGTTATGTTGCTGTGTTCAGCGGCCATCGCATTCAGTTCGTCGGCACTTTCGGGGGTGCGGCAACACGCAATCACAGCCCATTTGTCGGCCGCATACTGTCGGGTAAATTCAAGTCCGAGTCCGCGGTTGGAGCCGGTGATTAAAATGGTAGGCATCGGTATTCTCTAGTGTCTATTTTTTAACTTTAACGAAGAAAAAGAAGATGCCGAGCAGAATGCTCAGCGTGCCGCTTACGTACATCGGCAGCGCGGTGTTGATCTGATACAGGAAGGCACCGCCCGCAGGACCAAATATCATGCCCAGTGTAGGTGCTGCCGCCAACAATCCGGCCACAGAACCTTGCTCATGATCTTCCACGGCCAAGCTGGCCGCCGAATTCAGGCTCGGTGTTGCGAGACTGAACGCTAAGCCAATACCTGCATACGACAAAAAGAACATCCACGGCGTAGTGGCCTGACTCAGGAAGAAAAACACGAGCCCCAGCAGGATAAAGGCGATACGCAGCAGAATGACCGGAGCTACTTTGATCTTTTGCAGTAGCGTGATCATGACTATAACGTTGACCACACCCATGCAAAGTAGAGCAAACATCACCGCATCGCGTACCTCAGTTTGAGTGGTAAGTCCGAGCCTATCGACCACCATAAAGGCGGTAATCACCTGTACCGCAGTGAATACCATGAAGCCGATAAACCAGCCGAGCAGGTAAGGAAAAATGCGCGGGTCAAACCAACTGAGTTTGACCTTCGCTTTAGTGATATCAACGTGTCGCTTGGGTTCTTTAATGTACTTAGCGGCAGCAATAGCGGCAATGAGGCTAAGCGTGGCGGCCACGTACATGGGCAGCAGGGCGCCGAAGCGTGCCAGCACGCCGCCGAAGATCGGACCAATAATGGTGCCAAGACCTGCTGTCATACCCACCAGAGCCATGCCCTTAGTTCTGCCGGCTGCATCGGTAGTGTCTGCTATATAAGCCGTCGCGGCTGGCTGGATCGCGCTGGCCATGGAGCCGTAGATCAGGCGGGCACCCAGTAACAGCAGAAACAGCGGGGCCAGCATTGAGGTTGAGACGCTCACGACGTTGGAAATGCCGAGCTGAATGCCAACGGCCAGGCCGGCGTAACCCACCGCGTAACCCACCAGACCGAGAATGAAGATTGGCTTGCGGCCCACGTCTTGCGACTTGCGACCCCACCAGGGTGCAGTGAGAACAATGGCAACGTTGGAGACTGAAATCAAAATACCAAATTGGCTCTCAGAGAGGCCGAGGTCACGGGCCATAGGTCCGAAAATCACGTACAGCAACGATTGACCGATGCCGTACGTGATCAGTCCACACAGCAGGACAGTCATGTCCATGCGTTTTCCCTGGCCGGCAGGCGCCATGCCGACTGCCGCGTCAGTAGAGTCTTGAGACAAGGTGTTGCTCCGATGTAGGACCTGCTTTGCAGGCTTCTAGGATGACCGCATTATATCGGGGTGAGGCGGCAGCGTATATGCCGGGTGGCGTTTGCAGCTGCAGAATACCGGTTTTTCCTTAATTACTTGGCTGCTGGCCTGATAAAGACCGTGCTCGCTATTCCGTAGGCAAAAAAAAGCGCCACGCTGTTGTCAGGGCGGCGCCGTCTATTGTGCTTCAGTGTGCTGCGCCTTATTGGCGTGCTTTTAACGCGGCAATCCGCACCTCAAGCGGCGGGTGGCTTGCAAATAACGAACCAAACTTGCCGGAAATACCAAAGCCTGCCATCTGGTCGGGCAGCTCTGAAGCGGCCGCCTGTCCAGGGCCACCGAGGGCTGTCAGAGCACCTATCATGTTGTGCTTGCCTGCCAATGAGGCACCGCCGATGTCGGCACGAAACTCACGACGACGTGAGAACCACATAACAATCATGGAGGCGAGGAACGAAAAGAAGATTTGCGCCACGATGGATGAAATGAAGTAGCCAATACCCAGGCCCCGCTCATTTTTCAGAATAACCCGGTCGACGAAAAAACCGACGAGGCGTGAGAGGAACACCACAAAGGTATTTACCACCCCCTGAATCAACGCCATCGTGATCATGTCGCCGTTTGCTACGTGCGAGACTTCGTGGCCAAGTACGGCCTCAACTTCGCCTTTGCTCATTTTTTGCAACAGGCCTGTGCTCACAGCAACCAGCGCATTATTTTTATTCCAGCCGGTGGCAAACGCATTGGGTTGTGGCGAGTCAAACACGCCCACTTCCGGCATGCCAATGCCGGCACGCTCTGCCTGATTGCGAACGGTGTTAAGTAACCAGCGTTCGGTGTCGCTGCTGGCTTCTTCAATGATCTTTACACCCATGCTGCGCTTCGCCATGAACTTGGAGATCAGCAGTGAAATAAATGAGCCTGCGAAACCAATGACAGCGGACATAACGAGCAGTGCCTGCAGATTCAGGTCTACACCGTTATCGGCAAGAATGCCATTCAACCCGAGGAGGCTAAAGACTACAGAGATGACCACAAGAATGGCCAGGTTGGTGCCCAGAAATAATGCAATACGTAACATTGTTGTCGTTCCTATTGGCTCGCACTACCGCGTGCGATGGATTGTTTATTATGCCAGTCAGACTTGTCTCTCGGGGATTATTTGCCTGCAGGGCGAACTATTAAAAATGCCTGTTTGTACGCTAGTTATTGCGTTTCTGCAGCCGATTTCAAGGGCCCGATCCTACCTTCCTTTGGCTCATTGCCGGTCTTGCTGCGAACCGGGTCATAAGTCTTGCTGCCCTGGCATGGATCGCTGTCTTGATCTGTGACTAATTTAATCCTGCTGGTGGCGCCGATTTGCCATTATTCAATCGCTGTTTAGCAGAATGATCAGCGCCCTGAGGTCTGCAGCGATGACCCGTCGAATAGTGGACCTGTGCGGTTTCAGCCAAGGTCTATGTGCCGGACTATTCCAGTTCCAACCATTCGATTTCCGCTCCGCATTCTATAAGCCATTATTTCCCAATAATAATATTCTGCCTTTGTTCTAAATTTTGTGGCGCAGTTCCTGCCTTTTTGGACGGTAAATTTGCAGATACCCACACTACAAACAGCCGTTGAATAGTCGTTGCTGAGGATCTCAACTGACTGAATCTACTAGTCCTTGAATTTGATTTTTTTTGAACACAGCTAAACCGAATTCTGAAGCCTGATAAATCATTATGAATATTACCCTGAAAAAATTGCCTTTGACGAACCGCAAAGGCTTTGTTATTGCGGCGTTTGCGGCGATGCTTCTGGCGCTATCAGCCGCTCAGGCTGCTGTGGTCGAAGTGCAGCAGAAGGGCTGGGGTAAAGGTGAAAATGCACTGTGCTGTGATGCGATGTTTGAGACGCGCTATGGCAACAATGCGACGGGTGATCTCATGGTTACCCTTGGCGGCTCAGCACCCATTGTTATTGACCTGCCGGGCGCGGATGAAGTGGCATCCAATGGCTATGGCATGATTGGCCTGTTTGTTACCTCGAACGGAAAGAAAGATTTTGCAGCTAAGATCGACAATCTGGTTCTTAGCTCCAATGCAACCGGCACCTATGATGTTTTGAATGACCCATTGGCGACCGGTGTGAAGAAAGATAAAAGTAACGCCATTCTGCTTACAGAAGAGGTCTACGGGTTGTTCTCCGATTGTACAATTAGTGGTGACATGACATTCAGCTGGACGGGCAACAAGATCAAAAAGCATGATCTGAAGTTTATGGTTGGTGTGCCTGATCAGGTTGTTGTGCCGGTACCTGCAGCGCTATGGTTATTCGGTTCTGCCCTTGGGTTACTGGGTGCGGTTCGCCGCCTGTAAAACACGGCCTACTGTTGCGCCATCCAGCTGTTACGAATTTCGCCGGCATAGGCAGGCCAGATGCCATCAATCTCGGTGATATATTCCAGAGCCTCCTCGAGCTTGGCAATACGATGCGGTTGACCCATCAACCATGGGTGAATGTTCAAGGCCAGTATGCGGCCACCGTGGGTGTCGGCCTCTTTACGCAGGAAGTCAGCCGCATCGCACACCTGATCCACCCAGGAGTCTTCCGAATGCTGGTTGCCGTTAATCACGAAGCGGTCTTCATATTCGGTGGTCAACGGCATGGCTGTGAGGCTGCCATTGCTGGTGCGAAATTCATAGGGCATGTCGTCGTTGACCCAATCACTGAAATACTCAATGCCGTTGGCAGCTAGCAAGTCTGGGGTGTCTGCAGACTCGTTCCTGGCCGGCGAGAGCCAGCCTGTGACGGCTTGCCCGGTGAGTTTGCGCAAACCCTCTAACGCCTTAACAATGAGTTCGTTTTCGGCTTCTTTGCCCAGGCCGCTCCAATGGATGGCATCCATGTGATAGCCGTGGCAGCTGATCTCATCGCCACGCTCCAGAATCTTATTGAGCAAATAGGGGTTTATTTCGGCAAGCCTGGTGTTCATCGAAAACGTCGGCTTAATGCCGTACTGATCAAAGGCGTTTAAGAAGCGATAAATACCGATCCGGTTGCCGTACTGACGTAATGAGAAGTGCCGCAGATCGGGGTAGGGCATAGTCATGCCGCCCGGAACTTTAAACGGTTCGCCTTTCTGGTTCAGCGGAAAAAACTGCAGCGGCACATTCACCCAGAGCGCGAGCTTTTTTCCATTCGGCCACTGTACCGGTTTGCGGTTGCTCAGCATCGACCAGTCATAGCGATCATGATCCATGCCATAGGAGCGATGTGGGTAGTCGAAATAGGATTTATCCAAAGCCATTATGCGGCTCCCTGCTTAGCTGCAATATCCGCAGCGGCCGCATCGTAGTAGTTTTCGATAAAGTACTCGGCAATTTCACGGCCGGTGGTAACCCATACGTCGTCGTGGCCGGTGATGTAATCCAGCGCTTCTTCGAAGGCTTTCATGCGATGCGGGTAGCTCACCTGATAGTTGTGCGTGGGAATGCACATGATCGTGCCGGAATTCGCACCTTCGGCATACAGACGATCGAAGTTATCTTTGATCTGCTGACCGTAGCGCTGCGGCTCGATTTTGTTGACCACATACGCAATGGTGTCGTTCATTTCGAGAGAGTAGGGAATCGACACAAACTTCTTGTTCGAGCGCGTCTTGATCGGTGTGGGCTGATCATCATGGAACAGATCGCAGGTATAAATACCACCCTCATCACCAAATAGTTCAGTGCCAACCTCAGCAAACAAATCCAGCGTGTAATCGGAATGCGACAGCGCTGGTGCTAAGTAGCCGGCGCACTTCTGGCCGGTGTGCTTATAGATAGTTTCCATAGAGTCGCGAATCATGTCGCGCTCCTGATCTTCGCTCATGCCATAGGTATAGCGGGTGTTGTAAATGCCGTGACTGAAAAACTCCCAGTTGCGCTCTTTGCAGAGTTCAATAATTTCCGGGTGGTGATCACACAGTGCCGTTGATAATGAGATAGAGCCTCGAATACCGTATTTATCGAGCAATTCCATCTGCCGCACATGACCCACACGGTTGCCCCAGTCGCGCACGGTGTAACCGGGTAGCGAGGGGCTCGGCGTCGGCCAGGGTGCGCGCTGCGGGTTGGCTGGCGGATTGAGTTCGTAGAATTCGATGTTAGGGGCCACCCAGAACGCCATTTTCGCGCCATTGGGCCATTCGATTTTTGGCCGGTTTTCATAAGGCCAGTAGTCAAAATATCCGGGATCTTCTTTCACCGCAATACGCTCTCTATTTAATGGTTAAGTGATAGGGGTTAAGTAGCGTTAGCTTTGTGCGTCGAGCCAATCTGTCACGTCTTTCAGGTCCAGTACGTCGCAATATTTGAGAGAGAGATCGGTGAGGTTGGCATAGTGGTAGCTTTCGTGTTTGTCAGCAACGCATTCCACCGGTACGACAGTGCGGTAGCCACGTGATAATGAATCTACACCGGTGGCACGAATGCAGCCCGAGGTAGAACCGCCGGTCAGTATCACCGTATCGACCTGATGCCAAACGAGCAATGATTGCAGTTGCGTCTCGAAAAATGCCGAGGGCATTTTCTTTAAATAGATAACATCTTTAACGTTGTCGATGTCCAGCCGGTCGTCAAACTCTGAGCGCTCCGAGTCAAACCCTATATTCTGCAGACTGTCGGGTGTGTCGGTGCGCGTGCCCCAGACACCCGCATCTTCCGCCGAATCCATATACGCTACGTGAGTCCAGACGACAGGCCAGCCAAGTGCGCGGAACTTCTTCGCCAGCGTGTTGATGTGCTCCATCTGCTTGGGGTCGGTCTCGTACGCCGTTTTGAACAGGTCAGTACGGGTGTAGGCTTTCTGCGGATCAATGTTGACCAATACGGCTTTCTTGCCGAAGCCGAAACGCTTGCGCGCCGGATTAGCCTGTACTTCAAAAAAGATCTCTTTTGCGGTTTTTGTTGTGGTTTCCATGAGTTACCTGACTTCTGGGGTGCGTTGGGTGAACGGGTTGTGGCGTATTATGCCGCTTTTTGCAGCTCGCGAGAAATAGGCTCAAAAAAACGGGTCGAAGTGAAATGAACAATGCCCGTCGAGCCGCCGCTTTTGCCGGCCAGCTAGACCGGAGGAATCGGGTCGAGAATCCAGCGTTTCGATTCGCGGCGGGCTGGGCAGGCACTGGCAAATGCCACATCGCCTTTTTGCGCTTCATAGGCTTTGCGATCGATCTTCCAGCCGTTCTTTTCCCATTGGCTCAGATATATTCGCGATAGCGAAAGATCGGCTTGTCAGCCGGCACCAGTATTTCTTTAGCGGTGCGGGAGGTGGTGCGAAGGGGGGGCTAAGGCTCTACTAAGTAAAAGCCCTAATACAATTTCAGCGCATAGGTTTTACACCCACAAAAAAAGCCCCAACCGGCTAACGGTTGGGGCTTCGGTGTTTCAGAGCCTAAGCTTTCGCTGACTTAGCCTTTACCAACGGAATACTTTGGATGACCCAGCTCTTTTCAGCGCGGCGTGCCGGCGATGGAATCGCAAAGGCGGCTTTGCCAATCTGGCTTTCCAAAGACTCTCTATCAATCTTCCAGCCCTTGGCCTGCCATTCAGCCAGGTACTCGCGGTAGCGAAGTACCGGTTTGTCGGCTTCGGTGAGCATTTCGCGTGTTGTGCTATCCGGAGTTTGCACCGGATCGAGCGATTCAATAATACGAATATCTTCATGCGCGATCTGCATGTTCACATCGATGAGTTTTTCATCTTTATCTTCACCCATCATCCAGTCACGCATGTTGACGAAGAAGATGCGTGTGTGACCGTAATCAACAGGGGCTTCGAAGAACACCTGCAGGAACTGCCGTTCAGCACTAAAGATAATTCGTGTGATTAATGTATTCGGACCGTGATGCGCAGAGCCCGCAATGGTTGAGCCTTGTCCGGCGCCAATGAGCTTGGTTTCTTCGGAAGCGCCTTTCTCATTAAACGGTTGCAGGAAGCCGCAGCCCCACGGTGGGTTCTCGTCTATCTTAATAGGGTGCTTGCGAAGGGTTTCACCAACCGCAGGCGCGCCTTGGTTCGGATGCACGAACTCGTTGTGGGCCATATCCATGCCGTTTTCAACCGAGCGCTCGTAGTAGCCGTTCAGGTCAAATGAAAACACGCGATTCGCTCGCCAGCCTTCGGCTTCGAATTCTTCAATCTCGTAGAGCGGGGGTCTTTCTGCTTCGGGCAGGTCACCCATGAACGCAAATACGATGCCGTATTTTTCCTGCGTCGGGTAGCTGTCGACTTTTGCTCGCTTGGGCGGCTTGGTCGTTGACTGAGTGGGAATAAAGGTACATTCGCCGGCACTGTTAAACTGCCAGCCATGATAGGGGCACTCAATACAGTCTGCTTTGATCTTGCCAAGCCCTAAAGAACCACCTCGATGCACGCAGACATCTGATAGAACGACGGGCTCTTTATTGCTGTCGCGAAACGCCACAACATTCATATTGAGCAGTTTTACCTTAAGTGGCTTGTCGTTGCTCACTTCATCGCTGAGGGCGATGGGGTACCAAAAGTTGATATACATGGTGATCAATTCTCCTTGATGGACGCTAGTTTAGTCGTCCCGAATCCGGCTATGGGACAGCAACTCACAATATGTTTGCTTGTTGGTTGCCACTTGCCGATAGTGCTGAACTTATTAGTACCATTCGCCACTAACGCCTGAATGGATTGCCTACGGAAGCTCTAATGACTACAAAGCGCACTGAATTTGGTTTGGTAATGGAAGCATCGCCGGGATATACGGCCCGACTGGCTGCCGAGATTGAAGCTATGGGCTTCGACTATCTATTGTGTCCGGACACCCAGAATCTGGCCCCGGACCCATACGGGCAGCTGAGTCTGGCCTCGGCGGCCACCACAACTCTGCGGCTCGGCACCGGCGTCACTAACCCTGTTACCCGTGATACGGCAGTCACCGCTACGGCCATCGCGTCGTTGCAGCAGGAGTCCGGTGGTCGTGCGATTTGTGTGATTGGCCGGGGTGATTCATCGGCCGAGCACATTGGTGTGCGCAATAGCACGACGGCGCAACTGCGCGAGGGTGTCGGCAATATTCGCGCCTATATGCGCGGTGAAACCATTAATCGCAATGGTAAAGAGTCGGCATTGCGTTGGCTCAAGAACGAGAACGTGCCTCCTGCACCTGTCGATATTGCCTGCACTGGTCCGAAGACTATTCAGATGGCGGTAGAGGTGGGCGACCGCATTAGTTTTGCCGTGGGCAGCGCGCCCGAACGGATTTCCTGGGCCATTAAAATTGCGACCGATCATCTTGAGAGCATTGGTCGCTCGCGCGACTCTATTCGTATTGGTGCGTTCGTTAATCTGGTGTGCGATCCGGATGAGCAGCGGGCTATTAATATTGGTCGCATGATTGCCGGCATGGTGGCGCATTTTGCCGGTATGAAAAACGCACCGTTGGATCATTTGCCACCCGAGCTGAAAGCATTGGCCGGCCACATGCAGGCTCAATACGACATGGATCATCATGCTCAGGAAGAAGCCGAGCATGCCGGTGAAGTGAAAGACGAGTTTGTGAAATGGTTTTCTATCTGTGGGCCCGCTGATGAATGTGAAACCCGCTTGCGGCAGATTATCGATCTGGGGCTGGATCACGTTTACATTCTGGGTGGCTCGCCGGTGCCGCATCCGCATGGTGAGCGACAGGCCGGCATGGTGGCGCAGGCGCGTAATTTTGCCGAACAGGTTCTGCCTAAGTTTCGTTAGTGCGTAGCGCGCTTACCGGGTTTGGATATACTCCATCGCGGTCATGCGGTGGTAGACCGTATTCGGGTAGATCACCTCGACAGGTTCCGGGTCGACAATGTCAATGGGCGTGCCTTGCACACGGCCGATGTCGAGTGCCATCTGGGTAATGTTCACACTGAATGACGTGCCCACAAAAACTATTTTATTCAGAGGGTTATGTGAATTGAGGCCGTATTGCGTAAACGCACAGTGTCCTATATTCCAAGAGTTTGCATCTTTTCGAGCGTGCTGTTTTTGAACGAGGTGCTCACCGGAATAGCTAGGTTGGCATCGTCATTCATAATGAGCTCCAGCTTGCGACCGTCGTCGTTAACGGCGCTCACCTGATCAAAGTTAATCCACCATGAACGATGCACTTTGCCACCATTGCAATGTGCGAGAGTGCTGTCGAGATCTTTAAACCGGAAGCGAATCATGTCTGTGCCCTTGTCGGTCCAGATATGGATGTAATGTTGCTCGGCCTTAATCGCAATCAGGATAGCGTCGGCGGGCAGCTTGGTGTCTCGCAGCAATCCCGCGTTTGCTCCCGTGATCACAGTGGCCTCTGCAGCAGCGATTGCTAACGTCTGTGACGGGTAGCTGAACCAGCGCACGCCATTTAGCGCCTTGTGGCCGTAGACGCCGGCCAGAAAGAGGGGCAGTGCAGGAATGGAGTAGCGAATAAAGTGCAGCAAATAAACGAGGCCCCAGCCGGGCAGATCGGTATCAGCGCGCGCGGCCGCAAAGCTCGGATACATGCCGCCATACCATTCGCCAAGAGTCTGATAAATGAAGACCGTGGGTATTAATAGCAGGAAGTAGCCCAGTGTGCAGACCGCAATGACCGGCGGTTCCCAGCTGCGGAATAGCTGTTTTACGATGCTTGAGCCTATGCTGACAGACCACCACGCGATAGACATGTGGATAAGCATGTAGCCGAGGCTATCCAGATAGGGCATGCCGGTGGTCAGCCGAATGCCCACCAAAGAGAACAAAACGGCCGTTCCTGCCGGAATACCGACGAAAAATAGCAGTTAGTCAGACAGTGCCGGTGCGTGTATCGGATCAGCATTAGGCGTGTTGTATGTGGTGTTGGCCTGCATCTTTAACGGGGCGTGTTTCTCATCAGATAGTGAACGTCATCATAGACCGAGTCTGCGCTGCTGCGGTTCTTTTACCGCTTTTTGCTTGCGTATCGGCAGTTTTTCAGTCAGTAACTTTAGCTAATAGATAATGTTGAAACCATTCACAAGTTTTTATTTTATAAAAGAATAGCGCTAAAAGTCATGAAACCGTTTCGTGCCATATCGCCAGCATGAGTCGGTTTTGTGAATGATGCGGGCTTTCGGTGAACCTCATGTTGCAGCTCAGGCTGTTTTGGCGGATGTTCGGGGTGTTAAAAAACCGGCGGGCTCTGGCTCGCGGAATATCTGAGGGGATACATATGTTTAGAGCCAAACCGTTTGCGGGCGTTAGCGCTGCAATTCGTGCCGTCCAGCTGCTTGTTTTAGGTGCGGCAACAGCTATATTGCCTAATCTGGCACAGGCCGATGAGTTTTGTCCAGCGGTCTATGAGGCCGGTGTTTTATCACTGAACTTCAATCCAACCTTTACCCATGTCGATAAGTTCAACGCGCCCAATGGCCAGCAGTACGACGGCCTTGTTATAACGAGCTTCTTTAACGCCATTAAAGGTGCAAACGGTGCTAGCGCTGTCGACTACTTTGAGCGTGATTTGGTCGCCCGCATTACCGGCATCGGCTATCGCAATGAGGCCTGGTGGAATGCCGATCGCGATGTTGAGGTGCTTTCTGACACGCAACTCGCCAATCCTCAAGTGCCGCGCGCCGAAGGGCAGGCTATTTGGCCCAATGAAGCGCAGCGTGTGCCTGATGGTATTTTGCAGTTCGAGGCGATAGTTGTTCCTGAGGGCTTCCACACAGCCGTTCAACCGGGCCGTCTTACACTTATTAACCTTGATGATCCGCTCCGGACGACGTATCTGATCGACCTCAGCACTCAGGTTCCTGGTACGCCATGTCGTTTGCCCGGCACTGTCGGTGCTAACCCGTTACAGGCGCCGCGTTTCTATCATTTGGTCAAGTGGTTCGATATGGACAGTGATGGCTTAAAAGATGCTGTTACCGTTCGCTCAGGTTTCAAGGTTGCAGGGCTCTTTTGTATTCCGGCACCTGGCGAGGTCGTTTGGTTCCGTAATCCTGGAGCTGCCATTGATCCTGCGGTTGAGTGGGAAGAGAACGTCGTTGCAGGCTATCCGACCAATACGTTTGCGGCCGATATCTCCCTTGATATCGCCGATCTTGAAGGTGACGGCGTTCCAGAGATCGTCGGTGGCCACTTTTTCACCGGCAACCTAATCTCAATTTATGGCGCACCTGTCGGCGGCGACTGGACGGACGTTGATCCGGTCGCTAGCCCACCACGCGTTGCTCAGATTTCAAGTGATCAGGGTGCCGTTTTCGGCGTTCGGTTTGTCGATCTGAACAATGATGGCAAGTTGGATGTGCTGGCAACTAATCACCAGAGAGATGGTTGTTTGTCGTTTACTCAGGATGTTATTCCAGGTCGCGTCTATGCGCTGGAACCGCCAGCCAGTGGCGACATCTTTAATGATCCATGGATCACGCACATTTTGAAGGACAACATTCGTCCTAACCCCACGTTCCCGACACCCTTAGGTGGGCCGGGTCGGCTGGCACCAGGGCTTGCTCTGGAAATGTGGCCATATCCGATTTCAGAGATGCTTGATAAGCCTTGGGTGCTGGTTGGTGGCGACGAGGCTTCGAAGGTCTGGTTGCTGAAGGCACAGAGCCAAGATCCCAATAACTGGAACTACGATTCCGCCGTTATCTTCGATATTAACGAGTACTACGGTGCTAATGCTTCGCAGTCATTCAGTGCACCTGCACCGGCTACCGGCGTGAGCATTTCAACGATTGGTGGTCCGTCGTGGCGCTATGATCGTGATTGGGCGTGGGGTTCATGGGCCGAAATCTATATTCCGGTATTTGAAGGACGCGCTATTCATCGCATCACCTTCCGTGATTATGGTGCAGCTAATCAGGTTTCTTGCACAACCGATGCTCAGCTTGCATGTCCGGTACCTTAGGCAGCAATAGCATGCATTGTGTCGCGATTCGCGATGACCAAGAATTGACAGGAGTTCGACCATGAAGTTTTTATTTGCAAAGAGTTTGGCGGTTACCGGCACCTTGCTGCTAAGCCAAAGCGTGTTTGCAGCACCGGTAACGATAGACTTTGAAAATACGCTACCGACTGTTTGGGGCTTATCTAGCTATCAGCAAGACGGGTTTACGGTAAGCAGTAATGTGCCCAGTGGTACGTTGATTGATGACAACAACACCGTGCGCGGTAACCTGGGTTTTTTCTCGGGAGGCACTGATTCGCAGACGATGTTCTGGGGTGCTAACGGTTCGCAGAGTACGCTGTCTTTAAGCGGTGATAATGGTGAAGTCTTTGACTTGCTCGGACTTGATGCCTCTTCGTTGTACAACTTTTCAGGTGCTCTTGTATTAACAGGAACACTATCGGGTGGTGGTACAGTGATTCAGACGCTGATGCTGAACAGTGATCTGACGAGCTATCTGGTATCGGGTATGGACGGTTTATCGGGGCTTAGTCTGTCGTTTGACGGCGCCGGTTATGCTCCACCCTTTGATCTGGATAACATTGAACTGAACGTAATACCGGTGCCGGGAGCAGTCTGGTTGTTTGCTTCTGCACTGGGCTTTCTAGGCTGGCGGAGGAAGCGCGCACAGTAACAAGTAACACATCGCATTCCCCCCGAAAGTGTTCGGGCCTGGCGTAACCGCCGGGCCCCTTTTTTTGGCTTCAACTCTGCGCATTTATCGGGCTAATATGACGGCCCGATGAGCTTTCCACGGTGATAAAGAGCCTTCGAGAAGGACAGGTGATCTTCGGGCCAGCGACAGTGTCGATATTGATGGTGCGTAGCTGGTCTCGTTTGGGCTGAGCCCGAGTCGCCCGTTGCTGGATGATGGTGAGCTTGATGAGGATGTAGCTCGTTCGTGCGATGCGGAACGAGAATGCCTTCTGCGCCGCCCCGGGCCCTACAGAGCAACCAATAAAAAAGGCAGCCGATTTGGCTGCCTTTTTTTGATGCTATTACGCAAGCTTATTTGTGGATGCTCATCAGAAACTCTTTACGGCTAATCGGCTGGCTTTTGAAGACGCCGCCTAATGCTGTGGTGGTGGTTTCGCTGTTAGCATCCATCACGCCGCGCGACTTCACGCAGTAGTGAACGGCTGTCATGTTAACGGCAACGTCATCGGTTTCTAGCAGTGCTTGCAGTGCAACCAGTACCTGTTCGGTAAGCCGCTCCTGAACCTGTGGGCGCTGTGCAAAGAACCGAACCAGACGGTTGATCTTCGATAAGCCAACAACGTTCTTCCGCGGAATATAAGCAACGGTCGCTCTGCCATCGATAGTCACGAAGTGATGTTCGCAGGTTGACGACAGATCGATATTACTAACCGTGATCATCTCATCGACCTTCATCTTGTTTTCGATGACGGTGAGTTTCGGGAAGTTTGCGTAGTTCAGACCACCGAAGATTTCCTGCACGTACATTTTGGCAATACGGCGGGGCGTTTCGATAAGGCTGTCATCACGCAGATCCAGCCCTAAGGTCTGCATGATCACCGTGAAATGCTCTTCAATCTTAGCTTTCTTCTCGGCATCCGTGAGGCCGTTGTAAATCATGGGGGTTTCAAGACCGCGTTTTAGCAGTGTGTCGCGAACGAGAATGGCTTCGGCACGCAAACCTTCATTCGAAGTGCCGCCGCTCATCGGAATATCTAATGCTTTCTGCTCGACTTTATTGTCCATAGTGGTGTCCATCTTCCCGCCGCTGCCTGCGACCTGGCATTCCGGCACCAATGGCCGTCCTGCGTTGCTAAGAAATACTGAGTCTGCTCAATGCGAGCCAGACTCAATCTAATGTTATTGTACGTACTAATAGCGAGTGATGCTGCCGATTTTACACAATTCGTCCGATTTCGCGTGGGCTAGCACGCCTACTGTAGCTCTTTGAATATGGCAGGTTACGACCGCAAAACACAGGGTTTACTTCACGAAAATGGCACACGGGGGCAGTGCTTTGCTGCCGATAGCGCAGAAATTGCCCGAATTTGCCTGAAATCAGTAGCATACGGCACTGAGCGCTGAGGTATGATGCACCCCGTTTTGCGCTATTCCCCGAATTTAAGGCCGCTGACAGAGTTCAGCGCCGGTTGGTCTCGGTAACGCGCAGCGCTTAAATGCTCGCAGCACTACTTGCCGCGCCCTGTGATTGCAGCACCTCTGAAAACAGATGGCTGCCCGAAGACCCCGGAACCCCAAATGTCTGATTCTACGACTGTTGCTGCTGATAGCGGCATAACCTTTGCTGAGCTTAATCTTTCGCCCGAACTCCTGCGGGCACTCGATGGCATTGGCTACGAAAAACCTTCGCCCATTCAGGCCGAGGCCATTCCTTATATTATGCAGGGCTGCGATATTCTCGGCCATGCACCCACCGGCACGGGTAAAACCGGAGCGTTTGCGTTGCCACTTTTATCGCGTCTCGATATGAGCAACAAGCAAGTGCAGATTATGACGCTGTGCCCGACCCGCGAGTTGGCGATTCAGGTGGCCGAAGCTTACAAAGCTTACGCGGCTCACATCGAGGGCTTTAACGTGTTGCCTATCTATGGCGGTCAGGAATACCAGACCCAGATCCGGCAGTTAAACCGTGGTGTGCAGGTGGTTGTGGGTACTCCAGGACGCGTCATGGATCACATGAAACGCGGCACGTTAAAACTCAATGGTTTGCAGGCAATGGTGCTTGACGAAGCCGATGAGATGCTGCGCATGGGCTTCATCGATGATGTCGAGTGGATTCTGGAGCAGACCCCCGACAGACGCCAGATGGCCTTGTTCTCGGCCACCATGCCGCCTCAGGTTGAGCGTATTGCCCGCAAGTACCTCCACAATCCTAAAGAAGTGTCGATTAAGGCCAAGTCGGGTGCCGCTGAAACCATTCGTCAGCGTTTCTGGCCGGTAAAAGGGTTTCATAAGCTCGACGCACTGACGCGCATTCTGGAATTTGAAAAATTTGATGCCATCATTATCTTTGTGCGCACCAAGAGTGCCACCACCGAAATCGCCGAGAAACTTGAGGCACGAGGTTATGCGGCCTCTGCGTTGAATGGCGACATGGTGCAGAAAGATCGCGAGCGCATGATTGAACGCTTGAAGAGCGGTTCACTCGACATACTGGTTGCAACCGATGTCGCCGCCCGCGGGCTTGATGTGGAGCGTATTAGTCACGTGATTAACTACGATATTCCTTACGATGGCGAAGCGTATATTCACCGCATCGGCCGTACCGGTCGTGCCGGTCGTCAGGGCGATGCGATTTTGTTTGTCGCCCCGCGCGAGCGGCGTATGCTTAGCATGATTGAAAAGACGACGCGTAAAACCATCGAACAGTTGGTCATGCCATCCACTGAGATGGTCAATAACAAACGCATTGCCGATTTCAAACAAAAGATTACGGATACTCTGGCCGGTGATGAACTGGCATTTATGCGCAACCTGATTGAGCAGTATCGCATTGAGCACGATGTGCCCTCGCTGGATATTGCAGCGGCGTTGGCGCAGATGTCTCTGGGTGATCAGCCGTTGTTGCTTAAGGCCGAGAAGCCGATGCAGGCATCCACTTTTGCAAATGATGATGGCGGCCGCTCAAACTCGCGTAAAGATCGTAATGCTAAGCGCGGCGATAGTGGTGAGCGTGGCGAGCGCGGCAGTTTGCCACCCCGCGGTTCTACCAAACCCGATGCCGACAAAGAACGTTACCGTATCGAAGTGGGTTATGACCATGGCGTTAAGCCCGGCAACATTGTGGGTGCTATTGCGAACGAAGCCGGGCTTGATGGCAACACCATCGGGCAGATTGATATTCAGGACAGTTACAGCTTCATCGATTTGCCAAAGGGTATGCCCGCAGAAGTTTTCAAAGATCTGCAGAAGACCCGTGTCTGTGGGCAGCCACTCAGGCTGTCACTGTCACGTGGCGGTAAAGACGGTGGTGAGCGCTCGGTCGAGCGCAAGTCGTTTGATAGAAATGCATCGGGCAAGAAACCGTTTGAGCGCAAGGAAGGCGTTAAGAAGCCGTTCAACAAAAACCCGGGTGATCGCAAGTTCAGCGATAAAAAGCCGGGTGATCGCAAATTCAGCGATAAAAAGCCGGGTGATCGCAAATTCAGCGATAAAAAACCGGGCGAGGGTAGTGCCGGCGGCCGACCCTCCAGCGACCGTGATCCGTTTGCGAAACCGAGTTCTGCCAAGGGTAAGCCCGTACGTAACACGCTAAGTGCGAAGCCCGGCAGCAGCAGGCCGGCTGCTGGTGGTTCAAACAGTAAGCCCGCGGGTAAGAAGTTCGGTGGTCCGAAGCCTGCAGGCAAAACCTTTGGTGGCAAAAAGCCGGGCGGTAAGAGCTTTGCTGGCAAGAAGCCGGGCCCGAAAGCGGGTGGTAAGCCGGCTAATCGCAAGGGCTAGAAGGCCTAGGAACACGTCAGCAATAAACCGGGGCCGAACTGCACTAAAAAAGTGCAGTTCGGCCCTTTTTTTATGGGGCTTTGGTGCGGCGGGCAAGAATACTGTCCAGATGATTGGCAAAGTTCTGCCGGTCGGTTTGGCTTAGCGGTGGTGGGCCGCCGGTGTGTACACCACTGGCCCGCATCGTGTCCATGAAGTCACGCATATTAAGGCGCGGGCCGATGTTTTCGGTGGTGTGCAATTCGCCACGTGGGCTTAGGGCCTGCGCACCTTTCTCAATAGCTTCGGCGGCCAGCGGGATATCGCTGGTAATGACCAGATCACCGGCATCAAGGCGCTTCACGATCTCGTCATCGGCCACATCAAAGCCTGAGGAGACCTGCACGGTTCTTAAGTGCGGAGAGCGGGGCACCGAGATGGGTTGATTGGCCACGAAGGTGGTCAGCACACCTGTACGTTCGGCCGCTTTACACAAAATCTCTTTAATGACGACCGGACAGGCGTCGGCATCGACCCATATCTTCATGCCGGTCTTCACGCGTGATTACGCAGCGCGGCCATTCTTGTAGATGCCTTGCGATGCCAGATACTCTTCGTAGGTGCCACTGTAATCGATCACGCCATTGGGGCTAATGTCGATAATGCGGGTGGCAATAGAAGAGACAAACTCGCGGTCATGGCTGACGAAGATCAATGTACCCGGGTAGTTCTCCAGCGCCAGGTTCAGTGCCTCAATCGATTCCATATCCAGATGGTTAGTGGGTTCATCCATAACGAGTACATTCGGTTGCTGCAACGAGAGCTTGCCGAACAGCAAACGGCCTTCTTCACCACCCGATACCACTTTTACAGATTTTGCGCTGTCGTCTTTCGAGAACAGCATGCGGCCTAAGGTGCCGCGAATGAACTGCTCGTCGGTGCCTTTGGGCTGCCACTGAGTCATCCAGTCGAACAGGTTCATGTCTTCCTTAAAATCATCGGCGTGATCCTGAGCGAAGTAACCGATCTTGGCATTTTCTGACAGCTTCACTTCACCGGCATCGGCTTCCAGTTCTTTCACGATACAGCGGACGAGGGTGGTTTTACCAATACCGCTGGGGCCGATGACCGCTACTTTTGAGCCGGCCTCAATATTCAGGTTCAGATTCTTAAACAGCGGGCCTTCAGCAAAGCCTTTGGTCAGACTTTTAACCTCAAGAGCCAGACGCCGCAATTCTTTTTCCTGATCGAACTTAATGTAGGGGCTGATCCGGCTCGAGGGTTTGACTTCTTCGAGCACAATCTTTTCCAGTTGCTTAGCACGCGAGGTGGCCTGGCGGGCTTTCGACGCATTGGCCGAGAAGCGGCTTACGAAGGCCTGCAATTCGGCTTTCTTGGCCTTCTTCTTGGCATTGTCGGTTTGGATGCGCTCTTTGCTCTGCTCGGCGGCAATCATGTATTCGTCGTAGTTGCCGGGGAACATCCGCAGTTCGCGGTAATCGAGATCGGCCATGTGTGTGCATACACTATTCAGAAAGTGACGATCATGCGAGATGATAATCATGGTCGATTTACTTTGAATGACAAACTCTTCGAGCCAACGAATGGTGTTGATGTCGAGGTTATTGGTGGGCTCGTCGAGCAACAGCACATCGGGGTTTGAGAACAACGCTTGTGCCAGCAGCACGCGCAGCTTAAAGCCGGGAGCAATTTCGCTCATCAGGCCGTAGTGATCGTTCACTGAAATGCCAATACCTTCGAGCAATTCGCCGGCACGTGCTTCGGCGGTGTAACCGTCCATCTCGGCAAACTCAACTTCAAGATCGGCCACTTTCATGCCGTCTTCGTCGCTCATTTCGGTAAGCCCATAAATGCGATCGCGCTCTTGCATGACAGGCCAGAGTTTTTCGTGGCCCATCATCACGGTGTCGATAACCCGCATCTCTTCATAGGCGAACTGATCCTGCCGCAAAATACCGAGGCGGGCGTTCGGCACGAGCGAGACATTACCCTGGGTAGGCTCAAGTTCACCGGCCAGAATCTTCATGAAGGTGGATTTGCCCGAACCATTGGCGCCAATAAGACCGTAACGATTGCCGTTACCAAAGGTCATAGAGACGTTTTCAAAGAGGGGCTTGGCGCCAAACTGAATGGCGAGATTTGAGGCTGTAATCACTGCGTTATACCGTAAGTAGGAGGCCGGCCAGCGGCGAGCCGGTGGGCGTCTAAGAATTTGTAAACCAAAGAAAAAGGGCCGTTTGGCCCAATGCGGAGCGCATGATAGCAGAAATGCAGGAGAGTGGCAGTCCTGCGAGGCCTTAAATTGGGCTGGAGCGGGCCTTTTTTCTTGCCGGGGCAGTCTTTACTCTGCGGTAGCGGGTGTCGCCATCGACGTCAGGTGGGGCTTGGTAAACTCGCTAGTATCGGCCAACCATTTGCTATGGCGATGCAATCCATCTGGCGTCTTCCGGCGAATACCTGATTATGTTGGAATTAAGCGCTAAAAAGGATGTAGTCAGGCAAGCCCTCGCTGTCTTGGCCGTGCTAGCGGTTAATGGCGCAGCACTGCTCCTGCTGCTTGAGCAACCGGTAATGGCGGCGGAGAATGCAATGACGTTCAAACGAATACCGCTGCAGTTCATTGCGGCGCTGGCGGCGCCTGATGCCCGTTCGGGCACGGGTGCTCAGAATTGGGCTGTTTGGCCGGTTGACCCGGGTCCACGTGGGGTGCGACTGAATCGCTTTAAGCAGTTGCAGTCTGCCGGTGGCATGGCCCCGGCTGGCTGGCAGTTTGACGCCGCCGGTTGGTGGTTGGAAGAGAACGGTCTGATTATGGAGCCGCCGAATGTGTCTCTGGTGCCGGGCCGCTATCAAGTGACCGGCGATAGACAAGTCACAACAGCGCTGACGGTTTATCCGGCAGATGCGAAGGGTGATATGCGCTGGGAACTGGCTGATGACGCCACACTCTACGACGTCACTCATCTGGGCTGCCGTTCGGCGATGTATACGCCGCTGGCGGGTACGGAAGCGGGATCATGTACTCCGGCTAATGCGCCCGAAGCTGCATTTCGTGTGGCGCCGGGTGCAGAGATGCCCCCTGTTGCCGGTTGTCAGAAACAGGATTACGCGGTGTTGTTTTTGATTGGGATTGAAGACCGGTGATAATCACCGGGCTATTTTAGGTGATAACCGCGGTCTATCTGAGACCGGCAAAAACGAATCAGGGATGCTGTTAGGCGCAACCTGAACCCATGAGGTTTGGTTGTCCACATGCAATGATCAGTGCATTGTTGCAGCGTCCTCTCCGTATACCTTCTAAAAACGTATCGCTGTCCCCAACTATCCGACATCTCGCAGAAAAGGCATATGACCCGAGAGAGAAAAGCGCTTTCGCTATTGGTCCGTAAGCGCCGGTTTTGCTGCATTTCGGCTTATCCCTGCGCTGCGAGACTATTGTGCTAGAATTGCAGCTGGCGTAGAAAAACTATTGATTTGCGTGCCTCATTCGGCGGCAGTTTCTAGCTGCATAACTAATGACTAACAGTTAGTAATATTTTTTGAACTTAACTTATGGGAAATCAACCATGTTTTTGAATAAAGCTATGTCAAGTGCGGGCGTCAATCGTGCTGTAATCACCGGCGTTGTCGCTTCGCTGTTAGTCGCCTTTTCGGGTGCGGTCTCTGCTGAAAGTCTCGCTGAGTTCGAGTCAAACCGTAACTACAAGAAAGCCGTTATCTATATGAACATGGGCTACGCCGAAATTGGCAAGGTCGTGAACAAGCTTGAAGACGATAAAGGTAAATCTGCTCTGCGGCATTTTAACTATGCGACGGAAGACTTTAAATTAGCGATTGAGGACTTTGCGAAAGCTACTTTGCCTGACCAAGACAAAGCTGCTCTCTCGGCGCTGAAGAAAGGTCTTGATGCGCTGCAGGATTCAACCATGGCAATGGAAAAGGGCGATTCAGCTGCTGCCCAGATTTACTACAATACAGCGCAAAATTACTTTGCTGAAGCATCTGCATTGCTTGATTAGGTTCAAAATAGTACGTTCAAATACTCGGGAGCGTTGATACGCCCCCGGGTATTTTTTTGTGCAAAAATAGGCTCTATTTAATGTATGTCTAAAAGACATGTCTAGCTCAGTGAGTTGATATTGAGAGTCTGTGCTGAAGCGGATCGTTGTTATTCTAAATTAATCTCTACGAGAGTCTTCCGTTGATTCCGTCAGGAATATAAAAATGTGCACTCTGCACGCAATAAATGTTTCATCAAACAGTGGGTTGTTTGCAACAAAGTTTTGCCACCATGATTTCCGTCATAAACAACAGTCACCGGATCGCCTGTGTCTGTAACAAACCACCATTTACAGACGGGAGTCACCACTATGCAACGCTTTCCAATCCTTATTGTTTCGCTGGCTGCTGGTATCGCCAGTGCCGGCGATTTTGAGCCGCAGATTGAATTAAAACCTATTGGTACTTATGCCTCGGGTATTTTTGGTGAGAGTGCCGCTGAAGTTGTGGCTTACGATGCCTATACCCGCCGCGCTTTCGTAGTGAATGCGGTGGCTAGTGCGGTGGATGTGCTGGATATCAGCAACCCCACAAATCCTGTAAAAATTGATTCCATCGATGTGACAGCCGCCGGCAGTTCTCTCGGCGCCGCCAATAGCGTTTCTGTGAGCCGCGGCCGGTTGGCCGTTGCAGTAGAACGTAACCCGAAACAAGACAACGGTATCGTTGCTTTTTACAGCACGCGGTCACTGGCGCTACTCGGTACTGTCGAGGTGGGTGCCTTGCCCGATATGGTGACCTTTACGCCCAACGGCCGCTATGTTCTGGTGGCGAATGAGGGTGAGCCAAACGCTGACTATACGGTGGATCCCGAAGGCAGTGTCAGCATCATTGATTTGCGCCGCGGTATTACTAGGGCGAGAGTTAAGACCGCTGACTTTGGTGCGTTTAACGCCAGCAAAGATGAGTTGCTGGCAGCCGGCGTGCGTATCTTCGGCCCGAATGCGTCGGTGGCGCAGGATTTGGAGCCCGAATACATCGGCGTGGATCCCAACGGTCGTCTAGCCTATGTGTCACTGCAGGAAAATAATGCACTGGCGGTTATTGATATTCGCCGCGGTAAGGTGAAAAAAATATTGCCACTGGGCGTTAAAGATCATTCTATTCTTGGCAACGAGTTTGACGCCTCCAACAAAGACGACGCGATCAACATTCAGTCGTGGCCGGTGCTCGGCATGTATATGCCGGATACTATTGCCACCTATCGGGCGAAGGGCAAAACCTACATCGTTACGGCCAACGAAGGCGATAGTCGTGACTACGATGGTTTCAGTGAGGAAGTGCGTATTAAGGATATTGCCGATGATCTTGGCAAAACACTCGATCCGGTCGCGTTTCCTAATGCCGCTGAACTGCTCGAGGACGAGAACTTGGGTCGCCTGAAAATTACCAGCACGCTGGGTGATGCCGATAATGACGGGCAGTTTGAGCAGCTCTATGCGTACGGGGCCCGCTCATTCAGTATCTGGGATACCAAAGGCAATCTGGTCTGGGACAGTGGCAACGATTTTGAATCAATCACCGCTAATCTGAATCCTGAAGGCTTCAATTCAACCAATGATGAGAATGGCTCGTTCGATAACCGCAGCGACGACAAAGGCCCCGAGCCTGAGGCGCTGGCTATCGGCAGGTTGCTGGGCAAGACCTACGCGTTTATCGGCTTGGAGCGCGTTGGCGGCATCATGATGTATGACATTACCGATCCGACGGCGCCCGAGTTTGTTACCTACACCAATAATCGCGACTTCAGCGTGGCAGATGCAGCGTTGCCTGAAGCCGGTGATCTGGGCCCTGAAGGCATTCAGTACATTCCCTGGTATAAGAGTCCCAACTGGCGCCCGCTGCTTATCGTGGCCAATGAAGTCAGTGGGACCACAACGGTTTATCAGATTGATTTAGTGTTCTAGTGCTAAATGGGTCTGGGTTGCTGTTGGATGAAGCAGGGTGTCTTATGGCACCCTGCTTTTTCCGTAGCGGCTTAGCGCGATCTGCAATCAAGTTGCTTGCGCCAGATCAAAGCATCAACTGTTCCTAGGCTCTTGGTTTTACCGGGAGTAACCCATAGCGCTTCGCGCTCCCTGTTGACCAACGTCGCGCTGCAAAATCCGTTAGGCAGGCATCGGGTTCTGGCACCTCACGCCAGTTACCCGCTAGACTCGTCTTACTGCTGCCGGAGTAGCTCTGCCTTGAAATCATGGCCCTATTTATTTGTTTCTGTGTTGTTGCTGGCGGGTCCGGTGACGGCTGCTGATGAGGTGGCCAACCTTGAGCCTTTGGTGACAGATCGCCCGACCGATAGTGTGTCTCCGATCGTTGTGCCGAAGGGGTCATTTCAGGTTGAGACGGGCTACAGGTATTCGCAGCTCAACAGCGATACCGACGGCAACAGCGTTCAGACCTTTCCCGATCTGCTGTTTCGTTACGGATTGGGTGAGCGATTTGAGGCGCGCTTGTTGGCATCGGGCTGGAACGCGCGCGATGTGAATGACAAGACGGAAACCAATGTTGCCGACATTTCTATCGGCACCAAAATTGAGCTGATTCCTACCAGTGGCAACTGGAGCATCTCCGGTCTGCTGGTTGATGTGAGTATGCCGACGGGTTCTGCGGCTGAATCCAACGATTACGTCATTCCCAAAATATTGTACGTGGGCGGCTATAATGTCTCTGATAGCTGGGCCCTCACGTACAACGCCGGCCCGAGTCTGGTCACGTTTAATGAAGGTGCTGGCCGCGATACCCGCTGGAATCTGAACTACGCCGTGGCGCTGAGCACTATGCTGAGCAGCAACGTGGGTTTGTTCGCTGAAGTTTACGGTGCGGTGCAGGAAGGCAGTGCCGGGGACGTAGCCGATTTTCAGGTGGGCACCACCCTTGGCATTGCACCCCAGGTGCAGATCGACTTTCGGGTAGGTGCCGGGCTGGCGAGTGCTTCACCGGATTGGTTTGCCGGCGCAGGCTTAGCCTTTCGTTTGCAGTGATGGCGGCTCTGGATCATCGCCAGGCCCTATAGCTTAGTATTGTTTGCCGCGTTTCTCCGGCGCTGTAATACGCATATCGATAGTTCCCTGATTTAGAGAGTCTGCTTTTAAGCGGCCATCGCAGCTATTCGGCAGCGCCTTAAGCACTGACGCCACAGCCCTCTATCCCGTGGCTCCCCACAGCTTCGCTGCGGCGTTCAAGGCTTCGCCGGGCTCCGCGAGACGAACAGTGTTGCGGCAAAATTTCCTGTTGTTTCGTGGCCCGGTTTGTCGGTCACTTCTTTGGTTGCACCGATATCCGGATGCTGGAAATTATACTTTATTACAGCGTCGACAAGCCGCTTAAGCCGTCCTGGCTAGGCACAACGCTCACTTAAAAAATCTTTTTAAATCAAGGGTTCTGCACGGCTATTGCGGCGGCAAGAATACCCCTTGTTCATCAAATTGTAATAAATCATTAACGGGGATTTTATATTTGCTTTGTCTCACTGAAACATAACAAGGGTGTAATTGCGTTCAAGATTTATAGGAGCTAGCCAGCAATCACGACTGGCTGCAGCACACACCATGCAGAGGACGCAATGAGACAGCAAATTTTCAGGATTCTGGCCGTAGTACTGCCGGCGATGCTCAGTATCACAGCCCATGCGGCAGATGAACTGGCCACCTACGTGTTTAAGGACGGCAATCCGGGCTATGGGCTTACTGTCGCGCTTGATGGCGAAATCGAAAAGCCGGTCAACGAAGATGGCTCAGTGTTCTTCGACTTAAAATCCGGCGCCCATATTCTGGGGGTCTTTAATGGTAAAAAGTTGTTGTACAGCGTTAGGTTTGACAGCGTTACGGGGCAGTTGGTTGATGCGACCGTCAATCTCGTGACCTTTGAGCCTCCGCAGGGCAACGTTCAGACGTATTCGTCGACAGAAACGCCCGGTGAGCGGGCTAAATCGCCCACAGGTGGCCTGCTCGGTCGTATTACCGATGTCAATACGGGCGATCCGGTGGTTGGTGCACGGGTCTTCTTAGAAGGCACAGGTCTGGCGACCACCACCAATTTGGCCGGTAACTACACGCTGCTGGTGCCACGCGGTATTTATACCCTTGTGGTCGATGCCGGTGAAGCGGGTGAAAAGCGTTTTGAGAACACCCGTGTCGTCACCAACATCGATCGCGGTGTGAGTTATAAAGTCGGCAAGCGCAAGCTCAACGACACGGGCTACCGTCCATCTGCCCCTATTATCGAAGAGATTTTTGTCGTGGCACGCTACAAGCCAACAGCGCTGGGTGCCGATGAGCGCTATTCGGCAGGACTGGTTGACACACTGGGGATCGGGGAGTTGGCGCGCTTTGGCGGCAGCGATATTTCTCAGTCTGTAATTCGTATTCCGAGTGTCACCGTGAAGGACGGCCGCTTTGTGTTTATTCGTGGTCTGGGTGGTCGTTACATCACCACCACACTCAATGGCGCACAGCTGCCGAGTACCGATCCGTCCAAACGCACCGTGCCGCTCGATTTGTTTCCCACCAACTTTGTCAGTCAGTTGGATGTGAAGAAGCAGTTCATTGCCGACATGCCCGGTGAGAGCACCGGCGGTAATCTGGAGATTAATACCCGCACTTATCCGGGGCAGGCTGAGGGACGTATTTCTCTGCAGACCGGTTTTGTCCAGGGCTTAACCGGCAAGACGGTTAATGCTGATTCCTTGAGCGGCGATTTCGACGTCTTCGGCGTAGATGACGGCACGCGCAGTAACGCCAACTTCTTCAATGCGATCACTCAAGTGATTAATCTGGCTGATGCCAACAACGACCCTCAAGGTGTGGCGGCTTTCAGCACTATCGGTGGTAACGCTCTGTTGCCCGGTTTGGACTTGGGGATGACCACCGCAAACCCCAACATCACCATCGGCGGCAACTACGGCAATATGTTCGATTTTGGTGAAGATTCTGAGTGGGGCTTCTTTGTTGCCGGCAACTACCGCAATGAATGGAATCAACGCACAGCCGGCATTGATCGTACCTTTGGTGGTGACGTTAACCAGGGTACAGCCACTGTCCGTGATGACTTTACTTTTGAGGAAGCTAGCAACAGCGTGGAAGCCAGCGGTCTAATCAACTTTGGACTTACCTCCGGTAATAGCAGTTACAGCTCAAACACACTCCTTTCCCGTTCAACACTAAGTCGTGCCCGGCAAGACATTGGTGTTGATGGTGACTCGACGGATGACTCTATCCGGTATCTCATCGACTACATTGAGCGCCAATTTATTTCACAGCAGTTTACCGGCGACCACGTCTTTGGTGCCCGCGAGCAGTGGGTGTTTGATTGGCAGTTTACCGGTTCGCAGGCTAATCGTGACGCACCGGGTCGCCGTCAAGTTCGCTTTGATCTGCAGAATAGCAGCGGCATCTTCAACCTGCAGGTGCCTGACCTAAGCGTTCGCTACGATGAATTGGAAGATCGCAACTACGACTTAAGCGGCAACGTCGAATACTTTCTGCCTACTTCGGATGAAGATGAGACCAAGATTACGACCGGCGTGCAGCTGATAAGCCGCGAGCGCGACTCTGTTTCTGATAACTATGGTTTCTTTGATTCGCAAAGCGGCAATGATGCGGCCCCGAATCTGCTGGTAACGGATGTGCTTAACCCGACCACAATCACGGGCAATCAAAGCACCGGCTATGGCTTTCAAAATAAGACTCTGGCCACCGATAGCTACGATGCCGAGCTCGATCTGAATGCTATCTTCGCATCGTTCGATACCCTGCAGAATGATACGCATCAGTTCATTGTTGGTGTTCGCTACGAAGACTATAAGCAGATCACCAATACCTTTAACTTGCAGACGGGGGATCCGCTTCAACAGCCTATTTCAGATGATGTCGTGCTGCCAACTTTTGGTTATAACTGGTTCTTTACGGAAAGCCAGACTCTGCGATTTGGTTTGTCAAAGACAGTTTCCCGGCCTGACTTTAAAGAGACATCTAACGCCGTGTTCTTTGACCAGGACTTCAACTTTAACGTTCGTGGTAACCCTAATCTTGTGGTCTCTGAAGCAATTAACGCCGATGTCCGTTACCAGTTTTATTGGAACGATCTCGATAATCTAAGTTTTGGTCTGTTCTACAAAGAGCTGGACAACCCCATTGAGCGGGTGTTGAACCCGGCCTCCGGCACTGTCGGCAATAGCCGTACGTTCCAAAACTCAGATAGCGCTGAGGTCTACGGTATCGAGTTTGAAGGCCGCAAGGAATGGAATCTTGGCAGTTCGCTGAGCAAATCAGTATTCCTCGCTGCGAATGCCGCCTTGATTGAGTCGGAGGTCAATCTGGTTGGCCAGGCGATTAATACGCGTGCACTGCAAGGGCAACCGACGTATGTGGTTAACCTGATTTTCGGTTACGACGATGTCGATAATGGTCAGGAGTTCACGCTGCTGCTCAACCAGAATGGCGACACGATTGCTGATGTCGGTGTGAATGGCCAGGCCGATGTCATTCTTGAACCGCGTCTGGACCTGATCGTTAACTACCGTTGGTACTTCACCGATAGCTGGCAGCTTGTCGTTAAAGGCGAAAACCTGCTAAACGCGCCGGTTGAATTCACTCAGGCGGGCAATATTTTTCAAAGCTGGGAGACGGGGCGTGAGCTAACTCTTGGCCTCAACTACGATTTCTAAACTAATTACAAAAAACTTTTATCCATTTTTACGAATTGCACGAAGCAAAAAAATTATGAGAATTATTAACAGGAGTAAGGAAATGAAATACACAAGACAGTTGCTATTGGTAGCAACGACGATTGCGACAGCCGGCCTTTTTGGCTGTGGCGGTGGTGATGAAACAACAATTAACTATACAGCGACATCAACGGTTACGAACGGCGGTACAAACGGTGGTGGTGGGAACGTAGCAGACTGTCCGACTTGGGCACCTGGTGTGGTTATTCAATCTCAGGTTGTCTGTCAGTTACCCGCTGAAGTTCTGGAAGATCGCACGCTTACAGAGGATAACATTTGGTATCTGGCCGCTCAGGTGAGAGTGGGTAACGGCAATGAAGATATGTCGGTTACCCCGGGTATTCTGGCTAGCGGGGCAAACGTTCTTAACGTGACGTTAACTATTGAACCAGGCACTCAGATCTGGGGCAGGGCGTTTAGTCCTGCCAGCAACACCGTGGGTAATCTTATTATTACCCGTGGTTCGCAGATCCAGGCTGTTGGTACTGCAGCCGCTCCCATCGTGTTTAGCTCACCGGATGCCGATTTTGTCGGTGCCGGCGAGTGGGGCGGCCTTATTTTGCACGGCTATGGTGTGCATAACGTCTGCCCACCTTTCGCACCCGGCCCTTGCAACGTTGACTCTGAAGGCAACTCAGGCAAATCCGGTGGTTATAACGACGCTGATAGCAGTGGTCGCCTGGAATATGTGATTGTCACCGAAGGCGGTGCTGAGTTTTCTACCGGTAACGAAATTAACGGCATCTCATTTGTGGCTGTGGGCTCAGGTACCCAGATCGATTTTATTCAGGTGAATGGCAACTCCGATGATGGCCTCGAGTTTTACGGCGGCGCTGTAAATGCTAAGCATATTGTTCTCACTGGTAATCGCGATGATTCTGTCGACTGGGATGAAGGTTGGCAGGGAAATCTGCAGTTTGTTTTGGTGATCCAGGAAGATGCGAATACGACTCAAGGCAATGCTATTGAAGCCGACAGCGAAGGCAATGTCATTAATGGTGATTTCTCGACGCCAACCATTGCCAACGCGACCTTCATCGGTGGCGGTGAGCAGGACGATCTATGGCGCTTCAAAGAGTCTACCGGCGGCTTCTTGTTAAACTCGCTGGGTGTGTATAGCAACCCTACGCAGTTCCCGAGCGGTGCCCCTAAAACGACGACGTGCGCTGACGTGGTTGACCTTGGTTCGGAAAACAATATTGGCACGGGTCTTCTCGACTTCAACAATGTGATTATCGGTTGTGCAGTCTTTGGCAACGCTCGGGCCTCTGGCCTTATGGACACCACGACTCTTATGGTTGATCCACAGCTGGACACTAACTACGCCTCACAGGCACCTGAGGCATCCGGGGTGCCTCTGGATGTTGCTGGCTTTAAGTTGGGTAACTCGGCCGCAGCCAGCACCGACGTGGGCTTCTTCACCGACACTAATTACATCGGTGCGATTGACCCCGCAGCGGCTACCGCCTGGTTTGAAGGTTGGACCCTCGACGGTTCGCTGTAGTAGCAAGCAAGAATTACAGGTTTCAGCGCACCCCCCCCAAGAGACCTGTGATCAGGCCCCGCTATGAAAGTAGCGGGGCCTTTTTTTATGTGCCATTTGGCGAAGCTGAAGCATTGATTGTAGTGTGTAGTCTGTTTTTTATACGACCCTTTGTAGTTGCAGTGATATCTGGAACTGCTAGTATTGAAAAGGTAAGTTGATGGGGTCAACTTGTCTAATTCTTAAGGGAGATTTACATGAACGTTGTTGCTACTGTCACGGTTGTGGCGATGTTGTTTGCAGGTGCTGCATCTGCTGTTGAGGTGAAAGATCGTGGCGCTTATATCGGCGGCGCTGTTGGTGTTACTGAACTGAATAATGACCTCTTTGACGATTTGGACGGTCTGCCCGGAGTCACCATTGATACAGAGGGCACTGGCATTCAGTTGTGGGGTGGTTATAAGTTTTTTAAATGGTTTGCTGTTGAAGGCCGTTACTCTTATCTGGGTGAGTACACTGCGGATGAAGTTTTCGCCGGAGGTACTGCTAACCTCACTGCTGAGGCTTTAACCGGTAACGCCGTATTTATTTTACCCTTCGGTACTAGTAGCATTGATATATATGGCCAGGTTGGCTTGGGCATTCTTGGGTATGACCTTGAGTTTTGGGAGTCATCGGTGGGTGGTAACGTCAGCAGTAGTAACGACGGCACCGAGCTCGTAGGCACTGCTGGTGCCGGTGTGCGCTGGACTCCGGCACCCCCGCTAACGATCTCGTTAGGTATCGATGCCTGGACCGCCAATATTGATGATGACGGCTTGGATCAGGACTATACAGTTATCATGAGTCGCTTGGGTGTTCAGTATAACTTCTAAGCTAGATATACGTTTGTAGAAAGGCTGTGGGAAAGTAGCGGGGCCTTTTTTTAAGATGTCGTTGGAACTGCGGCCCGAGGTCGATGCTCAGGCTTAGTGCTGGCAGTGTATTGACGCCTGTCCAGTCTATATTGATGCGTTCATCGGGTAATAGTTTCTGAGAGTTAAATTTATTGGGGTTGTAGATGTTGAAGTTGGGCAGAGGGTTTCGGTGTAGAAGCTGGACAATGTTGCTGGCGACGGTTTTGGTCGTGCTGCCTTTGCACAGTGTGTTGGCAGCAGACACGCTGGAAGGGAGAACCATAACGGTTAAGTTGAAGCTGCCTGAAGTCATGCAGAGTTCTGGTGACAGTCTTGGCGAGCTCGCTATTTCACGCGTTGTGGACAACCGGGTTGTTACGCAGAATTCACGGAGTAAGCCGGTGGCATCGAACCGGATTATCGCTGGCTGGGAGAGTAAGTACAGGCCCTATGATGTGCTGTTGAAGAAGCAGGATGATGTTGAGGATGTGGTCCGGCAGATTGCCATTAAATCCTTTGAGAGTGTGGGTTATAAGATTGTTAGCCAAAGCACGGCCCAAACAAATGGCGTGCCGACCGTGGACGTGTATGTTGATGAGTTCTGGGTGGATGTTGAGAAAATTCCGTCATCCGGTCGGTCGGCCTTTACCTTCAATATTGCCCTGCGCTTTGTGAGCGAGGATGAAAAGCTCGGTGCAATAGGCGTGGTGCGCACCACCGGCACCTTGAACGGCAACCGCTCTAAGCATGCTAGTTCATACCGCAATACCGTTTTTTACACCTTGAAGAGTTTCTACCCCGAGTTTGGTTCACGCTATAGGGATGCAGGTAAAGCCGAGCCAGCAGTTCAACCGTCCGGTAGCGCTCTGGTGCAAGACCTGACAAACGCCAAAGCCCTGTTTGATGCGGGGGCGATAACGGCTGAAGAGTACACGTTGCTCAAGAGTAAGATACTGAGCAACGAGTAGTTGGTCGAATATTAGGAAAGCCGGAGCAGCTTGGTCTGCTCCGGCTTTTTTTTGGAGTATGTAGTGCACTGTCTTCAAGCAGAGATGGTGGTACGCGATGAGTATCAGAACCCCTCTGGGCCTATGAACGCGCCACCAACCTGCCTCCCTGGCAAGGTGGTTATTCCGTTCGGAGGATGCGGTTCCTCGTATTTATCGGGAGCGCAATGCAACGGGCTACCTCAGAAGTTGTCACTCACTGTAAGAACATTGTTGAGAGGCTTTATGCGGCGCCGGCGGTTTTGGTGTGGCGCAAGGCCTGGCAAGGAGAAGCACGTATGAAGTTGGTCGAAAGACTAGTCGCAGGGCCGGTTGATGTGATCGGCGATGTGCATGGCGAGTTGGGCGGTTTACAAGACTTGCTGGCACAGCTGGGCTATGACGAAGCCGGCCATCACCCGGCCGGTCGGCACCTGGTGTTTGTGGGCGATTTGGTCGACCGCGGGCCCGATAGCGTGGGCGTGTTGTTGCTGGTCATGATGCTGCTTAAGAGCGGTAAGGCCCAGGCCGTGCTGGGTAATCATGAGTTGAATCTACTGCGGGATGACGAGAAGCCCGACAACCTCTGGTTTACCGCACCGGATAAGTTGAGTAAGCATCCGGCCACGGTGGTGAGTGAGACCGATCGTGCGGCCGTACTGGCCTTTCTGAATACACTGCCATTGGTGCTAAGACGCGATGACCTGCGAATTGTGCACGCCTGCTGGAGCAATGAGGCGCTCATCGCTTTGGAAGAACGTAATGCCCACTGTAATGCCGATGTGGCCGATATCTACAATGAGTACGAGGCCGGCGTTATTGATGAACTGAACGAGGTCGGGCTTATGGAGCGGTGTCGTGCTGAAGAAGCCACCTATGCTGAGCGGATCATCGATCCTGATTGGACGCCTGAGTTTTTATCGGCCAAGGCCGAGGTGGATGTCCGCGGGCAGATGGGTAACCCCGTATCTGTGCTCACCTCTGGTGAGGAGCGCATCACCGCCAAGCCGTTCTGGGCTGGCGGTAAATGGCGTATGGTAGATCGCGTGAAATGGTGGGAGAACTACACCGACGCCACGCCGGTGATCTTCGGCCATTACTGGCGTCGGTTTGGTGAAGCGGCCAACGCCATACCCGGGTTCGGGCCGGATTTGTTTGCCGGTATTCAACCGCACCATTGGATGGGCCCACGCAACAACGTGTTTTGCGTGGATTTTAGCGTGGGCGCGCGCCCGGCCTTGCGCCACAGCGGCGGTGATGAGAGTGCCGGCAGACTTGCGGCCGTGCGTGTGCCCGAGTATGAAGTGGTGCACGATGATGGCGAGCGTGCGCAGTTACTGCCACCCGGTGACCGGTCTTCTTCCGCCAGCAGGTTTCACTAGTTTTATTGGCGTATAGGCTTTTATTGAATAGAAGTAGCGATGAGCCTATCCAAACCCGTGGCGCGGGTGTATTTCAGTGCTACTTGGTCTCTGCCGTTGCAGGGAACAATGTCGCCAGCTTAGCTTCGACTTCGGCAACTAGTTTGTCATCGGCTTCGCCGCGGTAGCTTCCAACTAATTTATGCTCGGCATCAAACAGAACTAGACATAGGGTATCGGTGTCGAGGTCGTATTCTTTTGCCCATTCACTTTTCATATCAATAGCGACATTAACTCCCTTGGGTACTACGCCGCGCAGAATTTTGGCGATAAATTCCTCGGGTGGTTCTATCAAGATGTCGATGTCGGCAACAATGAAGTACTGGAGTTGTGGATATGATTGGGTGAGCTTTTTTTCCCAATCCCCGCTTTCGGCGGTTTCTCTTAACTTCGCCACATACACCAGTACCGGCTCACCCTTATATTCCTCCATGCCAATGAATTTGCCATTCTCGTCGGGCAGAGGCCCGGGTATCGCTGCGGCTGTTTGGCTGGTTAGTAATAGAACAGCGATGAGCAACAGTGGCCCTGCACCGGCACGTATCCCTAGTGGGCTATGAAGCTGTATTCTGAACCTACGTATCAATGAGTTGGGAGTCATGATGTTGGCTTCCTGCTCTCGGCTTTCTGCTCTTGGTTTTATTGCAAACCTTCGGGTCTTGCTACGCTTAAAGTAGCCGAAGTTGCAGCGTATTACACGTATTTTGGTTTGTCGATACAGCTCTGCGGTCTAAGCTGACATGGAGCCCAGAGTGGCGCAGTGTGTTTGACCAGGACCGCCCCCAGGCGCCTACTTATCTGTAAAGATCGGCTGCAATGTATTGCAGCCGATCACACCTTTCTTATCGGCGCACACCTTGCCGGTCCCACGGCCTTAATGGTGGCTGAGCAGAAGGGGTGGTTTAGATACAGGTAGTAATAGATAGAGTCAGACTAATCAGTCGGGTTTAGCCACCAAATAATTGGCGGTAGCAGGCGCTCTATAAGCTAGGGTGCTTGTATGGCTCAACAAACTGCTGCCCCTATTGCCCTGCGCCGTGAAATCGGCCTCACTCTGTTTGCCCTATACGGTACCGGCAACATCATTGGTGCCGGTATTTATGTGCTGGTGGGCAAAGTGGCAGGTGAAGCGGGGCTGCTGGCACCGCTCGCTTTTATTATTGCGGCCATGGTCGCCGGTTTAAGCGGCCTAAGTTACGGTGAACTCGCGGCACGCTATCCGGTGAGCGCCGGCGAGGCTGTGTATTTGCACAAAGCCTTCCAGCGACGCTGGTTATCGACGGCAGCCGGTCTGTTAATCGCGCTGGCCGGACTGGTCTCGGCCGCCACCATGGCACGCGGTTTCGTCGGTTATTTTAATCAGTTGGTGCCGAAATCGAACGTGAATTCGTAGGTGGTATTTGCAGCCCAGCCTGTGGCACCTAGAGTTGCGCCGCGCTGCAATTCCTCAAGGCCGGTGCCAAGAGGGCTGCCGGTGAGGTCGTTGTCGGTGTGTTGCCAGAATTCATCGGCCGTGGGTACGCCGATAACCCGTGATACCGCGAGCCCTGCCGGCGCTATGCCTCCGGGACCATCACCCGAGCCATTAAAGTCGAAGCTTTGTGAGCCGCCTTTCCAATCGATCAGCAGATAGTCGGCGCTGGAGCTTGTGGAGTCGCCGGGTTGAAAGCCGAGCGCGAAGCCGATGAAATCGTCATCGCCTCCCGATACCCTGATGGTGCCGGTAAAGGCTGAACCCTGCGAATCGAAATCACTGTAGAAGAAGGTGGGTTGACCGTTACTGGTTTGGAGTACTGAACTGCCATCGCCTGAAACATTCCAGGTGCCGTTCGGGAATCCGCTTACCGACGGGTAAGACTCGGCGGTCCAGGAATTGAAATCGATTGGTGCGGCAAGCACAGGTGTGATGCCGAGCGCTACTATGCCGTGGATAATACCCTTGCAAGACAAGATACGTTCATGGCGATCTCTTTATTTTTATTGTTAGGCATAGGCTTGTTAATGTATCCATTCTAAACCAATAACCCACTTCTGGATAATATAAATTGATTGCGTTGGGGTGGTAGTTGAATCACCGGAACACCGATGGGGGGAAGCGCTGTGATTGTTGTAATAATAACGTCGACACCTGTTATGCCTGTGCTTAGGGTATGCCGCGTGCCGTGCAAGCTCCGTTAGGTTGTGGCGCGTCGTTGGCTTATTCTAATGAGGTTAGGCTTGGTTTAATCGCGCCGTACTGGATGAGTGGTAACCGATGGAATTTAGAGATTATTACGAAGTGATGGGTGTGGCGCGCGATGCCACCCAGGATGAAGTGAAGCGTGCCTACCGCAAATTGGCCCGCAAGTACCATCCGGATGTGAGTAAAGAAGCCAATGCCGAGGAACGCTTTAAAGAAGTGGGTGAAGCCTACGAGGTGTTGAAAGACACTGAGAAGCGTGCCGCCTACGATAAGTTGGGCGCAAACTATAAGGACGGTCAGGAGTTCCGACCGCCGCCGGGCTGGGATGAAGGTTTTGAGTTTAGCGGGGCGGGCTCTAATGCCGGCCGCGGGTATAGCGGTGGCGGCGGTTTTGGTGGGGCACAGTACAGTGATTTCTTCGAGGATCTGTTTGCTCAGCGTGGGGCTGGCGGCGGGCAGCGGCGTTCGCCGTTTGGTATGCGTGGTGACGACCGGCACGCCCGCATTGTGATTGATTTTCGCGACAGTTACACCGGCACCCAACGCAGCATCAGTTTGCACGCACCCGAGGTCACCGCCGACGGCCATGTCGTGACTAAAGACATTACCCTCAACGTAAAAATTCCCAAAGGTATTCAGGCAGGACAAAAAATCCGGCTGGCTGGCAAGGGCGGTTTGGGCACGGGCGGTGGTAAAGCCGGCGATCTGTTTTTGGAAGTGGAGTTTAGCCCGGCCAAGCGCTATCGCGTTGATGGCACCGATGTCTATCTGACCCTGCCGGTAGCCCCGTGGGAAGCGGCACTCGGAGCCACTATTACCGTGCCGCTGCCCTCGGGTAGTGTCGAGTTAAAAATACCGGCCAATTCCAATCAGGGCAGTAAATTGCGGTTGAAGGGTAAAGGGCTGCCGGGCAAAGCGCCGGGCGATTTGTACGTGCTCATTGATGTGCAACTGCCGCCTGCCGATAGTGAAGCCGCTAAAGCCTTGTATAAGCAAATGTCGGAGGAGTTGCCGTTTGCTCCCCGGGCCGATCTGTGAGGTATCAACATGACTGAACATGCGAGAAGTGCACCGGCGGGTGAAGTGTTTGATGAGTTGACTGAAATCAGTCTGAGTCAATTGTGCGAGGTGTGTTCGGTGGAACAGACGCTCGTTGAACAGTTGGTGGCAGAGGGGGTGCTCGATCCCGTGGCGCCGGGCTCGAACGAACTGCGGTTTCGCTACACCAGCGTGCGCATCACCCTCACCGCAATCCGCCTGCAGGATGATCTGGGCGTGAACCTGGCAGGCGCCGCGCTGGCGCTCGATTTGCTGGAGCGTATTGAAGAGCTGCAGCGCCAACTCCGCATAGCGCCAACCCGGTAGGCGCCTTTTTTTCGTGGGTTTCTAGGCTGCGGTTGTCCGTTAGCGTTGGTTCACCAGCACTATGCCGCTTCGCGTTAAGCGCAAACTGCTAGTGTTTCCAGATGGGCATTGAAGCTTAGCGACGGAAGGAGATTGACATGAAATACAGCAATCAGGTGTTTGATGGCGAACGGGTATCACTCAGCGGCAACGTGTTTCATGGCTGCGTGTTTAAGCGCTGTGAATTGGTGTTTGATGGTGAGCGCTCACCCACATTTAATGACAATGAGTTTATCGACTCTAAGTTTGTGTTTACCGATGCGGCGGCGAAGACGCTGTATTTTTTAGCCAACATCTATCACGCGGGCAAAGGCGGCCAGGAGATTGTTGAAAAGATGTTGCATGAGCTGCGCTCGGGTTCTATTCACGGTCGTGAAGTGCGAACAGACACACCCTCCACAGAAGATCAGAGTTTGCATTGAGTTTTTTTACTAGGGTTGCCTAGATTGCAGGCCGTCATCTGAACCGCTCAAAAAAAGCAGTTACCGTTGATTAAGAACGGCCGGCCCGAGCCGCTGATTACAACGGCCACACAATCAAGATCATCGGTACCGAGACCGCCACAATAATAATCTCCAGCGGCAGACCCATGCGCCAGTAATCACCGAACTTGTAGCCGCCCGGGCCCATAATGAGGGTGTTGTTCTTGTGCCCTATGGGGGTGAGAAACGCACAGGAGGCGGCCACAGCAACACCCATGAGGAACGGATCGGGATTCACGCCCAGCCGGGTGGCAATCTCTACCGCAATGGGTGCGGCGATTACCGCGGTGGCGGTGTTGTTCATCACATCGGAGAGCGTCATGGTTACGATGATGAGTAGCGTGAGCACCACCGCCGGCGAGAACTCGGCGGAGACACTTAAAATAGCATCCACAATGAGTGTGGTGCCGCCGGTGGACTGCAAGGCAGCACCGATAGGAATCATCGACCCCAGCAATACAATCACCGGCCATTCGATAGAGTCGTACATGCTGCGCACGGGCACAATGTTGAGCAAGATATACAGCGTGGTGACAACGCCGAGCGCCACCGGCAAATAGACCAGCCCGACACTTGCCAGCAGTATGGCCGTGGCAAATATCCCCACAGCAAGCCAGGCTTTGTCGCGCTTAATAACGCGTTGTCCGCGATCTTTAAGCGGCAGTAAATCGAGCCGGCCAATAACGTCGCTTAAGCGTTCGTCCGAACCGAGTAGCAGCAGCACATCGCCGGGTTGCAGCGCCAGTTGCCGCACGTTATCGCGAAAGCGCACGCCTTGCCGCGAGACCCCCACCAGTGCCACACCATAGCGGTACATTAAGCGCAGCGAGGCGGTTGAGCGGCCGGCCAGCTTGGAGCCCGGTGGCACGACCAGTTCGTTGAGTTGCAGATCTTCATCTTGCAGTGCTTTAAGGCCGCTGCCCACGTACTCGAGCTGCATGCTGCCGAGCACGGTATCGATGCTTTCGGGGTTGGCTTCGACCACCAGCGTATCGCCGGCGATAATTTCGATGTGCCGCGTTATGCCGGCCATCCGTGCCCCGTTGCGAATGAGGCCAATAATCTCGACATCGGCTTTTTCGGCATCGGGCTCCAGCTCGCTGATTTTTTTGCCGATTACTTTCGAATCGTCGGTCACTTTGAGCTCGGCAATGTAGTCGGCAAGATCAAACAGCTCGGCCGTCGAATCGGCCGTTTGCCGGCTTTTGGGCAGCAAGCGCCAGCCGATGAGTGTGACATAGGCAATGCCGACGGCCGCACAGGCCAGGCCCACCGGTGCAAAATCAAACATGCTGTACGGCGCGCCCAACGCCTCGTTACGAAACTCGGCAATTACAATGTTGGGCGGCGTGCCGATTAGGGTAATCATGCCGCCAAGAATGGAGGCGAACGACAACGGCATTAGGCTCAGCGCCGGGCTGCGTTTGGCTTTGGCCGCGGCTTGTATATCCACCGGCATGAGCAACGCCAGTGCCGCCACATTGTTCATCACGGCCGACAATACAGCCGCCAGCGTAGACATCATGGCAATGTGCGTGCCCAGCTTGCGTGAGCCGTCAATAACAAAGCGGGCCAATAGTTCAATCGCCCCGGAGTTGGATAAACCCCGGCTCACAATCAACACTAAAGCGATAATGATGGTGGCCGGGTGCCCGAAGCCCGAGAAGGCCAGTTCTTTAGGCACGATCCCGGTGAGCAACGCCACCAGCAGTGCCGCAAACGCCACAATGTCGTAACGCCAGCGCCCCCAGATGAGCAGTACGAAGACAGTGAAGAGCAGGGCAAAGAGGATGAGCTGGTCGGTCATTGCTCATCCCAGGTTAAGAAGAACTGAGTGATAAAGTTGGCCCCAATGGACATCACGATGGCCGGGTAGGCGAACACCCATAAAGTGACACTGCCGAGAATGCCTTCTTTGAGCGAGTCGCTGCTCATTTCAACTGCTTCTAAAGACTCTAACGCGTCTGAAAAAAACGAAAACGTCACAATCGACCAGCCGATTAATGCCAGCCCATAAATCAGCTGTTTCCAAAAGCCGAACGGGAATCGTTTGTAGAAAATCAATACCAGCAGTGGTGGACCGATGCCATAAGCGGCAATGGCCAGGTTAGAAATAATGATCTTTGATGAGATTTCCAAGTGGGAGCCCCTTAGGTTGATAGATGAGCCCGGAAATTCATGCTTGCCCGATCTCATATTGAACATATCACGCGGCCTGGTTGCGGTCACGCACCGGCTGTAAGGACGTTAGACGTGAGGCGCTGATATAAATGGCGTTTGCGGCATCACGCCCCACAACCTTCCGCAGCGGTTGGGCTTTAATTGCTCCGCTACATGCCGCCGCTGCAGGTATACTGCCCGCAGCCAGCACTTATGCTGACACCCACTTTAGGAATGACCAGATGAACCACACTCTATACCTCGGCAATGTGTCGGAGACTTCCAGCGAAGCCAGCCTCACAAAGGAATTCTCGGCTTTTGGCACGGTTGCCGGAGTGAACATGGTTAAAGACCGCGTCACCGCGGCGCCTAAGGGCTACGCCTTTGTTGAGATGAGCAGTGCAGAAGAAGCCCAGAAGGCTATTGAGGGGCTCAATGGTAAAAGCATCGATGGCAATGAAATTGTTGTCAGTGAAGCTAAACCGAACGCCGCCGCTAGCAAGACCGCAAAAAAAGCCAAGCGCGGTAAAGGCGGGGCTAAGCAGGGCCCACTGGCCCACCCGGGCCCCGGCGATCGCGACAATCGCTGGTAGGGCTTAGGTAAAACGTAAAACGGGGGCGAATTGATGCATATCGATTCGCCCCTTTTTTTTGTGCCGCCGAGTGCTGGGGCAGGCGGCAACTCCCGTAGTATGATCAACAGTATGCAAAATTCTCGTAAAGTACTCATCCTCTTTGCAACCGCTGCACTCGCGGCTTGCACCACGACCTCCAACCCGGTGACTGAAGCGGCTGCTGAACGACCTGGCGAACCGCCGTTACCCCTCATCACCGTGCCCGAAGGTTTTCAGGCCACGGTGTTTGCTGAGGGGCTTGGGGCAACGCGCCATATTGCGGTGCGCGACAACGGTGACGTGTATGTGGCCCGTCAGTTTCGTATTGAGCGCAAAATGTTCGGGCAGGAAGCGGCGTGGGGTTCGTTGCTAGCACTGCGTGATGAAGACGGCGATGGCGTAGCCGATGTAATCGAGGCCTTCGGGCCCACAGATATCGGTGATGAAGTGCGTATTCATAACGGCTATCTGTATTTTTCTTCCGAGCAGGTGGTGTACCGCATGGCGTTGGACGACAACCTCGTGCCACAAACCATCGCCGAACCGCTGGCAGGCGGGTTTCCGATGACGTCATCGCACGGCAGTAAAACGCTGGCTTTCGATAACGCCGGCAACTTCTATGTTAATTCGGGTACGCCGGTCAACAACTGCGAGAGCAAGAGTATGTCCAGGGAAGCGCCGGGTCTTGATCCGTGCCCTTATCTGGAACGCTCCGCCGGTGTCTGGAAGTTTAGTGACGACACGCTGCATCAAGATCAGGTGCGTGATGGCGAACGCTATATTACCGGCACCCGCAACATTGTGGCCATGGCCTGGAACCCGTGGGCCGATAAGCTGTACTTCGTGATGCACGGACGCGATGCGATAGGCATGTTGTGGCCCGACTTCTACACGAAGCAAGACAATGCCGAGCTACCGGCAGAAGAATTTCATGTGGCACAAGCCGGTGACAACTTCGGTTGGCCCTATTCGTATTTTGATCCGCGTACGAACCAGCGGCTGCAATCGCCGGAGTACGGTGGCGACGGTAAAACCAAAGCTGCGGGTCATTACAAAGACCCGCTCATTGGCTTCCCCGCACACTGGGCACCCAACGATTTACTCTTTCATTCGGGTAACAACTGGCCGGCTAAATACGCACAGGGCGCATTCATCGTGTTTCACGGCTCCTGGAACCGTATGCCCTTCGAGCAAGACGGCTACAAACTCGTGTTTGTCCCCATGAAAGAGGGAAAAGTAACTGGCGACTGGGAAGTGTTTATTGCTGATTTCGTCGGCCCCGCACCGGTGAAGAGCCCATCCAAGGCGGCGTATCGGCCGACCGGGTTAGCCGAAGGGCCGGATGGGGCTATCTATATTACGGAAGATAAGCGGGGGCGTATCTGGAAGGTGTCGCCTAGATAGAAAATCGATTAGAGATGGCTATAATTAAAACCTGCCGAACCCATACCTGTTTGTCTCTATGCGACTATTTCTGTCGCATAAATAGAGCACCATATACCTAAGTGGCGTGTTCGGTATTTGGCGCTGCTAGATAAGCTGGAAGTAGTCAATGCGCTTATCAGTGGAGCTATGTCGTGGGCGAAAACCATTGGTCGTTATTGGCATTTTTTCCAGGCTTCTGGCTACCAATACATCAGATATAAACAAAAGGAACCGGTGTCATATGAAAGTATATTTTGCGCATGGACTAGGTGGAAAGCCTGAAGGGGACAAGATAAAAAGGCTCTCAGCCGTGGCTGAAGAACAGGGCTGCAGATATACTAGTATCGACTATACCGATACCGCTGACGCGGATCTTAGGGTTGAACGTTTAGTAAAAGAATTAGCGCACGAGAAAGATGAGTTCATACTGGTCGGGTCAAGTATGGGTGGCTACGTTTCATTGGTTGCCGCAGAGCAATTTCCGGCAAAGGGTATTTTTTTGATGGCACCCGCTCTATTCATGCCGGGCTATCAAAAGCAAACGTATGCCAATAACGCTAACGTAGAAATTGTGCACGGTTGGTCAGATAAGACCATCCCTCCAGAACATTCAATTAGATATGCTCAAAGTATTCGCTGCCCATTGCATATTATTCCTGGCGATCATCGATTGAGCTCCTCTATAGACGTTATTGAAAAACTATTTTTGCAGTTTCTTTTGTCTCAGCGGCACAGCAAAGCATAGTACCCTGCAGTCCGCAGGCACCATAAATGGGGTCAGAGTAAAAAACTGCTAATCAGTGGCTAAATGCTGCTCGTGTTCGATGCTTGTTGCCGCGATGCCGGATCATTATCTGTAAGGAGTTGTTCATGCCTCGAAGGCGCTGAATTTGTCCGCCGGGCCTGCCGGTTCATGCAGTGCAGCGGGGCAACAATCGTCAGGTTTGCTGTGCATCTGATGCTGATATGCAGGCATATGCCCACTGGCTGCATGAGGGGGCCAATAAGTTCGGCGTAGATGTGCATGCCCGGGTTTTTATGACCAACCCTGTGCACCTGCTGCTAACGCCGCCTAACCCTGATGCTGTTTCACGGTGTATGCAGTACCTGGGGCGGTATTTTAATTATCGGCACCGCCGCAGCGGTACTTTGTTCGAAGGGCGTTTTTCATGAATTTCTCTGGGTTATTCACTCGCTTTTCTAACGGCGTCCTAAGGCCCGTCTCAAGCTCAGACGCCATCATGGCGCTCTGGTGATCGCCTTATTCGAGAAGACGTGTGACGGGTTGCCCCTGTATGCCGGCGTAGAAAATCAAAACAACCGCCGGCACTTCACCCTCATTGGCGCCATAATGAGGAATATTAACGAGTTCGATAAGCGGATCGCCGGTTTTGAGGTGTTTGATCAGACCTGCTTCAGAATGAACAGTCAGCTCTCCGCTCAACAGCACCCCGGCATTCGCATAAGGATGCAGATGCAGGGGAAGGCGCCCTCCCGGAGGGATTTCAACCTTGAGAATGGTAATTTCGGGCTGACCTTCGCTGTAGGGCGGCAAGCGCTCGCCGTTCCACATATGCTCGCTTTTGATAACTGTTTCGACATTGACGTGCCCAGCGCCCGGTTCAGCTTGCGGCACCGTGGGCAACAAAAATGTCAGCACAATTACTGCGCTACCTAGGTATTTCATGAACATCGATTATCCTCATCTTAGCAGCGCGCGGTTGTAATCTTCTGCGACGGCACACTCATGCTATCAGCCCACTTTTTGAGCTGTGGAACTTTTTAGTACGCCGTAAGCTTATTTCAAATCAAAGATATGCTGCCAGGAACCATCAGCCAGATGAGTGGATGTAACGATGCCTCTAGCACCTGCATATCTGCCGGTGCCCCCAGTCACTGCTCGCTGCAGAGTTACATCACTTTTTAAGGTAGAGCCAGTGACTGGATAAAAACCCACGCCCTGAATCAGGATTGTATCTTTGCCTTTATCGTCGAAAGAAACGACCGAGAGTGTCAGGCGACTCTCCAACTCCGTCGTATGATCGGCATGCCCGGTAGTGGTCATCAACCAATCCATCATTACGGCTTCATCACTGGATGATGTGCCAGCAAACCTCCAGATTCGTACATCGCCAACTGAATCGCCAGCCTCGCCCAAATCAATGTACGTGGGCGCTGGCACGGGTCCGTGCGTAATGGTGAGTGCCGTGTTGGCTAGAGCCGAGGCCGTAAAAAGCAGCACGGAGATGGCGAACAAAAAGAGTCTCTTCATTATTAATTCCTGATCTAAAAGTCTAACGAGTACAGCGGCTCCCCACTATAAAGAACCGCCCCGGTTTAAAAAGCAGGCGCTTGATGCCTTTTATTTATTCTAATTACGGCCAACCTAGCCTGTAGCTTACACATTTCAACGGCCGACGCCAGACTTAAAGTCTCGACAAGCTTCGAATAATTAGGTTCAAGAATTAGGGTCAGAATAATTAGGGTCAGAGTAAAAATCTGACCGCTGATCTGGTGCTGGGCAGCGATCGCTTCCGGCAGGCAGTGAAAGAACTCACTGGCCAGCGGCAGCATTACCTTAAACGCGGTCCAAAGCCTACACGCGCCTGCCATTTTCCAGAGTAGTTTTACTCTGACCCTAATTCTTGACCCTAACGTTCGAACTCTTCCAAGCCCATTGTTTCATGCTAGAGTTCGTATTGAAAACAAACTAGGGAGGCAGTGAAACATGAAACCAGCAGTATTTTTGAGTGCAGTGATTGGCTTAAGTTTTGCCAGTGTTGTCGCAGCAGACGACTTTCCAAGCATGATTGGAACGTGGAAAGGAACATCTGAGGCTTTGGTTATCGGCAATCCTGTGCACTACCCTGAGCTGGCTTCTGAACAGCCAATACCGCGCTCGAGTAGCGCAGAATTTGTCCTTAATCTGACGCGTCAAGATGGTCGGCATATGTGGGGCAGGGTGAGCTCGAGTAATATTACAGAGCCGTGGATAGGCGCCTTTTGGAATGACAGGCAATCGTTTCAGGCAGTAGATTCAGATGGCCAGATCGTGGGGCGGATGGTCGATGAGAACACCATGGAAGTAATGTACACCCAGCAAGTCGACAGCAACCTAATTACTAGCCATGTTGTTTTCGTGCGCTCTGTAGATTAACTGACAATCCTGATATCAACCTGAGCAAAGCTACCCTGACCGACGCGAACCTAACCTTCGTCGAAAACCAAACCGGCGCGATCCTCACGGATTCAATGGGGGGCAGCAACTGTTCGGACGGGACAGTCACTAACATTGGCTGTTGAGCGTTTGAGTTCAGTCGGGTATAGACTTAAGACCAGATTGCTAAGTCACTAGAATACAAAACGGCTCCTCTGGGGCCGTTTTTCTGTTCGGCACTTTTCATTCAGTGGACTGTCACGACTTCAATAGACGACTCCGCGCTATTATTGGAGCGGTTCTACCTCACTGACCGTGCTGATGGTCTTCTTTGTTTATACGCAGACTAGCAATAGTAACGGCACATTAAGCAATGCTAAAAATCCCCCCCCACAGCTTGCCGTTACCCTCTTTTAGTCCCAGTTGCTATTATGCAGCCGCCGCTCGAGATGTCTGGCAAGCAGCACAATGATCGAGACCATTACTAAATATACAATCGCTGCCAACAGGTACGCTTTGAAAAACTGAAAATTAGTCGAGGCTAGTTCCTGAATACGCGCAAAAAACTCCGTGTACTGAATCAAGAAAGCAACAGAGCTATCTTTAAGATTATTTATACATTGATTAGTGAGGGCAGGCACTGAAAGCCTAAGAACTTGTGGCAAAGTCAAATAGCTGAATATCTGTCTGTGACTAAAGCCCTGAGCCCACCCAGCCTCAATCTCTACCAGATCAAGCCCGTTGTATGCTGTTCTGAAATACGCCGCATTATAAGCCGCGACATTCATCGTAAACCCAATCACCGCAACGACAAATGGCGTGGTTTTTATACCGAGCTGTGGCAGTCCGTAATACATCAAAAATAACAAAACAATTAACGGCATCCCTATAAAAAAAGAAATGTATGCTCGCCAAAACGATCTCAACCAAGCCGTTTTACTAATAGACCAATAAAACACGACTACGCCAAATACGAACCCTGTCACACTCACAGTGACAGCCAGCTGCAACGTTTTTACCAGACCGAAAAAAATCAGCGGCCACTGCTCTACCAAGTCGCCCGCAAAAGTTGTCCAGTCGCTCATTCTGAGCACGCCAACGCGCCACCCCCAAAAAAGCTGCGGACTTGCAGATCCGGATGCTCTTTGATCAGGTGGGCGATGTCATCTTCTGCTTTGACCACGCCTTCATCCAAAAAAACGACCCGATCTGCAATCTGGCCCGCCAACGCCAAGTCGTGAGTCACACACAACATCGTGACATTCTCACGCCGCAAATGATTAAACAGCTCGGCAACTTCACGAACCATTAACGGATCTAGTGCGGAAGTAGGTTCATCAAACAGTACAACTGCGGGATCCATTGCAAGCGCACGCGCGATAGCGACACGTTGTTTTTGACCGCCCGAAAGTTGCGCCGGATATTTATCTCGATGCGCCGCCATATCGAGCCGGTTCAGTTCAAATAGCGCCTTTTCCTTGGCTTGTTCCTTAGAGAATCCACGCAGCTTACGCAATCCGAGGGTCACGTTGTCCAGTGCCGTCAAATGACGATAAAGAGCAAACTGCTGAAATACGAAACCAATACTTTGTCTGAGCGCACGGACATCAACGCGGGCGCCAAGGATGTCCTCCCCACGAAAGTAGATTTCGCCAGATGTTGGCTCAACCAGCCGATTTAAACAACGCAATAACGTTGATTTACCGCACCCCGACGGTCCCATTACCACTTTTAAATCGAATTCCTGAACATCAAGATTGATACCCGCCAATGCGCTCTGGGTTCCAAATTCTTTGTGCAGATTTCTGATCTCAATCAGTGCCATTTTTAACTCCGTTGGCCAACAATTAGGCCCCTCATGAAGCCTGCAATCCAGGGATGCAGTAACGTCTTTCTAGCCAGCGAATACCCTCCAGCAAGATACGATAAATAGCGAAGTAGAGAATGCCTACCGCCAGATAGATTTCTATGCCCTGCAAAGTGGTTGCTGTGAGTGTCATAGCTTGCTTGGTCATTTCTGGAATGCCGACCGTGTAGGCAAACGGCGAATACTTCAACACGGTGGTGAATTCATTAATCATGCCTGGGACTGAAAATCGCAGCATCTGAGGCATCTCAATGTAAAAAAAGACTTGCACACGATGCATGCCCATCGCTTCGGCCGCGATAATCTCAGCCGTATCGACAGACGCCAGTGCCCCGCGAAATACTTCGGCCAGATAGGCACCCGCAATAAGACCTAAACTCAGCACCATCGCCATGAGGGGTGCAACCTTCAGACCAATACTTGGCAATCCGAAATACACCAAAAAAAGCATGACTAGGACAGGAACCCCGCGAAATACATAGGTGTACACATCGAGTAGAGCGCTCAAAATCGGCTTTTGCAGGCGCCGCAGGCAGGCAACTAATAAGCCGGCGGCGACTCCCGTAATGCTGCACGTTAGTGTAACCAAGATCGTATAGACAAGGCCGGGGGCTAACTGCCAGAGAATATCAAAGAAGCTCATTTGCTAAAGTAGCGTGCAGCTTACTTCATCCATTTTTCGATGATCGCCTTGATTTTTTCCGGACCCAGTTCCTTTAGATATTCATCAAAATCATCACGATATTTTGAACCCTTGGTGAACGCGAAACCCAAGGTGTCAAATCCGGTAAATGAATAGGCGCTCTCCAACGGAAGTTTGAGCTTATAGATATAGTTGGACAAAACAGGCTCTTCTATAAACGCTAGATCCAAGTTGCCATTTTGAAGGTCGGTAATCACTTCGCTGTATGTGGGGTAAAGTTTGACCTGACTCAGGCTATAGTAACCCTTGGGTTCAAGTTTATTTTTGATCAAATCACTGTATGCCATCCCTCGAGGGTAACCAATCGAGTACTCATGGAGTTGGGCTAAATCCGTTATTTTGATATCTCGACTGGTTAGACTCACCAAATGCCACGCATTGTCATAGTAGGGCTGCGAAAAATCCATCGCTTCTTTTCGCTTGTTGGTAATTGATATGCCAGAAAAGGCGACATCCGCCTGGCCGCTTGACACCGCCCCGAGCATTCCCTGCCAATCGTAGGGTGTAACGCTGAATACGCATTCGCGAGACTTGCAATAACCTTCAAAAATTTCGAGGTCTACACCTTTATTAACCCCGTTCTCGGAGTACAGCATGGGAGGAGAGGCGGGTGACACGGCCACTTTAATGACGTTGTCGTCTTTTGAATCTGAGCACCCAGCGACAGACAACATCAGCACCACAAGTAAGCCTATTCTTTTAATCATGACCATAACATTTGTCCCTATATTGATCGATGTACCGTAATTCCGATATTCTGTTCGATACCCACAATCTACCGCCCGAGCGAGATGATATACAGTTCTGTTTCTTCTAGCCAGATTGCAGGACGTCGCGCCACTTGGCGCAGGGTTGAGCTAGAGTTAGAACTTAAAGTGTGAGCGATAAGCGCAGGATAACGCGAACGGTATTGCCCCTAAGCCACAACTAAAAAAACACCAGTCAGATGTTGGTTGTTACAGCATTTTTATCCTGTCTTCCCGGACATCGCTAAAAAAGCGGGCAATAGCCGCGGATTGATATCAGCGGCAAATTCATTCGCCGGCGCGGGCGCAAGCTGCAAGTGTCGGAGGCTACCGATCTTTTCCAGAACCGCTGTGGGAAGAAAACAGCGCCAGTCTATGCGCTACTGTGATTAAACATCATCTACAGAAAGACGTTTGTGCGAACCGGTAAAGTATCAAATGGGTAACTGACTAGGCCTACATCCGAACGACGGCGAGCTGGCTCTATCTCTGTGTCATCATTGACTCGCATTTTTATTTCGTCGTCGGCTGTCCCAGAACCCCTCGCCAAAGTCGAACATCGTAACGCCATCGGCGCTGGTGGTCGTTTGACGAGTGACATATCGCTCGCCGTTGGTTTTCTATTCAGACCGTAGATGCCAGTTCATCAGTGTTAGGTACCGGCGCTTGCTGGCTTTATACAACCTAGTTTTTAGTGCCAGCTCTGTTGAGAGCTATACTGACAATGCAGCCGGTGTGTGTTCTTCAACGCGCCGAAGCAGGAGCCTGTCAATGTTCAAGGACATCAGACTCGCACAGAGGCTCGGGAAGATGTGTTCGACGGTATTGATCGATCCCATTTCTCCTCGCCGGCGGGGATGGATGAATTGCGCAATAAATAAAGCGCGGTAACTGAGCTTTAAAGAAATACGTGGACCACATCAAAGTAGCTTGACTCACCAACTCAAGCGTACTAATTTCTGCTGTACTGTTCCCTTCTTGGAGTAACCAGATGAAAAGAAGAAAGTTCATTCAAGCCAGCGCAATGGTCCTTGCCTCTAGCGTAGCTGGAGTTTCAAATCAAACAATAGCTGGCCAGATAGCCACTAACTTAAATGAGGTTGCTATGACAGATCCGAAGTTGATTGAATCCTTAGAGGCTATATTTGGCGAACATATGGATGCAGAATTAGCTGGGAATCTGGATAGGACGATGGCGACTATGTCCGAAAACCCCCATCTTATTAGTGTCCCAACGATGCTAGGAGGCCAGGGCTATAATGGGGTGCGAACCTTTTATGCGAACAGACTAATCGGCCAATTTTTCCCGCCCGATGTGAAATTTGAGACGATTTCTCGCACCTATAGCCCGGAACGTCTTGTCGATGAGTTAATAATTTCGTTTACGCATACGACTGAGATGGACCACCTCCTGCCCGGGGTAAAACCGACTGGGAAGTTCGCGGAAGTTGCATTTGTCGTTATCGTCGGCATCGAAAATGGAAAGGTATCCTACGAGCATGTCCATTGGGATCAGGGCAACCTGCTGGTGCAACTTGGCCTGATCGACCCCGAGGGACTGCCCTTAACAGGCGCTGGCGCCGCGGCTAAGCTGCGAAATCCATCGCTTCCCGATCCGTTTTTTAACGAGTCCTGAGGGTGTCGCATTCTCGCCACCACGACTGTCTCCTGGGCAGCGTTGTGGCGACGGATGTGATGGTGGCACCTGTCGCCGCCAGTAAAAGTGTAATAGGCAAATTCAATACCCGCCCTTATGACTAACAAATGGGGTCAGAGTAAAAACCTAAGCAATGGCCTGGTGCTTGGCAACCATGGCTTCATGCAGGCAATGAAAGACTCACTGGCCAGCGGCAACATCACCTTAAAGGCGGTCGAACGCCCGCAGGGGCTTGCCATTGGCCAGAGTAGTTTTGCGCTGACCCTAATTAGTGATTGACCCTAATTATTGCTAACTGTCAGGACCCGCAAATCGTAGTTCATGCGTATAGCTGCCATCTTCATTGCGAGTGGTAGCCACTTGCCCCTTAGCGCCTATGTATTCGCCTGTCCCGCCAATGATTGCTGTGGTTTGGGGGATGTTCTTTTCGAATTCACTCTGCGGACTTCCATCAAACGGGTGGACGGATTTTCCAGCGACTACCAACGTGTTGGCGCGGCCTAAATCGAACACCATGTGCACAATGTTATCTTTAAAGGCCAGCTCATCTGCTTCTGGAATATCAATGGTAGTGGACATGCCGCTCAGCTTGCCGGTTACGCCCTGTGCAGAGGCGACTTCAGCGTCAAAAGCTGAGATGTCACCAGGCGACCCATCTTCTAGGCCCACATCAATATGAACCACGTAGGGCAGTGCCTGACTAATCGTAAGCTCGCGCTTTTGAGCGGGGGTGGGTTTGATACCCACCAGCTGAAACGCTTGCGTGTAGGTGCCGTCTTCTCTGCGGGTTGTCACGACCTGACCACGCGTATCCATGAAATCGCCTGTCCCGCCAACGACCGCCATTATTGAAGCTACGCCGACGTCAAGTTCATCCCTACCGCTGGCATCCATCGGGTAAACCAGTTTACCAAACACCACTATCGTATTTTTTCCACCAAAATCAAAGGCACCCTTAAAAAACCGGTCTTGAAAAACCCCGCCATCTAACTCTGAAACATCAATGGTCGTCATTATCCCGCTAAGTTTGCCCGTCAGGCCCTCATCTGAAGAGAATTCAGCATCAACGGCCAATAGGTCACCATGCGATCCACCATCCTGGCCGATATCTACATGCACGAAAGTGGACCGTGTCTGATGAAGGGTTATCGATCTTTGCGCCGCTGCGGCCGAGGTAGAAGTGCGCTCGGTCAACGGTGTTATGCCGGCAAGTTCAAACTCATGGGTATAGCTGAGGTCTTCGTTACGCGTTGTGGCAACCTGCCCGACAGCGCCTAAAAATTCGCCGGTTCCGCCTACGACGGGCCGCATTTGAGGGGTATTTAACGGCATTTCTTCAGTGCCACTTTTATCAAACGGGTACACCGATTTTCCACCGACTACCAATGTACCTGTGCCAGGAAAGTCAAAGACTAACTCCGCTATTCTATCTTGAACGAATTGGCCCGGCTCCGGAACATCAACCGTTGTGATCATTCCGCTGAGCTTGCCGGAGATCCCCTTTGTTGTGATGAGCTTAGCGTCATAAGCCAATACATCACCATGCGAACCGCCTTCCCCGCCAACATCTACATGAACAAGCGAAGGGGGTGCCTGATTAACGATAAGGGTTCTTTTTTGATCGGCGCCTTGATCAATGCTGATGGTCTGAGTTTTGGATGGGGGTGGTGTGGAGTTTGCTGCCGATGAATCGACCGGGTTGCCGCCACCGCAGGCTTGCAAAGTGGCTACCAATGAAACGATCAGTCCGAGTTTAAGTCTTTGCATCGAATACTCCGAATAAGGCATGAAAGGTGATTAAAGCGTGGTGAATTTTAGCACTCGTAAATTAGGGTGTCAGCATAAATGGGGTCAGAGTAAAACCCTGCTCAGGCAGGTGTTAAATCCTACTCGTGTTAGGTGCTTGTTGCGGTTATGCCATTATTTGGGGTCAGAGTACTAACCCCATTATCAGGGGCAGTGATTACCCTAAGGAAGTTTGCTGTTGTATTGCAAATGTAACGCATATTGCGTTATATTGTGCCTATGGCAAAAATCAAAACAGCGACGCTTAATCTCCGTGTAGACCCCTTGGTTAAAGAGGCTGCGCGTATTGCCGCCAAGCAGGAACATCGCAGCATTGCCAATATGATCGAACTCCTGATTCGTAAGCACTGCGAGGAAAACGGCATTCCAATACCTGAGCAAGCCGACTTGTTCGGGGAGGAGGCTGGCGAATGATGGGGCAGGCGTACGCCATCATTGGCAATATCCAAATTGGATAATGGTTGTGTAAGGGGTGGTAATGAGTCTGACCGATGAAGCTTATCAACAAAGGCTATGGGGCGTGCTGGAAGAGTTGTGTTCCGTCCTCGCCGATAAGGAGCTACCAGGTGTGTACGGATTCAGAGCGTCTACAGATCTAGGGGTTCGCACGCAAATAGGGTTTTCTGCAGAACTGTCTATTCTGCTTAATGCCTATTCAAATGAGATAAAGGAAAGTACCCGCAATAATCCGTTTCGTTGTCAGCAGCTGCAGAACGAATTGGGCTTTGCAGCAGATGGTTTTAAGCAGATAAGCGATATGTTTGAAAAGGCGAGCTGCCATGCCACTTTGTTGGCGGAAGAGATCAAAGAAAACGGTGTTTAATTTATGAATCGGTCCGTACCAAGATTTGAGGTTGGCGAAATCGCAATTTTGCAGCCGCCCCATCCATCAGCTAGAGGATATTGGGGTCAGGAAACAACTATCCTTTGCGTTAGTTGGTCTGAGCTCGCAGAGGATGCGATGCACGGAATACTGTCAGGGTGGTGTTATGAAACAGATATTCCAGCGCCGCCTCCAACAGACTTACCTGAGGATCAGCATGATGATTGGCTTTGGGCGGAATACGATTTAAAAAAGAAGTATAAACGCGGCGCCGATTTTGCTGAACTGATGGCTGAACTGCAGGGAAGCAAGGTAACAACATGACTCATGCTTTTACCTAACGAGCGTTGTTTTTTTTATTCTTAGGTTGTTGAGTAAATGCAGATAATGAGTATTTCTGTTGAATCGCGCTTTCGTGGTTGTCTTGCCGGTTTGGCCGCGGGCGATGCGGTGGGCACTACGCTCGAGTTTAGGCGTAAAGGTTCGTTTGAGCCGATCACCGATATGGTTGGCGGTGGTCCATTTAGTTTGGATGCGGGTCAGTGGACTGACGATACCTCCATGGCGTTGTGTCTGGCGGATAGTCTTATCGCGTGCGAGACATTTAACGCCAAAGATCAGATGGATCGTTACGTTCGTTGGGCGAGTGAAGGGTATTTGAGTTCGAACGGAAGGTGCTTCGACATTGGCAATACCGTATCCAGCGCTTTGCGACACTACATGGATCTAGGTAACCCCAACGCTGGCGATGACCATCAGTTTTCTGCCGGCAATGGCAGCATTATGCGGTTGGCACCCATTCCGATGTTCTACTGTTATCTCGATGCTGAGCTGTCTGAGGCTGCCGTAGCGAGTTCGATAACAACGCATGCAGCCGTTGAATGTATCGATGCCTGTGTGCTGCTGTCGCATATGATCGTAAGAGCCTTAAGGGGCGAGAGCCGTGAGGCGGTTTTTGCTCCGGTAGAAGCAGTTAGTCCGTATTCGCCAAAAATCGAATTGGTCAATGCGGGCGCTTATAAAAACAAAGCTGAGACTGAGATCAAGGGTAGCGGCTACGTTGTAGAGTCACTCGAGGCGGCGCTTTGGTCGGTCTGGACAACAACAAGTTATCGCGATGCAGTGCTGGCAGCAGCAAACCTCGGTGACGATGCAGACACCACCGCAGCTATAGCGGGCCAGCTAGCCGGAGCCCTATACGGCTATGACGCTATTCCTGAGCAGTGGCGTTATAAGTTGGCGATGGGGGAGTTGATTATTGGTCTTGCCGACCAACTGTTTAAATTGGCACAGCGCCCGTCTTAGTTGGTTTTAACGCTGATGAGTAGGGCGCCTAGTAAAAAGGGGTTGAGCCGGTTTGCCCCGCTTGCTGCTGTTGGCAGTGCGGTTTATCGTTCCAGATACTCGGCTTCACCGACAGCCCAACCTATATAGAGTTGTTGGCCATTGCGTTCGCCAATCCTGTAAACGGTGTTTAGTTGGACATCATTGACACCCAAGTTGCCGTAGGGGTTATTCACGCTGTCGCTATTGTAGCGATTACCTGCACCGTACGGATTGCTGGTGGAGTTGCTGTTGTAGGGGTTGCTGCTGAGGTTGCCGATGTATTCGTCGGCGGCTACACCTGCAATAACTAAGCTTGCTGTTGCAATGCCTATCATGAGCATTAATTTAATCATTATCATATCTCCTTAGCGCTTCTAATTAGAGTGCCGCATCAAACCGTAGCGTGCGGTTTGCGGGCGAGTAGTGAACGCTGCGACCTTGCCAGGCGCTATTGCCGAGAATGCCGTTGGTGCCTGCCATGAGCAGCCTGCTTTCTAGTGTTTCCGGCAGCACACCTACGTCGATCACGACATGACGCCGACCAATATCGGCGGGCAGTTGGTACACGCAGCTCTTGAATGGCCCAAAGCCCGGATAAAAATCTTCTACCTCGTGCAGCGGCCGGAAACCGCGAACGGCGCTGGCGGGCAGGTAGGTGATTTTGGCGCCGGTGTCGAAAAACAGGCGTTGTGTGGTGCCGCTGATGTTCATCTCCAGGGTGGGCACACCCATCACCAGTTCAACCCACAATGGGTGGCCGGTGGTGGCGGGGAGTTCGCCGAAGCCTACTTGTTTACTGGCTGTGTCCACAAAGAGCCCGGTGCTGCCGATGATATCCATGCCCAGCAGCACATCAAAGTAAGTGCCGACCGCTTCGTTGAGATCGTTGATACTCACGCCGAGATAATTATCGGCGACCGCATGAGTGTTGCCAGCGAGCGTGAGTGGCGCATTGCCGACGCTGGCTGGTGCGCCGGTGTCGAGCAGCCAGAGCTGACTGCCACTATCAATGAGCATATGCCCTTCGTGTTCGGTGTAGTGGTAGGTGTTCATGTCTTCTTTTATCCCTGTGGGCCGTTGCACCTACCCCGAAGTTTGATCGGTGCACTACCGGTGATGCCATCAAACTCCGGGGCGTGCGGGTTCCCCAAGCAAATCTGTTCAGTCACTCGGCCAGGTGCACTGGCCGGGTAACGTTGTTAACTAACTTTCCAGTAACCACTCTCTAATGGGTATCGTCCGTTTGGATTAGGTTTCGACATTGTCATTGCCTTCGCGGAGGCGCTGCATGCTGGCTCTGTGCCGTGCCCGCATTCTGGCCCGAACTAATGAACCATCGTCACGCTCGCCCGACCGCGGAGTTAACGCCACGCTAAACGCCGCCAGATGAATGAGTTTGTCCTCAAACAACAGCCCGCCACCGGCCACCTGCGGCGCGGTTAACCGCAGATCCTGGCCCACCCCAATGCCGGGGTAACTGTCGACCTGCGCTGCCGCCACACGATCCAGAAAGTGCGAAGCGTTAACGAGTTGGGCCTGTGGCTTATCGGCGGCCGCCGTTTCTAATGCATCAATCGCGAAGCTGCGGGTGAGTTTGGCCAGCATGCTTTTAAAGGTATCGGGTGCAGCGAATAAATCCATGCCTTCAATGTTGCCGTCGATCGCAAAAATCACACCCACTTGCTCGGCCACGGCCCGAAACTTGCCGGCGTAGTCTTCCACGTGACCGTCGTGTTGGTCGTACATATCGGCCATGGCTTCGGTGGGGGACTGCACGGCCATGCGTTCGGCCTTGGCGCTAATCTCATTCCAGACCATGCCCTGGTCGGCACCGTGTGTGCCGGTGGCTTTCATGTTCTCGCTCAGCGCCACGTGCTTCATGGCCCTGCCCCGTGAGAAGTGGGCGCGCTTGGACACATTGAACACCTCGGAACGATAGCTCCAGCGACCCTGTTCCACGCACGAGACCGGAATGACCGTTGTGCTCATGGCCTCGGCGAGAATGCTGAGGTTGGCCACGCGATTCTGCTTGGCCCCGACAAGCTCCTCACCGTCGAGAATAAGAATGCGCTGTGGGCCGGTGTTATCGAGCAGCAGTTCGGGCACGCTGCCGCCGTCCGAGATCTCGGTGATGCGGGCAGTGCCCTTGCTGATGGCTGTTTCCAGGGTCACGTAGCGGGCAGGAGCCGCCCCCGGCTGTATTAGCGGAAATGCCGTGAGGTTGCGAAAGTGCTGGGCCTCGCCGATGTGCAGGCTTTTTAGAGTGGTTGTGATGGCTTCCATAAGAATCTTCCTTGTCCGTGCTGTGTTCTTAAGTTTCGCGGGTAGCTTGCAGAACGCGTGCGACGGTGCATGTCGCGATGGCCATCTTTTAGTGCACGGTTAGTTACAAAACTCTGGTGTCGCGACAGAAATTGACGTATACATAAAGCACCATTTATGGCTGCCCATGGGGGTGGAAGGCCATAAACGCTAAAACAATAAAACAACGCACTGAATGCATAGGGAGCACTCATGTCAGCGGTAGAAACGGTGAGTCGTCAATGGGATATTCTGCAGCAAATACCGCAGTTACCGCGTAAGGCCACGGTTGCAGAGATTCACGCCCGACTGCCTGAAAACGATTACAGCGTCTCGCGGCGCACGGTGCAGCGCGATCTCGAAAGCCTGGCCCGCAAGTTCCCTATTAATTGTGAACTCGATGGCCGCACGCACCATTGGTTTTGGATGAAAGATGCCCGTCAGGTGCTGCTGCCGCATATGTCCGGCTCAATGGCGGCCACACTCCTTATGGCCCGCGATTACCTCAAGCCAATGTTGCCGGGCAGTGTGCTGGGCGAGCTCAATCCGTTCTTTGATCACGCCAGCAGTGTGCTTGATGACACCCCACTCAAAGGCTGGAACAGCAAGGTTCGCATTTTAGATCGCGGCCCCATGCTCATTCCGCCCAAGGTTAGCGAGCACGTGCGCCATGTGGCGTATCAGGCTTTGCTCGATGAACGCCAAATTCACGCCGGCTACAGAGCCCGCAGCAAAGAAGCCCACAAAGCCTATGTGCTAAACCCGTTAAGCCTGGTGCTAAAAGGCGGGGTGTTTTATCTGGTGGCAACGTTTGAGGGTTATGACGATCTGCGGCAGTTGGCATTGCACCGCATGAACAAAGCCACGCTGCTCGAAACGCCGATAGTGAAGCCGCACAACTACAGCCTGAAGCGTTACATCGAAGATGATTCGGGCTTCTCATACCCGCTGTCACCCGAGAAGATCAAACTGGAGCTTTTGTTTGAACCCGATGTGGCGTATCACCTCACAGAGACCAAGTTGTCGGCCGATCAGACGGTAGACGTTCGCAAGGATGGCCGGATGGTGGTGAAGGCCACGGTGGCCGATTCGGATGAGTTGCGGTGGTGGGTGAGGGCGTTTGGTGGGGATGTGAAGGTGGTGAAGCCGAAGGGGTTGTTGAGATGAGGTGCAGAAAGCTTAAAACAATCAGGGGTAGACTTTTTATGAGTAGGCGAATGAGTTTTATAAAAGGCGTGTTGCTAATGTGTGTCCTGGTTTTGGCTGGCTGCACAAGCATTGATGTATCTAAACTAGATGCATCGCATGAGGTTTATCACGTCTGCATTAAAGACAACCCCGATGTTGTTGTGGGTAATTTTCTTGGTGTCGTGCAAAACGGCTTCATGAGACACGGAATTACGACCGAGGTTTATACCGGAGACCGACCCCCATACTGCGAATACCATATGACCTATACCGCTTTAAAAACGTGGGATATGGCTACTTATATGCACCATGCTGAGTTGCGACTGTTCAGAGAAAATGCTCAAGTTGGCTATGCGGAATACCATTTAAACGGTAAAGGCGGCCTCAAATTAAACAAATGGGCCGGTGTCGATTCTAAGATGGATCCTGTGATTGACAGGTTGTTATCTGATTACACGCCCGAGATGGTCGACACATTTCGTGAAGCGATTCCGCGTAAGGGCGAGATGGCTGACAAGTCTTTATCTCCTACTTCGAGTGAAAGTGATCTGACCCGGCAGTTGCGGCAACTTAAGGATTGGTTCGACGAAGGTTTGATTAATCAAGAAGAGTACGACGCAGAGCGGTCTGAGTTGCTCGGTAGCTAATGCACCGCCTCTCCAAATCCAAACTCATCTCCGGCTGGCAATGCCCCAAACGCCTGTGGATTGAGAAGTATGATTCCGAGCCAGTCGAGTATTCAGCCGCTACTCTGGCCATGTTCGCCGTCGGCCACCAGGTCGGTGCCATTGCTCAGGATCAATTCCCTGAAGGCATTCTGGTCGGTCACGACTTCGAGCTCAGCAAAGCCCTCCATCAAACCGAAGACCTGCTGGCGCAACCAGGCCCGATCACTATCTTCGAAGCCACCTTTCAGCACGAGGGTGTGTTGATTCGTGCCGATGTGTTGGTGCGTGATGCGCAGGGTGCTGTGCGCGTTATTGAAGTGAAGTCTTCCGCCAGCGTGAAGGAATACCATCAGAACGATTGTGCTATTCAGCTGTGGGTGCTTGAAGGCAGCGGGCTTAAGGTGGATTGCATTGAGCTGGCGCACATTGATACCTCGTTTATGTATGCGGGGGATGGCAACTACGCTGGCTTGCTTCACTATGCCGATGTCACTGAGCTGGCGCGGAGCAAGCAGGGGTTTGTGCCGCAGCTGGTGAGTGGTTTGCGTGAGGTGTTGGACGGCCCTGAGCCTGAGATACCCATGGGTGAGCAGTGCACCAAGCCGTTTGAGTGCCCGTTTATTGAGCGTTGCGCATTGGCCGAGCAGGGTGCTGGTGCCGAGATGCCGGTGGCGTGGTTGGGTGGTGGTCGCTCGGCGGTGGCGCGTTATGAGGCCGAGGGTTATCGCGATATCCGCGATATACCGGAAGACTACTTCACTAAAGAAAAACTCGAGTGGATGCGGCGCGTTACCGTTACCGGTGAGCCCGAGCTAAAGCCTGCAGCGGCCGCTGAACTAAGCCGTTTGGATTGGCCGCGTTACTACTTCGATTTTGAAACCGTTGGCCCGGCCGTGCCGGTGTTTGCCGACACCAGCCCGTATGGTGCCTATGCGTTTCAGTGGTCGTGTCATGTGGAGCATAACGACGGTCGCATGGAGCATCGGGCGTTTCTGGCCGACGGCACAGAGAAACCCACCCGCGCCTGTGCTGAAGCGATGATTGCGGGTGTAGGTATCGCCGGACCGGTGTTCGTGTATTCAAGCTTTGAAAGAAGCGTGATCAATCGTTTTATTCGTGATTTTCCGGATCTGACAGCCGCGCTCACCGCTATACGGGAACGCCTGTTTGATCTGCTGCCCCTCACGCAACGCAACTACTACCATCCCGATATGAAAGGCTCATGGTCAATTAAAGCGGTGTTGCCCACGGTGGCACCGGATTTAAGTTACGGCGCTCTGGATATTGTGACGGTGGGTACGGAAGCGGGTATCGCGTGGTTGGAGATGTTGGCTGAGAGCACGGCTGCGGAGCGTAAAGCGGAATTAAGAGCAGCGTTGTTGGAATATTGTAAGTTGGATACGTTGGCGATGGTGCGGTTGGCGTGGTTTTTGGAGGGTAAGAACACAGATGTATAGCTATGCCGAGTTAAAAGACATTCACCGTGCCACCCGCGACGGCTTCCCCGAGTCACTCTCACTTCGCACTCACCGCGCCCTCAGCTGGCTGGATCGCGCCGAGCGTGAAACCGAAGATGCCGATGCCCGTTTTATCTTTCTGTGGGTGGCGTTCAACGCCGCTTATGCCAACAACCTGGAAGACCGCCAGAGTGTGGGTGAGCAACAGCTGTTTAATCAGTTTTTAGCCCGCCTGATTGATGCCGACAAACAGCAGCAGCTGTATATGCTGCTGTGGGATCGCTATGCCGGTGACGTGCGGCTGTTTGTTGATAATCAGTATGTGTATAAGGATTTTTGGGATTATCAGAACGGCGTGCTGACCGAAGATCAGTGGAAGGCGAGCTTTGCGGCCTCCAAGAAAGCGTTTTCAGCCGCCATGGGTTGAATCGCCCCCAGTTCTCTAGACACTTAACAGCCTCTCGTTAAATCGTCTCTCGTACTCTACCGGTGATAGCTGGTTATTGGAACCGTGCCGGCGTGTGCTGTTG